>Ga0073899_10004465_pt1 | contig 12261 bp, 18 predicted proteins | sample KloWWTmetaKNB5Ph_FD_88975 | JGI IMG/M metagenome (GOLD analysis project Ga0073899, IMG submission 88975) | Active sludge microbial communities from Klosterneuburg, Austria, studying microevolution and ecology of nitrifiers - Klosterneuburg... | ecosystem: Engineered > WWTP > Aerobic digester >... | reverse complement strand
GGTCATCGTCTCGGCCGCCAGCATCGCGTTGAGGATGGCCTCCTCGGTGGCCTCCACCACGGCGGCATAGATCGGATTGAGCAGGTCGTCGGGAAGTGCCTCGAAGCGGTTCAGCGTGTCGGGACGTGAAAGCGGCACACGGTTCGCGGTCGAGAAGGCCAGGAAGATGTCGCCCGATGACGTCTCACCCAGGCCGCCGATTCGGCCCACGCCGAGCGAGGCGCGCGTCGCCACGCGCTTCAGCTGATGGGGCAGCAGCGGTGCATCGGTGGCGATCACGATGATGATGGACCCCGCACCCTCCGGCACGACCGGCTTCTCGCTTCCGTCACTCCCTGCACCGCAGGCAGGCAGGCCGCGGAACTGCTCGCGCGAAGGCTGTACTCCGGCCGCACGACAGGGCCGGAGCGTGGCGGGCAAGTCGCGACCGACGGGGACACCGAGCGGCGAGAACCGTGTCCGGTTGCCGAAGTTGCACTGCACCAGCACCCCCACCGTGTACCCGCCCACTTGCGCGGAGGTCACGCGCGAGGCGGTGCCCGTGCCGCCCTTGAGCCCGAAACACATCATGCCGGTCCCACCCCCCACGTTGCCCTGGGGTGTGGGTCCGCCCTTGGCACCGTCGAGCGCGGCAAAGACATGCTCGGGTTTCACGTGCATGCCGTTGATGTCGTTCAGTGTGCCGTCGTATGTCTCCGCCACCACGGGGAGCGCCCAGAGAAAGGCCTCGCGGTGCTTGGCCATCCACTGGATCACGGCATCTCGGACCACGCCGACGCTGTGAGTATTGGTGATGGTGACAGGGGCCTCCATCCGGCCGGACTGCTCGATCCAGGTGGTGCCGGTCATCTCGCCGTTGCCGTTGAGCGAGAACCAGCCGGCGAAGACGGTGTCGCCGCCGGCCTTGCCGCGGGGAAAGATCGCCGTCACGCCGGTACGGACCGGCCCTGTGCCGACCTGCAGTGCGCCGTCGCCCATGATGATCGTCGAGTAGCCGACCTCGACACCGGCCACGTCAGTGATGCTGTTGTGGGTGCCGCGAGGGAGCGTGGTGGGCACGCCGAGCTGCACGGTGGTGGGACGTTGGCCAGCGGCCGCACTGATCGAGAGCACCACCATCGTCGCGAGCATGGCAAATCGCATCATTGGGGAAGCACCAGAGTGAAGGAGGATCAACGCTTCAGGCCCGCAGCCACGCACTCACGGCAACGGACCGATCCGCGAAACAATAGACGGCCTGCCACTCACCGCGGCGATGACGGCATCGATCCCGAGGACGCCGAGCACCACGGCCACGCCCACGCCGGGCCACCGGAGGGAGGGCTCGACGGAGACCACCGTCGCGATGGCGAGCACGACGAGCAGCATCCCGAAGGCCGCGGTGACAATTCGGTGTGATCGTGATGCAGGGTCCTTGGGGCGCATTCGCACTTCCTCCGGGGTATCGAAATTCTTGCCGCGAAGGGGGCTGGAAGCAATGGGGACGCCCGTGTGGACCGGGCATGCCAGGGAGCTTGCGCCTCGGTGCACGGACCGGCCATTCGGGGGGTGTATTTCGTGCGGCTGCCGCTGAAGTAAGGTGCGTCGTCGCGTCAGGCTCAGCGCCCGTTGGGCCGCAGGAACGAGACGCCATCCATCGCGCGTGCCACCGCCGCCGGCGCGGTGATGCGCAGGTGCTGGAGGATCGACGGCGCAATATCCACGATCGCCGGCGTCCCCTCGGTGAATCGCGCATCCAGTCCCGGCTGGTTGGTGACGATCCAGGTCGTGCGCTCCCGCGCGGACTGCCCGCCGTGGCCCTTGCCGGTGCGTGCATCCCGCCCATGATTGGTGGTCACCACGATCATCCACTCCTCGCCCATCGCCTGCCGCTTCTGCACCGCCTCCCAGATGCGCCCGACCCGGGCATCCGCCTGCTGCACGGCCGCGAAGAACGCCTCACTGTCCCCGTGTGCGTGGCCGGCGTCGTCGGTGTGCTGGAGATACACCCACGAGAGATCCGGCCCGTGCGCCGCGATGTAAGCCGCCGCGTCCGCGGCGACCCGCTCGTCGATGGCGCGGATGTACTGCGACGCCGGGTCATGCGGAAAGGTGAGGGTGTCCCGTTCGAACCCGTCCGCGCTGTGATCGAGACGGAAATCGCCCGCGTCGGGGCGTCCCTCGCCGATGAGCACCGTCCGGTTGTCGAGCCAGGTAGAGAAGAGGGCGGTGTGGCGTGACGGATCGACCGACTCGATGATCCGGAAGAGGTTCCAGTAGGCGTAGTTGGGCGACAGGTTGCTGTTCCCGCGCACGTTGTGCTTGTTCGCCCACGTCCCGGTCAGCAGGCTCATGTAGCCCGGTGCCGAGATGGTCGGCGTCTCGGTGGGGCCTCCCAACTCGCCGCCCACGTGGGCGCGCGTGTACCCGCCAGCTGCCGCAATCGCGTCGATGGCGGGCGTCGGCACGCGTTCGATCACGTCCGCAGGGATCCCGTCGAGGATGATGAACACCACCCTGCGCGGCGTCGCGGCGCTTCGGGTGAGCGGCACATGGCAGGCCGACACCAGGGTCGTGCTGAGAAGGGCGAGGTGAAGTATGCGCATGGGAGCCTAGCGCTTCTTGCCGCCGACACCGGGCGCGGCCGTGATCTGCCGCATCCATGCCGCGATCTGGCGCTCGTCGAGGTCGTCCACGACTCGCAGTTCCACGCCCCGCGTCGCCTTGCCCATGGCCACGGGGGTCACCGGCGGGACCGGGTCGAGCGTCACGCCGTTCACGAACATGAGCTTGACGTGATCGGTGAAGCCCCCGCAGCAGAAGCACCAGCCATCGCCGACGCCGTAGTAGGACATGCCCCACTTCACGGCGCGCTGCAGGCCGGGCAACGCCTTGGCCGCGATGGCATCCACGCGCTCGGCGATGCCGCGCTGCGGCTGCGGCAAGCTCGCGATGTACGCAAAGACCGGCGCATCACCCTCTGCGGCCTTCGCGGGGCTCGCCTTGCCGGTGCGCATGGATGCCGGCAGCGACGTGGCGGCATCGCCGGCTGCCGCGTTGCGCTCGACGGGCTTGCGACTCTTCCTGGCTGGCATCGTGACCTCTCGTCTCGGCAAGACTACCGCCCGCCCTCGTCCGCGAGCACCGCGTCCAGCTGCTCGAACGTCTCGTCGTTCCAGTTCGTGCTGCCCGAGGCGACGGCTTCGTCGAGTGCCGCCTTGGACGGGTAGAGATCGTGCACCACCACGAGGGTCGTGCCGTCCCGCTCCTCGAAGGTAACCGTCGTCACCTGACCCGCCTCGCCCGCTTCCTCATTGGTCCAGACGATCCGCGACGGGGGAACCACGTCGAGGTACTTGCCGAAGAACGACATCGGCTCCGGCGCGGCCGGGTGGCTGAACACCAGCGTGTAGCCCCCGCCGGTACGGACATCCATCTCGCACGAGAGCAGCGTGATGGGAACGGACTTCGGCACCCACCACCGCTTGAAGAGCTCGGCCTCACTCCACGCCTTGAACACGAGGTGGCGCGGGGCGTTGAAGGTGCGGGTCACGACGAGTTCGCGATCGGACGTCCGCTCGATCGTGGTGCGGGCCGTCGGGGCATTACCTGGTGTGGCGGTCATCTGACGTCTCTCTCTGTTGGAGTTCCTCGAGTACCAGGTCCAATTCGGCGAACCGCTCTTCCCACATCCTCCGGTACCGCTCGAGCCAGGCGCTGACGTCGGCAAGGCGTTGGGGCCCGAGTCGACAGGTCCGCACGCGGCCGACCTTTTCGGTCCGGACGAGCCCGGCCGCTTCGAGGACGCCGACATGCTTCTTCATGCCGGTGCGTGTCATGTCGAAGCGGTCGGCCAGCTCGGTGATCGAGGCGTCGGCGGTGCCGAGCTGCTCCAGCACCCCCCGGCGGGTGGCGTCGGAGAGGGCGGCAAAGGCGCTGTCGAGGTGGGCGGAGGCATACTGAGCCATATGGTTCAGTATATGGCCCCAGCGAGTCGCGCGCAAGGGGTCAGGCGGGGATTGCCTCAGGCGTGGTCAGGCGGGGCAGCGGCAAGCCGTTCGTCCGCGCGCGATCGACGCCGACGCACGAACGAGATGAACGCATACCAGAGCGCAACTTGCACGAGGGCGCCGGCAGCGACTCGCCCGAGGAAGAGCGCGTCGCCCGGCACCGCGTAGACCAGGAGAATCCCGGGGAACTGCAGCATCCACGGCCAGGCACCGAGGGTCCCGTGCGGTCCCCCGAACGCCGCGAGGGCGAGGAGGATCACTTCGAGCACGACCGCCAGGGCGAAGGTGCGCCAATCACCTCTCATGGTATGGCACTTCCGCTGCTACAGGGATTCGAGGACAAAGCAGCCCCAGTTGGGACCTGACCTTTGGCGGCTCGCACGCAACCCTTCACGGCAACGGAGCCACCAATCTCACCGTCCACCAAGAGCTCGCCCGAGCGCATGGGGCCGATCGAAACCGCTCCAGCACACGTCCGCGGCGCGGCACCGAACAGCAGGCGCGCCTGGGAGTGCTCCGGCTGAGTCGAGGGCCCCGAGACGCTTGGCCACTTCCTGCCTTCCGCATCGGCTCGGGCCACCGTGGTGGCGATGGATGCGCTCCGTGCATCCGGAAGTGGCACGCTCACGGATGGACCGATTGGCACGCCCGGGTCCATCTGGGCGGGCAGTGGGGTGCCGGCGAACGCCGCAGCGAGCGTGAACGCGGTGGGGAAACCGACGGGACGCATGACGTAGACTCCCGGTTCGTGGTCGGACGGTTGGTTGTGCGAAGTGGCAACAACGGGATGGGCCCAACGTCGTGCGTATCTGCGGCGGGGCCCCGTGAGGCAGCTCGCGCAACACCATTCACGCCTCCGCTACAACGGGGAGGTCCGACACCGCGCCGCCAGGAGGCCGGTGGCCGCGCGCGGGTCGACATCCGCCAGCAGCAGACCGGCGACTCCGTAGGGTTGCCAGCACTGTAGCGTCCCGTCCGGTCGTGCGATCGCGGAAGTCGTCGGGGCGCCGTCGCTCGCGTAGTTGACCGATGCGAAGTAGCAGGTATTCTCGGCGGCCCGACAGAGGATCGCCTTCTCATGAAACGAGATCGCGGGATCACCAAACGTAGTCGGGCGATACGCGCCGGGTTCGGCCCGACTCGCGTGGGGATGAAACACCACTTGCGCGCCACGCCGCACCGCCCATCGCACCGTCTCGGGATAGCGCCACCCCTCGTGGCAGATCACCACCCCGAAGGTCAGCGGACCGGCGGTGAACACGGACCGGTCCGCCCCGAACGCGGGATACTGCTGCTCCTCGTCCGGATCGAGCTGCCCCTTGTCCTGCCAGCCCGCGATGGTGCCATCCGCATTGATGACACATACCGTGATCTGCAGGCCGCGATCGGTGCAGCGTTCCGTGCCGAGAATCACCGTGACAGCGGCGGTTGTGGCGGCCGCGGCGAGGGCGACCAACGCCTGCTCGAGGAAGACGGGGTCTGGCACCGGGAGCCGTGTGTCCGGCCACCGATACCCGGGGAGGAAACACTCCGGAAAGCACAGCACGCGGGCCTGCTGTCGGCCAGCCTCGTGAATTGCGGCGGTCGCGAGCTGGACGGACTCGGCGGGCGTGGCCGGCGCGCGGAGGTTGGCAAGGGCGATCCGCACGGTGGTCATGGCATGCTCCAAAGGATTGATCGGGCCGAGCCCGCAGCAAACGCTGGTCAGACCGATTCCCGCCCGACCAGCCGACGCAAGTCGCGGTAGCCATAGACGCGCTCGGGGTATGGAACGCCATCCACCGTATGGATCCCTTCCGCGACCAGCTCACCGCCCAGGCGTTCATAGAATGCACATGCCGGGTTGGCCGTCAACACCCGCACAATCATGGAGCGACGCCCCATCTCGATCAGTCGGCGGGCAAGTTGCTGAGTGAGGGCCGCCCCGATACCTGCACGCTGTTCAGCCTTCAGCAAGTAGATGGCATACAGCTCCGCGTCAAACTCCGCCACGGGTTCTCGAATCTCCCCACCGCTGATGAACCCAAGCAGATGTCCCGACCGAAGGGCCACGAATGCCTCAGGGACAAACCGGATCTCCCTGCGAAGCGCTCGACCGAGCGCGGCCTCACGCTCAGCCACCGTCAACCGGTCAATGGACTGCTGAGCAATGATGCCAGGATAAGTGGTCCGCCACGTCGCCACCTGAACAGTGGCGATGGCTCCCGCGTCGCCCGGCCCTGCCGCCCGGATCACCACGTCATCGTTCACGCGTCCTCGCAATCAGTTCTTTGGAATCGGTCCAACGGGGTGCGCTGCTGCGCCGAGGCGTCAGGCCCCGACGGCAGCAAATGCTTGTTATACCGCTCCGGCGCTCGCCACTTGCACCTGCTTGATCCGATTCAGGTCAGGAGCCTCGGCGACGCGTGCATGGTAGAGATCCCAGCGGAGCTGGAGGTTCATCCAGAGATCCGGGGTGGTGCCGAAATACTTGGCGAGCCGGAGGGCCGTTGCGGGAGTGACTCCGCGACGCGCGTTGACGAGCTCATTGACACGCTGATAGGGGACCCGGATGCCATCAGCCAGATCGCGCTGCGACAGCCCCATTGGAATCAGAAACTCCTCAAGCAGCACCTCACCGGGATGCGATGGTGCAGCGTGTGTCGGAATGCGAACCATCTAGCCCTCCTCCGCTTCAGTCATGGTCGTCAACGATCTCGACCTGGGATGGCCCCACCTCGGTCCAGATGAACCAGACTCGGTACTGGTCATTGATCCGAATGCTGTACTGGCCCTTGCGATCCCGCTTGAGGGCTTCCAATCGATTGGCCGGGGGAACCCGGAGGTCCTGCAACGCGCCGGCAGAGTCCAACAGTTCCAGCTTCCGCCGTGCCACCGCCCAGAGGGCCGTGGGACATGTTCGACGAGCCCGCTTGGAGTCGTGGGCGTTGAAGATGTCCGCGGTGCCCGGGTCACCAAACGAGCGAATCATGCTAGCACGATAGCACGGCCATCATGCTACAGCAAGAGCACCTGCTTTTGTCGGTATAACGATTTGCACATCAGCGGCGAGCGCGTGGGCGGCGCAGCCGCATCACAAGCGCGCTCGTCCGCTGCAATTGCCGGTTAGGCGCCTTCCGGCGCTTCCGGTTCACCCGCCATCTGGGCGCTCTGCCAGACGCCCACCACCCACACCGTGGTGCCTTCGACGCGGTAGAAGAACCGGTACGGGCTCACGATCACCTCGCGGTAGGGTAGTCCGCGGAACTCCGGGATGCGACGGCCGGATTCGGGAAACTTCTCCAGGCGACTGAGAATCTTGACGGCCCGCTCGTAGAATCGTCGGGCGGCTGCCGGGCGGTCCGCCAGAATGTAGGCGATGACATCGAGGAACTGGCGATCGCCGGTCGGGGTGAACCGGACCTTCACGCGTCGACGTCTCGCAACATCCGATCGGCTTCCGCCATCACTGAGGCGAGGTCACGCCCCTTGCCCTTGGCGATCTCGCGCTCGCCGGCGGCGAGTATGCGGAGAATCTCGCGCTCGCGTTCGCCGAGCTCATACGCCTCCATGCTGAGCATGACCGCGGCCGCCCGGCCCCGCTGGGTGATGACGACGGGCTCGCGCGAGCGGCGCACTCGGTCCAGCGCCCCGGCGGCATCCTGACGGAGATCGGTGATCGGGATGATGTCCGGCATCTTACGCATGCTGGTATGTACCTGTTAGAAGTATGCCTAACGGTACCACAGCGCCGGACGGGGCACAAGACACTGTCCTCGCGCGGCCGGGAATCTGGAGGAAGTGCGCCCAACGATTTGCAAATCAGCGGCGAGCGCGTCGGCGGCACAGCCGCATCACAAGCGCGCTCTTCCGCTGCATTTGCCGCTTAGCGTGCCCTCAACTCGCGCGCCGGAGCGGCTGCAGGTGCGCGATCTTGGCCGCGTCCGCCGAGCGGAGGGCGTGCCACAAATCCCAGTCTTGCTGCAAGCCCAGCCAGAAGTCCGCACTCATCCCGAGCACCCGGGCGAGCCGGAGAGCGGTATCCGGGGTCACGGCTCGCTTGGCGTTGATGACCTCGTTCAGCCGGGGAAAGGAAACCCCGAGCCGTGCCGCGAACGCCGACTGCGTGATGCCGAGGGGGACGAGGAACTCCTCCCGCAGCATCTCGCCGGGATGGGTCGGCGGCAGATGCGTGGGCAGCCGGCGCTGGACCAGCGCCCCGGCCCGCCCCCGCTTAGTGGTGATCGGTGACTCCGACCTCGTCCGCATAGCCGTCCTCCCACCGGAAGCACACCCGGTATTGGTCATTGATGCGAAGGCTGTGTTGCCCGGCCCGGTCCCCTCTGAGGCGTTCCAACCGATTGCCTGGCGGGCTGCTCGACTCCTGGAGGTCGCGCACCCGGTTGAGCTGGGTCAGCTTCCGCCGGACGACCGGCCAGATCGCGGCCGGACAGGCTTGGCGCGCCCGCCGACTGCCCAGGCCGTTGAAGAGGTCCTCAGTCGCGGCGTCGGCAAAGGAGCGTATCACGGGGTGTGTTATAACGGAAGGCGTGGCAACGCGCCAGACGGCCAAGTCACGCCAACGGCGTGCAAATCAGCGGCGAGCGCGTGGGCGGCGGAGCCGCTTCACAAGCGCGCTCGTCCGCTGCATTTGCCGGTTAGCGTGCCGACTACGCGGCGAACATTTCCTGCAGGACCCCCAGCACACGCTCCAGCGTCGATGGACTGAGCCGACCGACCTTCTTCGCGAGCCTGGCGCGATCCACAGGCCGCAGCTGGTCCAGCACCACATGACCCGACTTGCCGGCAAAGCGGCAGGGAATCCGAAATGGGTACGGATGCGACCCCGTGGTGAGTGGCGCCACGATGAACGTGGTCAGCGCGCCATTGAGCTCATCGGGCGACACGATCACGCAGGGGCGGGTCTTGCGGATCTCGCGACCGAGCGTCGGGTCGAGTGCCACCAGAAAGACATCGCCACGGGTGACCAGCTCCGAACTCACCACGTCCATTCATCCTGGTCGAAGGCGGTCGGACGGAGGGCGTCCAGCAGGCCCTCCTCCGTCGCCGCCAACTCGGCGGCCGCGGCGGCCCACCCCGCCCGAGTCGAGGCCAGCGGCCGGATCACGACGGTATTGCCGTGGACTTCCAGTTGGACGTCCTCGTCGAGTCCCGCCTGCTCAATCAGGAGCTTTGGCAGGCGGATACCACGGGAATTGCCGATGCGGACGAGCTTGGTCTTCATGCGAGGCTCGGGAAGCAGTGTAGTCACAATGTAACTACCGCCCCGGCCAGCGCAAGCGGGCAGCGTCGGACACGCTAACGTCGTGCGTCTCTGCGGCGGGGCCTGCCGAGGCCCGCGCGTGCCTTCGTAAAGCTACGGCGCGTGGGCCGAGGCGTGAGGTCCCGACCGCAGCAAACTCGGTTAGGGCGACTGCTGCACTAATTCCCGAGTTGCATCTGGAGTCGGGCCTTGGCGGGTTCTGGGCAGCCATCCAACAGCTCCACGGTAAACTGGTAGGCCGCCATGACATTCCGGAGCTTCGCCAAGTATTTCGGATCAGGTATGCCGTCAACTTGCACGCTGTCGACGTTGCCCGCCCCATTGAGGAAGAAGTCGACTTCGAACCGAACACCCCGAAGTGACGACGGATACTCTGGCGGAAGGACCATAGAGCGCGAATTCACCTTGCGCTGACTGACGCCTGTCGTAGCGGATGTCGCGTCTGACTCGCGGCCCATGCATTCGGTTGCGACCCGCCAGTCGGCCTCTGCGTCAAACGAGTGCCGCTTGCCGCCGTCTACTGGAAACACTTCGAGGATCGGGCGGAAGCCTCGCGGTGGCAGAACGGTTCTCTCAAGTTGCAGAGGCTCGCAAGCCAATCGGAAGTTCTTGCACTTCGACAATCGTAGTGTGGTAATGGCCACTGGCACCGTAGTGTCATTGCGCGCCAACACGCGCACCGGTCTCAACCAACATCAGGGCGAACGGGTCCTTCTTCCTGCCAGATGGTAACGGCGCGACCAGCCACAGGCTTTGGAGCCTGGCGGAGACCTTGGGCCGTTGCGATGGTGGGACCGGCCCCTGCGAACACCGCCGCGAACAGCAGAGGCTTCCCCACGCGTGCGATGAAACCGGAAGCTGGCCGCGGAGAAGACAGGACTACCTCCAGACGAGAAGTGTCATAGCGCTCTAACGCTTGTTGTGCGGCGCGAACACTAACGGCTGGCCGCCGCCACGCGTTCCACCGCGGCACGCATGTCGCGAAGACGATCGGCAGGCAGCCACCGACCCTGGGCGACGCCGCCGTTGATGCGGCGCGTCGCCGCAATGTCCTCTAGCGGGTTGGCCGCGAGCAACAGGAGGTCCGCGCGCTTGCCGGGTTCGATGGTTCCCCAGATCGACTCCTGTCCGAGGAAGCGCGCCGCGTCACGGGTGGCTGCAGTCAGCGCCTGTTCGGGGCTCAGCCCCGCTGCCACAAAATTGGCGAGTTCTTCGTGCACCGAGGCACCGGGGACGACGAACGGCTGCGGCGTGTCGGTCCCAACCAGCATCAGCACGCCGGCGCGGTGGAACTCTCGGACCACCCGCAGACGGTTCACCCGCCCCCGCTCCACGAGCGACCAACCTTGCTCATCGAGCCCACCGCCGGCGCGAAGGACCGAGCCGCTCCAGTAGTTCTCGACGATACCTTGGTCAACCGTCGCGACCGTTGGGTCGGCGAGCCAACGCTCCAGGGTGACCGGGCTCGCGACGCTCCTGTCTGCTTGGACCATAGTGGGAACGACCCAGGTGCTCGATCGAGCGAGCTCTGATGCCAATGCGGCCATTCTCGTCGGATCCAACTCGGCGGCGAGCCGACGCTTTAGCGCCTGCGTCCCGGCCGGCAGTTCAGCGCCGTCGACCCGCAGGGCGTCGGCATAGTCACCCAGGTGCTCGATCGTTGCCACCCCATCCGCGAGGAGCGCGCTTATGCCAACGGCATGTGGAACGTGGCCCGCGATTCGAAGCCTCCGCTCCCGCGCTGTCGCCACGATGGCACGGTATGCTTCGGGCGACAGGTTGCCGTAGATCTTGATGAAGTCGTACCCCGCATCCGCCTGCTCGGTCACGGCGGTTCGAGCCTCAGCGCCGCTGCCGACCGCCCGATTGTCCGCACGCACCGGTGGATTGCCATCAAGAATGGGACGTGCCGTGTAGATCTGCGGTGAGCGCAGAGTTCCACTCATTGCCGCTCGCTTCCAATCCAGGATATTGGGGCGCCCGTCCATGCTCCGGACGAAGGTGACCCCGAATACAAGAAAACTTTGGAGGTAGGCGAGGTCGTCGAAGTGCTCAAGATGGACGTGCATGTCCGCGAGCCCCGGCGTCAGATATTGCCCGGCCGCGTCGACTCGCAGAGCATCCGGCGGAATGACGGTCTGATTGCGCGGTCCAATCGCGGCAATGCGCCCCTCGCGCACGATCACGGTCTGATCGCGGAGGACGCGCTGGTTCCCGGCCATGGGGATCACGTGTGCCCCGACGATCGCCAAGATCGCTTTCGTCTCGCCGGGCCCTTCCTGGGACGCGGCGACGCCGGGCAGCAGTAGGAGCAATGCGGCCACACAGCGGAGTGCACGCTGCCATCGCAGCGCAAGAGCTGGGCATCGAACGCCCGGATTCTCGCCTGTCAATCGCCGCCCTTTCATATCTGACTCCTCCGGAAAAGGTAACCCTCATTCGTGCTGGTCTTCCGTGCCGCCCAGCTACGTGCGGTTCGGCTGCGGGGCTATGCCTTGACACCTCGCGCAGCAAGCGAACGATCTCCGGGGTGGAATGACGAGTTCGACAGCCCGCGACGATATGTACTCCTCGTCGTCGTCGAACACGACAAGGTCATATTGGTCAAGGTTGTCACTGGAAAGACTGTCGCCCGGCTCGACTCAACGGGCACATAGACGCGGAAGTTCCACGCGCGCGCGCTCTTGACGGTATTCTTACGAACCCGTCATCGCGCAAGTCAGCCCGCGCTCACGATGTCCATGCGTCGCGGGGCTGGAGCCGGCGCAATGCATGGTACACACCCCACCGCTATGGCCGCGACTTGCCACGGCTCCGGCCAGCGTGTTCGTGAACCTCCGACCAGAGGACGGACGACGGCCACAAGAAATGGACGAGGCGCGACAGCCAGCGCGGAGCACGCCGCCCGAAGATCGTGACCACGAACTCAGTGCGTGGCTCAGGTACCAATGATGAGTTGCTCAATCGAATCTCCTTGCGCGGGCCAACGTCGTGCGTTTCTGCGGCGGG
>Ga0073899_10004458_pt1 | contig 12273 bp, 8 predicted proteins | sample KloWWTmetaKNB5Ph_FD_88975 | JGI IMG/M metagenome (GOLD analysis project Ga0073899, IMG submission 88975) | Active sludge microbial communities from Klosterneuburg, Austria, studying microevolution and ecology of nitrifiers - Klosterneuburg... | ecosystem: Engineered > WWTP > Aerobic digester >... | reverse complement strand
TGTGGGATTGCTACCGGCGCCTCGTGCAGCAATTCGCGAACGTCGTGCACGGCGTCCCGCCGGCGCCGTTCGAGGCGCTCGCGGCCGAGGCCGTGGCGCGCGCGGGCGCGGCCGGCCCGCGCGATCTCGATTTCGAGAGCCTCGCGTCGCTTTCGCGGGCGAGCCTGGATCTCTACGCCGAACTCGCCGGCGAGGACTTCCCGCAGGATCCGCGCGAGCAGCTCGAGCGCGCCGCGATCGCCGTGCTGTCGTCGTGGCAGTCGAGAAGGGCGGTCGAATACCGCCGCTTGCAGCGGCTCCCGGAGGACCTGGGAACCGCGGTCACGGTGCAGCGGATGGTGTTCGGCAACGCCGGCGGCACGTCGGGATCCGGCGTGGGGTTCACGCGCGACCCATCCACCGGCGAGAACAGCCCCTACCTCGACTTCCTGTTCAACGCGCAGGGCGAGGACGTGGTCTCGGGCCGGCACGCGATCACCGATACGCATCGCCTGCCGCAAGCCCTGCCGGAAGTGGCGCAGCGCCTGGCCGAGGCGTGCCGCAGCCTGGAGGCGCTCTTCGGCGACGCCCAGGAGTTCGAATTCACCGTGCAGGAGGGCCGGCTCTTCCTGCTGCAATCGCGCGCCGCCAAGCGCACGCCCTGGGCCGCGCTTCGCATCGCCGTGGAGCAGGTGGCAGGTGGCATCACGTCCCCGGCGCTGGCGCTCGGGAGGCTGGACGGCCTGGACCTCGAGCGGATCGAGCGTCGCCGCCTCGACGTGACCGGCGCCGAGGCGCTTGCGCGGGCGCAGCCCGCCAGCATCGGGACGGTGGCCGGGGCGATCGCGCTCGACCCGAAGGCCTGCGAGCGGCTGGCGGCGAAAGGCCGCGCCGCGATCCTGGTGAGGGCGGAGGCGAGCACGGACGACATCGCGGGCATCGCGCTGGCGGCCGGACTGCTCACCGCGCGCGGCGGGCGAACCTCCCACGCCGCCGTCGTGGCCCGCCAGCTGGGCAAGGTCTGCCTGGTCGGCTGCGCCGTGCTTCGCATCGACCTCGCCACGCGCAGCATCCGGCTGGGCTCGCGCACGCTCCACGAAGGCGAGACGATCTGCCTCGACGCCGAGGAAGGGCGCGTGTTCTCCGGCGATCCGCAGACCGTGGTGGAGCGGCCCCTCGCCTGGATCGCGGAAGCGGCGCGGTGGCGCCCGGCGGCGCTCCCCGTTCAGATGATCTCGAAGTAGCGCTTCAACTCCCAGTCGGTCACGGCATCGAGCCATTGCCGCCATTCCCATTCGCGGGTGGCCGCGAAGTGATCGACGAAATCGTCGCCGAACCAGTCGCGGGCGACGCTCGATTGCCGGAAGGCGCGCGTGGTCTCGATCAGGGTGCGCGGCGCCCGCTCGACGCCCTCGGCGCCCTCGTTGGTGCCGTGGATGAGCTTCGCGCGCAGCTTCATCGCCCGCTCGACGCCGTGCAGTCCCGAGGCGATCACGGCCGCGGCCGCGAGGTAGGGGTTCATGTCCGCGCCCGGGCAGCGCGTCTCCAGCCGCGTGGATTTCGGGCTTCCCGGAATCACGCGGAAGCTCGCGGTCCGGTTGTCCACGCCCCAGGTGGGCTTCACCGGCGCCCAGAAGCCGTCCACCAGCCGCTTGTAGGAGTTCACCGTCGGCCAGAACATCGGCGCCAGGCCCATGAGGGAGTCGACCTGCCCGGCGAGGTAGCTCTCGAAGAGCGCGGACATGCCGCGGTGGCGGCCCTTCGGGTCGTGGAAGAGGTTCTTCTTCCCGTCGGAGAGGCTCTGGTGCAGGTGGCCGGAGCAGCCGGGGTACTTCGCGCTCCACTTCGCCATGAAGGACGGCATGATCCCGAAGCGTGCGCCGATCTCCTTCGCGCCCGCCTTGAAGAGGATCGCGCGGTCGGCGGCCTCGAGCGCCTCCGAGAACGCGATGGCGGCCTCGTAGACGCCGGGCCCGGTTTCCGTGTGCAGGCCCTCGATCGGCACGCCGAAGGCGGCCAGCTCGTCCATCAGCGCGTTGAAGTAGTCGCGGTTCGCGTTCGCGCGCAGCAGCGAATAGCCGAACATGCCCGGGGTGATCGGCTCCGGCGCCACGCCCTGCTTCGCGTCCCAGGTCTTCGGCGTCTCGGCGAAATTGAAGAACTCGAACTCCGCGCCCACCATGACCGTGAAGCCCATCTTCGCGGCGCGCGCGAGGACGCGGCGCAGCACCTGCCGCGGGCAGATGGGCAGCGGCGAGCCGTCCGCGCGCACGAAATGGCCGAGGAAGAAGGGCACGCCGCCGTCCCACGGGACGCTGCGGTGCGTGCCCAGGTCCAGGCGCACCTGTGCGTCGGGAAACCCGTGCTGCCAACCGGTGAGCTTCGTGTTGTCGTAGCACTGGTCGCCCGAGTCCCAGCCGAACACCACGTCGCAGAAGCCGAAGCCGCCCTCGACCGCGGCGAGGAACTTGTCCTTGTGCAGGTACTTGCCGCGCAGGATGCCGTCGATGTCGGAGACGGCGACCTTCACCTTGCCCTGCGGCGACCGGCGCACGGCGTCGACGGCGGCTGCGTCACGGGAAGCGTCGGGGGTTTTCCTTTTCACGGGGGGCCTCCTCGGAAAGTCGACAGTGTAGCCGCCTGCCGCCGCCGTGCCCGCCCCCGCTCAATGCGCCCGCGTCGCGCCCTGTGCGATACTCGCGCGGCCAAGTCCCGGAACGCACACGGGACGACATTCCCGACAACCGGAGGAGATCCAGATGACTCGCAAGCTTTCCCTGGCCATTGCCATTTCCGCGGCGCTCGCCGCCGGCGCCGCGCAAGCGGACGCGGTTCGCCTGATGACCGGCCCGCAGGGCGGCGTGTGGGTGCCGCTGGGCGGCGCCCTGAAGAACATGTGGGAGAAGGCGATTCCCGGCCTGCAGGTGCAGACCCTGCCCGGCGCGGGCATCGCGAACGTCCGCGGCGTGGACGAGGGCAAGGCCGACGTGGGATTCGGCAACAGCATCACGTCCGTCGACGGCGTCCAGGGGCGCGGCTCGTTCAAGCAGAAGGTGACCAAGGCCTGCCAGCTCGCGAACCTCTACCCGCAGTACTTCCAGGTGGTGGCGCTCGCCGACAGCGGCGTGAACGGCATCGCCGACCTCAAGGGCAAGAGCATCGCCGTGCAGCCCAAGGGCAACACGGCCGAACTCATCTCGCAGCAGATCCTGGAGGCCGTGGGACTCAGCTACCAGAGCGCCAAGGTGAGCTTCGTGAACAGCTACACCGATGCCGCGTCGCTGTTGAAGGACGGGCACGCGCAGGTGTTCACGCTCGGCACGACCATCCCGGCCTCCTCGGTGATGGACGTGGCCGCGGGGCGCGACATCAGGATGGTGCCGGTCACCGACGACATCGTGGCGGCCATGCGCAAGATGAACCCCGGCTACGCCAAGGGCGCGATCCCGGCGGGAACCTACCCGAAGCAGGACAAGGAAGTGCCGGTCATCATCTACTCGGCCCACCTCGTGGTCTCCTGCGCCATGCCGGAGCAGCAGGTGTACCAGATGGTGAAGGCGATGGCGGCCAACGTGGGCGACATGGCCGCGATCAACAAGGCGATGTCCGGGCTCACGCCCAAGTCGATGGCGCAGGACATCGGCGTGCCCTTCCATCCCGGCGCGGTGAAGTACTACAAGGAAGTCGGGGCGATGTAGGGACGGGTCGTCCACGGGGCTCGTGCCCTTGGGCACGGTCATCCGGCGCGTGGCGGGCGGCATCGCGATCGCGATGTCGCTCTACCACATGTGGTTCGCCGCCTCGGCCCCGCCCGAGGCGATGATCTTCCGCGGCACGCACCTGCTGTTCGCGCTGGTCCTGGTCTTTCTCTACGTCCCGGTGTTGCGCCGCGAGGGGCCGCGCCGGCTCCTCTGGCTGGATCTCGCCTTCGTCGTCGCTTCCGCGGTCGCGGTCGGCTACATCTTCGTGACCTACGACTCGATCGTGAACCGCATCATCTACATCGACGAGCTCACCGCGTGGGACAAGGCGATGGCGGTGCTCACGGTCGTGCTCGTGCTGGACGCCTCGCGGCGCATGATCGGCTGGGCGCTTCCCGTCACCGCCATGGTCTTCCTCGGCTACGCCCTCACCTGGGGGGGCGTGAAGGTGCCGGCGCTCCTCGAGCAGATGTACCTTTCCACCGACGGCATCTTCGGCTCCACGCTGGGCGTGTCGGCCTCCTACGTGATCGTCTTCGTGCTCTTCGGCTCCTTCATGGAAAAGAGCGGCACGGGACGCCTCTTCATGGACTTCGCCCTTTCCCTCACCGGGCACACGGCGGGCGGGCCGGGCAAGGTGGCGATCGTGAGCTCCAGCCTCTTCGGCACGATCTCGGGCAGCGCGGTCGCCAACGTGATGGTCGACGGCCCGATCACCATCCCCCTCATGAAGAAGACCGGGTTCCGGCCGGCCTTCGCGGCCGCGGTGGAATCGACGGCCTCCACGGGCGGGCAGATCATGCCGCCGATCATGGGCGCGGCCGCCTTCGTGATGGCGGAATTCCTGGCCGTGAGCTACTTCCAGGTCACCGTCTGGGCGTGGATCCCGGCGCTGCTCTTCTACGTGGCGCTCTTCTTCGCGGTGCACTTCGAGGCCAAGCGCGTGGGGCTGCACGGCGTGCCGAAGAGCGAGTGCCCGCGCCTGGGCACGGTGATGCGCGAGCGCGGCCACCTCTTCATCCCGATCCTGATCGTGCTCTTCGGGATGGCGATGTCCTACAGCGCGCCGCTGTGCGCGCTGGCCGGCGCGCTCTCCACGCTGCCCGTGGCGTTCATGCGCCGCTCGACGCGCGTGGACCTTTCCTGGCGCACGGTCGTGGAGGCGCTGGAAGGCGGCTCGCGCGACGCGCTGTCCGTGGCCATGGCCTGCGCGTGCGCCGGCATCGTGATCGGCGTGATCTCGCTCACCGGGCTCGGGATCACGTTCACGCAGATCGTGATCGCGCTCGCCCAGAACAGCCTGCTTCTCGCCCTGATGCTCACGGCGGTCGCGGGAATCGTGCTCGGCATGGGCATGCCCACGACGCCGGCCTACATCGTGATGGTCTCGCTCCTGGTGCCCGCGCTGGTGAAGCTGGGGGTCGTCACGCCGGCGGCGCACATGTTCGCGCTCTACTTCGCCGTGCTCTCCGCGATCACGCCCCCGGTGGCGCTCGCGGTGTTCGCCGCGGCCGCCCTCGCGGGGGCCAACATGTGGCGCTCGGGCCTCGAGGCGATGCGCATCGCCGCCGCGGGCTTCCTCATCCCGTTCATGTTCGTCTACGAGCCGGCGCTGCTCGCGATCGGCGACTGGGGCACCATCGCGCTTGCCACCGCCACCGCGGTGATCGGCGTGATGGCGCTCGCCGCCTCGCTCTACGGCTTTCTGCTCGCGCCGCTGCTGCTCTGGCAGCGGCTGGCGCTCTGCGTGGCCTCGCTCCTGCTCATCAAGCCGGGCCCGGTCACCGACGCGGTCGGTCTCGGCCTGCTGGGGCTGGTGCTCGTCCTGCAGTGGAACTCGGCGCGCCGGGCCCTGCCGGGTCGCGCCTGACGGCGACCGGCTACTTGGGTCCCGGGGCCAGTGCGTCCTTGGCGTAGTTTCCCGTCGACTCGCCCGTCGCGGAGCCCGAGCGCAGCCGGCTCTTGCGAAGCTGCCCCGCCTGCTCGAGGATCGCGTAGGCGGTGGAGCAGAAGAACGAGTTGATGCGCCGCATGTCGCTGATGATGTCCAGGTGCAGCGAGCTCGTCTCGATCGACTGCACGGACTGGCCGGCGAGGCGGTCGAGGTGCTGGCTCGCGTAGGAGCGCTCGAGGTCGCGGAACTTCTCCTTCTCCGCGAGCAGCATCTGGGCGCTCTTCACGTCGCCGGTGAGGAAGACCGAAAGACCCAGCCTCAGGTTCGAGACGAGCTTCGCGTGCAGGTTGGCGAGCTCCTCCATGCCGGCTTCCGAGAAGGAGAGCTTGTGGGCGATCTTCTTGTCCTTCACGTCCGTGAGGATCCGCTCGATCACGTCGCCCACGTGCTCGAGGTTGATCGTGAGGGACATGATCTCCGCCCAGCGCCGCCCGTCCTTCTCGTCCAACGCCTCGCGGCTGATCTGCGTGAGGTAGAGCTTCACCGCCGTGTAGAGGCGGTCCACGTCGTCGTCCAGGCGAATGAGCTCCTCGATGCGGTCCGCGTCGTTGGTGTGTATCACCTCGATCATGCCGTCGAGCATGCGCTCGATGGTGTCGCCGATGCGAAGCGTCTCGCGCGCCGCGTTGGACAGGGCGAGCGTCGGGGTCTCGAGCGCGCCGGCATCCAGATGCCGCGGAGCGGCCGCGGCCGTTCCATTCGTGCCCACCTCGGGCAGCCACCGCTCGATCAGGCGCGCGATCGACTCGGTGAAGAAGAGGAAGCCCAGGGCGAGCGCCACGTTGAAGATCACGTGGAAATGAAGGACCTGGCGCCGCGGGTCGTCGTCGAAATGCCCGATCCCCTGCAGCACGAACGGAAGCGCCAGCGAGAAGACCACGCAGCCGGCGAGCTTGAAGCCGAGATTGCCGATGGCGACCCGCCGCCCGCCGCCCGGGGTGCCCATCGTCGCGAGAAGCCCGATCAGGCCGCTGCCCAGGTTCGCGCCCAGCACCAGGCTCATCGCCACGGGGACGGAAATCACGAGCGAGGCCGCGAGGGTGGCCACGAGCAGCACCACCGCGAGGCTGGACCACGACATGACGGCGAACAGCGCGCCGATCACCATGTCGAGCATCGGGTCGCCCGAGAGGGAGGCGAAGAGGACGCGGGTGCCCATCGAGGTGACGATGGGCTGGGCGGCCGCCTGGATGAGCTGCAGCGCGAGGATGATGAGCCCCAGGCCGATCGCGACGCGGCCCAGCTGGCCCGCCTTGGAGTTCTTGCGCGACAGGAAGAAGACGACGCCGAAGAAGATCGCGAGCGGCGACAGCCACGACAGGTCCAGGGAAAAGACCTGCGCCATGAGCGAGGTGCCGACGTCGGCGCCCAGCATGATCGCGAGCGCCGGGGCGAGCGCGATGAGGTTCTGGGAGACGAAGGAGCTCGCGATGAGGGCGGTTGCGCTCGAGGACTGCACGAGGCTCGTCACGCCCAGGCCCGCCGCGAAGGCCGAGCCGCGGTTCGAGACGCTCTTCGAGAGCACCCGGCGCAGGCTCGCGCCGTACACGCGAAGGATGCCCGTGCGGACGATGTGCGTGCCCCATACGAGGAGCGCCACGCTGGCGAGAAGGTTTAGGAGCGTCTGCACTTCGGTCTGTCGCGACTCCCGCGGAAACAGGCTCCGCGGGATGGGTCACCTCCCTTTGGCGGGCCTCGACGGGCCGCGCACGGCGATTATTGCACTTTCATGACGGCGCGGCGTCCGCGGGGCGCTGTCTAGGGCTGCTCGCCGCGGGCCAGCCGCGCCTCGATGTCGTCGAGGCAGGGGATCAGGTCCGCGATCGAGTCGATCACGAAGTGGGCGCCGCGCTGGTACATGGTGGGATAGATCCGGTCCCGGTGCGCCTGCTTCACGGCCTCCGGCATGGCGTTCCACTCGGCGAGCGGCACGCCCACCTCGTTGCCGGAGATCGCGAGGCCGATGGACCAGGTGCCGCCGTTCAGGCCCTCCTCGATGCCGGTCAGCGTGTCGTCGACCTTGACCACGGCCTGGACGGGCGAGATCTGCATCTCGATCATGTTCTTCAGCACCATGTACGGGTAGGGGCGCCCGGCCGGGACGTCGCCCGCGCCGCAGGTGTAGTCGGGGACGTAGCCCTGCTTCTTCGCGTCCGCCTGGTTGATCGCGAGCATGCCCGGGAGGTAGCCGGACGTGGACCCGATCTTGTAGCCGCGGCGGCGGCACTCGGCCACGACGTCGAGCGTTCCCGGGATGAGGGTCGAGTACTCCGAGAGGCAGGCCTCCTGCATCGGCACGAAGTCGGCGAACATGCGGTCCACGTCGGCCGCGGTGGGCTCCTTGCCGTGCTTCTTCACCCAGCGCTCGCGCACCGTGGGAAGTTCCGAGATCTTCTGGATGTGCACCTTCTTGTGCGCGCCCATGGGCTGGCGGGCCTCCGCCATCGAGATCGGCACGCCCGCCTTCTCGTAGACCTTGATGAAGACCACGGCCGGCGCCATGCAGCCGAAATCCAGGGTGGTGCCGGCCCAGTCGAGCATGACGGCCTTGAGCTTTCCGCGGTACTGCCTCCGGTACGTGAATGTCATGGGAACCTCGGGGACAAGGAAAAGGATGCGCTTCGGGAGGGATCGGGGCGCGGGCCGGCTCAGGCCTTCCCGGCGGTCGCCGCCGCGGCTCGGCGCGGGGCGGGCGGCGCGGCGAGCGCGGCGTGAAGGCGCTCGCGGCTCTGCATCGCGTGCCCGTAGAGCAGGCGCGCGGCACGCTCGCCGTCGCGCTTGGCGAGCGCATCGACGATGTCGGCGTGCTCGCGGGTCGAGATGGGAAAGCTGTTGGCGCCGCGCGCGAGGGTCTCGCGCCGGTAGAGGTGAAGCTCGTTCACGAGCCGCCCGTAGACGGCCTCCAGCGTCCGGTTGCCCGCGAAGCCCGCGAGCAGGGCGTGGAAGCGCAGGTTGAGCGGGTAGTAGTCGTCGACGCTCTTCAGGCGCGCGGCCTGCTGCATCTTCCTCAGCAGCTCGCGCAGGTCGGCGAGCTGCGCCGCCGTGATGCGCTGCGCCGCGAGGCGCCCGATCAGCTCGTCCAATCCCGCGCGCACCTCGTAGATCTCGTCGGCCTCCTGCAGGGAGACCTCGCGGACGAAGACGCCGCGGTTTTTCTCGGTGCGCACGAGCCCCGCCTGCTCGAGGGCGCGGAAGGCCTCGCGCACGGGGCCGCGCGAGACATTGAGCTCGCCCGCGATGTCGGCTTCCGCGAGCTTCGCGCCCGGGGCGATCTCGCCCACCAGGATGCGCCGCTCGAGTTCGCTGCGCACCAGCGTGGCGAGCGAGTGGCTCTGCAGGAGCTCGATCGCGGACGCGGAGGAGGGGGGCTTCTTCATGGTGTCACGCCGTGGCGCGATGATCGCGATGTCTGCTTGACATTACACTGCCGCGTTTGTAAGTTGTCAACAATCTGCAAAACGGGGAAGCGGGAAGGACGCCATGGCGAACGCAGCACGCACGGTCCTCGTGAACGGCACCGGGTACCGGTGGCCCAGCCGCCCCGTCGTCGTCGTGTGCATCGACGGCGGCGACCCGGCCTACCTGCAGCAGTTCCTGCGCGAGGGCGCGATTCCCCACATCGCGCAATTCATGAAGCAGGGCTTCGCCGTCGTGGCCGAGGGCACGGTGCCCAGCTTCACCTGCCCCAACAACATGTCGATCATCACCGGCACGCCGGCGTCGAGGCACGGCATCTCCGGCAACTACTACCTCGACACCGCGACGGGCGAGGCCGTGGTGATGACGGGGCCGGAACTGCTGCGCGGCGACACCATCCTCAAGCAGTTCGCCGAAGCCGGGGCGAAGGTCGTCTCGATCACCGCGAAGGACAAGCTGAGGCGCCAGCTCGGCAAGGGGCTGGACGTCTCCCGGGGCAACGTGAGCTTCTCCTCGGAAAAGGCCGACCAGTGCACGCTCGCCGAGAACGGCATCGAGGACGTGCTCGCGCTCGTGGGGCAGCCCCTGCCCGACATGTACTCGATGGAGCTCTCGCTCTTCGTGCTCGATGCCGGCATCCGCCTGCTGGAGCTCGGGCGGCGCGACCTCATGTACCTCTCGCTCACCGATTTCGTCCAGCACAAGTACGCCCCGTCCGAGGACGAGGCGAAGCGCTTCTACCGGGAGATCGACCGGCGCTTCGGGCGCCTGGCGGAACTGGGCGCCATCGTGGCGCTCACGGCCGATCACGGCATGAACGACAAGTCGGACGCCGAGGGCAAGCCCAACGTGGTCTGGCTGCAGGACATCCTCGACGCGAAGTTCGGCCCGGGCGACACGAAGGTGGTGTGCCCGATCACCGACGCGTTCGTGGCCCATCACGGCGCGCTGGGCGGTTTCGTGCGCGTCTGGTGCCGCGGCAAGGCCACGCCGCAGCAGGTGATCGAGGCGATCCGCGGCATCGCCGGCCTGGAGTCGGTGCTCGACAAGGAAACGGCTTGCCGCGTGCACGATCTTCCGCCGGACCGCGAAGGCGACGTGGTCGTGATTTCCACGGCGCAGGTCTGCGTCGGCGCCTCCGAGCGCGACCACGACCTGTCGGGTCTCGCGGGCCATCGCCTTCGCACCCACGGCGGCGTGTCCGAGGCGAAGGTTCCCTTCATCATCAACACGCCGCTCACCGACGAATACCGGCTGAAGGGCGGCTCGGCGGTGCTCAAGAGCTACGAGCTCTTCGACTTCGCGCTGAACGGCACGGTGCAGTGATGGCGGTCCCGGGCGAGCGTTCGGGCAGGCTCGCCGTTTACGACGCGCCCAATGCGCCTTTCGAAATCCGGCGCTTCCCGGTGCGCCCGCCCCGGCGCGGCGAGGTGCTGGTGAAGATCCGCATGTCCACCATCTGCCGCTCCGACATCCACTCCTACCTGGGCCACCGGCCCAACCCGTGCCCCGGCGTGCTCGGCCACGAGATCATCGGGACGATCGTGGAGCTGGGCGAGGGCATCACCCACGACATGCGGGGCGCGCCGCTCGCGGCCGGGGATCGCATCACCTGGAGCGAATACTTCATCCCGGGGCCGAACTACTGCTCCGAGGTGCTGGACCTTCCGCAGAAATCGCCGGGCGTCGAGAAGTACGGTCACATGGCGGTCACGCAGGACCCCCATCATCACGGCGGCTTCGGCGACTACTGCTACGTCCTGCCGCAATCGTGGATCCTGAAACTGCCCCCGGAACTCACCGACGAGGAAGCCACGCCGATCAACTGCGGCGTGGCGACGATGATGTGCGTCACCGAGCGCGCCGGGATCGGCATGGGCGACGCGGTGGTCGTGCAGGGACTCGGTCTCCTCGGGCTCTACGGGGCGGCGATCGCCAAGGCGCGCGGCGCGCGGCTCGTGATCGGCCTGGACACGGTGGCGGCGCGGCGGGAGCTCGGCGCGAAGTTCGGCGTCGACCACGCGCTCGATCCGGCGTCGATGGACGAAGCCGGCCTCGTGGCGAAGGTGCGCGCGCTCTGCCCGCCGGAAGGCGCGGACGTCGTGCTGGAGGTCTGCGGCTACCCGGAAGTGGTTCCCTCGGGCATCCGGTTCCTGAGGAACGGCGGGCGCTACGTGCTGGGCGGCGTGGTGAACCCGGACGCGTTCGTGTCGATCGACGTGAACCAGATCCTCCGCAAGCTCATCACGCTCCGGGGCGTGCACAACTACCATCCCCGCAATCTCATCGAGGCACTCGACTTCGTGCGAGCCAACCGCAAGCGCTTCCCGTTCCACGACCTGGTCGACGGGAAGTACCGGCTGGAGGAGATCGGCCGGGCCTTCAAGGATGCCGGGGAGCGCCGCGTGCTGCGCGCGGCGATCGTGCCATGAGCGGCGCCAATCCCCACGGCGAGCCCGACCTCGGCTTCGAGGCGCGAGGCCATTACTACGGCGGTGCCTGGCACGAAGCCCGGAACCGGGTCACGTTCGAATCCCTGAGCCCGTCGACGGGCCGCAAGCTGGCCGACGTGCCCCACGCGGACGCGGTGGACGTGGACCTCGCCGTTCGCGCGGCGATGAAGGGCTTCCAGGAGTGGCGCCGGGTGGGCCTCAAGGAGCGCGCGCGGGCCCTCGAGGCGCTGGCCCGGCGCATCCGCGAACAGGCGAGGGCGCTCGCGATCATCGACGCGGTGGACGCGGGCAACGCGGTGAAGGGCATGGAAGGCGACATGCACTGGACCGCCGACACGCTCGACTACTTCGCCGGGCTCGTGACCGAGGTGAAGGGCGAGACGAGTTCCCAGGGCCCGCGCCACCTGAACCTCACGCGCCGGCAGCCCTACGGCGTCGTGGCGAAACTGAACCCTTTCAACCATCCGTTCCGCTTCTGCGCCGAGAAGGCGGCGGCGCCGCTCGCGGCGGGCAACTGCGTGGTGATCAAGAGCTCGGAGCAGGCGCCGATCTCGGGATTCAGGCTGGCCGAGCTCGCCAACGGCCTTTTCCCGCCGGGCGTGGTGAACGTCATCGCGGGCGACGGCCGCACGGGGGCGGCGCTCGTGTCGCATCCGCTCGTCTCGAGGATCGGCTTCGTGGGTTCGGTGGAGACCGGGCGGCTCGTGGCGGTCGCCGCGGCCCAGGGATTGAAGCGCGTGAGCCTCGAGCTGGGGGGCAAGAACCCGAT
>Ga0073899_10004456_pt1 | contig 12274 bp, 14 predicted proteins | sample KloWWTmetaKNB5Ph_FD_88975 | JGI IMG/M metagenome (GOLD analysis project Ga0073899, IMG submission 88975) | Active sludge microbial communities from Klosterneuburg, Austria, studying microevolution and ecology of nitrifiers - Klosterneuburg... | ecosystem: Engineered > WWTP > Aerobic digester >... | reverse complement strand
CGGCGTGCAGCTCGGGTTGCCGCGGGCGACCAATGTCTGGCTGGAAGTCCGCCCCAACAACCTCACGGCCACGCGCGAGGGCGGGGGGCTGCGAAAGCGCGACCAGGTCTACGCGCAGATCGAGTCCAATCCCTTCGACTGGTTCTCGAAGCTCCATTCCGAGATCGCCTACGGCGACCGCGTCGACATCGCCAACAACCGCGTCGGCAAGGGAATGTACGCCTCGCTCACGACGAATCTCCGGCCCCACCCGAGAGCCGAACTCGAGTACCGCATCGAGAACGACTACGTGGACAGCCTGGAGCCGGTGGAAGGCTCCAGGCGCATCATCCACCAGAGAGCCCAGCAGTTGCTCGCGATCTGGCATTTCAGCGCCCGGGACAGCCTGCGCGCGATCTGGCAGGCGAGCTGGGTCAAGCGCGCGGCTTCGCAGTGGACGGCGGCGGTGCCGCACCGCGAGCGAGCCGACACGCTCTCGGTGGTGTATGGCCATCGGCGCGGCATCGGCTTCACGGTCTACGTGGGGGCGACGATCGGCCGGGTGCTGGAGGCGGATTCGGGATTCGCGCGTCGCCAGGCGGAGGTGTTCGCCAAGGGGAACTGGACCTTCGACGTGCTCTGAAGCCTCAGAGCACGTAGAGCACGATGGCGGTGTAGTGCAGGGCGCTGCCGGCCATCACGAACAGGTGCCAGATGCCGTGGAAGTGCGGGAAGCGCTCGTCGTACAGGTAGAAGACGACGCCGGCGGTGTAGACCACGCCACCGGCCGCGAGCCACGCGAAGCCGCTCCAGGAAAGCGCGGCGATGAGCGGCACCACGGCGAACACTGCGAACCAGCCCATGAGCAGGTAGAGCGCGAGCGACAGCGCTCGCGACCCCTTCGCGAGCCAGATCTCCTGCACCACGCCCAGCGCGGCGAGACCCCAGACGATGCCGAAGAGCGACCATCCCCACGGGCCGTTCAGGGTGACGAGCGCGAAAGGCGTGTAGGTCCCGGCGATGAGGAGGTAGATCGCGCTGTGGTCGAGCTTGCGGAAGACGGCCTTGGCGCGTCCGCGCGTCGAGTGGTAGAGCGTCGAGGAGACGTACAGGAAGAAGAGCGTCGCCCCGTAGATGGAGAAGCTCACGATCTTCCAGGGGTCCGCCTCGAGGGAGCCGATGACGATGAGGACGACCGCGCCCGCGAGCGCGAGCAGCGCTCCGGTGAGGTGGGTCAGTCCATTGAACCGTTCGCCGTGATACATCGGGGGCGCGTGGGGAGGGGCTCCCCGGTCGGGGACGGCGGCCTCAGGCGGGCGGTGCGTCGGCCTCGGGGGCCTGGGCCGGATCGGCGCTCTCGCCTTCCTTCGCCTGCTTGTTCTGCAGTTTGCGCTGGAGTTTTTCTTCTTTCTTGCGCTTCTGCTCCAGTTCGCGCTTGCGCTTCTCGAATGCGTAATTGGGTTTGGCCAAGATCGGTTTCTCCTTTCGGGGGTTAGACCGGGGCATTCTCGCACGGACGACCTGCAAATGCTTGTCCCGGCGCAAGAATCCGGGGAACCGGCCGCGCAGCCCGCCTCGCCTTCAGCCGGCCAGGATGGCGGCGAATCCCTCGCGGAATGTCGGATGGCGAAAGCGGAATCCGCTGGCGCGCAGGCGTTCGCTCGAGACGCGCTTGTTGCCGCCGCGCGGGGACGGCTGCGCGTCGTCCCCGCCCACCGGAGGCGGTGCCGTGCCCAGGCGCGCGGCGATCCAGTCGAGGATCTCGCCCATCGGCGCGGGCTCTTCGTCGCTGCCCAGGTACAGCGGCGCCACGGTGTCGCTCTCCACCAGATGCACGAGCGCTCTCGCGCAATCGTCGCGGTGGATGCGATTGGTGAGGCTCGCCCGCGCCTTCGCCGTCACCGCCGTGCCTTCGCGCACCAGGCGGACCATGCGGTCTCGCCCCGGGCCGTAGATGCCCGAGAAGCGGATCGCGGTCGTCTCGAACGGCGCCGCGGCGAGGAGCGCTTCGCCCTCGAGGATCACGCGGCCGGAGAAGCCGCGCGGCCGGGGATCCGTGGACTCGTCCACGACGGACCCGTCGTCCTGCCCGTAGACGCCGGTGGATGACACGAAGACCAGGCGCCGGGCCGCACCCCGGGAGGCGGCCCCGATCACGCGCGCGAGTCCCTCGACGTAGGCGTCCCGGTAGGATTCGGGCGTGAAGGTGTCGGCGGAAACGCAATACACCACGCAGCCGGCCTCGCCCAGCGCGGCGGGGTAGGTCTCGGGCCGAAGGACGTCCATGGCATGCGACCGGGGCGCGGCGCCCGGCGTGCGCCGGCCGAGGTCGACGACGTGGCCTGCCGCCGCGAGAAGCTCCGCCGCGGCCCTGCCCACGTAGCCGGCGCCGGCGACGAAGACCCTGGCCATCAGGCGATCACGAGCGCGACCGCGAAGCCGTCGTAGCCCTTGCTGCCCACGGTCTGGATCGCGGTCGCGGAGACTCTCTTCTCCATCCCCATCATCTGGATCAGCCGCCGCACGCCCAGCACCGCCGCGTCCCGGCTTGCCGCGTCGGCGACGGCGCCGGCCCGCACCACGTTGTCGACGACGATCACGGTGCCGCGGCGGGAGAGCGCGATCGCCCAGGTGAAGTAGTCGGGGTTCGAGGGCTTGTCGGCGTCGATGAAGACGAAGTCGAACGGGCCGGCGCCCTCGCGCTCGAGTTCCGGCAAGGTGTCGATGGCGCGGCCCAGGCGAACCTGCGCGATGTTGGCGAACCCGGCGCGGGCGAGGTTCGCGCGCGCGACGTCGGCGTGCTTCGCGTCCACCTCGAGCGTGACGAGGCGACCGCCGCCCGGCGGAAGCGCCCGGGCCAGCCAGATGGCGCTGTAGCCGCCGAGCGTGCCGATCTCGAGGATGTTCCTCGCGCCCTGCACGCGCGCGAGCAGGTTCAGGAACCTGCCCTGCGGCGGCGATACGCTGATCGCGGGGAGCCCCGCCTTTTCCGAATCCCGGAGGGCGGCTTCGAGGATCGCGTCGTTCCCGATCAGGGCGTCGGCGAGGCAGGCATCGACGGCGCTCCAGGTCTCCTGGCTCATCGCGCCCCCGGTGCCGGCGCGTCGCCGACGAGGGCCGCGATGGCGCCTGCGTAGCGCGCTTCCACTTCGGCGGGTGCATTCACCGTCATGCCGAGGTCGCGCAGCAGCCCGTTCTGGAGCCCGTAGATCCAGCCGTGCATGGAGAGTTCCTGGCCGCGCTCCCAGGCGTCGCGAACGATGGAGGTTCCGCACACGTTCACCACCTGCGAGATCACGTTCAGCTCGCACAGGCGGTCGGCGCGGGCGGCCGCCTCGGCGAGCACGGACAGGATGTTGTCGTGCCGGTCGCGCACGTCCTGCACGTGCCGCAGCCAGTTCTCCACGAGCCCGACCCGGTCGCCCTGGAGCGCGGCGCGCACGCCGCCGCAGCCATAGTGGCCGCACACGATGATGTGGCGCACCTTGAGGATGTCCACCGCGAACTGGATCACCGACAGGCAGTTGAGGTCCGTGTGCACGACGACGTTGGCGACGTTTCGGTGCACGAAGAGCTCGCCGGGCAGGAGGCCGACGATGTCGTTGGCGGGCACGCGGCTGTCCGCACAGCCGATCCACAGGTAGGCCGGCGATTGCTGCTCCGAGAGCTTGGCGAAGAACGCGGGATCCTGCCTGCGGATGCGCTCGGACCAGGACCTGTTGTTGTCGAAGAGGTGGGAGAGGGTTCTCATGGCGCGGCGTCGAGACGGATTTCCCGAAAGCGTCGGGACCGCCCCAGTATCCCACAGCGACCGCATGGGGAATTTGCGCGGCAGCTCCGCCGCGCGAACTACTTCCCGCGCTCGAGCCTTGCCTTCAGGTCGGCGAAAGGCGAGTGCTTCGCCGTGGCCGCTTCCGCGCCCGTTCCGCCGCCGCCCGTGGCCTCGAGCTGGCGCTGGTGCTCGTTGTCGTGGCAGTAGACGCAGAGCAGTTCCCAGTTGCTGCCGTCGGGAGGATTGTTGTCGTGGTCGTGGTCGCGGTGGTGGACGGTGAGCTCTCGCAGGTTGGCTCGCGTGAACGTGCGCGCGCACCGGCCGCAGACCCACGGGTAGATCTTGAGCGCCCGCTCGCGGTAGGTGAGGCTTCGTTCGTCGGCCGCGCGCCGTGCGTCGGCGACGAGGCGGTCGAGCTTGCCGGGGTCGGCCACGGTGCGCTCGTCCCTACTGTTGCCGCGTGACCCGCGGCGAGCGGTTCGTGCCCTCGATCTCGAGGTAGAACGCGCCGAGCGCGCCGCGGCGCACGCGCACCTTGGGATTTTCCACCCAGTGCGCGCCGGAACTGCCGTCCGCGACCTGCCACACCTGGCCGTTGGCCAGGCGAATGCTCGCGCCCGGCCCCCAGCCATCGAAGCGCCCCGGGATCGAACTCTCGATCGCCTCGAGCACTTGCGGCGCCTGCCGGTGTTCCAGGCCGAATTGCGCCGGCGTGGGCGCCGGGGCGGCGGCAGGCGGCCCGCCCGACGGAACGGGCTTGAGCGCGCCGGACGGCACGACGAGCGCGTCGTAGCAGGCGAGGCGGGCGGTGGAATCCTTCACCGCCCGGCAGCGAAGCAGCCCGGCGTCGTCGGCGAGCGCGACCGGTGTGACGAGCAACAGGAAGACGAGGGACCTCATGGGTCGGTTCCGAGGGAAATGGGGATGGGGCATTCTGTCGGCCCGGGCGGACGGGGTCAAACACGCCCGGGGCGAGGGGGCCGGAAGGCCCGGCGCTAGTTCGGGGTTTCGTCCCCGCCTTGACGGCGCCCGACGATCGCCAGCACCGCGTAGACCGCCGTGCACACCGCGGCAACCGCCACCGCTTCCTTCCACAGCGCCCATCCCTTCGGAAGCAGCCGGCAGAGGATGACGCCGAAGGCGGTCCCTCCCGCGGCCGTGATCGCGGCCTTGTCGAACATGATCACCTCGTGTCTCCCCTTGGCAACGCCCGATCGCGGCCCGCGCCCCGTGCGGCGAACACACGATAGGGCCTGCCGGGCGGGCGGTAACGTCTGTATTCTGTTCGCCATGCAGGCCGCGGTCAAACCGCCCCTGCCGACCCCAGGAGACGCCCATGGCCAGCACATCCCGCCGCAAGAAAGCCGCGCCGCCGCGCGCCGCCGCGCCGAAGCGCCCGGTTCGCCTCGTCACGCCCGACAAGGTCGACCTGCGCGACCGCCTGTACCAGCCTTCCGTGGCCCTCGTGCCGCCGCCCGCGTATCGCGCGAAGGCGAAGCCGCCGGTGCTGAACCAGGGCGACACGAGCGCGTGCACGGGCTTCTCGCTCGCCGCCGTCATGAACGCCCTGCTGCAACAGTCGGGCCGAAGGAAGGAGGCCGCGGTGTCGCCGTGGATGCTCTACTCCATGGCGAGGCGCTACGACGAGTTTCCCGGCTCGGCCGATGCCGGCTCCAGCCTTCGGGGCGCGTTGAAGGGCTGGCACCGCCACGGCGCCTGCGCGATGCGCCTGTGGAGCGAGATCGACATGCCCACGGCGACCAATGTTCCCGGCGAGGACTGGTGGCTCGATGCCGTGAACCGGCCCCTGGGCGCCTACTACCGGGTCGACACGCGATCGGTCACCGACATGCACGTCGCGCTGAACGAGGCCGGCATCCTGTACGCGAGCGCCGCCTGCCACGACGGATGGCTGGAGGACCGGAAGGCGAAATCGCGGAAGGACTGGGTCATACCCTTCCGCAAGGCCGGGCCCGCCGACGGCGGCCACGCCTTCGCGATCGTGGGCTACGACGCGCGCGGCTTCCTCGTGCACAACTCGTGGGGCGAGGACTGGGGCGACGGCGGACTCGCCACGCTCACCTACGAGGACTGGATCGAGAACGCGATGGACTGCTGGGTGGCGCAGCTGGGCGTGGTCACCGGGGAGCACCGGCGCGTGGCCTCCTCGTCCGCGCCGGCGCGCGGCCGCAAGGGGCGGGCCCTGTCCTCGGAACCGGTCCTCGCGCGCCACCAGCTCGCGCCGTATGTGATCGACATGGAGAACAACGGGCAGCTGTCGGGCTCGGGCGCGTTCCGCACCGGGGAGGACGATGTCCGGGCGCTCGTCACCGACTACCTCGACGCGGCACGGGCCGACTGGGGCGTGAAGGCAGGCGAGCCCCTCGATCTATGCCTCTACGCCCACGGCGGGCTGGTGGGCGAGGGCGACGCGGCGGCCACGTTCGCGAAGTGGTGGCCGGCGCTCTACGCCGCGCGGCGCTTCCCGGTCTTTCTCATGTGGGAGTCGGACCTGTGGTCGACGATCAAGGGGAGGCTCGCGGACCTCGTGCGCGCCGCGCCGCGGCCGACGGGCGGGCCGCTCGAATCCCTGGGCCGGTGGTGGGACGCGAGGCTGGAGGGGCTCCTCGCGCCCGCGGGCTCGATGCTGTGGGGCGAGATGAAGCAGAACGCGCAGGCGATTTCGAGCGAGCCGCAGTCCGGCGCGCGCCTGCTCGTGAAGCACCTGCTGGAATCGCCCGTGGCCAGGCGCCATCCCCTGCGCCTTCACCTGGTCGGCCACTCGGCGGGCGCGATCGTGCATTCCTATCTCATCGACCGCATGGCCGCGCAGGAGTGGGAGTTCGCGAGCGTCGCGTTCATGGCGCCGGCCGTGCGGGTCGACATCTTCGACGAGCGCGTGCGCCCCTGGATCGCGAGCGGCCACGTGAAGCGCTTCCGGGAATTGCACCTCGCCGACTCGGCCGAGAGGCAGGACCCCACCTGCCGACCCATCCTGGGCTACGGACGCTCGCTGCTCTACCTGGTCTCCAACGCGTTCGAGGGCGGCCGCGAGGTGCCGATCCTCGGGATGGAGAAGCACTTTCCCGCCGATCTCGCGCGGATGCGCGCCGTCAAGGTGATCGAGGCGCCCGGGAGCGGTTCGGCGAGCACGACGCACGGCGGCTTCGACGACGACCGCGCGACCCTGGAGAGCGTGATCGCCGGCATGCAGTAGTGGGGTCTGGCAGAATGGCAGCGGATCGCGCTTCGCGCTCCGCCGACTTCCGACTCCATGGATCTCTACATCGTCACCGGCCACACGAAGGGACTGGGCCACGCCCTGGCGGCGAGGCTCGGCGAGCGCCAGGATCTCGAGCTCATCGCCCTGGGCCGTGCGCCCGACGGGCCGATCCCCGGCGGTGCGCAACTCGAGGTCGATCTCGCCGACTTTCGCGCCATCGACGCCGCCTTCGACCGCGTCGAGGAGCGGCTGCGCGGCAAGCGATTCGCCAAGGCCGTCCTCCTGAACAACGCGGGCGTGATCTCGCCGGTGGGCATGGTCGACCGCGTCGCCTCCGACGAGCTCGAGCGAAACCTCGCGGTGAACTTCACGGCGCCGATCCTCCTCATGCGCCGCTTCCTCCTCGCCACGGAAACCTGCGCGAAGCGGCGGCGGGTGATCAACATCTCCTCGGGCGCCGCGCGCCGCCCGATCTTCGGCTGGGGCGCCTATTGCGCGGCGAAGGCCGGCATCGACATGATCTCGCGCGTGGCGGCGCTGGAAGCGCAGACCGCGCGCACGGGGGTCGAGGTCGTGAGCCTCGCGCCGGGCGTCATCGACACGCCCATGCAAGGCGTCGTGCGAAGCGCCAGTCCCGAGGAATTCGTCGACGTCGAGCGCTTCCGGCAGATGAAGGCCGCGGGAGAGCTGCGCGACCCGGCCGACGTCGCCGCCGACATCCTTCGACTCGAGGAATCGGGCAAGCTCTTCGCCGACCCCGTCGCCGACCTGCGCACGCTCGGCGCGTGATCACCGACCCGCTCTTCTTCGCCGCGGCCGTCCCGGCGGTGCTGGTCATGGGCGTCTCCAAGGGCGGTTTCGGCAGCGGCCTGGGGCTCATGGCCACGCCGCTGGTCGCGCTCACCGTTCCCACGCCGCAGGCCGCGGCGATCCTGCTGCCGATCCTGATGGTGATGGACGTGACGGGGCTCTTCGCCTACCGGGGCACCTTCCATCGCGGCAACCTGCTGCTGCTGCTCGCGGGCGGCGTGACGGGGATCGCGCTGGGAACGCTCACCTTCCGCCATTTCAGCGAGGCGGGGATCCGGCTGCTGCTCGGCGCGATGGCGATCACCTTCGTCGTTCACCGGCTGCGCCTGGGAGGCACGAAGGCGCCGGCGGTGGCGCCGTCGCGGCCCCGGGGCTTCTTCTGGTCCACGGTGGCCGGGCTCACCAGCACGATCTCCCACGCCGGCGGTCCGCCGCTCAACGTGTACCTGCTGCCGTTGAAGCTCGACAAGGCCGTGCTGGTGGGCACCACGGTCATCTTCTTCGCGGTCATCAACGCGGCCAAGGTCGTGCCCTACTTCTGGCTGGGGCTCTTCGACGCGGGCAATCTGCTGACGTCCCTGGTGCTCGCGCCGCTCGCGCCCGTGGGCATCGTGCTGGGCGTGTGGCTCATGCGCCGGCTCTCGCAGGAGGTCTTCTACCGCGTGGCCTACGCCATGCTGGTGATCGTGGGCGCGAAGCTTCTCTGGGACGGCGCACGCGGACTCGCCGCCTGAGTCAGCGCAGCACCCGCCGGACGATCCGCCACGCGGCGCCGGCCAGCCACGCGATCGGCGCCACGCCCGCCACCGTCAGGGCGACGAGCGGCCAGGTCGAACGGCGCGGCCGTTCCGGCAGCAGGTCCGGATCGCGCAGTTGCGCCGGAAAGGCGCGCGGGGGCACCGGCACCACCTTCAGGTTCGCCGGATCCCGTGGCAGGGCGTCCCGGTATTGCCTCGGGTTCGCCGCGGGCCACGTGCCGAACGGACGCGACGACGGGATCTGCGGCAGCCGGACGCCCACCAGCGCGACCAGGTCGGCGGCGAGCATTCGCGCGAGGGCGCCGTCTTCCGGCTGCACGCCTTGCCGGCCGAGCCGCAGCAGGCTGAAGGTGGACTCCTCGAAGCTGGCCGCCGGCATCAGGCGGGTGCGATCCTCGGTGAGGTATTCGTAGGCGGTGCGCGCCGCCTCGCAGCGGCCCTCGGCGAAGAGTTTCGCGGGGATCGACAGCCAGGCGAGCAGAGACGTGGAGGGATCGCGTGGCGGGAGATTCCATCCCAGCGCGCGGGCGGCGTCGACGCTGATCGCGGCGCAGTTCATGGTCGAGTGCCGGTACGCCAGCTGGCGCCGCCAGAACTGCAGGTACAGGCGGTTCAGGCCGCCCTGCAGCAGCGCGCTCGCGCGCTCGTCGCCGAGAATCGCGAGCATCACGTACGAAGGCCGGTACCAGGCCTGCCCGCTGTTCACGTCCGCGAGGTAATTGTCGAGCGGCACCGGCGCCGGCAGGATTCCCTTCTCGCTCTCCGTCGCCATCGTGTAGAAGTTGGCGACGAGCAGATCGGACAGGCGGCCGTCGGCGGGCAGGCGCCCGGTGGCGAAGGCGAAGTGCCCGCCCCAGGCCTCGTCGTCGTCGCCCTGGGCGCCGCTCAGGACGAAGGCGAGGACAGGACGCCCGGCCCAGTCGCGACGGCCCGGTTCGCGCTCCCAGACGGGATGGGTTTCGGGCGGGGAATCCGCACCGCCCCTCGGGGCGCTGCGCACGAGGCCGCGGATGGCCAGCCGGGGCGTTCGCGATCCGGCGACCTCGACCGGGCGGGCGGTCGCGTCGACCCGCCAGTCCTCGGGCCAGAGCGTGCGCGCGACGAAAGCGCCGTCGCCTCCGTTCTCGCCTCGCATCGTGACCCTGCGGCCGGCGAGGTACGCGAACGTGGACCCGTCGGCCCAGGAGCGATTGAGGGCTATTTTCGGCGCGAGGCGCAGCCGGGCGTCGCGGCCGGAGTCCTCGAAATGCTGCCCGTCCGCGGCGATCCGCACCCCCGTCCGGCGCTGCGAGGCGGCGACCCAGATGAGCGGCGCCCGCGTGAGCGGGGCGGGGACGGCTCGCCACGCGGCGAGGTCGGCGAACGGGTCCGTCGACAGGGCGTACGTGGCCTGCGGTCCCGACGCGGGGATCGCGATCGTCTCGGACTCGAACAGGAAACGGGCGGGCGCGGCGAGCGCGCCGGCCGCCGTGGCGCCCGTGGCCAGGCGGTAGTCGGCAGGCGCATAGGGACCCAGGGGAGCGTCCGGCGGCGGGGGGAGGGGTTCACGCATCGAGGCCGCCATCATGCACCGCGGCCGGCCTTGCGCTAGACTCGGCGCGCTTCATTCCCCAAAACATGAGAGGACCCTCCACCATGAAACGCTTTTTCGCCGTTGTCGCCGCGACGCTTTTCGCCGGTTCCGCCCTCGCGTTCCACTGCCCGGCCGACATGAAGAAGATCGACGAGGCGCTCGCCAAGAGCCCGAAGCTCTCCGAAGCGCAGATGAAGGACGTGAAGAAGTTCCGCGCCGACGGGGAAGCCCTGCACAAGGCCGGCAAGCACCAGGATTCGGTCGACACGCTCGCCAAGGCGATGAAGATCCTCGACATCAAGTAGCCCATGGGGGTCCGGCCCCCTCCGGGATATCCGCCGCGCTCCTCGCGCGGCGTTTTTTTTCGCCCGCGGGTTCGGACCTAGCGTTCGAGGCCGGCCCGGCCGGCGGTGACGGCGAAGACCGCGGCGGTGGAGACGCCGGCGTCGGCGTGCTTGACCGTCTCCACGGTGCGAAGGCGGGTCTCCAGCCGGTCGCGGCCGAATTCGAGAATCGTGTAGCCGCGCCGCGAGCCATCGCCGTGCCGGATGGACGGGTTGGCGTCCAGAATGGCCGCCACGCGTTTCACGTCGGGCCCCTGGGCGGAGATGGACGTGCCGCAGAATTCGGCCGCGACCACGGGCGAGGAGGGATCGTCGGGCCGGGCGTGCAGGTTGGCGACGAAACTCGCGTGAACGTCGCCGCCGAGGACCACGGGGTTGGCCGCGCCGCTGCCCGCGAGCGAGGCGACGAGCCGCTCCCGCGCCCGCGGGTAGCCGTCCCAGCCGTCCGTCCAGTGCTGCCGGCCCTTGGCGTTCTCGCGGCCGGCCGGCGCCATGAGCGTCTGCTGCACGATCAGGTTCCAGCGCGCCTTCGAGTTGGCGAGGCCCTGGTCCAGCCAGCGCTCCTGCCGCGCCCCGAGCATCGTGCGACCTTCTTCCGATCGCTGCGTGCACCAAGGCCCGACGACGTTCCCTCCGCCGCGCGAGGACTTCGGGCACGCCTGGGGGTCGCGGTACTGGCGGTCGTCCAGGACAATGAGGTTCGCGAGCGCGCCCCAGGCGTGAGCGCCGTAGAGGCGCATCTCGCCGTCGGGCCGCAGCACGCCCGGTCGCAGCGGCAGGTGCTCGAGGTACGCGCGATAGCCCGCGGCGCGCCGGGCGAGGAAATCCGGGTCGAGGTCCTCGGCACGGTCGCGGGCGTAGTCGTTGTCCACTTCGTGGTCGTCCCAGGTCACGAGCCACGGGGCGCAGGCGTGGGCGGCCTGCAGGTCCCGGTCCGACTTGTATTGCCCGTAGCGGTCGCGGTATCCCGCAAGGTCCTTCGGTTCGCCCGTGTGGTGCTTGCGGACGTGGTCCCGCCCCCAGCTCGACTCGTAGATGTAGTCGCCCACGAAGGCGACCAGGTCGGGCGCCTCCGCGCTGAGGTGCCGGTGGGCCACGAAATGGCCCTGCTCGAAATGCTGGCAGGACGCGAGGGCGAGTTTCAGCCGCTCGTCGCCGGCGCCGGGTCCCGGCGCGGTTCGCGTGCGCCCCGTGGCGCTCGCCTCGCCGCCGGCGAGGAACCGGTAGTGGTACCAGCGCGCGGGATCGAGCCCCTCGGCCTCGACGTGGACCGCGTGCGCCCGCGAGGCCTCGGCCGTCGCGATGCCGTGCTTCGCGATGCACGAGAAACGCTCGTCGTGCGCGATTTCCCATCGCACCTCGACCGCCTCCGGACCCATCCCGCCGCCGGCGAGCGGCTCGGGGGCGAGCCGGGTCCACAGGACGATGCCCGAGGCGGAGGGCGAGCCCGAGGCGACGCCGAGCGAGAAGGGATACGCGGAAAACCGGGTTCGCGCCTGCGCCCCCGACGCGACGGGGGCGAGAAAGGCCGCCGCTGCCAGGGCGAAGGCATGGCGAAGGAAGGCGCGACGCCGGACCGTCATGGCCCATTATCGCAGGGCCGGATCGCCTTCCATCTGCCGGACGCGCGCGGGGCACGCGTCCCCCGAAGGGTCTCTAGCGGCGAATCCCGAAATCGGAGCGCCGGCGGAAGAAGGCGAGCCAGAGGGCGACGGCGGCCAACGTCGCGAACCACACGAGCGCCCACTCGGCGATCGAAAGCCCGAGCAAGCTCCACTCGACCTTTGCGCAGTCGCCGGTACCCGCGAAGATCTT
>Ga0073899_10004455_pt1 | contig 12274 bp, 8 predicted proteins | sample KloWWTmetaKNB5Ph_FD_88975 | JGI IMG/M metagenome (GOLD analysis project Ga0073899, IMG submission 88975) | Active sludge microbial communities from Klosterneuburg, Austria, studying microevolution and ecology of nitrifiers - Klosterneuburg... | ecosystem: Engineered > WWTP > Aerobic digester >... | reverse complement strand
CAGGCATTGTCGCGGCTTCCCGGCCTCGGCCCGCGTTCTGCCCGCCGTGTCGTGCTGCATCTGATGAAAAAGCGCGAAACGGTGCTGCAACCCCTGTTGCGCGCGCTTGAAATGGTCGAGGAAAGGCTCAAGACCTGCTCGATTTGTGGCAATCTTGATACCAGCGACCCTTGCGGTATCTGCGCCGATGTGCGCCGCGATACGCGTGCGCTCTGCGTCGTTGAGGATGTGTCGGACCTGTGGGCGCTTGATCGGTCGCGCCTTTTTCCCGGCAAATATCATGTGCTGGGCGGGAGGCTGTCGGCGCTGGATGGTGTGCGGCCAGAGGATCTGAATATCGACGGTCTCGTGGCGCGCGTTGCCGAAGGCGGCATTGACGAAGTGGTGCTCGCCATGAACGCCACGCTCGAAGGTCAGACCACGGCGCATTACCTTGCAGAACGGCTGGAAAGCTATCCTATCCGCTTGACGCAACTCGCGCATGGCGTGCCGGTCGGCGGCGAACTCGACTATCTCGATGAAGGCACATTGGCGCAGGCGTTGCGCGCCCGTCGTCCGGTCGGTTGACGCTGGGCTGCGCAGCCCCTATTTTAGCGCCATGGCCATACTCCCAATCCTCGAAGTGCCCGATCCGCGGCTCAAAATCATCTCGACCCCCGTCACCGAATTTGACGAAGGGCTGAAAAAGCTTGTCGAGGATATGTTCGACACAATGTACGACGCGCCGGGTATCGGGCTGGCGGCGATACAGGTGGGCGTGCCCAAGCGCATTTTGGTTATCGACCTGCAGGAACCTGCCGAGCATGCCCATGAGCATGGCGAGCATTGCAACCATGATCATGAAGTCGTGCGCAAGCCGCGAATCTTTATCAACCCCGAAATCCTCGATCCGTCCGAAGACTATTCGGTCTACACCGAAGGCTGCCTGTCGGTGCCTGATCAATATGCCGAAGTCGAACGCCCCGCCACCATCCGCGCCCGCTGGCAGGATTTGGATGGCAATGTGCATGAGGAAGAGATGGAAGGGCTGATGGCGACCTGTCTGCAGCATGAGATGGACCATCTTGAAGGCATTCTCTTCATAGACCATCTTTCGCGCCTGAAGCGCCAAATGGTGCTCAAAAAGCTGGAAAAGCAGCGCAAGACCGCCGCCTGATTTTGGATGCCCTCTGCTAAGCGCCAGTAACGGCCAGATATCCGCAGGATGACGTGATATCTTCGTCAGCAGCATGTTCAGGTGAGTCGTCACACAATGTGTTGATTGCGGGTGAGCAAGCGATCACTGTCGTCAGAGCACGACATATCATCGTTGCTTCCCTGTCGAACTGTCACTCTAACGTCATCATAATGTCATATAGATGTTAAACTATGATATTATTGCGTAATTCTGGATTTTCTTGCCGCAAATCGCTTTTTCTGTGTCGATTGTAATGATACTGTAACAATCACAATTTCACGGATGAGGAGACTCGTGATGCAGAAAATTTCACTTTGTCTGGCAGGTGCGCTGGCAATGCTCGGTGCAACTTGCGCGTCGGCCGAGAATGGCAATGCCGAGATAGGCTATGAGCGCGGTGCGCTGGGTTTTGAAGCGCTCATGGCGAATGACAATGAAATGGCACTGCGCCAGATCCAGTCCGCAAAAAGCGTTCCGCATAATGACCCCGCCAGACTCATCAACTTAGGGCGCGCACATGCGCGGCTGGGTAATGATGGCCAGGCCAGACAGGCATTCGAAGCTGCTGCCAACTGCAAGGAGCATTTCGATATTATATTGTCGAATGGCAAGGTCATGAACTCACGAAAGGCGGCGATGTTGTCGCTGCAATCGCTGAAAAGATAGTTCCCGATCAGACCATTGGCCTGCATTGGAAGGTGGTGCTGTGACTGATGTAACAGTTATGAAACATTAGTTTCACGAAACCGTCTCTAACTTCGAACAATAGAGTCACATCGATATTCTAGGGGCCTTCACCGAAGACCGGTGGGGGCCCTATTTGATTCGCGCCCGCATGTCTGAGCACCCGTTCCGGGTAGAGTTTATTGCGGAGAATCAGAATGATAGACCCGAAATTGCGTGGGATAGTTTATGCAACAGCAGCTGTTACGCTGCTGTCGGCTTGCGGTGCCGATGATATCGCTTCGCCCGGCGATGGCAGCATTGTGGTGGTGCCGCCGCCAGTAGTTGCTCCGCCCCCGCCGCCGCCGCCTCCCCCGCCGCCGACAGGCCCTGCGGCCAGCTGCCCCTCGGGAACAGTCGATGCGGGCACGATCGCCAATCGCCGCAACTGCCAGATTTCGGGCACCATCACCGGCGCACTTCGCCTGCAGAACCTTGTAGGCACGATCTACTCGCTCAATGGCAAGGTGCAGGTTGGCCAGGATTTGGGTGCTGATCCCAATGCGCCGACGGCAGGCGCGCAGTCGGGCGTTCTGACTATTGACGCAGGCGTCACCATCTTCGGCGCATCGGGCGCTGACTTCATGGTCGTCAATCGTGGCTCGCAATTGAATGTTGACGGTTCGGCGACCCGCCCGGTCGTGATGACCAGCCGCAACAACGTGTTGGGCACCTCAACCGCTTCGAGCATCGGCGAATGGGGTGGTCTCGTTATCCTTGGCCGCGCGCCGATTGCCGACTGCGCTGATGCTGCTGCCACTGGCGGCACCGTGGGCTGCGTCGCTCCGGTCGAAGGCACCAGCGGTTCGATCTATGGCGGTGCGTCGCCCAACGACAATAGCGGCACCATCCGTTATCTGCAGGTTCGCTATCCGGGCTTCCGTGTGGATACCAACAACGAACTCAACGGCATCACCATGGCCGGCGTGGGCGCTGGCACGATCTTCGAAAATGTCCAGGTGCACAACAGCTCTGACGACGGCATCGAATGGTTTGGTGGACGCGTAAACGGTCGCAACCTTGTTCTGACCGGCAATGACGATGATTCGCTCGACGTTGACTCGGGCTTCAAGGCTGCCCTGCAGGATATCATCGTGCTGCAGCGCACCGACGGTGGTGACCATATCGTCGAAGCCGACTCGTCGGGCAACGACACGCGCCTGCCGCGCACCGATGTGCGCTTCGCCAACTTCACCTTCATCGGTCAGACAGGGCGCAACACCACCCTGTTGCTGCGCGGCGGTGGCGACTATTCATTCGTCAACGGCATCATGACGGGCAGCCCGCGCTGCATCGACATCGACGGTGCGTCGACCGTGCAGGCTGCCAATGCGGCTCAGGATGAAGACGGTCCGCCGGTCTTCAACTCGGTGTTCATGTCTTGCGCGACTGCCTTCCCTGATGATGCCGATGTAACCGGTGCACAGGTGCAGGCCATCTTCGCGGCTGGCACCAACAACACTGCGAACGGTACGTCGACGCTTTCGGGCACCTTCATCAACGGTGCCAATGAAAATGCGGTCTCGCCGTTCGCAGCGGCCGGTCTCGCCAGCTACCTGATTAACCGGGCCTATATCGGCGCGGTTCGTGACAGCACGACCAACTGGTGGTCGGGTTGGGCGTGCGGCCTTCCGGGTCAGGCCTCGTGCCTTGAAATCCCGGCGGCAGGCTAAGCTAGCGCATCGCAAATCCCAAAGGGGCGGCGCCGAAATGTCGCCGCCCCTTTTTCCAGATAATCAGGGCACCCAAAGATCATGAAACGCATATTCGGCACCACATTGCTGCTCACTTCCGCTCTTGTCGCTCCGGTGGCGCTTGCGCAAGATGTTTCCACGCCCGAAGCGGCACAGGAAGCCGCTCCGGCAGTTGAAGAGGCGGAACCCGCACAGGAAGAAGTCGAGATTTCAGGTCCGGGTGCCAATAGCGGTGAAGGTCAGGAGATCGTTGTCCAGGGCCGCTACATCCCCAATGTGATCCGTGCGACCCCCGAAGTTGTTTCGGTGCTGTCAGCTGCGGATATCGCGCGCACCGGTGAAGGTGAAGTTGCAGGTGCCCTGCAGCGCGTTACCGGCCTGTCGGTCGTTGGCGGCAAATTTGTCTATGTGCGCGGTCTGGGCGAGCGCTATTCGCTCGCGCTGCTCAATGGTTCGCCGCTGCCTTCGCCCGAGCCTCTGCGTCGCGTGATCCCGCTCGATCTGTTCCCAACCAGCATTCTGGCATCGACCGTTGTGCAGAAAAGCTATTCTGCCGATTACCCGGGCGAATTTGGCGGCGGCGTGATCAACCTGACCACAAAGAACGCGCCGTCGGAAGGCTTTTTCGATGTCGGCTTCGGCATTGGTGGCGACACCGAAACCACCTTTGAAACAGGCTATACTTATTTTGGCAGCCGCGGCGACTGGACCGGCTATGACAGTGGTGAACGCTCGCCCAAGGGGCCCTTTGCTTCGGCACTTGCCTCAGGAAACCGTATCCTTGCGGGTTCGCAGTTCAGCGTAGCAGAGATTCAAGACATCACCGCGAGCCTCAGCAACTCGCGCACCAATGTCATCCAGCGCAATCTGGATGTGCAGCCAAACCTCAGTGGCGACATCGCCATGGGCAAGACCTTTCCGATTGGCGCCGTCGATCTGGGCGTGATTGCCATTGCCGGATACAACAACAACTGGCGCACCCGCGGAGGGTTGCAGCAATTCGGCAACGTCTCGACGGCCAACGGCACCTCGTTCCTCGAAGCCGCGCGCGATTTTAACTATCTGTCGACTGAAAACCGTATCGTTCTGAACGCTATGGTCGGTCTGGGCCTGGAATTTGGCGGTCACAAGATCCGCTTCAACAACCTGTTTATCCGTGACACGTTGAAAGAAGCGCGTGTCGCGCTCGGTAACAACTTCGATACCGTGGGACCCAGCCCGACCCGCCCCGACGCAACGATCCAGACCGGCATTACCAGCTGGTTCGAACGCCAGCTATTCGACAGCCAGATCATCGGTGAATTCCAGTTCGGCGATCTTTCGCTCGACCTGCGCGGAACCTATGCCAAGTCGCAGCGCGATGCGCCCTATGAGCGGTCGTACAGCTATGTCTACAGCGAAGCCTTTCAGGATTATGTGAACGACCTTCGTTCGCCGGGTCAGGATGCCTTTGTCGCTTTCAGTGAACTGGCAGATACTGTTTGGGCCGGTGGAGCAGATGTGGCCTATAAGCTGCCCACCGAATATCCGCTGACGTTGTCGGCAGGCTATGCCTATTATGACAATAGCCGTGACTCTATCCGCCGCGATTTCCAGTTCCAGCCGTCATCTGCGCTCAATCCGGCGGTGACACAGCAGCGGATCGACTATCTGCTGAGCGACTACAATGTTTACAGCTACAATGTGCTTCTGACCGAAACGACTGGTGGCCTCGGCTCGGCGGCCTTTACCGCTGGTCTGAAGGTGCATGCCGGATACGCCATGCTCGAAATCGAACCGGTCGATGGCGTAACGCTGAATGCAGGCGTGCGTTATGAAGACGGCAAGCAGTTTGTTCAACCGACCGCGCTGTTCGGCCTGACGCCAGCGCCGCGCACCGATCTCAACAATGATTACTTCCTGCCCGCAGGCACGATCACCTGGAATTTTGCCGAAGACATGCAGCTGCGTTTGGCCGGTTCGCGCACAATCGCACGCCCGCAGTTCCGCGAACTTGCGCCGCAGCCTTATCGCGACACCGATTCAGGTCGCACCTTTTTCGGCAACCAGTATCTGAAGGATTCGGAGCTGACCAATGTCGAGGCGCGGTACGAATGGTATTTCGGTCGTGACCAGCGCCTTTCGATTGCCGGCTTCTGGAAGGACATTTCCAACCCGATCGAAAGCGTGGCTGTGCAGGTGGGCTCCAGCTTTTTCACAAGCTTTGCCAATGCACCCAAGGCGACACTCTATGGCGTTGAAATCGAAACCCAGAAATATTTCCCGCTAGAAACACTTGGCGGCGATTTCTGGCTCAACCGCCGCCTCGCGGTCGTTGCGAACTACACTTATTCGGACTCAGAAATCAAAATCGGCGCCAATGATACGACGATCAGCTTTTCGAGTGCGCCCAATTCGGTGGCCGCTTCGACCGTGTTCGATACCAGCCGCAAATTGCGCCTGACCGGCCAGTCGAAGCACCTCGTCAACCTGCAGTTGAGCCTTGAGGATACGGACAAGCTCTCGCAGCAGACATTGCTACTGACCTATACCAGCCCGCGCGCAACCAACCGCGGCCCGAACCTGTCGCCCGACTATATCGAGCGCTCTGGTCTGCGGCTTGACCTCATCCTGCGTCAGGGGCTGACGATTGCGGGCAAGGAATTGGAGTTCAAGCTGGAAGGCCGCAACCTGACCGGCACCGATTATCGCGAACAGCAGCGGCTGGGGGATTCGGTTCTCAACATCAACAGCTATGATGTCGGCACCAGCTATTCGGCCAGCGTGACTATCAAGTTCTAATTTCACGATTTTGCGGGGCAGTCGGCGGTGTCGGCTGCCCCACACTTTATGCTTTGTCATGAAAATGAAACTCTAGAGTCATCGAACTGTCTTCTGGTCAGCCTAACGGCGACTCACTACAGGAGAATCGATGACACGGGGTTTACTGCAAAGGGCTGCTGACAGCTTGGTTTTGGTGTTTCGTCGCGTAACACCGACTGACGCAGTTGTGGCCATTGCGTTACTCTTTGCGGCGATCCAGGTGGCCAGATTATTCTGGGTGCTGATCACTCCGATCGCTCCCATCGGTGATTGGCGGCCCAGCCCGGTGAATGTCGTCCCGGCTTCGGAACGCGGCGCGCTGTTCGGTGGTTTAGACCCATTTTTCCGCACCGCCCAGATAACATCCGACAGCGAAGTAGTAACCTCACTTCCACTGACCCTTTTCGGTATCCGCACCAATGAAGCCTCGGGCGGTGGTTCAGCGATTATCGCAGGGGCGGATGGGGTGCAGAACAGCTGGTCGGTTGGTGAAACGATCATGCCGGGAGCAACGCTGCATGCAGTCGCGTTCGACCATGTTGTGATCAGCAACAATGGCGTGCTTGAAAAGCTCTATATCGACCAGTCGGTTCCGGCAGAAAATGTGACGCCCGATACCCTTACACCGACAGCGGAGCCAGCAAGTGCCCCAGCCGTCAAACTCAACGCGCAAACGCTGCAGCAATCTGTGGGCCTCAATCCGCGCAATGAAGGTGGCAAGGTGACCGGACTGGTTGTCTCGGCCAAAGATGACGGAACGATGCTGTCAGCTGCCGGGTTGCAAAAAGGCGATGTCATCACCTCGGTCAACGGTAGGCCGGTATCGGCCGCAGCCGAGCTTGCGGCGCAACTCCGCCCTGGTGCGCGTCTGACCCTCGAAATCGAACGCGGCGCACAGAAATTGCCGGTCGCCCTCATTCTGGAACAATGATGAAGAACACAATCCTCGCTTTGTCGATCGCGACACTTCTGGCTTCGACACCGCTGCAGGCGCAACATATCCTCAACGTCCGTGACGCCGACATTCGCGCCTTTGTGCAGGATGCCGCGCGGGTCACTGGCCAGACCTTCATCGTCGACAGTCGGGTGCAGGGCAAGGTGTCGGTGGTCACCGACCGGTCGCTGAGCCGTTCTGAATATTTCGAGGTCTTCCTCTCGACATTACGCGCCAATGGTTTGGTCGCAATTCCCGTGCGCGGCGGCGGTTATCGCATCCAGCAGGCCGATGGTGCCGCCACCCAGCCAACGCGCGTCGGCTCGGCCTCGGCCCCCGCCAGCCAGTTCGTCACCGAAGTATTCCGGCTGCGCTCGATTGACGCACCGGCTGCGGTTGAAACCCTGCGCCCGTTGATCAGTCGCGAGGGATCGATTACCGCCAACCGCAACGCCAACAGCCTGGTAGTGGCGGACTATGCCGACAATATCCGTCGCATCCGCGACCTCGTCCGTCAGATCGACCGCGACAGTGCCGCGACACAGATTGTTGCGCTCGACAATGCTGGGGCGCGTGAAATCGCAAGCGCGCTGCAAGGTCTGGCAGGGCAGGGTGTTGCAGGCGAAGGTGCGCGCCCACCTGTTACCGTCGTGCCGGTCGATTCGAGCAATGCCATAGCGTTACGCGGCGACCCTTCTTCGGTTTCGAGATTTGCATCGATGGCAAAAGAGCTCGACAAGCGGGCGGAATCGGGTGCGGAAATTCGGGTCTATCAACTTGAATATGCCAATGCAGAAACGCTGCTACCGACGATCCAGTCGCTGATTGGGGAGAGTTCAGCTTCGCCTCTGCCTGCTGCGCCGACGGCGCAGGGTAGTCCGGCCAAGTCGGGCGAAGCTGCCGCTCCTCCAGCCGCAGCATCGGCTCCAGTGTCGGTCACAGGCTCAGCCAGCGCACTCGGCAGTCGCGGCAAAATTGTAGTCAGCCGTTATGAAGGGACAAACGCGATCATCATCGCGGCGAGCGCTGATACGCAAAAGATGTTGGGCGAACTTATACGCCAACTCGACTCGCGCCCACAGCAAGTGTTGGTTGAGGCAATAGTTGTCGAAATCGGCAACGATGCGGCCAAGCGGCTGGGCGTTCAGTTTCTGATCGGCGGCAAGGACATGCCTTTTGCTGCCACCAACTATTCCAACGCCGTTCCCAGCATCTTGACCATCGGCGGTGCGATTGCGGCAGAGGAACTTGCGACCCAAACGACCACGGTCAACGGCAATGTAACTACCACCACGTCGCGCAGCCCGTTGGGCGACAGCCTGCAGCAGGCGGCGGCGCAATCGATCCTGAATGCAACCGGCGGTTTTGGCGGTTTCGCGCTCGATATCGGTGCAGACGCGATTTTCGGGACGATCATCAACGCCGTCCAGAATGATACCGAATCCAATATCCTCGCAACGCCGCATATTGTGACGCTCAACAACCAGAGGGCGAAATTCCTTGTCGGGCAGGATGTGCCGATCACGACAGGCGAAGCGCTTTCGGACAATTTCGACAATGCCTTCCGCACCGTGCAGCGCAAGGAAGTGGGCATCAAGCTGGAAGTCTTGCCGCAGGTCAACCAATATGGAGAGGTCAAACTTTTCGTCAAACAGGAAGTGTCGAGCGTTGCAGGCCCGGTTTCAAACCGCTCATCTGACCTGATCTTCAACAAACGTGAATTCGAGACGACGCTGACCGTCGGCGATGGCCAGATCCTCGCCATTGGCGGGCTGCTCAACGATGATGAGCGCCGTACCATCGAGAAAATCCCGCTACTGTCCGATATCCCGATCCTCGGTGAATTGTTCAAATCGAAAAGCCGGACGCGGCGCAAAACGAACCTGACGGTCTTCATTCGGCCCACCATCATACGCAGCCGGGCAGACGGCGATGTTCACACCGCACGGCGTTACGATTATGTGCGCGGCCTGCAGTTGGAGCGGAACCCGGATCTGGAACCTTCGATCGACCAGCTTTTCCGCGACTATATGGGCGCGCCGCTTCCGGTCGCGCCGACACTGGCTCCGGGAGACACACTCGTCGGCGCCTCGACTGACCTGACCCGGCCCGCAGATGGCGAAATCCAGACGCTGTCCGATGCCGAGGTCAAGCCATGAAGATCGGGCGTGGATCGGGCGAAGATAGCCAGCCGGATAGCGGGCCAATACCGCTTGATCTGCCCTACGCCTTTGCCAAATCGCGCGGCGTCGTATTGCTGAAACGCGAAGACGGGCGGTTGCAGGTCGCGATGCGAGCAGGGTCCGATCCCGCTGACCTGCTCGAGGTCCGCCGTTATCTCGCCATGCCGTTCGATGTCGAGATAGCTGAACCCGCCGAGTTCGATCGACACCTATCAGACCATTATTCGATGGATGGAACGGCCGCTGCAATGGCTGGGTCGATCGAGGCGGGCAATGCGGACGATGATCTGCTGGTGTCGGGCCTGCCCAGTGCGGACGATTTGCTCGACAGTGCCGATGATGCGCCGGTCATCCGCCTGATCAACGGAATCATTGCTGAAGCGATCCGGCAGGGCGTGTCCGATATTCATATCGAGCCTTACGAATCCGGACTTGTCGTGCGCATGCGGCAGGACGGGGTGCTGCAGGAAAGGCTGCGCATGCCACCGCATGTTGCGCCTGTGGTCGTCAGCCGTATCAAGGTGATGGCGCGGCTTGATATTGCCGAGCGCCGCGTGCCGCAGGATGGCCGCATCAGCCTGACATTGGGCGGAAAGCAGGTCGATGTCCGCGTCTCGACCCTGCCCAGCCGCGCGGGCGAACGGGTGGTGCTTCGCATCCTTGATAAGGACAATGCCTTCATCTCGCTCGATCTACTCGGCATGTCGGACAATGCCCGTGCCGTAATTTCAGCGGCGCTGGCTGAACCCAATGGCATCATCCTCGTTACCGGCCCTACCGGATCAGGAAAAACAACCAGTCTCTACGCCTGCTTGAAGCAGTTGAACGACGGCAAGCGCAACATCCTGACGGTCGAGGACCCCGTCGAATATGCCTTTGACGGGGTTGGCCAGACGCAGGTCAACGCCAAGGTCGGCATGACCTTCGCCGCCGGATTGCGCGCCATTCTCCGTCAGGACCCCGATGTGGTTATGGTCGGCGAAATCCGCGATCGGGAGACGGCAGAGATCGCGGTGCAAGCAGCGCTCACGGGCCACCTTGTTCTGTCGACGGTGCATACCAATGACGCGATCGGCGCAATAACGCGCATGCGTGATTTCAAGATCGAACCCTTTCTGCTGGCCTCGACGCTGCGCGCGGTGATCGCGCAGCGGCTGGTGCGGCGGTTGTGCCCTGATTGCCGTGAACCGGTACAGGCGGAGGCGGGTGCCGCAGCATTACTCGGGCTTGATGCTGGCAGTGTGATATACCGTCCGGTCGGCTGCGAAAAATGCGATGGCAGCGGGTATCAGGGACGTATCGGTGTATTCGAAGCAATCAAGGTCGACGACACCGTCCGTCGCTATATAGGCAATGGCGGCGATGAAGCGATCATCGCACGCCATGTATTTGCCAACAACCCGAACCTGGCCGCTGCCGCCCGCCGTCTCGTCCGCGACGCGGAAACAACAGCAGAAGAGGCCGTGCGTATCATGCGTTCAGAGGCGACCGCCGATGCCTGATTTTGCTTGGCGTGCGATCGATGTGGAGGGTCGCGAAAAGCGCGGTCGTATCGCCGCTGCCAATGATCAGGTCGTGCGTGATCGGTTGGCGCGGCAACGTTTGCATGTCGTAGCCGTCGAGCCCGCGGCGGCAAAGCCGACACTATCGGCGGGTTTGCCCAAGCTCCTCCAGCCCGCCCCGAAATTGGGCCTGAAGCAGTTGACGCTGTTCACCCGCCAGTTGTCTTCGCTGGTGCAAGTGTCGCCCTTGGAAGAGGCGCTGCGCACCGCAAGTCTGCAAACCGAATCGCAGTCGACGCGTATCATTTTGGGCAATGTGCATTCAGGAATCGTCGAAGGCCAAAGGCTTTCGGAAGCCATGCGTCGCGAAGAGGCTAGTTTCCCACCGATGTACCGGGCGATGGTTTCGGCAGGCGAAAGCTCGGGAGCTTTACCAGAAATCCTGCAGCGCTTGGCAGACCTCTTAGAGCGGCGTGCAGCGATCAACAGCAAGCTGCTCTCCGCGCTTGCCTATCCGATCATTTTGACGCTGGTAGCGCTGCTTGTCGTTTCCGGGCTGATGATCTCGGTCGTCCCGCGCGTGGTTGAACAGTTCGACGATGTGAACCAGCAACTGCCGACGATCACCCGCATCGTCATTGGCATCTCTTCTTTCCTGGCGAGTTACTGGTGGGTCCTATTGCTCCTGATTGGGCTCGCGGCACTGGCTGCCATGGCCGCATTGCGGCGTGAACATATCCGGCTACGCTTCGACAGTTTCCTGCTCCGCATCCCGTTCATCGGCCGCCTGATCCGCGACCTTAACGCGGCACGGCTGTCGCGCACGCTGTCGACCATGGTGTCGAGTCGCCTTCCTTTGCTCGATGGCCTGCGGTTGACGCGCGACACGGTGGTCAACCGCGCGCTGCGCGTGGCGAATGACCAGATGATCGAACAAGTGCGCACTGGCGGCAGTCTTTCAGGTGCGATGCGTGTCGCCGGGGTTTTTCCGCCACTGCTAGTTTACCTGACCGCCAGCGGTGAAAGCTCGGGGCAACTTGAACTAATGCTCGAACGCGCCGCCGACTATCTCGAACGCGAGTTCGACAATTTCACCACTACCGCGCTGACGTTGCTCGAACCGCTCATAATCGTGGCGATGGGCGGCGTTGTGGCCGTCATCATTTTGTCGATCCTGTTACCCATCCTCCAACTGCAAAATCTTGCGGGGCTATGATCATGATATCACGCAAATTCCTCTGGAACCTGTTTACTGACTT
>Ga0073899_10004451_pt1 | contig 12277 bp, 6 predicted proteins | sample KloWWTmetaKNB5Ph_FD_88975 | JGI IMG/M metagenome (GOLD analysis project Ga0073899, IMG submission 88975) | Active sludge microbial communities from Klosterneuburg, Austria, studying microevolution and ecology of nitrifiers - Klosterneuburg... | ecosystem: Engineered > WWTP > Aerobic digester >... | reverse complement strand
TTGGCCCGTCTCACAACCCCCTGGGTGACCGCTTTGTCGAAAGGGATGTCGATTCCGTTTTCTGCAAACTCCACCGCAAGTTGCCTAAGCTGATGCAGTTCGTTGACGGGCCCTTCCAGTTGGCTCACACGCGTGGCAAACGCCTGCGCCTCCCTAGCAAGTTCGTTGGCAAGTTTGTATTCCTGTGCACGGGTAGCAAGTTGGATGGCGCGATCAAGCAGCATGGTTGTCCTCCGACTCGCCAAACAACTGAGTCAGCGCCGTCAGCGCTTGGCAAATTTTTGCCAAATCGCCATCAAGATTACCATTTTTCGAACTGGCGCTCTGAATGAGCACTTCTAGACTATTTTCTGCATTTTGCAATACCAATTGCGTGATCCTGATCAAATTATCCGTCGCGCTGATCGCATTTATCCGGCCTCTCCCGTAAGCCGGGATGCCGGCCGTTGGATTGTCCTGGGTTTCCAGGGCCGAGAAGGCGTTGAGCGCATCGTCGAACTGCACGGCCCCGAATTCCGTTAGCGCTGCCTTGAAATCGTTGGCGTATCGACCGGCGAAGCCCATTCCGACTGCCAGATCGTGCAGGCCGTTAAGATTCTGAAGGATATTCGCCCGTTGTGGCGCCGGGCCGAACGCATCTCGAACAGCGGTTAGCCAGGCCAACCGTCGCGACCGTTCGGCGGTAGCCGCCGGCCAAATTCCATTGGCTACCGTACCGTAAAAGTCTGCGACTTCCCTCAACTCGCTGAAGTTCGACGTTGCCGGTGGTATCTGCACGAGCGACCAGTCGTGGCCGCGAATCGATTTGAGCGCGGCGGTGATAGGTTGCGGATCGATGATTGCCCCTATCTGCCCACCTTTGCTCGCTGAAATCGTAGAGCGAACTAGGGCAACCAGCCTTTCCCGCCTCTTCGCGATGCGCTCGAAAATATTTCGCAGTTCTGAACTAACTGCGGCAATGTCGTTTGGCCAAGGCTGCAAGCACGCGATCAGTTGCTCCTCGTAAGAGCCATTTTCCTTTAGGCGACCGGACAGTGCGGCACCGACCGCCAGCAACTCGGTGGCGGCGGCAACCGGTGACCACGTATCAGTCGCTTGCACAAGAAGACGCAACTGGGATGTAACCTCGTCCACCCACTTGTTCAGGCACTCCAGGAAAAGGACAAGTTTTTCCATGCCCCCCGGGAATTCCCAGCTCCCATCGTTGCGCTCAGCCTCAAAAAGGCCCTGCAATGCAGTGGCGGTCAGGGCAATTTCGGCTTCCGAGGCATCTGGGGCCGGGATGTACAGCATCACGGTGGACGGCGCAGGCTGCGTCGGTTGTCTCAACAATGCGATGCTGTTCTGGCGGAATGGCTTGGATCCGGTCGTACTGGCGTAATAGCTTCGTTCGAGCCCGATACCATCCCAATCGATGGCGTCGGTGATGTAGGCGAACAACTTGATCCGAAGATTCTGGGCGAATCCCTGGTCGAGCGTCTCGCCCCGCGCCCACTGCTCGAGGTATTGAATCTCCTTGGGGATATTCATCGCCTTGGGTGATTCAGGGGGCAAAGACTGGCCGCCGCCACCTGCCGATTTGATCGGCACGACGGTAGCAACGTTGTCTGGTAGAGGCGGCAGGGAAAAAGCCTTGCGGATCCCCTCCGGCAGATTAACCAGTTGACCGCTGGCATCCCACAACTCGAGCGCCGTGATGAGGCGTACACCATCTTCCGGGAACAGGGTTTCCAGACGTCCGCGATCATGGGCACGAAGGTGGCGCAAGCCGTTCAGGTTGTCCAGTAGGGCCCTGGGTGGAAAGACCTTTACCGCGAGACTCGGTGCGAAATTATCGAGCACCTTGGTCAGCACGGCGTTCTGCAGAACGCGGGGATTGAATCCGGTTTCGATCTGCTCGTCGACTCGCGTGGCCATTTCCCACAGGGCGGTTTCCGTAAATGGATACAAGCCGATGTCGTCGCCCGCCGTGCCAAACGCCGCATGACAGGTCACTTTCGATGTGCACGCATCGCAGGCATTGGGTGGGAGTTCTTGCGAATCCGTCGCCTGACCATGCCATGCGTCGAGCGCCGACCGTCCCAAGCGGACTGCGTTGAGGTAACGCGCCGAGAAATTGGCCAGGGAACGCCTCTGACTCGCGCCATCGGACGCCATGCCGACCGAACGGTCCATGTCGACGAAATAGGTCATGCGCGTATAAACCGTCGCGGCGATGGACTCAAAGAAACCCGTGGTGACGGCAATCGCCCAGCGAATCTGGCACGTCTCCTTGTCGCCTTGAGTAAGCAAGGCCTGCAACAACGCGCGGTCGATGCCTTGCAGGCGCGCAAAATCCTCGATGAGCAGAACGAGCTCCCGCCCTTCCTTCTTCAGGTGTTGCCTAAGGGACTGCATCAGTTGAATCAATCGATCTCCGGAGAAACTCAAGGTCCGGGTAATCGCCGTATTGAGATTGCGATTGATGATTTCGACGGCCATCGACTTATAGACAGCTTCATCGAGATAGATTGTATTGATCGCGTTTCGCGCCAGCGACGAAGCATTGCTGAAGTCGGCCCCCCCCGTCGGAAGATCATCGGTGCCGAATTGATAGCGTTCGTCCATCCGCCGATATGCGGTTGGCGCGGCGAATACGTGGTCGACAATGGAAGCGACGATGGAACCGTCCTTCAAGTAGTACTGACTGCGCAGGAAGGGATCCTCGAACACGGCAGGCAGCGACCGAATTAGCTCTTCCTCGACCTCAGCCTCGTCCCCTGACTGGATTCTCGGTGTATCTTCGCGTATGGCCAGCGCGATTTCATTTAGGAGTCGGAGTTTCTGGCCCTCCGGCGTCGTGGTGGCGTCACCGACGTGATTAAGTTCCTCGATGAAGCGTGTCTGGGCAACGAGCGGCAATTTGCCGATGATCATTTCGAGGATAGCACGAAGACTAGTGCCCGCCTTCGGGATCAGTAAGACGAGGTGGCTCGCATTAGAACGCAAATGCAGGTTCATCCAGTGAATGAGGTGCGACTTCCCCGATCCACTCCGGCCGATAATCGCGATCTGGGCATGTGGCCGTTCCGGACGCAGAAACTCATTCAGCAATTCATGCGGCGCCAGGTCGCGATAAGCGGCCGGTTGCAGTTGCTGGAACGAAGTGCCGACCGGTTCAGCCACCTTGAGTTGATGATCGGTATGGACCGCCCGGAATACAGCATTGGGAACTGATTCGGCCTCGGGATTGATGACTTCGCGAACGCGCGAGGGATTCCAGCAAATAGATATCGTCTCCACGCTCAATTCCCCAGCAGCACAACATGGCTTACGCGCTGCGTCTTGTCACCTAAGTCGAGAATCCGGTTATGCGCGTCGGACAGGTCTTTGAACGCGATTTTGCCGCGCACGGCAAGCCGCTTTAGCGCCAAACTGGTCGACTGAGACAATCGATTCGGGTCACGCCGAAGGGGGTCGGCGACAAGATCGCCTTCAAGACGGCGCCGAACCGCCCCTTCCTCCAACACAGGGACTTTCGTGGCTAATTCGCGCAACAGATTATCAACAGTCATTTCCTTGACACCTCCGAAAATCCTCGGCATCCATCGCGACAGCGCACCGCTCGGATCGGGAACGACCGAACGATTGCCGATCAGGGTGCAATATCCCAGATAGCGCGCCCAATAGACCAGGTTCTGGAAGCGCTCCTTGTTGGTCAGATCAAAGACATTGGAACCCTCGCCGAATTGCTGGCGAATGAGGTCAGCGTGATTTTCGCGGAACGGAAGCGGACGCAGCGGCGACTGCATCAACAACCAAGCGAGCGCAGGTGCAACGTTTTCCTGCCGATACTCATCATTAATGCTGGGGGCCAGTAGGCGATTTTCGACCCAGTCGACAAACAGCGCATCGATATCCCGCCGCCTCTTGTCCTGAATTTCGCCGGCAAAGCGCAATTTGCCGTCGCTCTCCTCAACCATCTTCAATGCGTAGGCTTCACGCAGCGTATTCCTGAACACGAGGGCCGGGTTGTCAATATCCCAATCGTTACCGCCATGGCGCAGAGCAGGTGGCGACATCAGATTCTCGATTCGCTCGATTGGTTCGGACTGGGTTTTGCCACAAAAATAATCAAAGATCAGACGCAGTCGGTTCGGCACAGCTTCCACGGTTGTCACAACACTCATCTCATTAGCCTTTGGTGGAATTCGTCGAAAAGAAACATCCGCCCGTCGAAACACTGGGACAACTTGATACCGAGACGATCGGGTGACTCGGTATCCAAGGGCAGGATAAAGATTCGCGCCTTGTTGATGTCGCGCGGGCTAAGATTGGTTCTGGTCAGTGGCGGCCGTTCGGCCGACAGAATAACCTCCGGCCCCGGGGGAAGCCGTCCCGGCAGCAGGCGAGCAACTTTGGCGACGAACCACGGATGAGCAGACAATCGCCTGGTCACCTCATTATCAAACTCGTCCTGATTCGCCAACAGAGTCAGATTATTCACGCCATTCTGCCCAAGGACTTCGAACACTTCGCCCAAACGCCGGAACCAGCGCGAATCACGCCCGGCCGGGTCGTAAAAGACGATTATGCGGTAGCGGTCGTCCATCAACCCCAGCACATGATCCGCAGGTGGAAGTGGCTGCTGCCATGGGAAAGTCTGCGCAGTAGCAACCGGCGAGATACGCGACGCTGGCATCGCGCGACAACGAGAACACGAGGTGCAAGCCGCACCGACCCGGTCGTCGCCATAAAGTTGAATCAACAAGCGGGTAATGCATTCCTGTTGGAGGATGTATCGTCGCATTAAGCCAAGGTTATTGCTGTTCGCTTCAGCAATGGCATGTCGCAAAGGCCCGACCCGCCTCTGCCACGCATCGTAGTGCAGGTGATTGTGGTCAAGAATTTCGATTTTTTGCCATGGTTCGTAATTGTTCGTACGGCGTTCCATGCCGCATTGCCGGATAAATCCCGCGCGTTCCATGAGGGTCAGGGTTCGTGCATTCCAATCCGCACTGCGTTCGCCAACCATATCGATATCGTCATCGCCCTGACCGGGACTGGTGGTCAGTCGCACATGGAAAACTGAACTGTTTGGGAGATGCTCCCCATTCTCAAACATCGCCTTCCAGCGCTGCAGACCACGCTCGATACCTATGACCGTGACATCGCTAACATGTTTGGCCGCAGACCAATCTTCATGCGCCGGGATCAACAGGGACATACACGCTCGTCCGTCGCGGCCACCCCGGCCGACCTCCTGATAGAAACGGTCCAGCGACTCGGGAATGCACGCATGGATAACACTTCGGACATGTGGATAATCGATACCCAGTCCGAATGCTGACGTAGCGATAACCAAATCGATATTGCCAGCGCGCCATTCGGCGAGCACGGCTTCGCGCTCGCCGAGGCTAGTCTTCCCCGTCACCAGGCGGATGCGCCGAAAGCCCAGCCCAAAAATATACTGAAACCAGTTTTCCGCATCGCTCACCCGGGTGACGTAAAGGATTGCCGGCCGGGGAACGTGGTGCAAGGACTCGATAACTCGATCTACGCGCTTAGCTTCGTTCGCCGGCGAAGCGAGCCAATATTCGAGTTCTGGCCGAAGAGTTGCGCCGGCAAATTCAGCGAACTCGCCCGGAGCACCGAATAACGTTCGTAAGGTTTCGAGTGCGGTTTCGGTGAGCGTTGCGGAAAGGAGAAGAGTGCGTGGCTGCCTGCACTCGGGTGAAAGTTGAATCAATTCCCGGCGCAAGCCACCCAGCAGTTGGAATTCGGTTCTGAAACCAGTACCCCAGGCATCAACCAGATGCGCTTCGTCGATGACTATAGCCTTGAGGTGCCCGGCGCGAGCGGCAGCCTTCAACGGTTCTCGCAATGCTCCGCATACCGCCTCCGGCGAGGCGTAGCACAATGACTGGCTACCCGCCTCGATTCTTTCAATGATTTGTCGGTTCTTCTCCTGGTCCCCGCTCCGGTAGGCCAGTGGTAACGCGAATCCCAAACCCGAAGCAGCGGCCTCCTGATCGATGGACAGAGCAACGGTAGGAACAACAACCAGTGTCACCCCACCATCGCTGGACTGGCCGGCATAACTGCCATAACCAGTTATGGCCACAGCGTGCGGGATCAGGCTCTTTCCTTCACCCGTCGCCAGCGTGATAACTGGCGTGCCCCCTACGGGAGTCCGTAATGCTGCCCGAACAGCGTTACGCTGGGCGGCGCTTCGATAAGCCTTGCGATTTAGTTTGGACAGAAAAGGATCAGCCGGCACCGACGCTGCTTCGAAATGCCGGCATACGTTTTCGGCAGAAGCCCTGGCTTCGAGGGAAGCCGTCCCATCGACCGCGATCCAATCAGGTCGCCAAGGCTGCGGGGAAACACGCCACCCCCCAGGAATGGAGACAGCACTCAGGCCAAATGACGACCAGTCTTGCAACGCCATCCATCGGGCACCCAACACATCGCATTCAGCCGGAGGCGCCCAATTTCGACGCATCGATTCAAATACCAAGGCCTGCCTCAGGAGTACTGCCAGGTCCATGATTGAGACTTGGTGAGGTTGTGCGATGAGTGCTCGACGAAGTCGGTCGAAGGCGGGAATGTCGGCTGTGGACCAACTGTCCCCGTCGCATTGTCCTGCCAGCAGACGAATTAGTTTGTGGAATAAGGCAGCTTCATTCATAGGGTTTCGCTGGCTAAACCAATTTGTCCGCAAACGACAAACAGTCCGATGGCTTCGAGGCGAATCTGTGGTTGTTCCACAGCTAGCGCGATTTGTTGATTGACGTTCAATTCACCTCTGATATCAAGGCCATCGAAATGCGCGCGCCTCAATAGGCGACGCCTGCGCCGTTCGGCATCCGCTTGCGCCCGGTGGGCAGCCTGTTCGAGCATAGCGAGGACTTCACGCTGTCGAAGGATTTCGTACTTTCCTTGCTCGCATACCTGTGCACAGAGGGGAGGCAGCAAGGCTGGATCGATGAATTCAGCCAACAACTCCGGGCGACTGCCAAGATTCAGGTCGCCCTGGCGCCCGTCCCGCGTCTTCCAGTACGGCCGTTCCAGCATCGCCAGATGGTCCACGTCGGAGATCGGCATCCCTTTAACATCGAGATAAATCATGTGCAGGGACGGCGGCAGGAACTGCTGCGCTCGACGCAAACCTGCCATGTCATCGGTTCGGGAAAATATCTCAGAGGTTTCCGGAAGGTCCGGTTCAATGACAAAACATAGTTTGAACACCAACCAGGGCGGGCTTTCCTTCGGCCAGGCAGGATCGATGCGCAAGGTCAGGAAGGTGGCGCCACGATCATCCCAGCGCATGAATCGCTGACAGGAGTCCAACAATGGACTGCCTGGCCGTTCCAGAACAACGCCCGGGTTAGTAATTGCAATGCGCCGCCGCCAAGTCATCCTGCCCGGGCTATCTAGGCCGAACTGGGATTTCCAGGGCTGACGCGGCACCAAGGTACGCTCCCCCCAAGCCATGCAGAATATGTCGGGGATTTGCGGCGAAGGCCGATAACGCGTCAACTGGAGCGCGACCACCAACCAGGACTCCAGTGCCTCACCGAATTTGCTCTCCATTTCCTCGAATTCATCCATCGTTTCGATAAATGCAGCGACGCTCTCATCCGCTAGAGCTAATCGATCGAGAGCATATTGCTCATCCTGAGTTTTTCTCTCAGCCACCACCTTTTCGCGTAAGTTTTCAGCAAATGCCTCCAACCCTATTACGCCACCATCGAAAATAGCCAGCGCAAATTCACGGTCAATTTCGTCGAGCAGGAACTGGATATCGCTGATGGGTTCATGAAAAACCCGGAATCCTTCAGCAAGTACATTTTTCCACGCCGACCAGACGCTGCCGTCATCGGTATAGGGAAGAATGATGCGCTGGCGGATAACGGCCTTACGCCGACCGAAACGGTCCACACGGCCGATGCGCTGTTCGATGCGGGTTGCCGACAATGGCAGATCGATGTGAACAATCGCATCCGCGAAACTCAGATTCAGGCCTTCTTCGCCGCTACGATCCGCGATCAGCAACCAGGTATTAGGCGATTCGACGAACTGCTTGAGGATACTTTCGACCTGTTCTGGCGAAAGGTCCCGGGTAATCACGCAGGCTGTGGCCCGTTCAAACCGCGTAATTTTCTTGTGAAGCGCTTGCGCTGTAGCGGTTGCCGAGCAAAAAGCCACAATCTTGACGGTGGCGTGCGCCTGAAACTGCCCTTTGAGCAAACGAAGACTGTCTTCCGCAACTTCTAATTTGCGGCGCGGCCCGGGATCGGAATCTAGGATCGACCGGATATCCTCCCGAATCTCCTCCTCACCCGGGAACAAGATCGCGTCCAACATAATGGCATCCGCAAAAGCCTCAACGCTAATACCGAGAACCTCAACGAGGTCACGATAACGAAGCGCAGTCTGCAAGCGAATCTCGTCCGAAGCCTCCTCGACAGCACTATGCGCCGCACAACGCCAATCTTCCAGGGCGTTGACGATGTCCTGGATGCGCCGATCCTCGTCATCGTCAACCTGTACGTGCGAAAAACCCGGTTTCTCTCCCTCCTGGAACTTCGGCCCTCGTAGTTGAAACTCCCATCCCGCCGCATCCGATCGCCTGGAGCGAATCACTCGCTGATTGATGCGGTAAGTATCGGCGATATGCTGACTGAGCGCAGAGGTGAGCATGGCGATATCCTCGATGCCGTCCCTGGTGGCATTCTCCAAGCGATTTGCAAGGACCTCGACATCTGTGTCACCGGGGAACAGACGTTTCGCATCGCTTGCCCGACGTCGTAAGATTAGCCCAGGCGAATCTGGAATCAGGCCAAGGAGAAGTCGACCAAACTCTTGCCGCTGGTCCAACTTACTTTTGAAAGCCTCCAACTCGTCGATGCGATAAGCATTCGGATCGAGCAAGTTTAGCAATGACAGGAATTTCTCCGGATTAGCTAGCGCGGGGGTTGCCGACAGCAACAATAAGCGCGGTGCCTGATGAGCGAGTTCGGTAAGTCGCACCCGGATTGCGGATTCCAGTTCGTCACCAACGAGGTGGTGGGCCTCGTCGATCACCAGAAGATCCGGAATCCGTTCAAGTTCGTCGAATTCATCGTGGGCGAAAACTTCTGCGGTACCAAGGAAGTCATCAACGTAGAATTTCTCTCGCAACTCGTTTCGCCATTGTGAAACGAGGGCGCGCGGCACTAACACAACAACGTATCTCTCAGGACTGTCGATAAGAATCTGCCGGATGATAACGCCAGCCTCGATGGTCTTGCCAAGCCCGACTTCGTCGGCAAGCAAGTAGCGCAAGTGCGGATCGCTCAATACGCGACGAACTGCCGAGACCTGATGGGGAACAAACTCGATACCGCTGGAAAGAAGTCCAGTCAGGCCCTGCGCACTTGCGCGGGCTTCAATTAACTGCCCCGTCGCCGCCATCCGCCGATCGTGCAGAAATTGGGCTTCGCCAATACCGGCAGCTAAGATCTCTGCTGGATCCCCTCTAGCGCGCCAGCAGCGCACGCGCAAATCGTTTTCTGGGAAATATTCATTTCGCCGATTGGGAAACTGCACCTCATAATTGACATAACCATTTTCAGAAATATCGTAGTTGACGACACGACCAATTCTTGGGGCGCCATCTTCGGAAATTAAATAAACCCGTGTTCCGGGATTGAGAAAGGCACGCACCAAACAAGTTACGGGGAGCCGAAGTTCTTCTTTCTCGACGAAGGAATGAAATAGTGTAACGATGGCATCCTGAGCCGAAATGCTCTCAAGTCGGCCGACACCAGAACCATCCGGGACAAAAACGAATCCCCCGTTCTTTAAGCGATTTGTGCCCCCCATCAATTTCTTCTTTTAAGCCTTACCAAATTCAAAAAAACCTTGATCACAGAAAGCCCAAAACACCCGCACGGCATTTTTGTGCCGTCAAATCGCTCTATGCAGGGGGCAAGATCATTACCCTAAGTGCCAAAGCGTAACTCAGCTCTAACTTTATGCCTATCTGACGAACGTCATAACAGGCGCTTGAATATTTTTGGCCCAATCTTGGCAAGCAATTTTGATGTTGCCTTATTGGGTTTGGGGCTCTGTGCTTGGTGTGTTTTACTTGTTGACTGGCCACTCCGATGACTAGAGAGCACGAAACTTAGAAAGCAATGCACAAATTCCTCTTCAAGAGCGAACCAAACGCCAATGGAATAGTGTTCAATGCCCTGTCAGCCAAATTCATCGATCAAGACGACTCGGTGTTCTGCCCGAGGAAAATTCATATGGAGGGGTGGGCAGGTGGGCGATCAAGTTTGTCGAGCCCACCACGGCCGATATCGCGGTCCGCCTCGACGCCAAGCCGCTTTCACCCATTGATATCGTCCAGTTCAAGACGGCAGCCTACTGGGTGGAGAAACATCGCGTAGCGGATTTCGCGCCGGCATTGAGAAAGGTGCTACTGCTCGGATCACCTTTTTCTGCCCTAAATTCCTGGGGCGAACCTGAACATGCGGCACTTCGGGCGCGGGTGATGGCCGAACCAGCCGATGCCTCGATCGATCCCTATGTGCAAATCCTAGAAGCCGGCATCGCCAAAATGCTCGTTCCAGGATCTCAGTATGCAGTATCCGGTCTGAAGGTCGGCAATGCGCCGTTTCTTGCAGCAAACTGCTGGTCTGCCGCAATTAGCCAGGCATCGCCGAATTCCTGGAACGGGTCATGCTGGAGGGCACGGTGTATCAGCACAAAATGGCTGCTATGAGGGATATGATCGCCCTGGACAAGTCCGGCGTGGTCAGCAAGAGCTTAGCCGACGTTTAAGCTTGGGAATATCTCGACCAAGGTGAGGGATTTGCTGGCCGGGCGGAGCCTGTCAGAAATTTTGTGTGTGAGGCATAACATGTCAGTAAGGAGCATGTATGCCAAGCAAGACGAGCAAGAAGAAACCGGCAGCGGCGCTGCCCAGCATTCCCAAGGAATTCATTGACCAGATGGTCAGCGGCCCGATGAGCGCCGAGGCGATCAATGCAGCCTCGATGGCTTTCAAGAAGGCGCTGATTGAGCGTGCGTTGGGCGCCGAACTCAGTCACCACCTGGGCTATCCGCCCGGCGCCGAGAAACCTGGAGAAGCCAGCAACCATCGCAACGGTGCGACCGGCAAGACTGTGCTGACCGATGATGGGCCACTGCGGATCGATGTCCCGCGTGATCGGCAAGGGAGTTTCGAGCCTCTGCTCATTCCCAAGCATGAACGGCGCTTCACCGGGTTCGACGACAAGATCGTCGCCATGTACGCCCGGGGCATGACCGTCCGCGAGATTCAGGGTTTCCTGGCTGAGCAGTACGGCACCGAGGTGTCGCCGGAATTCATCAGTTCGGTGACCGATGCGGTGCTGGCCGAGGTCACCGCCTGGCAGGCGCGACCGCTGGAAGGGATGTATCCTGTGGTCTTCTTCGATGCCCTGCGGGTCAAGATTCGCGAGGATGCCGTGGTCCGTAACAAGGCCATCTATCTGGCGCTGGGCGTGTTGCCGGATGGTACGCGGGACATTCTGGGGATCTGGATCGAGAACACCGAAGGCGCCAAGTTCTGGATGAAGGTCTTCAACGACCTCAAGACCCGCGGGGTGGCTGACATCCTGATCGCCGTCACCGATGGCCTGAAGGGCATGCCCGAAGCCTTGGCCGCTGTTTTTCCAGCCACTACGTTGCAAACCTGCATCGTGCATCTGATCCGCAACAGCCTCGACTACGCCAGCTGGAAGGATCGCAAGGCGCTGGCAGCGGCGATCAAGCCGATCTACACGGCACCGAGTGCCGAAGCGGCTTTGGCCGAACTGGATGCCTTCACACAAGGCCCCTGGGGACAGAAATTTCCCACCGTCGCTGCTGCCTGGCAGCGAGCCTGGGACCGGGTCATTCCGTTCTTTGCCTTCCCACCCGGAATCCGCCGGGTGATCTACACAACCAATGCCATCGAGAGCATCAACGCCCGGTTGCGCAAGATCATCAAGACGCGCGGTCATTTCCCCAGTGACGATGCTGCCAGCAAGCTGATCTGGCTGGCCTTGCGCAACATCACCGCCGACTGGGGAAGGGCCGCCAAGGACTGGAAGGATGCCATGAACCAATTTGCCATTCTCTACGCCGAACGCTTTGAAGCAGCCCGAGGATAAAATGACCACCGACTTTCCCACCGCGCCGTCAGCCTACGGTCTGAATGGACCTTCGGCAGCCGTCACCGTGGAAAAGTCTATTCACGCCTCACACACAGAAATTCTGA
>Ga0073899_10004450_pt1 | contig 12280 bp, 13 predicted proteins | sample KloWWTmetaKNB5Ph_FD_88975 | JGI IMG/M metagenome (GOLD analysis project Ga0073899, IMG submission 88975) | Active sludge microbial communities from Klosterneuburg, Austria, studying microevolution and ecology of nitrifiers - Klosterneuburg... | ecosystem: Engineered > WWTP > Aerobic digester >... | reverse complement strand
TCGCCGTCGTGGACGACGTAGGTGCCGTTCTCGGCGATGAAGGCCACATCCGTCGCCGCGTCGAACATGCGACGCAGGGTGGCGTACTGGCGTCCGCTGGCCGGAGCGAGGGTGACCCCGCGTGCGGTGAGCCGATCCAGCAGTGGCCACAGCGACTCCGGGATCCGACCGTCGCCGTCCAGCAGCGTGCCGTCGAGGTCGGTCACGACCAGGCGCAGGTCGATCGGTTCGCTGGGAAAGCTGGTCGGTGCGGGCATGCCGTCTCTCGTGGTCGGGGCAGGCGGGTTCGGGCCGGGTTCACGGCGCCGTCTGGGCACGGCCTCATTCTACCTTGCCCGGATCGGGACTACCCTGAACCGGGTGAACGCCCCGGCGCGCCGGATCGAGCGCATCTACCTGACCCTGACGCTGCTGACCACCCTGGCGGCGTCGTTCATCTGGGGCGTCAACACCCTCTTCCTGCTCGACGCCGGGCTCAGCAACACCGAGGCCTTCCTCGCCAACGCGTTCTTCACCCTCGGCATGGTGGTCTTCGAGGTGCCGACCGGGGTGGTCGCCGACACCCGCGGGCGCCGGTTCTCCTTCCTGCTCGGGACGGGAACGCTGCTGGTCTCGACCCTGCTCTACCTCTGGATGTGGGACATCCGTGCCCCGATGTGGGGCTGGGCGGTAGCCTCGCTGCTCATCGGGCTCGGGTTCACATTCTTCTCCGGCGCCACCGAGGCCTGGCTGGTGGACGCTCTCGTCGCCACCGGCCACGACGGCGACCTCGAGGTCGTCTTCGGACGGGCTCAGGTGGTGGGCGGCGCCGCGATGCTGACCGGGTCGGTGCTCGGCGGGGTGATCGCCCAGTTCACCGACCTCGGTGTGCCCTACCTCGTCCGGGCGGGGGTGCTCGGGCTGACGATGGCCGTCGCCTGGTGGTTCATGCGCGACCTCGGGTTCGCGCCGCAGGAGCACGCCAGCCCGCTCACGGCCGTTCGCAGCGTGCTGGCCGGCGCGGTCGAGGGCGGCTTGAGGAACCGTCCGGTGCGCTGGCTGATGCTCGCGGCACCGTTCACCGCCGGGACGGGGATCTACGTCTTCTACGCGCTGCAGCCCTACCTGCTGCAGCTGTACGGCGACCCGAACGCGTACGGCATCGCCGGGTTGGCGGCGGCGTTCGCGGCCGGCGCACAGATCGTCGGCGGGTTGCTGGTGCCCTGGGTGCGGCGCCCGTTCCGCCGCCGGACGGACGTGGTGCTGCTCGGTGGCGTGCTCGGCGTCGGGCTGCTGGTGCTGCTGGGCACGGTCGGCACCTTCGCGCTCGCGCTCGGGCTGGTCGCGCTGTGGTCGATGGTGTCGGCGGCGGTGGCGCCGCTGCGGCAGTCCTTCGTCAACGGCGCGATCCCGACGGCCCAGCGGGCGACCGTGCTCTCCTTCGACTCGCTCTTGGGTTCCGCCGGCGGCGTTGTCGTCCAGCCCGCCCTCGGGCGCGTGGCGGACGGGCCCGGCTACCCGGCGTCCTTCCTGGTCGCGGCCGCCGTCCAGACGCTCGCGCTGCCGTTCATTCTGCTGGCCCGCCGGGAGCGGGCCGCGTCCGACCCCATCCCGGCTTCGGAACGCTGACCGGACCGACTGGGCAATTCGGCTCGTTGTGGCGGGTCGCCGTCCGGTCCTAGCCTGAACTGCCGACCGGTCGACGGTCGTCCGGTCCGCATGGGAGGTGCCATGCTCTCGGGCTCAGTCGCAATCCCCACGCTCGCCGTCAGCGACCTGCAGCGTGCGCGCGGCTTCTATGAAGGCATCCTCGGTCTCGTCACCGAGGGTGACTCCCCCGACGGCCTGCTCTACCAGGTCGGGACGGGATCCATCCTCGTCTACCCCTCCGCCTACGCCGGGACGAACAAGGCCACCGCGGTTTCGTTCCGGGTGTCGGAGGACGACTTCGACGCCGTGGTCGGCGACCTGCGCGGCAAGGGGGTGTCGTTCCAGACTTTCGAGTTCGCCGGCATCAGCTGGGAGGACGGTGTCGCGACCACCGGGTCGAGCCGCTCGGTCTGGTTCGAGGACCCCGACGGGAACATCATCAACGTCCAGAGCGGGGGCGGCGACAACTGAGCGGGTTCCGGGGACCGACGGGGCGGCCGACCCCCCGATCAGCCTCCCGACCCACCCGGGGAACTTCTGCTGATTGCACTCCGGTGGGTGCTGGTTGGGGTCGGGTGCCATGGAGTCCGGAAATGCCCTCGCTCACCCGCGTCGCGGGCTCGTGGTGCTCTGGCTGCTGGCCTTCGCCCTGCCGTGGACGGTGTGGGGCACGACCATCGCCCAGCAGCGGGGCTGGCTGGGCTGGCACCTGCCGCAGTCCCTCGCGTTCTGGATCGGCCTGCCGGTGGCGTGGCTGGCCGGCTCCCTGACCGGCGGCGGGCGGGCGGCCCTCGGCGACCTCGTCCGCCGACTGGTGCGGTGGAGGGTCGCGCCGCGTTGGTACCTGGTCGCGATCGCGCTCGCCGTGGCCCTGCCCCTGGTGGGTCTCGCCGCGGCGCTCCCCTCGGGGCCGACCGGCGACACGGGAGAGACCCTGCCGCTGGCGGGGGTGCCCGTCGCTCTGGCGGTCGACCTCGCTCTGTTCTGGCTCACCGAGGAGGCGGCCTGGCGCGGGTTCGCGCAACCGGGCTTCGAGGCCTGGCTCTCGCCGGGGCCCGCCTCGCTCGCGGTCGGCGTGCTGTGGGCGCTGTGGAACCTACCGCTGTTCGCCATCGCCGGCTCGTTCCAGTCCGGTCTGCCGTACGTCGGCTTCTTCGTGCTCACCTGCGCCACCTCGGTCGTCCTCGGCTGGCTGTACCACCGTGGCCGGGCCTCCGTGCCGCTGTGTGCCGTCTACCACGGCGCCGTCGACGTCACCTTCGCGGCGACCGGTGTGCTGACGGCCTCGGCGGCCTCCTTCTGGTCGGTCGTCGCGCTCCACGTCGCGCTCGCCGCGGTGCTGTGGTGGCGTGGGGTCTTGCCGCAGGCCAGCCGACGGAGTTAGGTCTGGTGCCATGACTACCGCGGCCGGCCACCTGCACCCGGCGGAGCGACTCGTCTTCTTCACCGACGCGGTCGTGGCCATCGCCCTGACCCTGTTGATCCTGCCCCTGCTCGAGTCGGTGACCGACGCGGCAGCCCATGGCCTGGACACCCTTGGCTACCTCCACGAGCACGACGGCCAGTTGGCGGCCTTCGCCCTCAGCTTCGTGATCATCGCCCGGTTCTGGCGCGGCCACGACCGCCTGTTCGTCCACGTCGAACGACAGAGCCCCACCCTGCTCTGGCTCAACATGGGCTGGATGTTCACCATCGTGTGGTTGCCGGTCGCGACCGCGATGGTGGGTGCCATGGAGACCGACCGGCTGCAGCTGGCGATCTACATCGGCAGCATGCTCGCCACCAGCCTGTGCCAGCTCGCGATGCTGCAGCTGGTTCGGCGCGACCGACGGCTGCGCAGGTCCGGTACGCCACCGGAGGTCCGGGCGGTGCGCTCGGCGGTGCTGGTCTCGGTGCTGTTCGCCGTCGCGCTGGTGCTCGCTGTCCTGGTTCCCGGCGTGCAGTTCTGGAGTCTGCTGGTGCTGCTGCTCACCCCCGTGGTGGAGTGGCTGCTCCGGCTCCGGGACGGACGGGGCTGAGCCAGCCGGAGCACTCCGCACGACTGCTACCGTGACCCCACTGCCGGGGTGCGGTCCCCGCCCGGAGCGGGTGCTGCCGTGAGTCTCGACGTCAATCGGATTGCGGAGGCGGGCTACTTCGCCGAGAACCGCTGCCGCCCCACTCCTACCATCGCTGGTTCGCCACCCCCGAGGAGGCGGCGGCCGGTGTGAGCAGCGTCGAGCAGTGCCTGAACGGCCTGTGGAAGTTCCACCACGCGAGGAATCCCGACCAGACCCTCCCCGGGTTCCCGGACCTCGACACCGCCGACCGGGAGGGCATCGTGGTGCCCGGGCACCTCCAGCTGCAGGGGCAGGACCGGCCGCAGTACACCATCGTCGAGTACCAATGGGACGGCCACGAGAGCGTCGAGCCCGGCCAGGTGCCCCGCCGCCACAACCCGGTGGCGAGCAACACCACCGGCTTCACCCCCTCGGAGTTCGACCTCACCGATCCCTGAGCCTGTGGAAGGGTCGCCCCGCCGGTCACCCGGGCTTGGCCGCACCCCGCCGAAGGAGTAGGTTGCGTGGCGGTGGCCGGGTGTCTTCCACACGCCCGGCCACCACCTGGTCCGCGGCGAGCGCCGGACGTCAGCCGGCTCCGCCCTCCGCCGCTCCCCCGCCGCCCATCTTCTCCAGCCGGGCCCGCAGCAGGTCACCGCGGTGGGAGTTGCCCCGCAGCTGCAGGTACCGCTCCCCGAACACCGCGAGCAGTGCGTCGTCGAGGCGCCGGACGCCACCCGGGGGGTACTTGTAGCCCATCCGGTCGGTGATCGCGGCCGAGTCGACCGCCGGTAACAGCCCGTCCAGTTCGCGCAGGGAGGTGATGCCGAGTTCCAGCAGCAGCCCCGACATCCACCCGTAGTGGTCGGTGCGCGACCACCCGGCGTCGGGGTAGTGCCCGGTCAGGAAGGCCGCAAGCTCGTCGGTGGCGATCCGGGGGTCGGTCGCGTCGACCTCCGGGGTCGCGACGGCCATGGTGGTCCGCAACTGGTCGCGGATCACCTGGAACTCCCGGTCGGCCAGTTCCAGCAGGCCCGCGGCCAGGGTGAACCGCCGGTTCAGGCCCGGCGCCAGCGCCTCCGGGATCGTGCCCTTGTAGCGGATGTCGTGCTCGAACTCGGCCCAGGCGTGCTGCAGGACGGTGCGCAGCTGCACCTGCACGCTCGGCACGCGGATGCCCTCGATCGGAAGGTCGCCCACCCAGACGGGATCCAGCACCACCTGCAGGTGGCGGCTGACGTAGCCGAACCGTCCCTCGTTGGCCGTCTCCTGCCCCAGGTCCTTGTCGTCCACGACCTGCAGCTGGTCGCGAATCAGGTCGGCGACCGCAGCCACGTCACTGGTCACGTAGGTGACCACCCGGACGCCGACCTGGTCGGTGATGTCGCGCAGCGGGTCGGGGTACACGGCCACGTCGTCGTGCACCCGGCTGGTCTTCGCGGCGAACGAAGCGACGCTCTTGCCCCGCCAGGCGACGTTGAGGTAGTTGATGCCGGCGTCGTCGAGAACCGTGGTGAGCCAGACCGCGAGCCGGCGGGCGAGTTCCTGTACCGTCGGCTGCAGTTCGGCATAGGTCCGGACGGCCTCGCGGACGATGTGCACCGAGTCCATGGCCCGTCCCTCCCCGGCGGCCGGAAACGTCCGCCGGCGCCAGAGGACATTCTGCCGGGTGCGGGTCCACGCTGTTGGCCGTGGCCGGGAACCCGCCCCACTCCGATCACCAGCGGGTCGACACCTCACGCCGGTGACCACCCGGTTCTCTGGCGCCAGGTGGCCGGGCGACGCGGCAGGAATCCGGCTGGCGGGCCGCGGAACGGACCTTCCAGGGCAGTTCCCTCGGTAGGTTGTGCTCATGCTCCTCATCGGTCTCATCCTCTTCGGCATGCTCGCGGGTGCCGCCGCCCAACTCCTGCTCGGACGATCGCGCAGCCGCATCGACTGGACGCTGGCGATCGTCACCGGGCTCGCCGGCTCTTTCGTCGGTGGGTTGCTGATCAGCCTGATCGCCGGGGACGGGCTGGAACTGCGGCCCTCGGGACTCATCGGGTCGCTGGTCGGGGCGGTGCTGGTGACCGCCGGCTGGCAGTGGTGGCAGCGCCGGTCGGCACAGCCGCGGTCCTGACTGCGTGGAACTCTTCTCTTATCGAATCCACAGCCGCGACCTCTGGTGGGTCCCGGAAGGACGAACCTAGGCTGCATCTCACGGAGCCCGGCACCACCGTTCGGTGGTGACCGGGTCCGTCCATGTTCGGGCAGGTGCCGGACGTCCGCCGACCCGTACCTCGTGGTGACTGCTCATGGTGGGCGTGCCCCGCCGCCGCTACCGTGGGGCCTACCGCACGACCGGGTGGCCGTGAGGAATGGGGAGTCCGTGGCACGCGCATTGCTGGCAGCAAAGCTGCTCGTTCCGAGGGCCCGCCCGACGTTCGTGGCGAGGCCGAGGCTGCTGGCGCGGCTGGAGGCCGGTGCCGCAGTCCCCCTCACCCTGGTGTCGGCGCCACCGGGCTTCGGCAAGACGACGCTGCTGGCCGAGTGGGCGCGCGTCGCAGTCGCGGCCGGCAGGGGGGTCGCCTGGCTCTCGCTGGACGCCGGCGACAACGAGCCCGACTCCTTCTGGAGCTACCTGTCGGCGGCGCTGGAGCCGCTGGTGCCGAGCCTCCGCAAGGCGCGGGACGAGCTGGCCGTCGCCGGCCTCGTCCCGACACCGCAGGCGATCACGTCCCTGCTCCACGAACTCCCCGACGACACGCCGGGGGCATGGCTGGTTCTCGACGACTACCACCTGGTCAGCACCAGCGAGGTCCAGGACGGTGTCAGGTTCCTGCTGGAGAACCTGCCGCCCGCCCTCCACCTCCTGATCGGCACCCGCGCGGACCCGTCCCTGCCGCTGCCCAGGTGGCGGGTTCGCGGCGACCTGGTCGAGGTCCGCGCGGCGGACCTCCGGTTCACGGGGCCCGAGGCGGCGGAGTACCTGCGGACGGCGACCGGGCTGGCGCTTGCGGCGCCCGATCTGGAGTTGTTGGCCGGGCGCACGGAAGGCTGGATCGCGGCGCTGCAACTGGCCGGCCTGTCGCTTCGGGGCCGACCGGATCCCGCCGGCTTCATCGAGAGGTTCGCTGGGGACGACCGCTTCATCGTCGACTACCTGATGGACGAGGTGCTGGCCCACCAGGGGGAGGACGTGCGGGAGTTCCTGGCGCTCACCTCGGTGCTGGAGCGGTTGACCGGTGACCTGTGTGACGCGGTGACGGGTACCGCCGGCGGCGCCGCGATGCTGGCGCAGCTCGAGCGGGCCAACCTCTTCGTCGTCCCGCTCGACGACCAGGGGGTCTGGTTCCGGTACCACCACCTGTTCGCCGACGTGCTCAGAGCGAGGTTGCTCGCCGGGCGGTCCGGGGAGCAACCTGTCGTCCACGCCCGCGCGAGCCGTTGGTTCGAGGCGAACGGCTTCATCGACGAGGCGATCCGGCACGCGTTCGCCGGCCGTGACCACACCAGCGCGGCCCGTCTGGTCGAGGCCGCCCTGCCCGCCGCCCGGCGCGACCGAAGGGACGAGGCAATGCTCGGCTGGCTGCGCGCCCTGCCTGGGGAGGTGGTCGCACGCAACCCTGTGTTGTTGGTCTTCCTCGGCTGGACGTGTCTGGTCGCCGGTGACCTCGTGGGTCTGGAGACCCGGCTCGACCAGGCTGAGCGGCTGCTGGACTCCGTCCCTCCCGGGTCGGAGCAGCCGTGGCCCGCGACCGACGAGCTGCGCGCGCTGCCGGCCACCATCGGCATGTACCGGGCATCCCTCGCCCAGGCCCGCGGCGACCTGGCCGGAGTGGTCAGCCACGCCCACCGGGTGGTGGAGGTCGCCGGGCCCGATGACCACTTCTGGCGGGGCGCCGCGGCCGGCTTCCTCGCGTTGGCGGCGTGGTCGGAAGGGGACGTCCGCACCGCCGTGACGACCTTCACGGCGGCCCTCGCGAGCCTGCACGCGGCCGGAGCCTTGGTGGACGAACTCAACAGCACCGCGCTCCTCGCCGAGATGTGGACCGTCGCAGGCCGGCCGAGGAAGGCGAGGGAGCTGTGCCGCAAGGCGCTTGCCGCCGCTGACGCCCTCGGCCTGGGCGCGGCGCGGGCGAGCGCCGACCTGCACGTCGCGTTGGCCGAACTCGAGGTGGCGGAGTTCGAACGCGGCGCCGGCGACCTCGGGGCCGCAGAGGACCAACTCGCCGCGGCGGAGCCGTTGGCCGCGCGTGGACCGACCAGCGAGAGCCACCACCGCCGGTTCGTCACGGCCGCCCTCGTGGCCGCAGCACGTTCCGACCACGAACGGGCGCTGGCGCTCCTCGACACCGCCGAGAGCTCCTACCGTCCGGGCTTCTACCCCGACGTCCGGCCGATCGCCGCGGTCAGGGCGCGGGTGTGGATCTCCGCTGGTGACCTCGAGTCGGCCACCGACTGGGCCACCGGGAGCGGTGTGTCGACCACCGACGAACCGAGCTACCTGCGCGAGTACGAGCACCTCACGCTCGCTCGCCTGCTGCTCGCCCGGGCCGGGCCGACTGGAGCAGTCGACGACGCGGCCCATCTGCTCCGACGACTGGAGACCGCGGCCGCAGCGTCCGGTCGCGAAGGAAGCCTGGGGGAGATCCGTCGGCTCCTCGCCCGCGCGACGAACCGGGTCCCCGACAAGGCGGCCGCGCTGCCCACCGAGGGGCTGACCGAGCGGGAACTGCAGGTGCTGCGGCTCCTCGACGGCGAGTTGAGCGGCCCGGAGATCGCCCGCCGCCTCTTCGTCTCCCCCAACACGCTGCGCACCCACACCAGGCACATCTTCACCAAACTCGAGGTCACCACCCGTCGCGCCGCGGTGGCGCGGGCCCGCGAGCGCGGTCTGCTGTAGCCGGAAGATCACCCCGCCGGTCACATCGTCGGGTGATGCCGCCTCACCCCGTCCGTTCCTAGGTTCGACGCATGAACCGCGGCACCGCCGCCGACCGAACCAGGGAGTCCCCATGTCCATCACCACCACCCAGCTCACCCGGGCAGCCGGCATCAGCGCCGTCGTGGCCGGCCTGCTGTTCATCTGCGTCCAGATCAACCACCCCGCCCTGACCCTCGACTTCATCACCACCACCGAGTTCGCCCTCCGGCAGAGCATGAAGGTCGGCTTCTCGGTGCTCGCCCTGGTCGGGATCACCGGCATGTACCTGTCCCAGGTGCGGAAGTCGGGAGTGCTCGGGCTCGTGGGGTACCTGATCCTCGCTGCCGGGTTCGGAATCATGCTCACCGTCGAGGTGGCCGGACTCGTCGTGCTGCCGGCCATCGTGCACACCGCCCCGGGCTACGTCGGCGACGTGATCGCCGTGGCCACGAACCAGGCCGCGGCGGGCGACATCGGGCTGATGAAGCCGCTCAGCCTGCTCGGCGGCGTGACCTACATGGCCGGTGGACTCCTCTTCGGTATCGCCCTGTTCCGCGCGAACGTCCTGGCCCGTTGGGCGACGGTGCTGCTCGCGGTCGCGACCCCGCTCAGCCTCGCCATCCCGCTGCTGCCCTGGGTCAACCAGCGCCTGTTCGCCGTCCCCACCGGCATCGCGTTGATCGCCCTCGGCTACTCGCTGTGGCGCCAGCAGCGCTCCCCGGTCTCCCCGGCCAGTTCACCGGCCCAGCCGGCCGGCGTCCGATGACCACGACCACCAGCACCCGGCGGGCCTCGGCCCGGTGGGTGCCGTTCGCACTGGTGGCCCTGAGCCTGGTGCCCGCGATCAGTGGCTCGCTCAGACTGGGCGAGCTGGCGGGCGGACCGCAGCTGATGCCCGCTGACGACCGGATCACCGCCCTCCCCCTGCCGGTGATCGTGCACATCGTCAGCGTGATCCCCTACTCGTTGCTGGGAGCCTTCCAGTTCTCCTCCCGGCTTCGGCGGCGACGTCCGGGCTGGCACCGGCGGGCCGGACGCGTGCTGGTGCCGCTCGGGCTGGCGGTCGCGCTCTCCGGGTTGTGGATGACCCTGGCCTTCGCTCCCAAACCGGGCTCGGGGGCCGTTCTGTACGGGCTGCGACTGGTGGTCGGGACGGGGATGGCAGCGATGGTCGTGCTCGGCTTCGCCGCGATCCGGCACGGTGACATCGTCAGGCACCGGGCGTGGATGACACGGGCGTACGCGCTGGCGCTCGGCGCCGGCACCCAGGTGTTCACCGGGGCCGTCGGACCGCTGCTGGTGGGTACGAGCGTGCTCGCCAACGACCTCACCATGGGAGCGGCATGGGCGATCAACGTCGGAGTCGCCGAGTACGTGATTCGCCGCAGGACGGGGTCGGGATGAACGCCCCTCCGCGTCCGCGGCGTGGGGCCCAGTACTCGTTTCGCGTGGCCGGACGGCTCGACGACCACTGGGCCGACTGGTTCGGCGGCTTCACCGTTGCCAGGGGGGCCGACGGCACCACCACCCTCCGCGGCGACGTCGCGGACCAGGCCGAGCTGCACGGGTTGCTGGCCCGGATTCGGGACCTCGGGCTGGAGCTCCTCGCTGTGGACTCCGGGCCGGCCGGGAAGTGACCGCAGGACTCCGCAGCGACAATCCTCCGCTCACCCCCGGCCTTCGAAGCCGGCGGTCAGCAGGCCGATCCGGCCCGTGATGTCGGCAAAGGCGCCCTCGAAGGCGTCCGGGCTCCCCAGGGCGGCGGGGTCGGGGATCGACCAGTGCAGTGGGCTGCTGGCGAGGTCCTCGTAGGCGCGGTCGCAGACGGCGATCACCAGCTCGTCGCCGGTGAGCACGTCGGCGGCAAGCCTGGGACGGGCGGTGGTCAAGTCCAGACCGTGGCGTCGTCCGATCGTCACCGCCCGCGGATGGACGGACGCCGCCGGGTGCGTACCGCCCGACACCACCGGGATGTCGCTGACCGTCCGCCAGTACCACTCGGCGAGTTGCGATCGGGCGGAGTTCTGGGAGCACAGGAACGCGACCCTGCGCGGCCGCGGCAGGTGGCCCGCGCCGAGCAGGCGGTGGCAGGCCGGGGTGCGGGTGACGTAGGTGCGGCGACCGTCGCCCTCAGAGCGACGGCGCGCGACCAGGCCCGCGCTGGCGAGCACGTTCAGGTGGTGGGCGATCAGGTTGGTCGCCATGCCGAGCCGTGACCCGAGTTCTCCGGAGGCGAGGTCGTCGTTCGCGAGCAGGTCGATGATCGCCAGTCGGGAGGGGTCGCCGAGCGCGGCGTAGGCCCTGGCCCGCTCCCCCGGATCAGCGGTTGACATCACACGATCCCTCCATGAAGATTGAGTCAATGTTAGTGGAGCTGAAGTCCGCGTCAAGCCGGCGGGACCGTCCCCGCAGATCGAGGAGCCAACCCAGATGAGCAAGCCCACCGTCCTGTTCGTGTGCGTCCACAACGCCGGCCGGTCGCAGATGGCCGCCGGCTACCTGCGCCACCTCGCCGGCGACCGGATCGACGTCCTCTCCGCAGGTTCGGCGCCGGCCGGGTCGATCAACCCGGTCGCCGTGGCGGCGATGGCCGAGGAAGGCATCGACATTGCCGCGGAGCAGCCAAGGATCCTCACCACCGAAGCGGTGAAGACCTCCGATGTGGTGATCACGATGGGCTGCGGCGACACCTGCCCCTTCTACCCCGGCAAGCGCTACGAGGACTGGGTCCTCGACGACCCCGCAGGCCAGGGCCTCGACGCCGTCCGCCCGATCCGGGACGAGATCCGCGGCCGCGTCCAGGCCCTCATCGCCGAGTTGGCGCCTGCCCGGTAGGGCGGACGAAGGCAGCGGTCGGTCAGGGCCGAGCCGGCACGCCCGTCCGCTGCCAGCTTCCCAGCAGCGCAAGCTTCTCCTCGGTCGCACTGCCGGCGGCCGCGGTGTAGGCCACGATGGTGAGCCCTTCACCCGGCAGCTCGAGGGAGTCCCCCGTGAGTTCGATGTCCCCGATCACCGAGTTGTGCAGTCGCTTGGTCGCCGTGCGGTGCAGCCGGACGTTGTGCTGGGCCCACTTGGTGGCGAACGGGTCGCTGCGGGCGGACAGCTCACCGATCAGGTCGGTGAGCGACCGGTCGAGCGGGTGCCGCCCGGCCACGCCCCGGAGCGCGCCCACGCTGCTGTCCGCGACCTCGTCCCAGTCGAGGAAGAAGGCGTGCGCGCGGGCGTCGAGGAACAGGAACCGGGCCAGGTTGAAGGGCAGCCGGTCAGGGTCGAGGATGCCGTCGTAAAGGGCGAAACACAGGTCATTGGCCGCCAGGATGTTGGCCCGCTCGTCCCGAACGTAGGCTGGGGCCCCGGTCATTCCGTCCAGCAGCACCCGGATGCTGGGACGCACGGAGGGCGCCTTGGGCGGGCGGCTCCGCAGCTTCCGCTCGGGCACCGATGCGGCGTCGGCCAGGTCGCGCAGGTGCTGGCGCTCGGCCTCGTCCAGCCGGAGCGCATCGGCGATCGCATCCAGCACCGCGGCTGAGACCCCACCCAGCTGCCCGCGCTCGAGGCGGGCGTAGTAGTCGACGCTCACCCCGGCCAGCAGGGCGACCTCCTCGCGCTTCAGGCCCGGTACCCGGCGCCGGAGGTCGTGGCTCGGCAACCCCGAATCCTGGGGACGGACCCGCGCGCGCCGGCTGGTCAGGAACTCGCTGAT
>Ga0073899_10004449_pt1 | contig 12280 bp, 11 predicted proteins | sample KloWWTmetaKNB5Ph_FD_88975 | JGI IMG/M metagenome (GOLD analysis project Ga0073899, IMG submission 88975) | Active sludge microbial communities from Klosterneuburg, Austria, studying microevolution and ecology of nitrifiers - Klosterneuburg... | ecosystem: Engineered > WWTP > Aerobic digester >... | reverse complement strand
TGGCGTTCGACGAAGGCATGTAGAGCACTGAGCGGCGTGGACGGTATCCATCGTGAGTCATGCGGAGACCTCGATCGCGTCGTAGGTAGCTTTGAGTTCAGGGTCGATTTCGGCCAACTGTTCTGCCAGCGCGACCATCACTAAGCACTGCTTGAGCGAGGCGTCGTCTTCCATCTTTCCGTCCAACATGACCGCGCCAGTGCCATCACCCATGGCAGCCACGACTCGGCGGGCGTGACGGATGTCGTCGACTGAGGGAGAGAAGACTCGGTTCGCGATGGCGATTTGCTTGGGGTGCAAACTCCACGTGCCGACACAGCCCAGCAAGAAGGCGTTGCGGAACTGGTCTTCGCAGGCGACGACGTCGGTGATGTCACCGAAGGGCCCGTAGTACGGATAAATGCCGTGCATCGCGCAGGCATCGACCATGCGAGCGATCGTGTAGTGCCACAAGTCCTGCTGGTAGATCGTGCGGGCGCCCTCAATGTCGCCGTCGACTGGGTCTTGGCGCACCAGATAGCCAGGGTGTCCGCCACCGACTCGCGTGGTCTTCATGCGGCGGTCAGCTGCCAAGTCGGCGGGGCCAAGGGAAAGGCCCTGCATGCGCGGTGAAGCTCCGCAAATCTCCTCGATATTGGCAACGCCGCGGGCGGTTTCCAAAATGGCGTGCACCAGGATCGGACGGGTCAAACCGGCTTTGGCTTCCAACTGCGCCAGCAGGCGGTCTATGTAGTGGATGTCCTCGGCCCCTTGCACCTTGGGCACCATGATCACGTCGAGTTTGTGCCCAATGGCAGGCACCAGACGGGTGAGGTCATCGAGCACCCAGGGGGAGTCAAGGGAGTTGATGCGGGTCCACAGTTGGGTGGGGCCAAAGTCGACACTCTCGGCGATGGCGACCAGGCCCTCGCGGGCTGCCTCCTTGTTTTCGGCCTTCACCGCATCTTCTAGATTGCCAAGAAGTACGTCGACGGTGCCGACCATGTCGGGAACCTTGGCCGCCATCTTGGGATTTGAGGGGTCAAAGAAGTGGATGGCCCGGCTTGGTCGAGCCGGAATCGAGGTCAGGGGGGTGGGGGCACCCAGGGCAAGAGGGCGGAAGAAGTCCTTAGCGGGTCGCATGTTGGCGACGCTAGCAGCGGGTAGACGTTTGTCGGTATGAGCCGCTTCACTTCTCACAGGTATGTGGCGAAGCAGTGGGCCTTCCAGGTAGTGAGACTGCTCTTCTGACTTCGCTGATCCCCGCCAAGGTGTGCATAACCCGAAAGAGGAGCCCTCATGACGTATCGCCCCGAAACCCTCGCTGTGCACGCAGGGCAAGAGCAGGCTGACCCGACCACCAACGCTCGAGCCGTGCCGATTTACCAGACAACTTCCTATGTCTTTGACTCCACCGAACACGCTGCGGATCTGTTTGCTCTGCGCGTGCCCGGAAACATCTACACCCGGATCATGAACCCGACGCAGTCGGTGTTTGAGGACCGCATGACTCAACTCGAGGGTGGCGTTGGCGCACTCGCGGTGGCCTCGGGATCCTCTGCCGTCACCTACGCCGTGCTCAACCTCACCTATGCAGGTGACAACATCGTCGCTCTCTCGACGTTGTACGGCGGGACCTACGCACTCTTCGCCCACACCTTGCCGCAATTTGGCATTGAGGTCAGGTTCGTCGACCCGAGCAAGCCTGAGGAACTGGCGGCTCACGTGGATGAGAAGACGAAGTTGGTCTTTGGCGAGACCGTTGGCAACCCCGCGATCAATGTTGTCGATCTGGCCGCGTGGTCGAAGGCAGCCCACGACCAGGGTTTGCCCTTCATCGTGGACAACACTGCTCCCACGCCGTACCTGTGCCGTCCTTTTGAGAGCGGTGTTGATGTCGTCATCCACTCCGCAACCAAGTACATCGGCGGCCACGGCACCTCCATCGGTGGTGTCATCGTTGATGCTGGTTCGTTCGACTGGGCCGCACACAGCGATCGCTTCCCGGGCCTGACGAAGCCTGACCCGGCCTACCACGGCGTGGTCTGGACTGAGGCCGTTGGCAACCTCGCCTTCATCATCCGGGCCCGCACCGTCTTGCTGCGTAACACCGGCGCCGCGGTCACCCCGATGAACTCCTGGTTGTTCTTGCAGGGTCTGGAGACACTGCACCTTCGCATGGAGCGCCACAGTGCCAACGCACTCGCGGTCGCCAAGCACTTGCAGTCGCACCCGGCCGTCTCGTGGGTCAACTACCCAGGGTTGGATGAGAGCCCCAACAAGGCCATCGCCGACTCGATCTTCACCGGTCGTGGCTACGGCGGCTTGGTGTCCTTTGGCATCAAGGGCGGTCGTGAGGCCGGACAGGGCTTCATTGAGGCACTGGGGTTGTTCTCGCACCTTGCCAATATCGGGGATGCCAAGTCTTTGGCGATTCACAACGCCACGACCACCCACTCCCAGCTGACTGCAGATGAGTTGGCTGCGGCCGGGGTTCCAGAGGACATGGTGCGGTTGTCGGTCGGCATTGAGCATGTCGAGGACCTCATTGCTGACCTCGACCAGGCACTGGCAGCAGCAGCTAAGTAACTACTGATGGCACCGGGTCGCATCGAAAGCACCACCACGACGGTGGTGCTTTTCGATGCTGCCCGGCCATTGGTGCTTGAGAGCGGCGAGCGTTTAGAGCACGTTGAGGTTGCCTTTGAAACCTGGGGCGAACTCAATGCAGATGCCTCGAACGCTGTGTTTGTGTGCCACGCCCTCACGGGTGACGCCCATGCCAGTGGGAGTGATGTCGACCCCGGTTGGTGGGACACCATGGTGGGGCCGGGTAAGCCGGTCGACACCGAGCGCTTCTTTGTGATCTGCCCCAACCTCTTAGGTGGTTGTCGTGGCACGACCGGGCCCTCCTCGATCGATCCGGGCACGGGGAGTGCTTATGGGCTCAACTTCCCCCTGCTCTCGATCCGCGATTTCGTCACGGTGCACCGAGCGCTGCTTGCCCACCTTGGGGTGAAGCGCCTCCTTGCTGGCGTCGGTGGGTCATTGGGCGGCATGCAGGTGCTCCAGTGGGCACTCGATGCTCCCGAGGAGATCGCCCATCCTGTGGTCGTGGCGGCAAGTTCGCGACTTTCCGCCCAAAACATCGCGTTCTCGGCCGTCGCTCGTTCCGCGATCATGGGCGACCCTGAGTTCAAGGACGGACTGTTCTTAGACTCTCCTGATGCCGAAGGCCCGCGCACTGGGTTGGCGATCGCACGGATGATGGCCCACATCACCTATCTCTCCGAGCAGGCGATGGCCGAAAAGTTTGGTCGACGCATTCAAGATGGGGCCGAGCCACGGCGGAGGTTCGGCGTCGATTTTGCCGTCGAGTCCTACCTAGAACATCAGGGCTCCACGTTTCTTGACCGGTTCGACCCCTTTTCCTACCTCTACCTCACCCGCGCCTTGGACTACTTCGATCCCTTCGCAGAACAGGGCGCATTGAGTCGAGTGATTGCGCAACCGACGCGGTTCTTGGTTGTCGCCTTCGATTCGGACTGGCGCTTTAGCACGTCGCACTCACGCCGAATTGCTCACACATTGGAGCGAGCCGGGGTGCCGACGTCATTTAGGGAAATCTCTTCACCGCATGGGCATGACTCGTTCCTACTCGAGGTCCCCGACTACCTCGACACGGTCCGGGCCTTCCTCGATCATGCCTCGGAGGCCGCCCATGCGTCCTGATCTTGAGGTGATTGCTGGCTTGGTCCCACCCGGTGCTCGGGTGCTCGACCTGGGCTGTGGCGATGGACAACTGCTCCAGACGTTGATCCAGCAGCGTGGCTGCAGTGGGACTGGGGTCGAAAACGACCCAGAGTCACTGATCGCGGCGATCCGTCGCGGGGTCTCGGTCATGGAAGTCGATATCGACGATGAGGACCCAGCAGGCCTCGCAGAGTTCGCTGATTCGACGTACGACCTGGTGATTGTGTCGCAAACACTGCAAACAACGCGACGCCCAGACCGGGTGCTTGACCATGTCCAGCGCATCGCTGGCAGGGGCATCATCTCGGTGCCGAACTTTGGCTACTGGAAACACCGGTTCCAGTTGCTCGTCGGTGGACGGATGCCAGTTTCGTCGGCTATCCCGCACCCGTGGTACGACACGCCTAACATCCACCTCTCCAGTTTGCGAGACGTGGAGACGCTCATTGCCGAGCGTGGATTTGAGGTGCAAGAGCAGGTGACGTTGGGTCGCGATGGCTTCGCGATCCGGACTCCGGTGCCCAATGTGGTCGCATCAGGCGCCGTTTACCTTCTTGGCTAGTTAATAGGCCACACTGAACCCCGTGAGTGCACGCCACAACCTGACCCGCTTTGCCTGGCTCTCCATTGCTGCGGCGGTGTTGACGATCGGCTTAAAGACCGGCGCCTACTTCTTGACCGGCTCAGTTGGCTTGCTCTCTGATGCGGCTGAGTCAGTGGTCAACCTCGTGGCGGCAGTCGTGGCTTTGATCGCACTGCGGGTCGCGGCCCAACCAGCCGATGCTGAGCACCCCTACGGACACGCCAAGGCGGAGTACTTCTCGGCGGTGGTCGAGGGAATCATGATTTTCGTCGCCGCCATCTTCATCCTCTACAGCGCAGTGCAGCGTTTCCTTGATCCTCAACCCATCGAAAATGTTGGCATCGGTCTGGGAGTCTCAGTCTTTGCCTCGGTGATCAACGGCTTGGTCGCTTGGAAGCTCATCAACGTAGGTCGCGCGGAGCGGTCGATCACCCTCACGGCCGATGGTAAGCACCTCCTCACCGATGTGTGGACCTCGGTCGGTGTCGTGCTTGGAGTCATGCTGGTGGCGCTGACCGGTTGGCTGCGGCTTGACCCGATCATCGCGTTCCTAGTGGGTCTGAACATTATTTGGACCGGCTACCACCTCATCAGCCAGTCGGTTGACGGGTTGATGGATCGGGCCTTCCCGACCGAAGATGCCGATGCAGTCGTCGCCACGCTGCAGGAGTTCGCGACCAGCGAGGTGCACTTCCACGGAGTGCGCACCCGCGAAGCCGGACACCAACGGTTCATCTCGATGCACATGTTGGTGCCAGGGGAGTGGTCGGTGCAGCGCGGTCACGATCTGGCGGAACAGGTCGAAGCTCGCCTAGGCGAGCGATTTGAGCACGTTGACGTCGACGTACATATTGAGCCCTCCGAGGACCCTCGATCGTTCGAGGCAGGCCTTGTTGGCTTGCAGGTGCCACCCACCAGTTAAGGTTTGGCGCGTGTCTGATCGCTCAAAGCTAGTTATTGGTCTCATCGCGGTTATCGGGTTGTACCTCGTGGGTCTAGGGCCCCTAGAAACCACGATGGCCGCCCGCGGGCACGGCATCGTGGATTTGGAGTTGTCCTGGACTCCCACGCGTCTCCAACAAATCCTCAGCGACTGGGGTGCCATCGGATTAGACGCTGCGAAACAACAGATTTGGTGGGACTTCGCCTTTGTTCCTGCCTACTGCCTCATGATCGTTGGCGCCCTCCGATTGGTGTTGGGTAGAGCTCAGGGCGCGCTTGCGCGGTGGGCGAAACCGCTGACCATGGGTGTGCTCGTCGCGGGCGCTCTTGATTACCTTGAGAACATCTCGATGCTCATCGCCTTGAATGGCTCTCACGCGCTGATCGGGGTTGCCTCAGCGTTCGCCAGCGTGAAATTCGTCTTGCTGGTGGCAGCGGTCATCGCACTGGTGTGGGGCATGGTGTCCACGCTCGTGCACCGATTCAAGCGGGCCTAACGGTCCATTTCGTTGCGCACCGTGTGCGGCGCGCCGGCAAGCACACCCAACGTGTGGGCGGTCTTAAAGATCAAGTGCGCATCGTGTTCCCAGGTGATGGCAATGCCACCGTGGAGTTGCACGGTCTCGGAGGCGATGTGAGCCACCCCTTCATTGCAGTACGACGACGCCACACGAGCGAGTGCGACTAACCTCTCGCGCGCTGCTGTCGATGGACTCGCGACAAAGTCAGCCGCAGCTGCCATCGCTGCCCAGGAAGCACTTCGACCAGCCTCGACCATGACCAAGCAATCAGCCAGCCGGTGCTTGATCGCCTGGAACGAGCCGATGGGCCGACCAAACTGCACCCGCTCTTTGACATAGGCATTGGTCATGTCGAGCCCTCGCGCAGCCACCCCACTAGCCATGACCGCGATCATTGCGCGCGCGATGGCCGTCAGCGCATCGGCATCAACCTCATCGCTGATCACCACCTTGGCTCCGCCGGTGAGCCGCCCGATGCGCACGCCTTGGTCCATCGTTTCCTCAGGCGCGAACTCGGGCTCGGTCACGGCACACAGTTGGCCATTCTCGATTGTGAAGATGAGAGAGGCGCTGGGGTTGAGCAGGGCGCCATCAGCTAGGCCTGGCCACATCACGGTGGCGACCTCGCCGCTGGCCATGCGGGGCAAGAACTCAGCGCGTGCCTGGTCGGTGCCCCACAAGAGCACCGCGCACTGGGCCAGAGTGCTCGTGAATAGCGGTGTGGGCACGAGGTGATAGGCCAGTGCTTCGAGCACCGCCCCGGTCTCGTTGAGGCTCGCCTCGGCGCCGTCGTACTCCTCTGAAAGGGGGAGTGCCGCCACGCCAATCTGTTCGCACAGGGTAGCCCACAAGTGCGGGTCGTAGCCGACGTCGCTGGCCTGAGCGGCTCGGACTGCTTCACTGGTGGCACGCTTGGCGAGCAGCGCGTTGGTGATCGAAATCAGTTCCTCAGCCTCTGCTGAGCGGGTGGTGATCATTGGCTACTCACGTGGTTGAGGACTCGTTGTTGGTGCCACAGGTCGGTGCCCCAGGTGCTACTGAGGGCGCGCACGCGGGCGAACCACAACCCGAGGTCGTATTCGGCGGTGTAGCCGATGGCGCCATGGACTTGAAGCGCGGTGCGCGCGGTCAGGTAGGCCGCGCGTTGGGCAGAGAGTTTGGCTGCACTTGCGTTGAGGGCGTCAAGTTGCAGTGCGGCCCCCCACACCAACGGGCGCGCGAAATCGAGCGCGATCCGGGCGTCGGCCAGTTGATGCTTGATTGCTTGGTAGGAGCCAATCTCTCGGCCAAATTGACGGCGTTGTTTGACGTACTCAACCGCGTCACTGAGCAGGCGTTCGCCAGCACCAAGCAAGTGTGCCGAAGCGGCCAGGACTGCTCGATTGGCGGCGAGATCGAGGTCACCACTCGTCAGTGGCTGGGTTGGGCTCAGTGAACTCAAAAGCCTGGTGGTGTCAACCGAGTGCAGGGGAGTGCCGGTGGTCTCACCGCGATGCAAGCCCTCGTCGGTGACACAGAACAGGTGATCGCTCACGCCCGCGGCGTCGCAGTACGGCGCCAGCTCAGCAACGCTCAGCGAGGCCATTTCACCTGCTGCGACTGCTTCGAGTTCGGGCCCAGTCAGTGCAGTGGCCAAATAGGCCGCTGACTCGATCCATGGTCCGACCGCAAGGTGATAGCCCAAGGTCTCGAATGCCATGGCGAGGTCGGCATCGGTGCCACCGAGGCCGCCGTCATCTTCGGCCACGATGAGTGCGCACACACCCTGATCAGCCAGTCGGCTCCACAGTGCTTTGCCTGGTGCAGTGTCGCCCTCAGCCCAGCGGCGGGCAACAGTGACCGAGTCGGCACGCACCATGAGTTCGCCCAGGGAGTGAGCAAACTCCGCTTGCTCAGCAGTTGGCTCAAATCTCATCGGTTGACCTGCACTTCGCGGGGGAGGCCGAGGATGCGCTCGGCGATGATGTTGCGTTGAATTTCGTTGGTGCCGGCGTAAATGGGGCCTGAGAGGGAGAACAGGTAGCCGTCTTGCCAACGGCTCTCTAGCTCACCCGCGGCGCCTTGCAGATCGATGGCGCACTCGTGCAAAGCGATATCGAGTTCGGACCAGAACACTTTGTTGACTGAACCGGCCGCGCCCATGTCGCCACCGGTCGCTAGCCGCGTCACGGTGCCCCAGGTGTAAAGCTGATAGGCCCGGGCTTTGATCCAGCCATCGACTACGGCAGGTGCGTGCTCTGCAGGTGAGCCCGACTGCTGCCACTGCGCAAGCAGCCGGTCAGCGGTTGCCAAGAACCGGCCCGGTGAGCGCAGCGAGAGACCTCGCTCGTTGCCGGTCGTGCTCATGGCAACGCGCCAGCCATCACCTGGATCGCCCAAGACATCAGAGTCGGGCACGAAAACCTCGTCGAGGAAAATTTCGGCGAACCCGGCTTCACCGTCGAGTTGGGCGATTGGCCGGACCGTCACTCCAGGTGCGTCAAGGGGGAACATGAAGTAGGTCAGTCCGCGGTGTCGTTGTGCGCTCGGGTCGGAGCGGAATAGGCCGAATCCCCAGTGCGCGTAACTTGCCCGCGAGGACCAGGTCTTTTGGCCGTTGAGAACCCAGCCTCCACGCTCATCGTCGCGTGTCGCGCTGGCCTTCAATGAGGCCAGATCAGAGCCAGCTTCTGGCTCACTCCATGCCTGAGCCCAGATCGTGCGCCCGGCTCCCATGTCGGGCAAGAACCGGTCTTGTTGCTCTTTGGTGCCATGCTCGAAAAGGATCGGAGCCAGCAAGAAGATGCCGTTTTGGGACACCCGGCCCGGTGCGCCCGCGCGGTAATACTCCTCTTCAAAGATCACCCACTGCACGAGCGAGGCTTCGCGCCCGCCGTACTCCTTGGGCCAGGAGACCACTGACCAGCGTGCCTCGCTGAGCTTGGCCTCCCACTCTTGGTGAGCGAGAAATCCTTCGGCAGTGTCCATCGATGGCAGAGGCGTCGCGGGCACGTTGGCGGACAACCAGGCTCGTGCTTCGGCTTGGAAGGCCAGGTCCTCGGGGGCGAAATCGAGATTCACGGTGCTGTCGTGTCCGTTCCTAGGCCTGTGCCTTGTTGCCTGCGGCCATCGACTTGGCGTCGAGTCCACCCAGGGAGTCACTCGTTACCTCGGCGTTGTGGGCGTGGGCTGCGTGGTGATAGCCGAAGACGGAGTCCATGCCTGCACGCATGCCCTGGAGGTCTTCGGCGTTGTTGATGACCTTCTTGGTCAGCGCCAGGCCCAGGCGGGGCATCGCACTGATGCGTGTGGCCATCGCGTCGACATATGCGGTGAGCTCGTCGGTTGGAACCACATGGTTGACCATGCCAAGTTCGTAGGCGCGCTGGGCGCTGACGCGGTCACCGGTGTAGAGAAACTCCTTGGCAGCGCGAGGGTTCATCACCCAGGGGTGTGCGAAGTACTCCACTCCAGGAATGCCCATGCGCACCACCGGGTCCGAGAAGAAGGCATCTTCGCTGGCCACGATGAAGTCGCACACCCAGGCCAGCATCAAGCCACCCGCAATGCAGGCACCGTGCACCTGAGCAATCACTGGCTTGGGGACTTCGCGCCAGCGCCGGCACATGCCGAGGTAGACCTCAGACTCACGCGACCAACGCTGGTCAACGCCCTCGGCGCCCACGTGAGTCCAGTGAATGACGGCCTTGCGTTCGTACTCCACGTCCACATCGCGTCCTGGCGTACCAATGTCGTGGCCGGCACAAAAATGCTTGCCGGCGCCGCTGAGCACGATGACTTTGACGTCGTCGTCGTTCGTGGCGCGTTGGAAGGCCTCATCGAGGGCGTAGGTCATCTTGGAGTTCTGGGCGTTGCGGTAGTCGGGGCGATCCAAGGTGATGCGGGCGATCGGTCCGTCGACGGCGTAGGCGACTGGGTTGTCTTCACTCATCAATGCACTCCTAATGTGAGGCTTCTCGCAGGTCGGTCTTTACGACCTTGCCCATGGCGTTGCGGGGGAGCACGTCAATGAACTCCACCTGCGAAGGAATCTTGTAATTGGCCAGGCGTACCTTGAGGAACTCCCTGACGTGGGCAGCGTCGAGTGAGTCATCGCGGCGTACGACGAATGCTTTGCCAACCTCACCCATCCGGTCATCGGGGATGCCAACGACAGCGCAATCAAGCACTCCGTCGAGCCGGGCCAGAGTCTGCTCGACCTCGGCCGGGTAGACGTTGAAGCCGCCGCAGATGTACATGTCTTTGAGACGATCGGTGATCTTGAGGTTGCCCTGATCATCAAGCACGCCCACGTCTCCGGTGTGGAGCCAGCCGTCCTTGATGGCCTCCGCAGTGGCCTCGGGGTCATCAAGATAGCCAGCCATGACGAAGTCGCCTTTGACCAGCAACTCACCGCCTTCACCGATACGGGTCGCCATGCCGGGGATGGCTCGGCCACACGTGTTAGCGATGAGTTCGGCTGCGTCACCGGGGCGACACATCGTGACCACGACAGCCTCGGTCATCCCGAACGCGGTGAGCACGGTGTCGATGCCAAGCTCCGATTGCATGCGCTCGATGAGGACCACGGGCACCACGGCAGCCCCGGTCACGGCCAATCTCAGCGACGAGAGGTCATAGGTGGGCCGCGTGGGTGCGTCGAGCAAGGTGCTGAAAATGGTCGGTGCACCTGGCAGCACGGTGATCTGCTCGGTTTGGATCATCGACATCACCGCATCGATGTCGAAAACTGCCATCGGATACATCGTGGCCCCACTGAGGAGACACACCACAATGCCGGCTTTGTAGCCAAAGGAATGGAAGAACGGATTCACGATCAGGTAGCGGTCACTGGCCGAAAGCTCGCCAACTTCTCCCCAGCTTGCCGCGACCCCGATGGTCTGCTCGTGCCGACTCATCGCACCCTTGGGGCGTCCGGTGGTGCCGGAGGTGAACAAGATGTCTGCAATGGCAGTTGGTTGCACGGCATCGGCACGTGCCTCGGCTTGTTCGACTGCAGCCGCAGTGGGGTTGATGTCGGCCAGCGATGCGAGGTCGGTGATGGTGATCTCGGCGTCAATGGCGCGCAGTTCAGCGATCTGGGAGCGGCCCAAGAACCCATCGGCAACGACCACGCTGTGGGCCTTGGTGCGCGCGAGTAGTTCGCCGACTTCGTGAGCGGTGTAGCGCGAGTTGAGCGGCAGCAACACCCCGCCGGCATACGAAACCGCAAGGGCCGCCACGACCCAGTCAGCGCTGTTGGGTGCCCAGATGCCCACCACGTCGCCCACCTGCAGATCGGCGTCGATGTAGGAGGCGGCCACTTCGCGCACCCGTTGGTGCAACTGGGTCCAGCTGAGCTCGGTCTGTCCATCCTTGACCGCGAGGGCGTCGGAGTACGCCGCAGATGCGGCCCGCACAGCTGCGGGCAGAGTCGTGGGCTTCACCACAGCATCATCTCCTGAGCCAACCAAACAAGTGCTTGGTAGGCTACCGCACGTGGTGACAAACCAAAGCCCCCAGGTCTGGTCGAACGACGACCAGTTTCGCCAACATGTCCGCGAGTTTCTGCGCGATGCGCTCACCGGCGAGTTCGCCGCCCTCCAAGGGCTCGGCGGTCCTGGGCGCGAACATGAGAGTCACGACGAGCGGGTGAAGTGGGACCGCTACCTGGCCCAGCACGGCTGGACCGGCATTGGCTGGCCAGTTGAACACGGCGGGCGTGGACTGAGCCTGTGGCAGCAGGTGATCTTCCACGAGGATTATGCCTTGGCTGACGCGCCAGCTCGGGTGAATCACCTGGGCGAAGAGTTGCTCGGGCCAACGTTGATCGCGTTTGGCACCCCCGAGCAGCAGAAGAGGTTCTTGCCTTCGATCCTGGCCGTGGAGGAATTGTGGTGTCAGGGTTACTCCGAGCCCGGTGCGGGATCTGACCTGGCCAACGTGTCCACTAAAGCGACGCTGACAGATGATCAGGGCACAGCCGAGTGGGTCATCGATGGTCAGAAGGTGTGGACCTCGCAGGCACATCAAGCCGACTGGTGCTTCGTCGTGGCGCGCACCGAGCCAGGTTCAGCGCGTCACAAGGGTCTGTCGTACCTGCTCGTTCCGATGCATCAACCTGGGGTCGAGGTCAGGCCGATCGTTCAACTGACAGGCACCTCGGAGTTCAACGAAGTCTTCTTCTCAGGGGCTCGCACCGACGCCGATCTGGTTGTGGGCGCGCCAGGTGAAGGCTGGGCGGTGGCGATGGGGACCCTCGGCTTTGAACGTGGGGTGTCCACGATCGGTCAACAAGTGGGTTTTCGGCGCGAACTCGATCACCTCATCACCTTGGCTAAAGACACCGGCGCCTGGGATGACTTGGTGTTGCGAGACCGACTGCGTCACGCGGAAGTGGAATTGGAAGTCATCCGCCTCAATGCCCTGCGGATGTTGGCTGACGTCTCCACGCACTCCGACTCCGGTTCAGGCCAGGCCTCGATCACCAAACTGCTATGGGGAACCTGGCATCGCACGTTAG
>Ga0073899_10004447_pt1 | contig 12284 bp, 9 predicted proteins | sample KloWWTmetaKNB5Ph_FD_88975 | JGI IMG/M metagenome (GOLD analysis project Ga0073899, IMG submission 88975) | Active sludge microbial communities from Klosterneuburg, Austria, studying microevolution and ecology of nitrifiers - Klosterneuburg... | ecosystem: Engineered > WWTP > Aerobic digester >... | reverse complement strand
GACATCCCACCCTGCACGTGAGATCCCCTCAGGCAGCATCCCTACCAGCTTGCCAGCGATGCAGCAGCACATCAACGAGCCAGCCCCAGCCCCAGCCTCCAGCACCTCCTCCGGTCTCTCGTCTGCTGTAAAGCTCGGTACAGTCATCCGAGGCCCCATAAGGGGTGCGTGCGTAGGTAGAAGGTAAAGGCACGTAAAGCCCCGTTAAAACTTGATTTGTGCTTCTTTCAGAACGGAATGCCCTCTTATCATCAGTGAGCGAGATATTTAGGAGGTCAGTCCGCGATGGGCAAAGTGCTGTTGGTGGACGACGATGTCGAGTTGTCGTCAATGTTGCGAGAGTACGTCGCACGGGAGGGTTTTGACGTCGACATGGTCCACGATGGCGAGGCTGGTGTTCTTGCTGCGCTATCCGGTACCTACAGCATTGTCGTACTCGATGTGATGATGCCCAATGTGGGAGGCATCGAAGCTCTGCGGAGAATAAGAAGTCAAAGCCGGATCCCGGTGTTGATGCTGACGGCGAGGGGCGACGACGTGGATCGGATCGTGGGTCTCGAGCTGGGTGCCGACGACTATGTGCCCAAGCCCTGCACCCCTCGGGAGCTTGTTGCACGAATCAGGGCGATCTTGAGACGTAGTAACGAGGCTCAAACCGCAGTGGAGTCGGAGAGTGGTGCGCTGATTGTCGGTCCGCTCGTGATGTGGCCTCAGATGCGTCGCGCCCACTGGTATGGCAGGGAGTTGGGGCTCACCAGCACGGAGTACAACCTGCTCGAAGTACTCGCACGTAGTGCCGGGCGGGTCGTCAGCAAGGCGGAACTGTCCGAGCAGGGGCTCGGACGTCCTCTTGCCCGATTCGACCGCAGTATCGACGTTCATCTTTCGAGCATCAGACACAAGCTAGCCCCCCGTCCTGATGGACGTCCGTGGATAGAAACGGTGAGGGGGCTGGGTTACCAGTTGATTCGCGAATGAGGCATGGGCGCCTTTTCTGGAAATTTTCTTTGCGTTCTGGTTGGCGTTGTTACTCGCAGGCGGCGGTGTCGGTACTGCAGTATGGTGGCACCACCAGTCTGAGCGCGAACTCCTTGCCGGGGACGAAGGCAGCTTGCTGCTGACCGGGCCCCGTGTGACCGTCGTGCTGTCAGCCGCTGCAGCCGTGCTAGTACGCGGGGGGGAGGCGGCCTTGCGTGATTTCCTTGAAGACCTTGCCAAAGACGGGCTGTCCCCGCGTCTTTTTGCCGTGGACCCCGTCGGCAAGGAGCTTCTCGGGCGTCGCGTCGATCCAGCGATTGCTGCTCAGGCTCGTGACTGGGCGATGTCGGACGATCTGCGGCGTGACGTCCGTCTGCTGAGGGGGGGGGAGGGTAAGGATTGGGTGCTTTTTGTGCCGGCGAAGAGCATTGATCCGGGTATGGCCTTCCATCCTTCGCCTGGAGAGCTCCGCCCTCCTTTCGGGCGACGGGGTCCGCTTCCGCCGAATCCATGGTGGCCCATCCTGGCGGGTCTTGTCGCCAGTATACTCTTCAGCGCCCTGCTGGCCTGGTATCTGTCCAAGCCCATCCGTAGCCTCCGCTGGGCATTGGGTGCCGTGGCAGAGGGGCGGCTTGAAGTAAGGGTGAGGCCGTTGCTTGGTAGTCGTCGCGACGAGATCGCTGACCTTGCTGAGGATTTTGATCGGATGGCGCAGCAGGTCCAGGCCCTGATCAGCTCCCAGCGCCGACTGCTCCACGATGTATCCCACGAGTTGCGGTCGCCGCTGGCCCGTCTGCAGGCCGCCATTGGGCTGGTGCGTCAGGACCCTGCGTGTTTGGAGGTCACACTGGGTCGTATTGAGCGGGAGGCTGTTCGTCTCGATGAACTGGTGGGGCAACTGCTCACCCTTGCGCGCCTGGATTCGGGGCGGAGCGATGTGCCTTGTGAATGTGTCGACTTGATTGATCTGGCGTCGGCGATTGCCGATGACGCACGCTTTGAGGCGCAGGCACTAGGGCGTGAGGTGAGCTTCGAGGGGCAGGGCGACGCCGAGGCGATGGTGTGGGGGGAGCTTGTTCAACGCGCCTTCGAGAACGTCATCCGCAATGCGGTGAAGTACACCGTTGATGGATCTTGTGTGGAAGTGCGTGCAGTTCGGGAAGGAGAGTCCTTTGTTCTGTGCGTCGAAGATCGCGGCCCCGGCGTACCGGTTGCTGATCTTGAGGCGATGTTTGATCCGTTCTATCGTGGGGGCAACGCACGTGGGGCAGGTGGCTTTGGCCTGGGGCTGGCGATTGCACGCCGCGCCGTGATTGCCCATGGTGGAACAATTGGCGCCACCAACCGGGATGGCGGCGGTCTGCTGATGGAGATTCGCTTGCCTATCGTGCTGGAGATGGCGCAAAAGGAATAGGCGTCGTGGCTGCCAAGCTGCTAGAATGCCGGCCGTGGCGGGTCTCCCCGCATTGCAGCGCGGTGAACCTGGTCAGGGCCGGAAGGCAGCAGCCACAGCCGTTCCCTGCAAGTGCCGGGGGTCAGGCTCGCCACCCCGACTTCAAGAAAAAGGGGCGTCCAGGTTGGCGCCCCTTTTTTCGTTCTGCGTTCTTGTCCTCCGTCCGCCGGTGCGCAGGGCGGGGCTGTTAGAATTCCGCCATGGCCTACCAAGTACTTGCCCGCAAGTGGCGCCCGCGCAGTTTCGAGACGCTCGTCGGGCAGGAGCACGTGGTGCGTGCGCTCACCCATGCCCTGCAGACCGGGCGCCTGCACCACGCCTACCTGTTCACCGGCACGCGCGGTGTCGGCAAGACCACCATCTCCCGCATCCTGGCCAAGGCCCTGAACTGCGAGACCGGGGTCACCGCTACACCCTGCAACCAGTGCTCTGCCTGTACCGCCATCGACGCGGATCGTTTTCCCGATTACGTGGAGATGGATGCGGCCTCGAACCGTGGGGTGGACGACATGGCGGCGTTGCTGGACCAGGCGGTGTATGCCCCGGTCCAGGGGCGCTACAAGGTCTATATGATCGACGAAGTGCACATGCTCACCGGGCACGCCTTCAACGCCATGCTGAAGACCCTCGAGGAGCCTCCAGAGCACGTCAAGTTCATCATCGCCACCACCGATCCGCAGAAGATTCCGGTCACCGTTTTGTCCCGGTGTCTCCAGTTCAATCTCAAGCAGATGCCACCCGGGCATATCGTCAGTCATCTGACCCGTCTCCTGGAAGCCGAGGCGGTGCCCTTCGAGCCCGGTGCCCTGCGCCATATCGCCAAGGCGGCCAGCGGGTCGATGCGGGACTCCCTTTCGCTCCTTGATCAGGCCATCGCCCATGGTGCCGGCAGGGTGGAGGAGCAGGCGGTACAGGACATGCTCGGCACCGTGGGTGACGACCATCTCTACGCGGTGCTGCAGTCCCTGCAGGACAATGACGTCCAGGCTCTGATGGCTGCGGCCGATGGCATGGAAGCGCGGAGCCTGTCCTTCGATTCCGCCCTTCAGTCCCTGGCCGGTCTGCTGCACCGTATCGCCCTGCTGCAACTCGCCCCCTCGGCACTTTCCGATGAATTCGAGGCCGCGCGTCTGGCGCCTTATGCCGAAGCTTTCGATCCCGAGTTCCTCCAGCTTGCTTATCAGATCGTCATCCATGGCCGGGAAGAGTTGCCACTGGCCCCTGACGAAGCGACGGGTTTTTCGATGACCCTGTTGCGTCTGTTTGCCTTCCGTCCGGAGCAGCCGGCAGCCCTGGGCAGTGTGATGTCTGGCGGCGGTGGTGAGGGGCAGGCCCGGGTCATTCCCCCGCCTCGTCCTCCGTCCGCGTCCTTGGCGCCGCGTGAGGTCGTGCCGGCGCGTGCAGCCCCCTCGGCGCCCGCGGCGGTGGAGAAGTCTTCGTCGCTGCCCGAGTTGGCCCTGCCGTCTGCGCCCGTTCCTGCGGCTTCATCTGTCGCTCCACCTCCTCCGGCAAGCCAGCCCTTTGAGCCAGCTTCCGCTTCTACCCCGGAGCAAGGCAGCAGTGTTCCACCTTGGGAGGATCTGCCGCCGGAGGCCCACGAGCTTCCTTCGGTACGTCCCACGCCAGTCGTCTCCCCGATCGTTGAGGCACGTGCGCCGGTTCAGGTCGAGCCTGTGGCGCAGCCCCCCAAGCCCACCCCGTCGCCTGTTGTCGAGGAGACGCCTGCTGCTATGGAGGATGCCTTGCCGAACTCGGTAGACTGGCACGCCGTGCAGGAGCAGGTGGGCCTGGGCGGCTTCAATCTTCAACTAGCCCAGCACAGTGAGTTGCTGGGTGTGGCCGACAACTGTTTCCGCCTGCGTCTCGCCAGCGATCAGCGCCATCTGCTGCAGATCAACAAGAATGGCGCCGAGAAGCTGCAGGAAGCCTTGTCGAACCACTATGGGCGTCCGGTGCGAGTAAGCATCGAAGTTGGCGAGATCGCCACCGAGACCCCTGCGCAGCGCAATCAGGCCGAGAAGGCCGAGCGCCATGCGGCCGCCCTGGCCGCCCTCGAGCAAGACCCCTTCGTTCGCGAACTCATCGAACGTTTCGATGCGACGCTGGAGACAGCGTCGGTCAAACCCCTCTAATCCTTATCCGGAGAGCATCACCATGATGAAAGGCGGCATCGCTGGCCTCATGAAACAGGCCCAGCAAATGCAGGACAACATGAAGAAAATGCAGGACAGCCTGGGCGGTATCGAAATCGAGGGGCAGTCCGGCGCCGGCATGGTCAAGATCACCATGACCTGCAAGCACGATGTGCGTCGCGTCACCATCGACCCGTCGGTGATGGACGACAAGGAAATGCTCGAAGACCTGATTGCGGCAGCGGTCAATGATGCGGTGCGCCGTGTGGAGTCCACGACCCAGGAAAAGATGGCCGGCTTCACCTCCGGGCTCAATCTGCCGCCTGGCTTCAAGCTGCCGTTCTGAGCGAGGGCCGGAAGGCTTCATGAGTTCCCCCTCCAGCCTTGATGTGCTGATCGAAGCCCTGCGCTGCCTGCCGGGTGTGGGGCCCAAATCCGCCCAGCGGATGGCCTTTCACCTGCTGCAGCGTGATCAGCGCGGCGCGGCACGTCTCGCGACGGCCTTGGGGCATGCACTTGAGGTATTGCGTCACTGCTCCCGCTGCAATACCTTCTGCGAAGAGGAAATCTGCAATCGCTGTGCCAACCCGCAGCGTGACGCTACCCAGTTATGCGTGGTCGAGATGCCGTCCGATCTGGCCATGCTGGAGCAGACCCACAGCTACCACGGCATGTATTACGTGCTGATGGGCCGCCTTTCCCCTCTGGACGGAATCGGCCCCCGGGAGCTGGGCCTCGAGAAGTTCCTGGCGCGCGCCTGTGACGGTGCCGTCCAGGAAGTGATTCTGGCCACCAACTTCACCAATGAGGGCGAGGCCACCGCCCACATGATTTCCGAGCTCCTGCGCAGTCGAGGCATACGGGTCAGTCGCATTGCCCGGGGCATCCCCGTGGGGGGTGAGCTGGAGCACACCGATACGGGCACCATTGCCCAGGCGCTGGTGGAGCGCCGTACCCTCTGATGCCTGTCTGCGCCGGGTTGCCGCCCGGTGCTTTAGAACCCCAGTTCCCGCACGCCGACTGCGACAATCCGGTTCATCGCGCTCGGTAGCCATGCGCGCCCCTCGCCGGCAATCCGGACTTCGCCGACGGCGATGCGCTGGAGGGCGGGTGATTCGTCGACAAGAATGCGTACCCGGTAGAGGGATTCCCGGGGACTCCTGCCCGCCGCCGGACCGTGTTGCTGATTCGGTAGCGTGGGAATCGACCCGCCGCTTGTTGCGTCGAGTGCGGGGTGAGGCAGGCTTGTGCTGCGCGTGGAATCAACCTCCACCACTTTGCCATGCAGGATGCCGAAGGGCTGGCCTGCAGGGTGGAAGCGGGCCTTATCGCCGGGGCGGATCCGGTCCACATCGGCTTCCGGAATGAAGGCCTCGACGATCCAGCTGTCCGGATCGATCACCACTGCCAGCGCCTGGCGGGGTGCAACCCATACGCCCGGTGCGAGGCCGGCGTCCACGTCCAGCAGTTGCCCCTTGAACGGGGCCACGAGCTGCAGGCGGGCGGCTTCATCGCGAAAGGCGCTGGCTTCGGCCGCGTACTTGTCGTGCTGCCCCTGGAGCTGGGCGCGCCGCTGTTCCCCGTCCGCCAGGCCGCTCAGGCCAGCCAGCTCCCGTTCGCTGCTTTCCCGCTGGCCATCGGCCCGCCGGGCCGAGAGCATCAGCTCGGGTGACTCCACTTCAAAAAGCAATTGCCCGGGCTCGACCGGGCCGGCGGTGGCTAGACGAACCACGCGGCCAGCCATGGGGGCGTGCACGGTGTGCTGACGCTCGGCGTGGAGCCAGCCGGCGCCGGCCAGGCTGCCAGGCCAGGGGATCAGGCCGGCAAGGGTCAAGAGGAGTGCTGCGATGAGGCCCCCGCGTTTGCGGGAAGTTGGGATGTCCTGGTACCGGCTCCGCCATTCCCGCATCTCCGCCATCAGCGGGCGGACTACGAACCAGCCGATCTCCACCAGAAAGAGCAGGATGCCCAGCGCCTTGAAGAACATGTAATACACCGCCACCGCGATGCCGATGAAGACGCCCAGGCGGTACAGCCAGGTGATCAGGGCAAAGACGATCAGGCCTGCGTGCTGGCCCGGTGGAAGGCGCTCCGGCCAGGGCTCATCGAGCCCGGCGATGTGGCGTCGCAGCCAGGTGCGGGCCAGGTTGCCGGCCCGCTCGTGCAGATTCGGCATGTCGAGCAGATCGGCCAGGATGAAGTAGCCATCGAAGCGCATGAAAGGGCTGGCATTCACCGCCAGGGTCAGCACCCAGCTGGTGGTGGCGAGAAAGAACAGGGCGCTGCGCAAGGGGCCGTCCGGCACCATGCTCCAGGCCAGGGTGGCCAGGCCTGCCAGGGCCAGCTCTGCCAGCATGCCGGCACTGGCGATGGCCAGGCGCTGGCGTGGATTGGCGAGCTTCCAGCTTTCGCTGGTGTCGGTGTAGAGCATGGGCCACAGCACGACCATCGCCACACCCATGTGGGCCACCCGCACGCCGTAGCGGGTGGCGGTGAGGGCGTGGCCGAACTCGTGCAGAGCCTTGGCGCAGGTCAAGGCCAGGGCAAAGCCGATCAGGCCACCGGTGCTCAGATTGTCCACGAAGCTGGTGCGGAAGCTGTCCCACTGACGCCCTGCGAGGAGCAGGCCGGCCAGACTGAGCAGTGCGATCAGGACGGCGGTGGCGGGCTGATAGAGCCAGTTCAGTCGCGGGGCAATGCGTCCCAGCCAGTCCTGGGGGCGTGCCAGGGGCAGGCGAAAGAAAAGGTAGTGGTGGAGCAGCCAGATGAAGGGAGATTCCTGCTGGCGTGCTGCCCGCTCGGTGAGGCTCCGGACCCCGGCCTGGGTGGCAATGCGCAGCAGGCTGTGACGTTCGAGGAAACGGGTCAGGGCCTCAAGGTCGCTGCTGTCGGGGGCCAGCGTGGTTTCCGACTGGATCGACTGGACCACGGCCGCGGGCGAGCCCAGGCTCCAGCGGGCGAGCATCTCGAAGTCCAGCCAGCCGATGCGATAGAAGCGGTTGCACACCGGGTCGTGAATCATCCACGCCGGTGAGCCATCGCCATTGGCCGCGGCCGGCAGCAGGCGCAGTTCTTCCCGCAAGGGGGGGAGCAGGGGCGTCACAGGCCGGTCCATTCCCGCAGGCTGGCGAGGGGGCGACGCATCACGTAGTAGGCCAGCGGCGCCCAGCCGCCCGACACCCGTGCCGTGCCCTTGAGGCCGATGCGTGGTGTTTCACTGTCGGTGAAGCGGCCACGCAGGCGGTAGGACGCCACCCCGTCGGGGCTGGTCACAGCCTGGTAGCTGGTCTGCAGGAGTTCGCCGTCCAGAGGAGAAAGGGGCTGGGTATGCAGGAACAGGCGCAGGGGGGCGCCGGCCTCCAGGTTGAGGGCGTCCCCCACCGGCAGCCACACCAGCACGCCAGCGTCGCGGGGATCTGCCAGCTGCATGACCCGTTCGCCGGTCTGCACGGGCCGGCCGAGCCAGTCGTTGGGATCGCCGAAGACGGCAATGCCATCCCGCTCGGCCCGTACTTCGATACGTCCGAGCAGCTCGCTGATGGCCGCCAGTTCGGCCTCCTTCTCCTTGACGCGCCCTTGGGCTGCAGCCATCTCGGCCTTGCTGCGGGTGTCGTCGAAGGCCTTTTGCTGGGCCACCAGCGCGTCTGCCTGGGCAATGGCCAGCGCCTTGAGGGCCACTTCGCGACGGTTGAACAGGGTCGTGTCGTCCAGGGAAAAAAGAGGCTGGCCGGCCTTTACCGGAACATTGGGCTGAACATGGAAGACCTTGATCACCCCATCCTGTGGCGCGGCGACTGCCGGAGCATGGAGGGCCACGACTTCTGCCGGAGCAAGGGTGGACAGGCGCACCGGAATCAGCAGGCTGGCCGCCAGGGCGAGGGCCGTCCACCGTGCCGCCCGGGTGCGGCGCCAGCGCCCCAGGCGCTCGACGAAACGGGGTTGGCTACGCGACAGGGCCCAGGCGCAGTAGCCGTAGGTGGCGTGCAGCCGGGCCACGAGGGCTTTTTCATCGTCCAGCCAGGCTTGCTCCCTGGCGTACAGGGCGAGCCCGACCCGGGTGCCGTCCGGGGCACTCAGGGGAACGGCGAGCAGGTGGCCGGGCAGCCATTCGATCCAGCCATCGGCGATGTCATCAGCGGCGTCAGCCAGATCGAGGGGCGTGGGACCGTCGAGCGCTGGCAGGCTGCGCACATAGCGGGACAGCCAGGTGGTGTAGGGCGAATCCTCGGCCACCGATACCAGGCCCGAGGCCGCGGAGAGGCGTAGTGTGCCGAGCGCGTCGCACAGGAAAAGTGCGGCTTGACGATAGGGAAAGAGCGCCAGGCTTTCGTTGGTGAGAGTGAAGCCGAGGGTCGTCAGGCGGGTGGCCGCCCGGGCGCGACCCTCCAGATGCAGCAGGGTTTCGAGGGCCGGCTGGCTGAGCAGGGCCGGCGCCGTATCGGGTGCGGCCACGGCTTAGCGGGGAGGGAAGACGGCAGTGCCACTCATGCCGGGAAGCAGCTCCGCGTAGCTACCGGCCAGGGTGGCTTCGAGTTCGACGGTCTGGCTCACCGAATCCACCCGGCTGTTGACCGCGCTGACCCGGGCGGGGTAACGCTTGCCGGTTTCTTCGATGGCGACTTCAAAGGCGAGCCCGGTCTTGAGCTGACCCAGCCAGCGTGAGGGCGCGTTGAGGCGCAGCTTGAGCGGGCCGGCCTTGACCAGATCCACCAGGGGCTGACCGGCCGTGACGCTCATGTGGCTGCGTACATGCACCTTGGCCGCACGACCGGACCAGGGGGCCGTGATGCTGCACTGGCTGACCTGGGCCTGCTGCAGGGCGACCTGGGCGCGGGCCTTTTCGGCGGCGCTGAGCGCCAGGTTGATCTCCACGTCACCGGCCTGCTGCAGGGCCTGCATGCGCTTCTTGGCGTCGAGCTGTTCAACCGCCGAGGCCAGCTCGGCCTTGGCGATGCGCAGCCGGGCATTGGGCTCGTCACACTCCAGGCCGATCAGCACCTGCCCGGCGCCGAAAGTCGAGCCGAGAGAGGTGTTGAGGGTCCGGATACGCCCCGGGATGGGGCTGGCCAGCGTGGTTTCCCGGTCTGGGGTGAGGAGGACGCGGATGGTATCGCCGGCCGGGGCAGCCGCGGGGGCCGTGCTTGCAGCCCGGGGCGCGGGAGGCGTCTGGGCTGCGGCCGGCAGGGTGCCGGCCACGGCCAGGCCGAGGAGCAGAAGGCGGGTGAAGCTCACTTGGCCTCCGTCGCGTTGCCAGTCTGGGTGGCGAGGGCAAAGGCGTCTTTTTCGGCTTTGCGCAGGTGCTCGCCGATGCGAGCGCTGAGGGTTTTCAGGTCGTCCTGCTCGAAGTTGTCGGGCAGGGGGTCGAGGCCCACGGAGTTGTAGATGCGGCCGTAGGCGATCTGGGCGTTGGCGTAGGCGTTGGCGCGCTGGTAGTTGCCGAGCAGGGCGCGGGTCTGGGTGCGCACGGCTTCCAGGTCGCTGTCGAGGCGGGCGGTCACGGAGGCCTTGGCGTAGTCGGCGAGGCGCTGATCCACCTGGGCGCTGGTGTCGGCGATCTGCAGGTCGGTCATGGCGAGGCGGTAGCGTTCGACGCCGACGCGGACCTGGGTCAGGATGGCCATGGCCAGGGCCATACGCCGGGCTTCGTCGGTCTTGACCTGCTTCTCCTGGGCCTTCTCGAGGGAGGGCAGGGCGGCGAGGCGCATCAGGTTCCAGGACATGCGCAGCCCGCCCTGGATCCAGCCTTCGTTGTAGAGATACTTGTTGGAGTCGTACTGGGGGCCGACATCGAAGGTGACGCCGGGCAGCATGGAGAGCAGCTGCTTGCGGGCTTCGTCGCCGGTGATGCGCTTGCGCAGGTCTTCCTCGCGCAGCTCGGGGCGTTGGGCGAGGGCCATGTCTTCGAGGGCGCGGACGTCGGCAGGGACCTGGGGCAGCGGGGCTTCCCGGTTGTCGGCTACGGTGAACGAGGTGCCCGGCGGTACGTTCATGAGGGCGGCGAGCTCGCGCTTGGCGTACTCGAGATCCTGCCGGCGCAGGTTGAGCAGGGAGGTGGCGTCGAGCAGGGCGCGCTGGTAGTTGAGCGCCTGGACCGGCGGGATGATGCGCTGGCTTTCGGCGTCGCGGGAGCGCTGGAGGGCATCGTTGGCGCGCTTCAGGACTTCTTCGGCCTGGGCCGACAGGCGCTGGGCGCCGAGAGCGCGCCAGTAGGCGGCGCGGACGTCCTGGAGCATGTTCTGCACGACCTTGCGGCGCCGCTCCTCGGCGATCAGGAACTGGTCGGCCTGCTGCCGGGCGCGGTAGTAGGAGACCCCAAAGTCGAGCAGGTTCCACGAGAACTCGGCACCGGCGAGCCAGTGGCGGCGCTCTTCGGAGGTGGAGGGGCGCAGGGACTGGAGGCGGTCTTCGATGCCGATGCTGGTGCCGCCCGAATCGTTGTTGCGGGCCCGGTAGCCCGCGGTGGCCAGCAGCTGGGGCAGCATGTCGTAGCGGGAGTAGTCCGCCAGACCGAAGGCCAGGGCCGACTCCATCTTCTTCAGACGGTAGTCGAGGTTGTACTTGAGGGCGCGGGCGAGGGCTTCATCAAGGCTCACCGGTGCGTCGATGGGGGCCTGATCGGCGTACATCTGCGCCGTGTCGGCGCTGATGCGGTTCTTCACTTCGTCCTGGCTGACGAGGGTCGGCGTCACGGAGCAACCGGCGAGGATCAGCGCGGCGGCGATGGCGCCGAGACGGGGGAGTGCGGCGAGGCGGCGGGTGGCGTTCATGGCGGTCGGCTTCATGGTCGTGGAGGTCATTGTCGGTGGTTTCCTGAATCAGCGCTTGGCGCTGGGCGCCAGCGGGATGCGGCTGGTCTGGGCGGCACGCGGCCGCAGGTCGGTGGCTGCATTGCGGATCTGGCTGCTGAAGCCCTCGGCGGCCTGCCGTACCGGGGCTCCGGTGTGGGGGGGCGGGGGTGCGTCGGGGCTTGCCGCGGGGGCCTCGATGGCCGGTGTCGGGGCGCCGATGGCAAACGGGTCGAGCAGGGTGGTCACGCCTGCGGAGGCGGAGTTGCCGCGGCTGCCGCTCTGGGCATCGGCGATCTCTGCTTCGGCCTGGCTGAGGCGCACCGAGTGCTGGACGTGGAGTGCATGGGTGGTGGCAATGGGCTCATGGCGCACGGCGTGCTGCACGTACAGCGCGTGGCTGTCGCCCAGGTAGTCGCCGAGGATGGCGCTGCGCACTTCGCCGACCGTTGCCCGGTCTGCCAGGTTGGGGACGATGCCCGAGCCGATGCCCCGTTCGATGGCGACGTCGGCCACGCCGGGCAGCACGTGCAGGGCGGGGACAAAGGGCGGGAACAGGCGTGGCACCGGCCAGCGCTGTTCGGACGGCTGGGAGTAGAAGTCCAGTGGTGACAGCGCAGCCGGCCCGGTGCCGGGCGGTGTCGGTTCGGGCCTGGGCAGGATGACGTCGGGGGTGAACTCGACCAGCGCCGTGAAGGTGTTGGGGCTGACCTGGAAGAGCTGGCCGTCGAACACCGAGAAGTCGAAGGTCTGGGTGCGGGTGGCGGCGCCTGGCACCAGCACCAGCTTGCCGGCGTTGAGGTCGGCGATGCTGATGACCTGACCCGGCACCACGGGCACGCCGTCGAGGAGCAGGCGGGCGTCGGGGGGCAGGGTGTCGATGCGCACGGACGCCATCGGGTCCTGGTCGGGGTCGGCGTAGCCGAAGTCGGCCGG
>Ga0073899_10004445_pt1 | contig 12286 bp, 8 predicted proteins | sample KloWWTmetaKNB5Ph_FD_88975 | JGI IMG/M metagenome (GOLD analysis project Ga0073899, IMG submission 88975) | Active sludge microbial communities from Klosterneuburg, Austria, studying microevolution and ecology of nitrifiers - Klosterneuburg... | ecosystem: Engineered > WWTP > Aerobic digester >... | reverse complement strand
TGAGGGGGTGATCGAGGGGAAAGTACTCAGGCAGGGCGAGCGCTTCGGCAAGGAGCTGGCCGAGGTGGGTGGCACGCCCAGTGGCTTCGTATGCCGCAACGGCCACGTTGAGGAGGTTGTTCAGGGCGAGCGGTCGACTTGGGTGTCCAGGTTCGAGTTCCTCAAAAGCAGTATGCATTGCGGTTTCGGCGCTGCGCAGTGCAGCGGGATCGCCGAGGAGGTTGTAACGCTGGAGGAAGGCCGTCGACAGGTTCGACAGGCGGGCAGGGCGATCTGGATGTCCGTCGGGCAGGGCGGTGATGGCGATTTCGCTGAGTTCGACCATCCGGTCGAGGGCGGAGGTTGGGAGGACCTGGCGTTGGGATGCAAGGTAGTAAGCGGAGCCGGTGAGATTGGCAATCTCACCGACGTCAGTGCTGGCCTCGGTCGCTCGGTCAAGTAGTTCCTCCCCAATGGCGACGACTTCGAGGGGGTTGATGTCGAGAAGCTCACGTTCGACCCCGTCGACGAGCGCCCCGAGTCGTGTGGTGCGACGCAGCAGAACTGCCGCACGTGAGCTTTGGCGGTCGGCGATTGCTTCGTCGAGGAGGCCGATGGCTCGGTGGTGGTCATCGGGGCTGCCGGTGATGCCAGAGCGCTCCAACAACGCCGCAGCGAGATTCCCACGTCGACGAGAGGTGGGATGACGAGCAACTGCGGCTTCGAGTTGACCGATGGCCTGGGTGAGATCGGCCTGGTCGAAGCCCAGCTTGAAGGCCAGGAGGAGGGCTCCGCCCCTGGTTTCGGCGCCGAGACCAGCATCGTCGGGGTCTTCGACAGCCCCTGTCGACTCGGTCAGTGTCCTCAGGACTGGCACGAGGGTTGAGTCGCCGGTTTCGTTGGCTTGTTTGGTTGCCAAGTACAACTCTTCGAGCCGGTGGTCCACGAGTTAGAAGATCGTTCCCAAAGTGGCGGTCATAGTGAAGCGGGCGGTCGGGCAGGCGGGGGTTCCGATGGTCACAACTGCCCAAGCATCGCTGGCGGGGTCGCCGGCCAGGACTATTGCAGCGATGTCGTCGGCCACGCAGGTCTCTCCGAGTTGTGAGCCAAGCGTGTCCTTGCCGACGGGGGTCAAGACGATGGACACCGTCCTCGGGGCGCTCTCGTCCAGCTTGGCGATTGGTTGGTCGGAGCTGTTGACGAGCCCGTAGGTCGCTATCGCGAGCCCTGTGACCGTGACGATGGCGGCAAACACCAGAATGGTGAGGGATGCTCGAAATCTGCTTCGGGCTTGCTCAAAGCGTGCAAGCCCATTGATTTGGCGTCGGGTGCGGCGCAGCCCCTCAAGCCGTTCGTAGCTTGCAGCGGACGCCTCTTTGTTCGTCGGGTCGGTGGTACCGAGAACGGCCTGGCGGGCAGCAAGGCGCTCGAGCCCGTCGATGGCTGGGTCGAGGTCCGCCAGCGTGGAAACCCCTGTCGGCAGAAACTTGGCAGGGGCCTCATGAAGTTTGTGCTCAAGTCGAGCATGGCCCCAAAGCCACCGCTTCAGCCTCCCACGTTCGGCTTGTTTGACGTCACCGGGATAGACGGCTTGGGGAGCGATGTTCCACAGAGCAGCAATGATTGCGAGTAGCGAACCGCCGACTGCCACAGCAACACCGGTGGTGAGAAGCGGCAGGCTCGCTATCTCGTTGTTGCTCAAGCGGGCGACCGGAACTGCAGCAACCGTGAGTGCACCGATGGATCCGAAGGCGGCGATCACCCATTTGGTCGCGTCGCGATAGCGGTCGACGCCGACTTCCCAGCCCGATCCGGGTTCTGCATTTTCGGCTTTGTCGTTCACGACAGCTCGTTTTCGTCGTAGCTCCGGACGACTACCCCAACGTCGGTGCCGTTCTCGATGACGGTCCCGAGTGCAATCCACTCGCTGAGCACTGGCTCCCAGTAGGTCTCGACCGGGGGATCAGCGTGGCTGCTGACGATCTCGAACGGGCCCGGGTCAGTTGGACGCCACGTGCGCGACTCGACGTCCCAGCTCCATGACCTTCCGTCGAAGGACTCCGTTTCATTCTGGGTAAGGCCAGGTTTCGGCGGGCCACTCATGATCCCAGGATAGGGGCCACCGTCAGGCCAATCAGGCCCCATCCCTGGCGACCCCCGGCTGGTCGTCGAGGAACGAGGCGAGAGTGGCTGCGAGCGGTGCCGTCCCAGGATCGGCAGCCAAGCGGGCAAGCAGGTTTTCCGCTTCAAGAGCTTCAGTCGGTCCGGTCCTCGCTGCGTGCACGGCGACGGCTGCCTGCACTCGGGCCTGGTCGGCCATGGCGACGAGCTGAGCATCGGTTGGGGCGACGGTTTCAATCGGGGTGATCCGGTCAAGGACACGCACGGCGCAGACGACGGCGGCGGCATGAGGGGTCTGGAGGCCGCCAAGGAGTAGCGAGGGGTCTCGCTCGCCGTTGAGCACCGCCAGCAGCGAGCGGGCGAGCACGGATCGATGTCCGCCCTGAGCTGCGATGTCCAGGCTCGCTCGCACGTCGCTGTCGTCGAGCCCAACCACAGCCTGCTCAGACAGCACACCGACGACACGCATCAGGCTAACCGGGACGAGATCGGCCACGAACTGGTCTATGGCTGCCGAGTTGGTGACGATCTCGGATGACTCATCGGCGAGATCAGCAAGCAATTCGTCGGTGAGGTAAGGCGATCGGTTGGTAGTGATGTAGTTGGTGACGAGGGCCGCGAGGAGGGGGTCGGTCTGCGCACCCGCCAGAGCATGCACAAGTGGCCCGACGTCGGGCCCGTCGCCAGTTGCCGCCTGGAAAGTCTCTCGGATCTGGCCGAGGGCCGCATCGAGGCGATCGATGCCGAGCTGGGCACACAGCCGGTTGGCCCCATCGGAAACTGTGAGTGGTAGAGCAGCAACGAGTTCAGCTGTGGTTGATGCCTCAGGCAAGCCCAGCTTGGCAAGGTCATTGAGCGCAGCGGCGGTTTGTGGTGCGCCGACTGTGGAGAGAACGATCGCAGCGAACAACATGTGGTGTTGGGCCGCAGCGGTTGGTGAGCGCGGATCGGCGGTTGACCAGCGGGCGATGGTTGCGTGTGCAGCGCCAGCAGCGATCGGATCGCCTGCAAGCGCGACGGCCTCGGTTGCCAAGCTGATCGCCTGATGGTGATCACCGCGCTGATGTGTCGCCTGAGCCTGCGCTGCGAGCACTCTCGTGATCCCGCCGATATCATCGGCAGCCTCGAAGGAGCGACGCGCCATGCGGAGGCGCAGGGATGCGGCTTTTACCTCTTCCAGCACCAGCAGTGGGCCGTACTGGTTCAGGAGGGCATCCGCGATCTCGACGGGAGGCGCTCCCCGTTGTTCTCGGCTCTTGGCGATCTTGTCGGTCAGCTCCAGGGCAGCAACCCAGTCCCCTCTGGCCCTGGCCAAGTCGTCAGCGAGATCCCAGAGCGCCTCCGTCAACGAGGCCACACGAAGTGCTTCTGTGGGGGTTTCGGTGTTGAGACAAGTTGTTTGGCTGGCGAGCTGTTCGACTCGTTCAGCGGTGGTCGGGTCGGGGCCGGAACGAATCTCCGAGCGCAGACGGTAGAACTCGAGCCGGAGGCGTGAAAGCGGCCCAGCGGACTGATGGGCCTCGTACTGGTCGATGGCCGCTGCATGGCTGGATGACCCGATCCGAAATGCTGCGTCCACGCGCTCGGCGGCGGCAATCTCGGCGAGATCAGCCGCTCCGGCCGCGGCCAGTTCGGGCACGACAGCGCCGAGCTGACCTACCGCCGACACAGGGACTTGGTCGATGGCAACGAGCGCGGCGACCAGTCGAGAGACGGGCGACTCGGGGATAGATGCAAGAGCGGCGGCGAGACTGCCGGCATCCAAATTGCGTCGATGGAGACATGCATTTATCAGAGCGCGCTGAGCAGCAGGCTGGTGACCGGCCCCCTCGAGGTGGCGGGCAGCTGCCAGCCATGCCCTGGCATCGGTCGGGTTGGTCTCCGCCACCCCAGACCAGTAGTCACTCAGCTTGTCGTGGATAGCGGTCCAACGGTCGGGCGGTATCGCTTTGAGCCGAGGAAGGGTCGTGACCCACCGCTTGCGGGTGTCGTCGGGCCAGACAAGACCCCGCCTATGAAGCTCTCCGAGTACAGCTAGGTCGTGGCCAAGCTCAGCTATGGCAACTTCCAGCACTTCATCCAAACGATCCTCGGGGTCGAGGGATGAAACCAGGTCGAGGGTCTCACCCAGGGGCGCCGAGAGTTCATTGACCTCGTCGCGCAACTGGTCAGCAGCGGCCCGTGGCACCGGCCCGAGCTGCGCAACCGCATTCCACGTGTGACCGTGACGCCGCAGCGTTTCCAAGAGCGGAACTGCCCGCCCGTCACGGATGAGATCAGCTGCCCAGTCCGCAACAGACGACGCTGGCAAGATGTGGGTTGCGATTTCTGCCGCTACGAGCTTCTCAGCGGGTGTGGCTGCAGCGTGAAGCAGAGTCGCCCGCATCTCGCGCCCATCGGGTCTCTGCTTGGCCCTGACGTTGGCCCCCGTGACACTTTGCTTGCCTGCCCGTAGCCGCGTCGATATGGACTGGGTCCCGCCCCAGCAAATCAGGTTCATTGCGTTGCGTAAACTGGCGTCAATGCTTGTGACCGCTTCGGCGGGGGTTACACCAGCGACGACTTGAACCACGGACGCAGCGAAGTGGCGCTGCGCCGCCTGATCTTCGATCTCTTGGCGAGTTCCGATCACCGTTGCACCGGAGCGGAGCGCAGCGAGCCCTGCCAAGTCAGACGGCCCGGGGTCCACCTGCATGGCGTCGTGCAGCCGCGCTCGGGTGCGGCTGGCGATACTTGCCGTCGTGGACCGGGAGCCCGCACAGGCTGCGATGGTCAGAAGGCTGAGTCCCTCGGGCAGAGCTGCTACAAGTTTCTTCGCTGGCAGAAGCTCGCTGTAGCCGAGAGCGTCTTCGACCACGATTGCACCCGGGGCAGCATGACAGGTGAGGTGAATGACGTCCCACGAACCCTGGAGGACCTCGATCAGCGATCCCGCGGTCAGCTCACCAGGCAACGTCTCAAATGTGCACTCGACTTTGGACCACGCATCCAGGTAAGCGTCTCGGTCGCTCAGTAGGTCAAGCGGCGCCTGATCACGGGGTGAACCCGAGACGTATAAGACACGAGGTCGCTCAGGCAGGGCACGATCCGATCCTCTGCCCGAGCGATAGGACATGGTGATGGGCGACGTAAGCCCGGCGGCCAGAGGAAGGGCGGCAAGAACCGACCCCAGCGGATACCTGAGATGGACTGAGACCACCCCTTCGCGTTCCATGGCCTGAGCGAGCTTCTCGCCAAGCAGCACCCTTCTCACCCATGCCGAAACAGCCGTCGGGATTGGTTGAGGTCCGCTCAACCGCAGCTGCATCAGCGCACCAAGCTCCGCAGGCTCGGCGTCGACTTGATGGACTATGGGGTCCGCCCCACTCGACGAACTCGCGGACCAGGTCCACGTAGTGGCTGACCGAATGTCGTTTGCATCGAGGTGTAACACGCAGCAAGTCTGTCCTTCATCCGTCCAGCTGGGGAGCGGCCAGACCACCGAGGGGGTCCCTCAACCTCGTGAAGCCGACCGGCGAGATGCCCGACGGCTTCGGTGCGTTGATCGACACGCCGTTCGGCGAAGGACTTCACGACCACGACAGGGTCCCCCCGGGTGAATCAATGCGCGCCATGGTGAGCGTGGGAGGCTCCTTCGTAAGGGGGATTCATGAAGTGCGCGAGATGTAGTGGAAGCGTCGAACCGACCATGCGATTTTGTGGCTTCTGTGGCCTGAAGAGGGATGGCTCCAAGCGTTTGGCATGGGACGACGAGGCGCTTGCAGCTGCCTCGGACCCTGCTCTGCGGCGCAAGTACCGATTGCTTCAGAGCTGGTATCGGGAGCACCTGCTCGACGCTGACTATGGATTTTCAGTGGGCAAAGCGCCTCGGCCCGTCGGCAGCTTGCTCGCAGCGGAGGCAGTCGCTGAGGATCCGGCGTTGAACTTTCTCGGCGATCCGGCGATCCTCCGCTACGTCGACAAGCGCGTTCCGGAGGTTCGAGCGGCTAATGGATCCCTCGACGAGCATCGCCTTCGCACCAACATGTTGTCGTCAATGCCCATGGCCTTCAGCTTCGTGGCAGCACTTCGGCAGGCTCACGACCGAGCAGCCATCGTGTCCAAGTTGTTCGACGTCAGCTGCGATGAGGTAGTTGACGCATTTGCCGAGTGGACGCCGGATCGTCCGAAGGCAGACTTACTCGACGATCGCACCGCGTTTGATGCCGCAATTCTGTATCGGCGCGGCGACGGTGGCACCGGGTTGATTGGGATAGAGACCAAGTACACCGAGCCACTTTCACAGATCGAGTACGACACCGCTCGCTATCGGGAGTTCACCGAGCAGTGTGGCTGGTTTGGGCCGGGAGCAGCGGACGAACTGGTCGCTCGATCAACCAATCAGCTGTGGCGGAACGCGATGCTCGCAGCAACGGCCATGGGCCTAACGGTTGACGATGCGCATCTCGCAATCATCGGGCTCGACGAGGATGGCGGGCTCTGGAACTCTGCCGACCTCCTGGCTGCGCAGATGACTGCGCCGCGGCGCCTGCTGCTTCGGCCGTGGAAGCAGGTTGTGGACGTTGCGGGAAGTAGCTCGATGGAGGTGTTCGCTCGACGGTTCACCGAGCGCTACATCGACACCAGCCCGCTCGGAGGGACCGGGGTGCGAGGGCATCTACGGCGGGTCGTGCGACCCACGAAGGCCGAGCATCAATGGACTTCTATCAGCGCCCCCCTCCCAAAGCCCTCTCCGGCATCGGCCGGTGAGGTGGGCGATTGGGGGCGCTGGGTCCCGGCGGTCTGGAGGGCCCTCAGCGACCCGGCACGCGTGCTCGCCGTTCCGTTCGAGCCGCCGAGCGAGTTCGAGGAGACGCTGGCATGGTGGACTCCGCTCGTACAGCTCCTGACGTTCTCGTTGGCGTGGCAGTCGCCATCCCTTGGACTTCTCGCTTGGCACAATGCTGGTCGACCGGTCGACGATGCCCGCCTGTCCCTGATCCAAGCGATCTGGGGTCGAAACCTGGACCCCATGTTCCACTACTTGTGGCACGGGTACGGTTCAATCGAAGAGGAGGTCAGCTCGGCGCTCGGGCTGCCGGTGGTGCCGCGGCCAGGCGACTCACCGGATCTGCCGGCACTCACCGGGGCATCAACGGCGACATCAAATCCAGCCACGGGCGGAAGTGACCCCCTCCATCTCAGCATGCACTACTCATCACCAATCGAACGTGATGACGTCGGCGCGACAACGCTATCGGTGTGCGACGCCGATGCAGGTGGCCCGGCGAGGGCCTTCCTGAACTGCTCCAGCTATCGGGGCTGGTATCGAGCGCTTCATGAGCGGGGGAACGAGCTCCCTGGTCGTCCCGGTGGTCATGGTTGGCGTGTGGACGTAATCGTTGAGGGCGTTGGTTACCTCGGCACCTTCCGGCGGTCGCATCAGACAGGCCGCTGGTTCGCAGGTCGTCATGAGGCCCACCAGCTCGGAATGGCGTGATCCGGGCCGGCACCCGATTTGGAGCGGCAGCATGCCAGCACCAGGTTCCACACCCCGTCTATTGGCACACCCCCCCCGGCCTCGGGGCCGGTCGACAGCCGAATGAGTGGTCGATTTTGACCGAGCACCAACTGGCCGTATCGGTGGACCTCGCCGATTGGTAGCAGAGGCAAGCGCCCGGCTGGCAGGGTAACAACGCTGGGGGCCACTGAGAGTCAGCACCCTGAGTCCGCGCCGCGCAGCGTTGTTCAGCGAACTGTCACTGCCCGTGAGTAGCGTTCCGTGGCGAGGGGGTGATCACGGTGAGTGGAACGGACGGAGAGGTGAACGCCGAGATCATTCGCGGCGCGCTTGGTGCGATCCGGGCGGCAGCAGACGGAAGGGTCCTGGCTCGCGAAACCTTGGAGCGGATTCTGGCCGAGCGTGCTCTACCTGCTCGTTGCTATCGCCCTGTCATGGAAGCGATTGGCGATGCCGGCATCCACATCATGGATGTCGAGGTTGTCGAGCCCGACGAGGGTCTGAGGGCGGATGAGACCGGTGGATGGAACCGGAATGGGTACGACCATTTCCTTAAACGCAACTGGCATGCTGTCCTGACAGCAGAGGAGGAGCACGATCTGGGCGTGAAAGTTCAGCGAGGTCGCCTCGCTCAAGAGGCACTCAAATCTGAAACGGTTCCTCTAGCGGCGAAGAGAGAGCTGCGGCGCCGTGTGCGCAATGGTGACCGTGCAGCTGAGGACTTGGTGCTTGCCAACCTGCGATTGGTTTCCAAAATGGCCTGGAAGCTGCACAAGCGGGCCGGTCCGGCGCTCGAGCTAGAGGATCTCTTTCAGGAGGGTGTGCTTGGATTGTCCCATGCCATCTCCAAGTTCGAGCCAGAACGAGGGTTCAAATTGTCGACGTATGCCACGTGGTGGATTCGTCAATCAATGGATCGTGCTGTGGATGACAAAGAGCAAGCAATTCGGCTGCCGGTCCATGTTTGGAACAAGAAGAGAGCAGTGTGGCGAGCCGAGCGAGAGTTGCGGACACGGGGCCGTCATCCGGGTATCGATGAGATAGCAGCTGAGGTTGGGCTTCCGGCCGAGACGGTACGTGAGCTCAAGACTGTCGGGCAGCGACTGAGCTCACTGGACCGTCGCATTGGCGAAGGAGCGTCCACCGAAGGCGACCTGATTCCAGACCCACATGGAATTGATCCGTCTCAAATTGTCGAACAACTTGGGTCTCGGGAAGAGGCTTGGCAGCGGCTGGCTACGCTCCCCGAGCGCGATCGAGAAATCATGGTCCAGCGGTTCGGCATCGGTGGAGGTGGGGTCCGCACCTTGAACGAGATCGGGGCAATGTTCGGGGTCACTCGAGAACGCATCCGTCAGATTGAGACAAAGGCCCTGGAGTCGCTTCGGACTCGCACTGTGACCGGAGCAGACCGGGCCATGGTGCGTGCAGAAATGGCACTTGTTGAGGAGACAGTCGCAAGCGTCACCGCTAAACAGCGGGAGGCCGTGTCGGCTGAAACGCCTTCCAGCGCTCCCCCAGAAAATCGGGTGGACAGACGCGCCACCCGTCGTGCGAGCGCACCCGTCGAACGGCGTTCCAGCGTTTCCCTGAAGTATCACGTGAATAGTCCCGCCGCCGGTCGTGCGAGCGCACCCGCCGAACCGAGGCCGGAGGTGCCAGCAGTGATCGGTGAGGTGTCCGACGAGCGACGTCAACGGTGGGTAACCGTCGCCGAACTCTTTCCAGATGGGTTGATTGGCTGATGCTTGCTTGTTGGGATTGTCGAAACCTCGAGAGCTATGTCCAGGTCTCCCAGCGGGGCGACGCTCGGGACGTCAGCCAGACCACCTCGGCCGGTGTCGTGGGTCAGCCCTTCGACCGACCAGATCAGCGACCGGCCGGTCTCTACTGCGCGTCCTGCGAAAAACGGGTGGACGCTGACATCAACGAGCTCGGACTCACCGATGAACGAATCGAGTTCCTTGACCCGCTCGACTTCGTCGCAGATACCATGGAGAAGGAGCTGAGATCCCGGCGCGACGACGCGGCTTGGACACATCTCGACCTTCCGGCGCAAGAGCCTCGCCACGGGTCTCTGCCTGGTCAGCTCCACCCCGAGCTCTCCGCCGCCCTCGATCGAACTGGCCGTCTGCCGCTCTACTCTCACCAGTCGTTAGCCATCGACCTGGCGTTAGAAGGCCGTCACGTCATCCAGGCCACCCCAGCTGGCTCGGGCAAGTCGATCGGGCTGACGTTGCCAACCCTCCAGCACCTGCTGGTGGACTCGTTGGCCACCGGGCTGTTGGTCTTCCCGCTTCGTGCCCTTGCCAACGATCAGCTCAACTCCTTGGCTCGGCTCGGGGTTGATGCAGATCCCTGGGTGAGTCCCAGCTCGTTCGACCTCAGGCTCACTGAAGACTCAGACCCGATCCGAGTGTCTCGGTACGACGGATCGACGCTCGACTACGAGAAACCGGAGATCCGGAGGCAGGCTCGACTCCTCATCGCCACGCCGGACATGGTCCACTACTCGATCCTCCGAAAAGGGGTCGACCCGTACAAGGATGGGTCGTCCTGGCGGCGCTTCTTTAATGGACTTGCGTGCGTCGTACTCGACGAGGTTCATACCTACCAGGGCGTGTTCGGCTCCAACGTCTCACACGTCATCCGCCGACTCCGCAGAACTGCAGCAAGCGTGGGCCGGCGACCGCAGTTTCTTTGTGCCTCGGCCACTATCGGCAACCCAACGGAGCTTGCACAGAACCTCACCGGTGTCGGGCCCTTCACCCTGGTCGACCAGGATGGCGCCGCCCGAGCCCGGCGAGTGGTGCTCGTGTGTAACCCGCCCGAAAGAGACGCCACATCGAGTAAGGCGCTGGAGACTCGAAAAGGTGAACCTGCGGGCACAGTCGGCGGACGAATCGCTCCCCAGACCATCGCCATCGACCTCGTAGCTTCGGCGCTCGCCAGCGATGGGCGACTCCCTGTACGGACCATTGTCTTCGGGCGTGCACGAAACACCGTCTTTCAGCTCTCACGGAGGATTCGTAATCACCTCAAGGAGCTTCGGCGGACCGATTTGGTGGATGCTGTCGCTCCATACGCAGCGACATTTCTGTCCGGAGACCGAATCGAGGCTGAAGGCAAACTCCGGGATGGATCCACTCTCGCTGTGGTCTCCACTTCTGCGCTCGAACTCGGCATTGACATTCCCGACCTCTCGCTGGCGATCCTGGTCGGCTACCCAGGCCAGATCTCATCGTTTCGTCAACGAATCGGTCGCGTTGGACGGTTCGGCGAAGGCTTAGCCGTGCTGATTGTGGGCGATGACCCGCTTCAACAGTGGTTGGCTCGCGACCCGAACGCTCTACAGGACCTCCTTGACGGCGCCGCTGAGTCAGTCGTGATCAATCCTGGGGCACCGCACATCGCCCACCGGTTCGGTCTCATGCCGGCCCAAGCCGAGTTTGGGGGCATCGCCTTTGAAGACGAAGAGTTCTTCGGCCCGGTTGTCCACGAGTGGCTCGACGACGTGACAGGCCCGCCGACCAGAGAAGTTGCTGGCGTCCCGTACTGGATGGTGCGGCAACCGTACGACGATGAAGAGACCTACCAGAACCTGCGCAGCGCGTCGGGGGCTGCCACCGTTACCGTGTTTCGAGTCGAAGGCCGCTCGCGAGAGGCGATCGGAACTATCGACCGGGCATCGGCTCCACGAGACTGCTTTGTGCCAGCAATTTGGTCAGGACCTGCCGGTGATCTCTACCAAGTCGTGGGCTTCGATGAGAAGGTTGGTGAGGTCGATTGCACCGGACCGCTGGAGGCGACGCACCAGACGCGTGGCGTCAGCGTGGACCGTGCCACCATCAGCGTCGAACACCTCGAGCCCGCCCAGGTCGGCGGTGCCACACTCCAATACGGCCAGCTGGAAATCACTCGGCACGTATTCAGCTACAAGGAACAGCACTTCTCTGGCAACGAGCGATCGCTCACACCCGAGCGGGGCTGGCCGCCAGTCGACTTTTTAACCGATGGGCTTCGCCTTGAGATTCCGGTTGAGTGGATCGCTGACGAGCCGGACCCTGATGCAACGGTTCGAACCGTGGAGCACGTCCTCCTGTCCGTCGCCCCGATCCTGGTGGCCTGTGACCCGTACGACTTCGATGCATCGAGCGACCGAAGCGGCATCTACCTGTACGACTCATTCGGAGGCGGCCTACGCACCTCCGAACCACTCTTCGAACGCTTTCCCGAGCTCGTTCGTCTAGCCCGCAACGTCATTGAAACTTGTCCCTGCGAGTCGGGCTGCCCAGCTTGCGTAATGCTCGCCCGGCGACCCGACGGCAATGCCAACCTCTCGAAAGTAGGAGGCCTCGCCATCCTGGAACGGCTCGACGATCGCCCCAGCGCTGCGCCAGCTGATTGGCCAAGGACGACCCAAACCTAAGGTCTCGTGAAGCTCCGTGAATACGTGAGCCGATGCGGCGGTAAACCATAAGCACCCGGAGCGGCTGGCACGCGCGTCGCTCAGGAAACAAGGCAGATAGCAGGAAGGAAGATGTCGATGATCGGAATTGAGCAGGTCGCCCATGACCTCGCAATGGTTTACATAAACAATAGACATGGCGCCGAAGTATCTGGTGAGTTTCAGGTCGGCAGTACATTCGACGGCGATATCAGTGGCTCTGGAGAAGTTCATACTGA
>Ga0073899_10004442_pt1 | contig 12288 bp, 10 predicted proteins | sample KloWWTmetaKNB5Ph_FD_88975 | JGI IMG/M metagenome (GOLD analysis project Ga0073899, IMG submission 88975) | Active sludge microbial communities from Klosterneuburg, Austria, studying microevolution and ecology of nitrifiers - Klosterneuburg... | ecosystem: Engineered > WWTP > Aerobic digester >... | reverse complement strand
TGTGCTCGCCGAACTCCGCCAACGGCACACCGGTATAGCGCGGCAACCAGTTGGCGACGATTTCCTGTTTTTCCTTCATCTTCCTCTCCTCCGTATCCCGCCATTGTATGCGAGCGCTGGACTGGCGCCGGCATGGCCGCGGGTCCAGCAGATGCCTGAGCCAGGCGCCGCAGGAGCGATTCCAGAGCGTTGGAATACCAATTGGCAGTCGGTACTATTTGGCGCATGAACACGCTGTCGATCAAGCTGCCAAGTGACCTGGACGAGGAGATCGCGAAGGCCAGCGCGCAAGAACACATCAGCAAGTCGACGCTGGTGCGTCGCGCACTGGAGGCTTATCTTGCGCGACGCAAGTCGCAGACGCCCTACGCCTCGTCGCTGGACAAGGCGGGGGACTTGGTTGGCTGCTTCGAGGGCGGCGCGCGCGACCTCGCTTCCAACCCCGCGCACCTGGCCGGCTTCGGAAAGACCTGAGTGCGGCTCATCCTCGATACCGGCCCCTGGGTGGCGCTGCATTGCCGCGATGAGCAACACCACACCTGGGCCAAGGCGCAGTTCGCCAGAACCTCGGAGCCATTGCTCACCTGCGAGGCTGTGGTCGCCGAAACCTGTTTCCTTCTGGCACGCAGCGGTTTCGACCCCGGCAAAGCGCTGCAACTGATCGAACGCGGCGTCGTGCAACTGGCCATGCATCTGAATGAGGAGATCACGACGGTGCGTACCCTGTTCGAGCGCTACGACAACGTACCCGTCTCGCTCGCCGACGCCTGCCTGATCCGCATGTCGGAACTGTTCGAGCCATCGCGCGTGCTGACGCTCGATAGCGACTTCCGCATCTACCGACGCCACGGACGCAAGACCATCCCGCTGATCACGCCGTGATCAAGCCCGGCATGACCGACACCCGCCCGCTCTGCGCACTCTCCATCGCCGGTTCCGATTCCGGCGGTGGCGCCGGCATCCAGGCCGACCTGAAGACCTTCGCCGCACATGGCGTGCACGGGCTCTCGGCAATCGCCGCGTTGACTGCGCAACACACTCGCGGAGTGACCGCGGTGCATGCGCCGCCGCCCGAATTCCTGCGCGCGCAGATCGACGCCTGCTTCGCCGACTTCCGCATCGGCGCGGTCAAGCTCGGGATGCTGGCAAACGCGCAGATCATTCACGCCGTCGCCGGTGCGCTGGAGCAGTTCAAGCCGACGCAGATCGTGCTCGATCCGGTGATGGTCGCGACCTCGGGCGCGAAACTGCTCGAAGACGCCGCGCTCGACGCGCTGCGCACGCGGCTGTTGCCGCTGGCCAGCGTGATCACGCCGAACATCCCCGAGGCCGAATTGCTGCTCGGCCGCCGCATCGACGACGACAGCGCCGATGCCGCGTTGACTTCCCTGCTCGCACTCGGCACGCCCGCAGTCTTGCTCAAGGGCGGCCATCTGCCCGGCGCGCGCATGCTCGACCGCCTCGGCGAAGGTTCCCGCCGCACCTGCTTCGAACACGCTCGCATCGCGGTCGAAGGCCACGGCACCGGCTGCACGCTGGCCTCCGCCATCGCCGCGCAACTCGCGCTCGGCCAGCCGCTGGCCGATGCCTGCGCGCGCGCCGCCGACTACGTGCACGGCGCGCTGTTGCATGCGTATCGGCCCGGACTCGGCAACGTCGCCGTGCTCGATCATTTCTGGCGCAGCCGTGACGAGTCGCGCCCGCGCAGCCACCACCCGTGAACAGCGAGCCGGGGCGACGCGAAGGCCTCTGGCATAGTGCAGCCTTTCCCGTGACGGAGCGTCCCGCGTGAACTTGTTGCGTATCGCGATTGTGCTGGCCCTGGCGCCGCCGCTGCTGGCAGCGGAAGCGCCCTACCCCAGCACCTACCAGGTCCCGGCCAGTGCGCCGGTGTTGATTCGCGATGCCACCGTGCTGGTCGGCGACGGCAGCAAGCTGGAAGCTGCCGACGTGCTGCTGCGCGATGGCCGCATCGCCGCGGTTGCGCTCGATCTGGAGGTGCCGGCCGACGCCCGCATCGTCGAGGGCAAGGGCAAGGTGCTGACGCCCGGCCTGATCGACGTGCACTCGCACCTCGGCGTCTATGCGTCGCCCGGCATGATGTCGCACCAGGACGGCAACGAGATGACCGCGCCAACCACGCCGAACGTGTGGGCCGAGCACTCGTTGAATCCCAACGATCCCGGCTTCGACACCGCGCGCGCCGGTGGCGTCACCTCGATGCAGATCCTGCCCGGATCGGCCAACCTGATTGGCGGTCGTGGCATCACCGTGAAGAACGTGCCGGCCACCACCTACCAGGCGATGAAATTCCCGGGCGCGCCCTACGGACTGAAGATGGCCTGCGGCGAAAATCCGAAGCGCGTGTACGGCACCAAGGGCGCAGCGCCGATGACCAACATGGGCAATGTCGCCGGCTATCGCAAGGCGTTCCTCGACGCGCAGGAATACGTGCGTGCGCAGGACGAGTTCACACGCAAGCTGGTGGCCTGGGAAAGCAACGACAAGAAAGACCGCGGCGATCGTCCGACAGCGCCGAAGACCGACCTCGCGCTCGACACCCTGGCCGGCGTGCTGCGCGGCGAGATCCTGGTGCACAACCACTGCTACCGCGCCGACGAGATGGCGACCATGCTCGACCTGGCCTCCGAGTTCGGCTTCAGGATCACCGCCTTTCACCACGGCGTCGAGGCCTACAAGATCGCCGACCTGCTCGCCGCGAAGGGCACCTGCGCCGCGCTCTGGGCCGACTGGTGGGGCTTCAAGATGGAAGCACTCGATGGCATCCAGGAGAACCTCGCCTTCGTCGATGCGGCCAAGGACAGTTGCGCGATCGTGCACTCGGATTCGCCGGAGGGCATCCAGCGCCTGAACCAGGAGGCGGCGAAGGCGATGGCACACGGCAATCGTGCCGGGCTCGAAATCGCGCCCGAACGCGCCATCCGCTGGCTCACCGCGAACGCGGCGAAAGCGATCGGCGTCGCCGAGAAGGTCGGCACCATCGAAGTCGGCAAGCAGGCCGATGTCGTGCTCTGGAACGGCAGCCCGTTCAGTGTCTACGCCAAGGCCGAACAGGTGTGGATCGACGGCGCCCTGCGCTTCGACCGCAGTGATCGCAACAGCTGGCACCAGGCCGACGTGATGCTCGGCATGCGCAAGGAGGTGACGCCATGATCCGTCGTCTGTTCACGCTCGCGCTGGCGCTTGCGCTCGCCCTGCCGGCCGCGGCCGAAACCGTGCTGATCCGCAACGCGCGCGTACATACGGCCGATGTCGCCGGAACGCTCGAAGGCAGCGACGTGCTGGTGCGCGATGGCTTGATCGCCGAGGTCGGCAAGGCGCTGGTCGCAGCCGATGCGCGCGTGCTCGAAGCCAATGGCCGGGCGCTGACGCCGGGCCTGTTCGGCGGGCTGACTGCACTCGGCCTGGAAGACGTTTCCGCCGAAATCGGCAGCGTCGACCACGCCTACACGCCCGGCGCCGTGATGCCGGCGCAGCCGTTGTCGATGCGCCCCGAGTTCGACGTGGCCCATGCCTACAACCCGGCCTCGATGGTGATTCCGGTGCAGGTGATCGAAGGCGTGACCTTCACCCTACTGGCGCCGAGTTCGATGCCCGGCGGCAGCCTGGTCGGCGGGCTTGGCGGTCTGGCCACGCTCGATGGCAGCAGCATCGATCTGTTGCCGGCCTCGCGCACCTTGTTCGTCGCGCTCGGCAGCGGCGCTTCACCGCTCACCGGCAATTCGCGCGCGGCGCAGTTCATGTTGCTCGACCAGGCCATCCGCGAAACCCGCGGTGCGCTGTTCGAAGGTGATCGCCTGCTGACCCTGGCCGGGCGCGAGACGATGGCGAAGTATCTTGGCGGTGGCCGCGTGCTGTTCTACGTCGACCGTGCCGTCGATATTCGCCGCACGCTGGCCTTCGCGAAGAAGCACGGCATGAAGCCGGTGATCGCCGGCGGCGTCGAGGCCTGGCAGGTCGCGGCCGAACTCGCCGCGGCCAAGGTACCGGTGTTGATCGACCCGCTGGTCAACCTGCCCGGCAACTTCGACCAGTTCGGTGCCACGCTCGAGAACGCGGCGCGCTTGCACGAGGCGGGTGTCCGCATCGCCTTCACCATGTCCGGCGATTCCTCGCACATGGCGCGCAAGCTGCGCCAGGCTGCGGGCAATGCGGTGGCCAACGGTCTGCCCTGGGACGCCGGCCTCGCCGCGGTCACCGCGAACCCGGCGGCGATCTTCGGCGCCAATGATCGCGGCCGCATCAGTGTCGGCCAGCGCGCCGACCTGGTGCTGTGGAGCGGCGATCCGCTGGAAGTGACCTCGCTCGCCGACCAGGTTTGGATCGGCGGTGAAGCGCAGCCGATGACATCGCGCCAGACCCTGCTGCGCGACCGCTACGCACCGAAGCGCTGAGGCGCGGCACCGCGGCGCCGACGGGCGCCGCGGGCGCAACGGCGATGTACGCTCGCGCCCGGGTTCCAACCGGAGACACCCGCGATGCCGCATCCGAACCTGCTTCTGCGCGTTTTGCTCGCGCTGCTGTTGATCGCGCCGGGCGCGCTGGTCCACGCCCAGGGATACCTGTGGCCGGGCGCCGCGCCGCCGTGCAACGGCACGCTGCAGCAGTGCATCGATGGCGTCATCGACAACGCCGTCATTTCGATCAACACCAACACGCCGAGCATCGCCAGCGATCCGGTGATCAGCCGTGGCCTGGTGCTGCGCGCCGCACCGGGCCTGAAGCCGGTGTTCCCGGCCGGGATCGGCATCAACGTGGTCATCAGCACGGCGATCTCGGTGGAACTGGATGGACTGATGCTGCGCAACGGCGGCGAAGTCAATGTCGTCGCCACCCTCGGCGCCGGTGCCGGTACCGCGTATTTCACCGCCGAGCACATGCGCTTCGAGCATTTCGGCGTCCCCGGCGGCGGCTTCCTTGTCGACTTCGTCGGCGAGAGCGAACTGGTGCTGCGTATCCGCGACAACGACTACCTGCGCACCGGCGGTGCCGGCAACTTCGCTGTGGTGCAGGCGCATCCAGGCCACCTCAGAGGCGAGATCGCATTCAACCGCATCGACATTCCGGACGGGTCCAGCAGTGCCTACGGCATCTTGCAGGCGGTGGATGGAATCACCGCCTGGTCCGACGTGGTCGTCGCCGGCAACCGCATCCGTGGCTCCTTCAGCTACGGCGCGATCTGCGGCCTCGCCAAGACCTCCGGCCCCGGCAAGCTGCCGATCTCGCAGATGCGCTTCCTGAGCAATGTCGCGATCGGCGCGGTGGCCGGCTCCGGCACCGGCCTGTGCCTGTTCGCGGGCGAGGGTTACATCGACGCGCAGGTAATCAACAACAGCTTCATCGACCTCGGCACTGCACTGCGCGTGGAACCGCGTCCATTCGATCCGCCGACCACCGTGTATCCGATCTATGGCGAGTTCGCCAACAACCTGTTCGCGCACAATGCCAGCGCCGTCGCCATCAACCCGGCGGCGTCGGCCCTGGCCAACCGCAACAATCTCTACTTCGCCAACAGCACCAACGGCAGCGGCTACAGCGCCGGGACCGGCAGTCGCTACGACGACCCGCGCCTGCTCTCGCGCAGCCAGCCCTATTTGCTGGCGACCTCGCCGGCGATCGATGTCGGCGTCGCCGCCGCGCTGCCGCCAAGCACGACCTGGCCCAGCCTTGACGCCGAAGGCCACCGCCGCGTCAAGCGCAGCACGGTGGACATCGGCGCCTACGAGTACGGCGACGGCTGGTTCGATGTCATCGGCAACGGCAGCAACAACACCGGCAACACCTTGCTGCTCGATCACCCGACCAGCAACGGCGCCCCGGCCGCACGCGTGTTCGCAACACCCGACTTCAGCCTGGGCGGCGTCACCAACATGCGCCCGTTCGGGGTCTATTGGCACAGCGCAGCATCGCGCTGGCGCGTGTTCAACCAGGACATCGCCGCGATGCCAACCGGGGCCGGCTACAACCTGTTCACGCCGGCGGCGCCGACCGCATTGACCGCGTTTCCCGACATCGGACTGTTCCTGCACCGCCTTCCCGCATCGGGCCCGACCAATCCCTCGGATCTGATGAACCACCCGAGTCTGGACAACCGCCCGGACCAGATCGCGATCGTTACCCAGAACTGGAATCCGCAGGATCCGCCGGCTTCCACCGGCGTCTACAACAACTCGATCGTCACCTTGCAGTACTACGGCGACAACCTATGGCGCATCGCCAATGTCAGCGGCTTCTCGCTGCCGCTGAACACCGCCTTCAACGTCTATGCGCAACCGCCGAGCCCAAGCGCGTTCCACCATGTCGCCGAGTCCGGAAATATCCTCGGCGGCACGGTCACCTTGCTGTCGCACCCGCTGCTCGACGGCAAGCCCTGCGCGCGCATCCAGGTGACCTCGATCTTTGGCGACCGCGAGTTCGATGTCGCGTTCTTCCCGGTCTACCTGCGCTGGGGCATCTACAGCGTCGGCGCCATGCCCGACGGCGCGCGCTTCAACGTGCTGTTCAGCCCGCGCCAGATCGAGGAATGTTCGGGGGCGCAGATGTTCCGAGATGGTTTCGAGTAGGAGCGCACGATGCAAGCCAACCGCCACTGCGGCAAGATCGGCGGATGACCCTGACCCTTGCCCTGCTCGCACTCCTGGCCGGATTCGCACTCCTGGGCGCATTCGCGTTCGCGTGGTCGCGCCGAAGCCCCCGGCCCGTGCAAGTTCCAGGCATCGACCACGCCGCCGCGCTCGCTGCCGAACGTGAGCGCATCTACGCCGACTTGCATGACGATCTCGGCGCCAAGCTGCTGCAGCTGATCCACACCGCCAACGACGCGCGCCAGGCCGATCTGGCGCGTGCGGTGCTGCAGGACCTGCGCGACGTGGTCACGCGCTCGCGCGGCGAGCCGGGCACGCTCGGCGACGTGCTCGCCGACATCCGCGCCGAAGCCACGCAACGACTCGCGGCAGTGAACCTGCAACTTGACTGGCAGCAAGACGACGACATCGCCGACCCGGCGCTGAACCAGCATCAGGCGCTGCATCTGTTCCGCATCGTGCGCGAGGCGATCAGCAATGCCATCCGCCACGCCGGCGCGACGCGCCTGCGCGTGCGCGTCGACGCCACGCCGGAGCGGCTCACGCTCGAACTCAGCGACGACGGCATCGGCCGGGACGGCGCCGTCAGCCGCGGTCGCGGCACGCAAAACATGCGCGATCGCGCACGCGAACTGGATGGCAACGTCACCTGGCGCGACGCCACCGGGCATGGCACCAAGGTGATCCTGAGCGTGGCCTTGAACGAAGCGGCGGCGGTGTCGCCATGAGCGCGTTTGCCTCGGCGCTGGTCATCGACGACCTCGACCACTGCCGTGACTGGCTGGCGCGTGCGCTGGCACTCGCGTTCCCGGGCATCGACGTGCGCTTCGCCGATAGCGTCGCCAGCGGCCACGCGGCGTTGGCTTCGCCGCCACCGCTGGTGCTGTGCGATCTCGGACTGCCCGACGGCTCAGGGCTGGAGCTGATCGAGCGCCTGGCGCGCGAGGCACCTCAGGTGCAGGTCGTGGTCAGCACCGTGTTCGACGACGACGCGCACCTGTTCCCGGCGCTGCGCGCGGGCGCACACGGCTACTTGCTGAAGGATGCGACGATCGAAGCCATTGCCGAATTGCTCGGCGGCATCGTCGCCGGCCAGCCGCCGTTGTCGCCCTCGATCGCGCGCCGCCTGCTGCGCCACTTCCAGCCTGCCGCGACCACGCCGGCACCGGCCGTGGAAGCAGACCCGCTGACCGCGCGCGAACGCGATGTGTTGCGCCTGATCGCCAAGGGCCTGACCGTCGCCGACACCGCCGGCGCGCTGCAACTGACGCGCCACACCGTCGCCGGCTACGTCAAGGACATCTACCGCAAGCTGCAGATCAACTCGCGCGCCGAAGCCACGCTCGAAGCCACCCGCCGCGGCCTGGTCGGCGCCGGCGCCCGCTGAGCGAAGGCCACGGCCGGCCTCGTCCCTGTATGCCGGCCGTGGAGAAGGGCGCGGCGCTCTTTGGCGCCTGATCGTCACTGCTCACGAGACCGATGCTAGGTTCTGGCCGGGACGGCGTGTACCCCGCGAATGCGGGGGTCACTCGAACGCGTCGACGAACAGGTCGAAGCCCGTGCCGCGCACGAGCACGTCGAGCGCGGCATCGCGCGGACGGAAGTGTTCGATGGCACCCTCCGGCCAACGCACGCGCAGCCCGGTGATGGACTCGCCAGCGAGCCCGAAGTGCGCCTCGATCGGATGGCTGCCGAGGAAGCTGCCGCCGCCTTCGAGTTCGCGCATCTGCGTCAGTCCGTCGCTGCGACGCAGATGCACGCGCGCATTCACCGCATGACGGTTCATGCCCGGCTGGCGCAATGCGATGCTGATGCCGCGCGCGCTATCCGCCGCGTCGTTGAGGTAGAACCGGCTCGTCGCCAACAGCTCGGAACCGGAGTTCTGCACCAGCACGTCGATGTCGCCATCGCGATCGAAGTCGGCGCAGACCACGGCACGACCCTGGCCGGTATCGGCGATGCCGAGCGCTGCTGCCTGTTCGCTGAAGTGCATCGCGCCGTCGTTCACGAACAGGCGTGCCGGGTCGGCATGAAACTCGGTGGCGTTGGCGCCGAAGAATCCGTTGACGTGGAACAGGTCGAGGTCGCCGTCGAGATCGAAATCACGCGCGCAGGCACCCCATCCCCAGCGACCATCGCGCACGCCGGCATCGCCACTGACATCGACCCAGGCCGGCACATCGGCCTGCGCATCGAATCGGTACAGACGACTGCCGCTGTGTCCCCAGTTGCCATCGGGATCTTGCGGCGAGGGCGGGGTCGGATCGAACACGCTGGTCACGAACCACTCGAGCATGCCGTCGTTGTCGAAATCTCCGCTCGCGGTGCCCATGCCGTTCTCGTCATTCGGCACGCCCGCATTCGCCGGGATCTGACTGAAACCGCCATCACCGATCCCGAACAGCATCGTGCTGGTGCCAAAGTCGCGCGCCCAGAAGGCATCGGGCTGGCCGTTACCACTGAAGTCGACCAGGCTGGCGGTGAACGAGTGATCTCGTGTCGAGGTCATCTCGGCGCAACAGACCATGTCGCTGAAGTCGGCATAGTCGCCGTTGCCATCGAGGGCCAGGAAGTGACCGCGCACGCTGCTCACCTGGCTCATGTCCATGGTCCAGTGCGACAGCACCAGCGCCAGGTCATCCGCAGCCAGCGGCCAGAAGGAGGCGACGCTGGCACCCCAGGTGTCGCGACCGATGTTCTCGAGCCCGCTGTCGAGGTCGCGCGTGAAATGACCGGCACCGTCGTTGCGCCAGATCTCGGGCGGCGCCAGCAGGGCGCCGAGCAGCAAGTCGAGATCGGCATCGCCATCGAGGTCGTAGAGGTAGGCACCGTTGTGGATCTGCGTCTCCGGATTCAGGTGCGCCGCAGACAATCCCGAAGCGACGGTGATGTCAGTGAAGTTCGCGCCGCCATCGTTGCGCAGGAGCGTCGGCGGCCGCAGTTGCTGGCTGCCATCGACCAGCGCACCGCGCAACAGCACCAGATCGATGTCGCCATCGCCATCGACGTCGCCACCAGCCGCACCGCCGGTCATCATCTCCGGTCCGTAGCGAAAGCCGTTGGGAAATCCATGGCTGACGGCGGCCCCGCGCGCCGGCGCGACTTCGCTGAACTGGAAGGCGACGGCGGGTGTCGTCACCGCCATCAGCATCAGCCACGGGACCATTCGCATGAGGCCGATGCTGCGCCAGTCGTGGACGTGGCGCAACCGTGACGGTGAGTTCACGCGCAGCGGCGTAAATCTCCCCCGATCCCAGGAGCAGAGCATGATCAGCAAGCGCACCGCAGTCTTGTTCACCGCGTTGTTCTGCGCGTTGCCTATCTGGTCGAGCGCGCAGACCATCGAGGTCTCGGCCGCCAACCAGCGCGTGCGGCATCCGACCCCATCGAGTTACGGCCAGGCCGAGATTCGCGTCCATGGTCCGAATGGATACCGCTTCGAGCAGCGCGTGAATGCGTCCAGCGGCTTCGTCTTGAACACAGCAGGGCTGGCCGACGGCAGCTATCGCTACAGCATCCAGTTCTCCTCCCCGCAACCGGCGAGTGGTGCGGGCGCCGGCCCTGGCGACGAGACCGGTCGACGCGCGGGAACCCGGCCGGGCCCCGCCGCACCGGAGCCGGCCGACGGCAGCTTCGTCATTCTTGGCGGGCAGGCTTATCTGAGCACCGGTGCCGAACAGCAGGCGCGCGAGGACGAACCAAAGCAGAGCAAGACTGGTCCGATCGCGAAAGATCAGGTCATTGCCGATGATCTTGTCGTGCAGGGATCCGGCTGCTTCGGTTTCGACTGCATCGACAACGAGAATTTTGGTGCCGACACGATCCGGCTCAAGGAAAACAACCTTCGCATCCATTTTGAAGACACGTCGGCGGTTGTCGGATACGCCACCAATGACTGGCGGTTGATGGCAAACGATCAAGCCAGCGGGGGGATCGAGCGATTCTCGATCGAAGACGCGACCAATGCGCGCATTCCGCTGACGATCGAAGGCAATGCCAGCACGAATTCGATCTACGTCGATTCCACCGGACGGGTGGGACTTCGCACCGCCACCCCGGTGCTCGACCTGCACGTGAACACCAGCAACACGCCAGCGCTGCGCCTGGAACAGAACAGCAGTGGCGGCTTCACCGCGCAGACCTGGGACATCGGCGCCAACGAAGCAAACTTCTTCGTGCGCGACGTGACCGGCGGGTCGAAGCTGAGCCTCCGCATCCGTCCGGGCGCGCCGACTTCGAGCCTCGACATCAGCGCCAGCGGCAATGTCGGTGTCGGCACGGGGTCGCCGGATGCCAAGCTGGACGTGTCCACCAATGCGGCCAGCAATGCAGCGACGGTGGCGCTGCTGGTCAGCAATGAAAACGCCGAATTCTCAGGCGTGTCGGATCGGTTCTCGGTGGATTCCTCCGGCAACGTGTTCGCGCGCGGCAGCATTTCCCAGTTGTCGAGCCGCGATGCCAAGACCGACTTCGTGTCCGCCGATGGCGATACCGTGCTCGCCCGCGTCGCGGCCTTGCCGATCAGCAGCTGGCGCTACAAGGACGCTGCGCGCGACGACCGCCACTTCGGCCCGATGGCGCAGGACTTCCACGCCGCGTTCGGGCTTGGCCACGACGACACCCAGGTCGCACCCGCGGACATGGCCGGAATCGCGCTGGCTGCGATCCAGGCCCTGAATGCGCAACTGGCCGAGCGCGATGCGCGCATCCATGCGCTGGAGCAACGCCTCTCGGCACTGGAACACGCGACCGGAGCGCAGTGACCATGCATCGCCATGGCTTGCGCGCGCTTCTGGCCTTGTTCCTGGTCGGCGGCGCCGACGCGGAAGTGATGGGCGTGCGCGGCAGCCAGAGCCAAATCGAGTTCTACGGCGCCGAAAGCAACACCTTGCTGCTCAATCCGATGCCCAACCCGTGCTGCGGCATCGCGATCGGTGCATCGGCTCGCGACGCCAACAGCAATCGCCACTGGCTCGGCACAACTTCAGCCACGACCGGAACCCGGCTGCACGCGATCGACGCCAGCGGCATCGCGACGCAACTGCTCTTCGACAGCAGCGAGCGGATCGAGGCGCTGGCCTACGACTCCCCCCGCCAAGAACTGCTGGCGCTGGTCCGCCGCAGCGATGCCGATGGCCTGCGCGTTCACCGTTATGGCGCCGCGACTGGCCTGGCACTCGGCTCGGCCAACGTGGCCGGCACCTGCTGCACGCTGCGCAGCGGCGTGTCGGCCTGGTCGAACAGCCAGCGCGCATTCGTGGTGGTCGGTCGCGACGCCGTCGACCAACCGCTGGCGATCTGGGTCATTCGCCATGATGGCTCGGCCAGTTCGCATGCATCGGCGCTCGCGGCGACGACCACGGCGCTGGCCATCAACCAGAGCACCCTTACGCTGTACGGACTGCAGACCACGGACGCGGCGATGGCGACGACGACGCTGTATCAGATCGCGCTCGGCGCCGGCATCGCGGGCTACGCCAACGTCGGTGCGGGCGAGGTGGACTGCTGTTTCGTGCTCGCCGGCCCGGCGGCAATCGCCAACGGCAAGTTGCAAGTCTACGCGCGGCCGCTGCTTTCCAGCAGCGCCGCCCTGCATCAGTTCGACCTCGCCACGGGCGTAGTCACGGTGTTGCCAACCACGGCACCCGCCGCCGCCCTGCACGACGATGCGGCCGTGCCGGTG
>Ga0073899_10004441_pt1 | contig 12289 bp, 9 predicted proteins | sample KloWWTmetaKNB5Ph_FD_88975 | JGI IMG/M metagenome (GOLD analysis project Ga0073899, IMG submission 88975) | Active sludge microbial communities from Klosterneuburg, Austria, studying microevolution and ecology of nitrifiers - Klosterneuburg... | ecosystem: Engineered > WWTP > Aerobic digester >... | reverse complement strand
ACTCGCCTGCTTCGCGGCGTCGCGCTCGAGGTCGCCCGGGCCGTGGATCAGGCTCCGCCCCGAATCGAGATCGGCCCCGCAGCCGTCGGTCGGTACCTGGGCAAGGCGCGGTTCTCCAACGACGTGGCAGAGAGAACGGCGGCAGCGGGCGTCGCCACCGGGCTCGCCTGGACGCCCGTGGGTGGGGACATCCTGTTCATCGAGACCTCACGCATGCCCGGCAAAGGCCGCCTCGAGATCACCGGCAAGCTGGGCGACGTGATGAAGGAATCCGCTCGCGCGGCGCTCACCTACCTGCGCAGCCACTCGGCGGAGCTCGATCTGGACGTGTCGGGCCTGGAAGAGAGCGATCTGCACCTGCACGTCCCGGCCGGGGCCGTTCCCAAAGACGGGCCGAGTGCGGGCATCACGATCTTCACCGCGCTGGCCTCGCTGCTCTCGGGGCGAACGGTGCGGCCCGACACCGCGATGACCGGCGAGGTCACGCTGCACGGCCGGGTGCTCCCCGTGGGGGGCATCAAGGCCAAGGTGCTGGCCGCGCACCGCGCCGGGATCCGCCGGGTGATCTTGCCCGAGAAGAATCGCCGCGATTACGAAGACGTTCCGGCCGAGGCGCGGGACGCGCTCGAGGTGGTCTTCGTCTCCGACATGCACGAAGCGCTGGGCGCCGCCCTCGACCCGTCGGAAGCCGGCTCGCTCTTCGATGTGCCCCCGCTGCAGGGCGAAGCTGCCACACCTGCGGCCTGAGCTGTGAGCGACGAGCACAGGCGTGGTGCCCCGCGCACAAGGGCTTCCCCGGCGAGCGCGCAATTCACGAACAGCGAGCCCGGCACACCGGTTGCAAAGGTGCCCGCTGATGGATCTCCCCACCCTTGCGCGTGGGCTGGGCGCTCGCTCGGGGCTCGGTCCGGCACCGATCTCCGTCGGCTTCGAGCTCACGCATCGATGCAACCTGAGTTGTAGCTACTGCGATCGGCACTCTCCCTCTCCCGGTGAGATGAGCCGGGACCAGATCCTGAGAGCGCTCTCCGAGCTGCACTCGCTGGGTATGCGCCATGTATCGCTCGACGGCGGCGAGCCTCTGACCCATCGTCACGTCGACGAGATTGCGGCGTTCCTGGTGCAGCGCCAGGTGCGGGTGTACATGAACACCAACGGCATCTTGGTGCCGCGAAAGCTCGCCACCGTGCGGCTCTTGTCGAAGGTGAAGATCAGCCTCGACGGCCCCGCTGCCTGTCACGACGCGGTGCGCGGCGAAGGGGCCTGGCGCAGGGCGGTGGTCGGCGCGCTGGCCGCGCGGGACGCCGGGGTCCCGGTGGAGCTGACCTGCGTGGTCGGCAGGCACAACGTCGACCATGTCGACGAGCTGCTGGCGTTCGCTGACCACGCGCGGTTCCCGGTGGTGTTTCAGCCCGCGCGCGCCAGCCTGTTCGCGGGTGTCGAGCGCCCGGGGGCCGCCTTTCAGCTCGAGGCCGCCGAGGTGCGCCGCGTCTTTCGACGGCTCGAAGCCGCCAAGCTGCGCGGGTGTGCCGCCGTCGGCAACCGCTGGTCCAGTCTTCGGCACTTCCGCGACTACCCCCGAGACGTCGAGCTGCCGTGCGCCGCGGGACAGATCAACGCCACCCTGGACCCCGAGGGGAACCTGCTGCACTGCGGCCAGATCGCCCGGCCCGGGCGTGCGCCCAACGTGGTCGCCCTGGGGGCGCGCGCGGCGTTCGATGCGCTGGCCCGAAGCGCTTGCACGCAGTGCTGGTGCGCTCGAGTCGTCGAAGAGAACTATGCCTGGGGTGGACGGGTGCATCGCATGCTGCCGCCCCTGGGCGTGGCCGAGCCGCCCGCGCCGCGCCCGCGCCGGCTGAAGGTCGTGGCCTGATGCTGGCACGGTCGGTCCCGGCGCCGCAGCCGTTGCGCGTCTCCATCGACTGTCGCTACGTGCGCGAGCGACCGAGTGGGATCGGCGCGTATGTTCGAGCGCTGGTAGATCGGCTGCCCTCGCTCGACCCCGCCTCGAGCTTCCACTTCTGGGCGGACCCGCGTGCGCCGCGCCCGCTGTCGGTCGCCCCCAACACCAGCGAAACCCGGGTCAGCGCTGCGGCCAATGGGCTGGCGACGCTGGCGCTGCCGAGCAAGCTGGTGGACCTGGAAGGGGTCGACGTGCTCCACGCGCCGTTCAACATCCTGGGCCGCGGCATCCGGTGCGCCACGGTGGTCACCGTCCACGACCTGATGTGGCTGGAAGCCCCGACGGATGCCGAGGGGCTGTCGCTGGCCACACCCTTCAAGGCGGCGTTCTACGCGGACGGGATTCGGCGGGCTCTGCGTCACGCCACGCGGCTGGTGGCGATCTCCGAGGCAACGGCTCTGGCCATCGCTCGCCTCGAGCCGTCGGCGCTGGCACGCGTGCGAGTCATCCCCCACGGCATCGAGGGGCGGTTCCGCCCGCCCGCCGATCGCGAAGCGACGCGTCAGGCAGCACTGACTCGACTCGGGATTCGGGGGCGCTATCTGCTGGTGGTCGGACAGAACACACCCAGCAAGAACCACGGCGCGGTCCTCGAGGCGTTCGCGGCAGCGCGGCTGCCCCCCGACGTTTCGCTGGTCGTGCTGCAGCGCCTGTACGCGGGGCGCCGGCTGGGGGTCATCGGCACCCGACCTCTCGATCGTCACTCGACCGAGCTCGGTGTGCGCGGGCGGGTGGTGTTCCCGCGAAACCTCTCGGACGAATCGCTGGTCTCCATCCTGCAAGGCGCCGAGGCGTTGGTCCAGTTCTCGCGCTACGAAGGCTTCGGCATGCCAGCGCTCGAGGCGGCCGCGTGCGGCACGCCGGTGGTGGCCAGTGACATCCCGGCGCTTCGCGAGGTGCTCTACGGCGCGGCGCTCCATGTGCCGCTCCGCATCGACGCGCTGTCACGCGCCCTGGAGCGCATCACCACCGACCGCGAGCTCACGGACGAGCTGCGCGCGCGCGGCCCCGAACGCGCGCGCCAGCACTCGTGGGATCGTTCGGCGCGCTTGCACCTCGAGCTGTATCGCGAAGCCGCTTCAGCGCGGTGAGCGCATCACTGCGGCGCCTTCTGCGTGCAGTACCCGCCCAGGCACTTGGTGTTGGCCGACGCACAGCAGTCCGAGTCGAGCACGCACTTGTCGCCCACCTGCGAGCATCCGGACTTGTTGCCGCACACCTTGGGCGAATTGGCATCGTTGGGATCCTTGTTCACGCAGAAGCCCTCGCAGCATTCGTCGCCGGTCTCGCACGAGGCCTCCAGCGGTTTGCACGGATCCAGGGCCCAGAAGCCCCGCTCGTTGCGGCTCTCGGTCTGGTTCGGCAGGTAGAACGCCGGGTGGCTGGGGTCGCCGCTGCCGCCGGGTGTGATGGCCGCGACCCAGAGCTGCTTCCGCACCTGGCCACCCTGATAGACGTTGCCGTACTCGCGGGTGCTGGTGAACACCACCCAGTAGTAGCCGCCAGCGGGCACCGGCAGCGCGAACGGCTCGTAGTTGTGCTGGGCGTCGTTCGGCACATTGCCTTGATTGGCATTCGCCAGCTCCACGTGCCCCTTGTTCGCGATGTCGATCAGGTGCAAGCGACCGTCCGAGCCGCCCGACGTCGAGCTCGCGTCCCAGGTCGGCAGCATCAACCCGAACCCTGGATTGGCCGTCGCGCCCTCTTGCAGAACGAGGAAGTTCGAGTCCGGCAAGAACGTGGTGTACTTGGTGATCTTGCCGCTCGCGCCGTTGTCGAGCACGACCTGGCGGTTGGTGAAGGTGAGGGTGCCGTTGGGGCCGGCGGACTCGTTGATGTTCAGGTCCATCACCTGAATGGACCGCGAGACGGTGCCGGGCGGGCTGGCCTCGCCATTACCTTGCGTGAATGCGTAACGCTTGCCGTCGTGAGAGATGGCCGGCAAGTAAGCGCTCACACCGGCGCCCAGGCCCACCACGGTGGCGGGGTCGAGCTTCTTGCCCGCGACGTCCACCTTCCACGCCAGCTGGTTCGGCCCGCCCCAGAAGTCGTTCTGGCTGCGCATCACGTACTTGCCGTTCGGGGCCCAGGTGCCGAACGAAAGCCCGCGCGTGTCGCCGCCCAGGCCCGGCGGCGATTGCGAGATCTGGGTCGCGTTGCCGGCCAGGTCGATCTGATACACGCCCGACTCGGCGCTCTGCACGTTGACCTCGGCCCCGGTCGACAGCATTCCGCCGTAGGCCGCCACCGAGTGACACACCACGCAGCCCTTCTTGATCTGCTTGGGCGGGTCGGTGTTCCCGGGGCGCACCGCCCACAGGCCGGTGTTCGGCGCTTCGTAGGTCATGTAGTAGACCGCGCCCTTGAGCGAGCCGGGTGCCGCCACGATCTGGTGGGTGTACGGGCCATACGCCTGCCCATTCGCGGCCTTGGTGACCTCGATCGACAGCTTGCCGCCGGCGGCGGTCGCCAGCGCGGCGTTCCACACGTCCTGCGGAAGCTTGAAGCGTGGCGTCGCGGGCGCCGCCACCTTGTAGTAGCCCTCCCAGGTGAAGAGCGGCGCGGTGAGCTTCACCTTCGCATCCACTGGCGCCACGCTGCCTGCGCTCACCATCACCAGCGGTGACAAGAGGCCCTTGGGCATCACCGTCTGGTCGTAGGGGTAGAGGAACTTGCTGGCGGTGGGCCCGGGGTCGGCGCCGGGGGTGCCGCCGAGCGCCGCCTTGTTGGCGGCCTCCAGGTTCGGATCGACGTCCTCGCTCAACTTCACGTCGATGGTGAGCATCGCCGTCGCGGTCTTGCCGCCATAGGTGGCGATCACTTGCACCTTGCCGCCGGTGATCCCGGTCGACGACGCCATGCCCTGTGCATCGATGTTGGCGATGTCGTAACTGGCCAGCGTCCACGTGGCCGAGACCTGGCTGCCGGACACCAGTGCCTTGAACGCTTGGCTCTGCGGCGCACCCTTCGCGGTGACCGACAGTGTCGCAGTGGCCGGCTCGACTTTCAGCTCGGTGGCCGCGCCGTCGATGTTGAGGCCACCGCCGGTGGCGTCACCGCCGGTGCCGCTGTCGTTCTTGCCACCGCCCGACCCGGCATTCGATGCGGTACCGCCTTCGTCACCGCCACCGCAGCCTGCGAAGCCCGCAAGCGTACATGCGACCACCAGCAGCCACAGCATGCCCCAACGTCGGATCGTGCTCGCCATGCAGCGAGTATAGGCTGCAAAAACCACCGATCCGAGCAGTTACAAGGGAGCTGTTCTTTTGCAGCCAGCGCACGACTGCGAGCGCGGGTCGATGTGCAAGCCGGCTCGCTTCGACGTGTCAAAGAGGGTTTGTGATCCGTGCGGGGAATCGACCGACCCCGGGCGCGTGCCGGTGCCGTGCCAGCTAGGCGGCGGATAGCTGGTTCAGGCGCGCGCGCAGGCTCGACCCTTCCCACGAGCGCGAGACCAGCACCAGCTGGTCTTGGTTCTGCTTGGTGGGGCTGCACAGAGGCGCCAGCCGGTCGAAGAACGCGCGAGGTTCGATGATCGCTTCGGGAGCAAAGACGCCGCGCAAGGCGCTTCGCTCGGGGCGCAGGGCCGCGAGCCCCACGGCCAGCGGCACGCCGGTGGCGCCGCCCATGCCCACGGCCGGCGCGGACAGGATCGCCGCGGCCACGCTCTCGCCCTTGCCGCGTTTGCGCCCCCGCACCACGGCGAACAAGGGCGGCAGCGTGCGCTCTTTCCCTGCCAAGAGCTCGCGCAAGTAGTCGTCCGGCGTCTTCACGGGTTTGCCGACCCCTTCCGCCCACTCGACCAGCGCCGCGGCCCGCTCTACCGAGAGCAGTCGCGCGTCGACCAGCCGGGCCAGCACGCGCATTGCGGCCAGGTTGGTCCTGGACATGGTCATCAGCACCAGGCACCGCGCGAGCTTCGGGTACGAAGCCGGGAAGGTGATCGCTTCCGGATGGCCCATGGTGAACGCGGTGCACAGTCCGAGGCCGGGATAGTCGAACCGCACCGGTCGCAGGGGGGGCTCGTCCACCAGCCGCCCACCGTCGAACACGCGGATCGTTCCGGTGAGCTGATGCACGCCGTGAATGCTGGCCGCGCAGGGCTTGTCGCCGCGCGTCTCGGGCATGGCCGCGTCCAGATCGAACCCCGCGTAGACCTCTTGCACCTCGTCCAGCTCGCCGATCGCCATCTGCGCCAGCAAGTTCGAGATCCCCGGGCTGGCGCCCATGCCGATCACCGCGGTGATGCCGGCGGCGCGAGCTTCGGCGCAGAGCGCCATCATCGCCTCGGTGGACTCCCAGTCGTCGTTGATGTCCAGGTAGTGGCACCGGGCGGCAATCGCCGCGCGGAGCACCGGCGGGCCGAGCCGGAAGAACGGGCCGACGGTGTTCAGCACGGCCTGCGCGCCCTGGAACGCTTGGGCCAAGCTGGCGCTGTCCGTCACGTCCACGCGGAGGGCCCGCGCCTTCGGTCCGATCGAGGCGGCCAGCTTCTGCGCTGCGTCTTCGTCCAGATCACCGATCACCAGCTCGTCGACGAAATCGAACGTGGCGGCCGTCTTGGCCGAGTACCGCCCCATCCCCCCGGCCCCCAAGGCGACGACCTTCATGCTGCGCGACATACCACGCCAGGGGTGTCAGCGGCCACGGCGTGACGCGCTCAAGGACTGACCTCGACCTCGGGCTTGTAGCTGGTCCCGAACATCACCCAACCGATCGGCGTGACGGTCAGGCCACCGAGGAACAGCAAGACTCCGCTGCTGCTGCGGAAGCTGTCGCCTCGACCGCACTCGGAGTCGCCGCACGAGGCCAGCATGCCCACACCCACCAGGGCAGCGATCGGCCCCACGATGCCCATCACCAGCCCCGCGGTCCGGTGCGCGTGAGTGTCGGGGTCGACGCTGACCCGGGCCGGGCCAGTGGTCTCGAACCCACGCGTGCCCTCGAGCGTCTCGGGACCCTCGCTCACGCGCAGCTGGTAGCGACCCGGCCAGAGCGGAATGCGGCAGGGCGGCGTCGGACACTCGAACAGCGGTGGGTCACGATCGGGCCGGGCTCGCTCCGGAAACACGCTCAGCGAGACGCCGGGCTCGGTGCTCACCAAGTCCACGGGTGGCGGCACCGCGTAGGGCGGTGGTGCCCACCCCGGCGGCGGCGCGGGCACCTGGGCGCGGGCGACCGCCGGCGCGAGCAACAAGAGCACGGCAGCCACCCTTCCCATGCGGCGCGAGCCTACCAGCGCCGCGCTGCCCCGTCAGGCCGCTCGGGTCAAACCGGGTCCGAGTCGGCGGCCCGCACCGGCACCGGAGCAGGTTCGGGCTGGGCCCGCGGCTTCAAGAGCGACAGCACCACGCCCCCGGCCACCAGGCTGGCGATCACTGCCAGCGACACCGCCGTCGGAATCGGGGCCACCCCGGCCAAGAGCAGCTTGAGGCCCACGAACGTCAGGATGATGGCCAGCGCCGGCTTCAGGTAGTGGAACTTGTGCACCACGCCGGCCAGCAGGAAGTACAGAGAGCGCAAGCCCAAGATCGCGAAGATGTTCGAGGTGAACACGATGAACGGGTCGCGGGTCACCGCGAAGATGGCGGGCACCGAGTCGACCGCGAAGATCAAGTCCGTGACCTCGACCAGCACCAGCACCGCGAGCAACGGGGTGGCCAGCCAGCGGCCGTTCTCGCGCACCACGAACTTGCTGCCGCGGAACTCTCGGGTGGACGGCACCAGCCTCTGGAACGTGCGGTAGACCCAGCTGTCGGCGGGGTTCTTCTCGGTCTCCGTCTTCGCGAAGAACAGCTTGGCCCCGGTGATGACCAGCAGGGCTCCGAAGAAGTAGATGACGAAGTGGAAGCGCTCGAGCAACGCGGAGCCGGCGGCGATGAACACCGCCCTCATCACCAGCGCACCCAAGATGCCCCAGAACAGGACGCGGTGCTGGTAGGCCGCTGGAACGGCGAAGGCCGAGAACAGGATCACGAACACGAAGATGTTGTCGACCGACAGCGCCTTCTCGATCAGGTACCCGGCGGTGAACTCGAGCGCCGTGGCACTTCCATGGAGCGAGTAGAGGCCGGCGGCGAACACGCCCGCCAGCCCCATCCAGACGGCGCTCCAGATCCCCGCCTCGCGCATCGAGACCTCGTGCGGGCGTCGATGAAACACGCCCAGATCGAGCGCGAGCATCAGCAGCACGAACCCCACGAACCCTGCCCACATCAGCGGGCTGCCGATCGATTGACCCATGGACGGATGGATGGGGCCGAGGCGTCCAGAGTGCCAATAGATAGGTTGCTAGTGATCCATAGACAGGAACGATTGCTGCCGTGCTGGCGGGCGGCCGCCTTCGGCCTCAGAGCTCGTCGAAGGCGAAGCTCTGCGCCAGAAGCTCGTCGATCGCGCTGAAGTCGTCCGCCGCGATCGGCGCCAGCGCGGCGCGGTACTCATCGGCGCCCTCCCCGATCCCCGACAGGGTGCGGATCCGGGCGCGGCGTCGGGTGGAAGGGGGCGGCGGCGCGTTCGATCCCGTCTCGGCGTCACGCACGATGACCGACGGCGCGCGCTCGAGCTCGGGGATCAGGGGCAGAGAGCGAGCTGGGTTTCGGGCACTCACGATGCGCTATCGCATCGCTCAGGTCCCGGGTTCTGGCCAAGAAAGCGGCGCGGCCGCTCACTTGATGGTCGAGCTCACCACCGTGGGCGGGCCCTTGGCCAGCACGAAGATGCCTGGGTACCCCTGGGTCTCGAACTTGCCGCTCTTGTTGTTGCTCAAGAACGAGTCCTTGATCACCAGCGAGCCGGTCTTGTCATTGCTCACGAAGAAGATCGCTCCGCCGCCCTCGTTCGCCGTGTTGTCCACGATCTTGGTGCCGCACAGCGTGAGCGTGAAGGTGTTCCCATCGTTGTAGATGGCGCCGCCGCTGCCGCCGCCCGGCGTGCCGGGTTTGGCGGGGTTCGCGCCGTTGCCGATGGCCTTGTTGTGAGAAAACAGGCTGTTGATCACGGTGTAAGACACACCAATGCTCGACAGCCCGCCCCCGTTCGAGCAGGTGTTGCCGTACCCCTGAGCCCCACCGAAGGTGCTGTTCACCACATACGCTGGCTTGCCGTCGAACTGGCTCAGCACGCGCACCGCCGCGCCGCCCACGTCGGGGCCCACGTCGTCGCACACGTTGTTGAAGAAGCGCGAGTTGATGATCTTCACACGCCCGCCGCGGACGAACACCGCCCCACCGCCGCCGCCTTCCTTGGTCTCGCCCTTCGCGTTACCGTCGATGAACGTCAGGTTCTGCAGGCTGAGCTGCGGATGGTCCTGGTTCTGGCACTGCGACGTGGTCCACTTCTGCGCCTGGTCGCAGGTGTTCTGATAGAGAATTCGGACCTTTCCTCCGCCCGAGAGCGCGACCTTGCCGCCGCCATCGATCACGATCTTCGGGCCCTTGTCGTTGAAGATCTTCGCCGTCTGCGTGAGGGTGATGGTCACGGGGTTGGCCCCGCAGTTGAAGGTGATGACGCCGCCCTTGGCCACGGCGTCGACGAACGCTTGAGACGTGCAGCTGGCGGCCGTCCCCGTGCCGACCACGGTGGTGGGGGTCGCGATGCTCTCCAGGTTCGCGTCGGCCGGCAGCGGGTCGGAGCACTTGCCGTCGGGGTTGCCGGCGGGTGGGCCGCCTCCGGCGCTGGTCGCGCCGCTGCCGCCCGTGCCCGTGGCGCCACCGCTCGACGTGCCACCGCTCGACGTGCCGCCGCTCGACGTGCCACCGCTCGACGTGCCACCGCTCGACGTGCCACCGCTCGAGGTCCCGCCTGTGCCGGCCCCGGCAGAGCCGCCCGCGCCCGCGCCGCTGCTCCCCGCCATTCCCCCGCTGGCGCCGCCGCTGCTCGCGCCGCCGCTGCTGGCGCCCCCCGAGGTTGCGCCGCCGCTGCTCGCGCCGCCGCTGCCCCCGCCGCCGTCGCCCTCGCCGCAGGCGACGAGCGAAGCCACCGTGGAAACCGCGACCCAAATCGCCGAAGCAAAGCGCATTTTCCGAACCTCCCGAGGGAAGTATCTCACGGGTCGAGGCGTACTGACGCGGCCCTTGTGGACCGTTTTGCCCGGTGGAAGCCTGGGCGCCGACAAAACCGAAGGAAAGTCATGAACAAGCTCGCGCTCATGGGTGTGGTGGGTTGGATGGTGCTGTCGGCGGCGTGCGGTCCCGGCGGGGCGCCGGGCGCCGGTGGCTCGCGCGAGTCGGGGCAGAGCAAGTTGATGGGCGAGACATTCGCCGGCAAGAACGCCTGCAACCCCGAGGGCCACGAGCGACCGTTCATCATCGAGTGGGACGCGACCGACATGTCGCAGTTCGAGTCGATTGCCGCCAACGACGTCGTGTTCGTCAAGTACGAGGGCTGCAAGTTGACGGTGCTCGATAGCTGCAAGGACGACTCGGTCCGCGGCTCGTTCGGCAGCTACAAGCCCGTCGAGTGGACCAGTGGGTCCCTCGAGAAGATGGAGATCAAGAGCGAGGCCGAGCTCTACGCCAACCTGCCGCTCGGCGTGGCGAGTTTGGGGGGGCGCGTCTCGGGCGGTGAGCAGTTCCGCATGGAGTACTACGTCGCGGGGACGCGCTCGGCGACGCGCCCGGCGGCCTACGCGAGCGACATCAAGTCGGTCGCGGGGTGCAAGGGGGCGACGCACTACGTTTATGGCTACAACCTGGGCGCCTTCGCCCTGGGCTCGGTCACCGAGAAGAGCGCGAGCGCCGAGGCGTCGCTCTACGGCTTCGGCGCCGGTGGCAGCGCGAAGAAGAGCACCAAGGCCGACAAGCAGGGCGGGGACCTTGGCCTCTGCAAGAGCGAGACGGCCACCGAGATCCAGGGCTGCAAGGTCCCAATCCGGCTGACGCTGCGCAAGATCGAAGCCGGCGAGAATCCGGACAAGACCGCCCAGAAGGCACCCGAGACCGACGCCTCGCTCAACAAGGCAGCCAAGCTCGAGGCCAAGTTCGAGGCCAAGGGCGAAGCCGGCGAGCGCTTCAAGAGCGCGCAGACCAAGTTCACGGCCAAAGACGGCAAGGGCTGCCTGGCCGAGCTCGACGCGCACGACAAGCTCAACCCGAAAGACAAGTCCAGCGAGGCGAAGTCCGGCTTCCCCCACTATCTGCGGGCTCAGTGCTTGATGGTCGCCGGCAAGTGCGACGCCGGTAAGGCCATGGCCACCAAGGGGCTCGCGGTGATGCAGGGCGACCAGTCACCCGAGCAGATCGACGCCCACGTCGAGGCGCTGGCCAAGCTGCACTGCCAGGGCAAGATGAGCGATCGCGACACGCTGCTGCAAGCCATGCACAACCTGACCATGGCGGGCGTGAACAAGAAGGACGTGGCGTACTGCAAGAGCAACTGGGAGACGGCCAAGCGCCTGTTCAAGACGGTCAAGCCCAAGGACGAAGACGACACCCAGATCGTCCACGGCCCGAAGACACTGTACGCGATGGCCGCCAGCTGCGCGGTCAAGGCCGGCGACTGTGACGCGGCGTACAAGCTTTACAAGGACGGGTATCCGGTCGACACTCTGAAGAACACCAAGGACGATCTGAAAGAGCAGATCATGCGCGGCGCTTTCGAGGCTTCGAACCAGAAGTGCAAGAAGAAGTGAGGCGAATGCGGCTCGCGTGCATCGCTGCCCTGCTGGGTGCGGCTTGCCAGCAGGGCTCGCGCACGCCCGAGCCTGCGTCGAGCACTGCGCCGACGCGACCCGAGGCCGTGGCCGAGCCCGAGCCGCGGCCCACCGTGCCCGGGCCGGGGCCAGTCGCCCCGGCGGTGCCGCTGGGCGAAGTGGCCGTGCTCATGCAGGCGGCCAACCGCAAGCTGATGCACGACGACGGAAAGGGCTGCCTGGAAGAGCTCGACCGGCTGAAGGCCCTCGACCCCAAGCTCGAGAGCACACTGGTCGGGATCCGCGCCCAGTGCGAGATGCTCTCTGGTCGCTGCCAGGCCGGCAAGCAGGCGCTGACTGACTATTACGTGCGCGAGCTGAACATGGCCCCCGAGCTGGCCAAGACCAGCGTCGAGGGCGTGGCCAGCATGCGCTGCCGGGGCGGGGACGAGACCGACCGCGACCGCTTGCTGCGAGCCCTGCGCGAGCTGGTGGACGGGGCGTACGTCACCACCCGCAGCGACTGCGCCGCGAACGTGAAGCGCGTGAAAGAGCTCTTGCCCAAGGTCCCGCCGAGCAACCCCGACGACTCGCAGGTCAACTCCTCGCCCAAGGCGCTGTTCCACACCGGCGCGGCGTGCCTGGCCCGAGCCGGCGACTGCAAGGCGGCGTTTCAGGTCTATAGGGAAGAGTTT
>Ga0073899_10004440_pt1 | contig 12292 bp, 7 predicted proteins | sample KloWWTmetaKNB5Ph_FD_88975 | JGI IMG/M metagenome (GOLD analysis project Ga0073899, IMG submission 88975) | Active sludge microbial communities from Klosterneuburg, Austria, studying microevolution and ecology of nitrifiers - Klosterneuburg... | ecosystem: Engineered > WWTP > Aerobic digester >... | reverse complement strand
CGGGTGCAGGCGCAGCGGTTCGGCAGCGTCGGCTGCGCCCCACTGAATCAGGCTGGGCAGGGTGCCATTGAACAGGCGCTGCCCGTCTTCGCGCACCGTGATTTGCCACTCCAGCAGGCCACGTCGAGAGTGGCGGTTGGCCTTGACAGCTGGGCCTCGCTCAATTTCCAGCGCCTTGAGGGCGCGGCGTGCCGCCTGGATGTCGTCGATGTTGGCCACAAAGTGCACCAGCCGTGGCTCAACTTTCACGGCAGCCTGCAGCGTGGCATCGTCCATGTCAAACCAGCGCTTGGTGGCGGCATTGGCGGATCGTTTGGCATCCGGGTTGATGGCGATGATTTCGAAATAGGCCAGTGGATGCGCTGGCGTGGCAATCTTGAACAGGCGGTTGTGGGTGCCGTACTGCGCATGCTCGCCGCCCGGGGCGGGGGTGATGCCCAGAGTGGCTTCGCACCACTGTACGCCTTGCTCCAGCGTGTGCGCAACGACTACCAGATGATCGATGTGTGTTTTCATGGCGTGACCATACCACCGCACTAGCGGGGCAAGGCCGTGCTGTTGTGATGGAGTGCCTGGCCGAGAGTGTGGCTACCTGGTGCAAATGCAGCCAGGGCCGCGCCGACGATGGCAAGGAACACCGCGGTCAGAGCAAAGGGTAGAACCGTTTTGCGAAATGCGGTGCCCAGCCAGTGGCTGCTGTCCGCATTGCGCAGGCGACGGTACAGCGTGTAGGACAGGGCACTGTCAAACAGCAGTTCGGCAAACAGTGTGGGCGCAACGTACACCACATACAGCGACGCCAGTGCCAACCCCACCGCGAGCGCGACTGCGATGAGAGGAATGGCCAGTTCATCGGCATCCAGGCCGGAGCCGGCCGCGTCCCCTACGGAGGATAGTATTCCCGGCTCGGTGCTGACCTCCACGCTGCCGCTATCGAACGATGCGCTGGCACCGCCGCCGGCAAAGTCACCGCCACCACCGGTGTGGATGGAGGGCATGGGAACGTCGCAACGGCTGGGAAATGCATCGACCACATTGCTCAGGTCCGGCACATCGGTGTAGTCATCTGCCTTGGTGCGCAACCACAGCCACAGCAGAAACAGAAAGCAGCCGTACGCCCCCACCAGTGCCAGCGGATAGCGCAGCGCCATGCCGTCCACGCCGGCATGCAGCAGCACGAAAGACCAGAGCCAGCCCGCGGCGCCAGTGAGTGCCACGATGAAGCCCATCTGCAGGCGGGGATAGGACTCTCGCTCCAGCTGGCGCTTCAGGCGGACGATGGCAAGGGAGCGGGTCAGGCGAACGGTACGGGCCATGGTGATTGCAAATCAGTGTTTGCCAAGTATCCCAGCTTGCGGTGCCTTCACGCCCGCCCCGCGTACCTCCAGCCGCACCTCGTCCAGCACCTTGCCCTTGGCATCGGTGATCTGCACCACATGGCGCCCGGGCCAGGGCAGCCACAGCACGGTGTTGCCCTGGGCCAGTGGTTTGCCGTCCATCCGCCAGCGCAGATTGGCGCCCTCGGCCTGCAGCGTCAGTCGCTGGCGGTTGGGGGGAATGTCGGGGTCCAGTGCGAGGATGGTTCCATTGGTCGGTGATGTAATGCGGGCCCTAGTCCCCGTCAGTTGTGCGCGATTAGCTCCTGAATTGATAGCAAACTCAGACTGCTGCGTGCCGGCAATAAACCATTCGCTGCGCGCAGCCTCGGTGCTGCCTGCGGCGTTGGCAAACTGCACACGCGCCTGCACCACGCCTGGTGGTGCCTTGGGCGCACGGCTGGGTTGTTTGGCGTGCAGGTAGTGCATGACCGCGGCCCAAATGGGCGCGGCGCCCGTGGTGCCGCTCACGTCCCACATGGGCGCGCCACTGGCGTTGCCGACCCACACGCCCACGGTGTAGCGCTGCGACCAGCCCAGTGCCCAGTTGTCGCGCATGTCTTTACTGGTGCCGGTTTTGACGGCGGTCCAGTAGCGCGTGGCCAGCACGCTGTCGGTGCCAAAGGTGCGGGCGCGCGCCAGCGGGTCGCTGAGGATGTCGCCCACGATGAACGCGGCGCCGGGGCCCAGGGCAGCTGCCCTGGCAACAGGCTTGTTGGTGCGCGTCAGCGTCGTTGGGCTGGTGGTGCCGCCATTGGCCAGCGCACGGTAGGCGTTGGTCAGGTGGAGCAGGGGAACCTCGGCGCTGCCCAGCGCCAGGCTATAGCCGTAGTAGTCGCCGCTTTCCTTGAGCGGCAAGCCCAGTCGCACCAACTGCTTGTGGAAGGCGTCGGGCGACACCATCACCAGCGTGCGCACGGCAGGCACGTTGAGCGACGCGCCCAGCGCGGTGCGCGCCGACACCCAGCCCTTGAACTGGCGATCGTAGTTCTGCGGAATGTAGAGGCCGCCGCTGGTCTGGATCTGCGTGTCAGAGTCTTCCAGCAGCGAGGCCGCGGTGAGGCGCCGCTCTGCAATGGCTTGCGCATACAAAAATGGTTTGAGCGTGGAGCCCGGCTGGCGCAGGGCGGTGACGCCGTCCACTTCGGCCGCGTTGCTCAGCGGCCCGCTGGAGCCCACCCAGGCCAGCACCTCGCCGCTGGCGTTGTCCAGCACCACCAGCGCAGCATCTTCCACATGGCGGCCCGTCAGCTCGCGCAGGTGCGTCTGTAGCGTTTGCACCGCAAAGCGCTGCAAGGGTGCGCTCAGGGTAGTGGTGATCTGCCGCGTGCCCGCGGGGGCTGCGCGCACGAGCTGGCTGGCTACATGGGGTGCGATGCCTTCGCTGGCGTCAAAGTCGCGCCGCTGCAGCGCGCCGGTGACAAACAGGTCCATAGCATCGCAATCGCCCGCCGTGGTTTTCTCCAGGCTTTGCAGCACGCTGCACGCCCGCTGCACCACCTGCGCCGCCTTGGCATTGGGCGCGCGCACCAGTGCGACGGCTACCGCCGCCTCGCGGTTGTCCAGGCCGTGTGCGGCTTTGCCAAACAGCGTGTGGCTTAGTGCGTCGATGCCGACCAGCTCGCCCCGGAAGGGCACCAGGTTCAGGTAGGCCTCCAGAATCTGGTCCTTGCGCCAACTGCTCTCCAGCACCGTGGCCGACACGGTTTGCCCCAGTTTCTGCACCACACTGCGCCCGCCAGCGCCGCGCTTGAGGTCTTCATCCAGCAGCCCGGCAAGCTGCATGGTGAGGGTGGAGGCGCCGCGCGTGCGGGTGTTCCACAGGTTGCCCCAGGCTGCCGCAGAAACCGCGCGCCAGTCCACCCCGCTGTGTTCGTAAAAGCGCTTGTCTTCTGACAGCACCAGCGCCGTGCGCAGGGCAGGCGACACATCCGCCAGAGCCACCCACTGCCCGCGCCGGACCGTGGCATCGGTGCGCAGGCGCTGCAGCAACTCACCGTTGCGGTCCAGCACCAGCGTGTCGGAAGGACGGTAGCTGGCTTTTACTTCATTGAATGTGGCTGTAGCCCCTGTGGAATGGGTGCAGATAGCTATCAAAAATATAGCGAATGATTTGACCAGCAACATCGTTGGCGGTGCTGTCTTCTCTTCTATTGATCTGCGTTTCAGCATGCGTGGGCCAAGCAGCTCCATCGGGGTTAGTAGGTAAGTTGTAGCGGTTAATCGCTACCTCCATTCTCACAACAAATACAGGGCAGCCAGTCCCAGCACCGCAGGCACCGTCTGGATGTACAGGATGCGCGTCATCACCGTGACCGCGCCCCACACACCTGCTACCGCCACGCAGGCCAGGCCGAAGGTGGCGAATGCCTTGGCAATAGCAGGGTCAGGGTAGACCAGGCCCAGCAGCAGGGCCGCGGCCAGAAAACCGTTGTAGCAACCCTGGTTGGACATGGCGGCCTTGCGGGATTCCACTTCCGACGGCGGAATGCCAAACACCTTGACGCCACGGCTCTTGTACAGCACCGTTTCCAGCAAAAAGATGTAGACGTGGATCAGGCACACCAGTGCGATCAGGATTTGGGCGAGGATGGACATGGGAAATCTCCGGTGGATTTGGAAAGTCCATAGAATACATAATCACGTTATGTTTGTAAAGTGCTTTATCGTGGCACTACAATTTTTTTGGCATCAACTGACCTTCTCCACTGTGACAGACATCCCCACCAAGCGCGACGGCCGCAAGGAAAACGCCAGCAACACCCAAGCCGCACTGCAACTGGCCGCACTGCGCTGGTTCAGCGCGCAGGGCTATGAGAAAGCGCCTGTGGGCAGCATCTGCGCTGATGCTGGCGTCACCGTTGGCGCGCTGTACCACCACTATGGCGACAAGAAAGGCCTGTTTGCCGCCGTGGCCGAGCAAGTGGACGCGCAGCTGGTTCAGCAGGCCGCCAACGCGCAGGCCGCAACTATGGCCAGCGGCGGCACGCCGTGGGACGCGTTTCTGGCGTCCACTACCACCGTGCTGCAAGCCGGCGCCAACGCGCCGCTGCGCCGCCTGATGCTGGTGGAAGCACCCGCCGTGCTGGGTGCGCAGGTGTGGGGTGAGATTCGCCAGCGGCAAGGCCTGGGCGCCATGCGCGCCAGCATCGGCGCGCTGCAGGCCCACGGCATCTTCCAGGGGCACGATGCCGAACGCCTGGCGCGCATCGTGTTGGGTGCGCTGTATGGCGGCATGGATTCGCTGCCTGCGTCTGACGTGGACGTGGAGGCCGCGTTGGCCGACACGCGGCGTGTTCTGGTCGCCATGTTGAACGGTCTGCGCAACGAGGCCTAGCCGTGAACGCACAGACCACGCTCGAACTCGGTGCCGAAACCAGCACGCTGGTGTGCATTGAAGACGGTCAGGTGGTCTTGCAATACAGCCTGCCGCTGGGCATTGCATCGCTGGCCCGCCAATGGATGCGCCATACGCCGCCCACCCCGCTGGACATGGAGCATGCCATCGAGCAGACCGAAGATGTGGTGATGCCCCTGGCTGCCAAGCTGGTGCGCACGGATCGATTGCTGTTGCGCGGCTCAGGCGCTGCGTTGATTCTGAAAGCGGTAAGCGCCAAGCCAGACGAAGCGTTGCAGTGGAATCTGGACGATGTCGAAGTCCTCTTCAACCGCATCGCCATGGTCAGCCAAGGCCGACCCAGTGGGCAGGAGGCTTTGCCTACCGCGCCAGAGTTTTATGCGGCGATGGTGATCCTGCGTGAGTGCTTGCACCACCTGCGGTTTGGTGAGTTCGTTGTGCAGGGCTAGTGATTTTGCGATTACTACAAATCGAGTCGTCTCAAGTTGTGGCGGCCACCAATCTGGCCCAAGCGACATCGGATGAGATTGCTCCCTCGTCATACGGCCAATGTTGAAGTCCGGTCATCACATTTAACTCATCTTGGTTCAAGTTTGGAAGGTCGCATTTGATGATCTCCAGAACTCGTTCACTGTTGACCGCCAAGTTATCGAAAAGTGCGTATTTATTGCATAGAGCTGCGAAATTCTTACCTTGGGATGTCAGTCCATTGAAAACCAGATAAACCATTTCAATCCATGACAACTGCGCACGCACTAAAGATGCGTAATGTCGCTTCTCAGCAGTAGTCAAAGTTGAAGTGTCAATCCACAAAAATAGCCTGTAGAGTGTCCGAAACAACGCATCTAGATCGGACCTTTTTTTCTCAAAAATCCGTGCGTAGCCTTCACTGGCTTGAATGAATAAGTTAAGTTTGGTCTGCAGATCCATCTTGCCTTCAAGGTAGTCACCTCTCTCGATCATTTTCGCGATGCTCGCAAAGGCGCTTGGTTGTGAGGTTGATGGTGTGTCACTTGCGAAATTACTACGATGCCAAGCAACCAAAGCAAGTCTGCCAGCCGTACCGTCTTCATCTCTGATGTTATCGACAAGCTGTCGATAAGTGCCGAGCCAAGCAAAAAGTGATTGTTCGAAGCTCTGCTTTGCGTTTAGGTCATTGGCGTGCTTGATCTGCTTGAGTGAAGCCTTTAGTTCTTTCTGTTGGATACGAATATTGATTAGTACCAATAGCACTGTTGCAACACCGACCAACGGGTTAACTAAGCCTCCAACAAAGTCTCCGAACTGTCCCCAATGCTGGCTATCTGATGAAAAATAAAATCCGTGGAACCGCCAGATAAAAGTGGAGACTATTAGTGTCGAACACACGCCAATCACGGCAGCTATCACATACCCTTGTGTGAGTAGAGCATTGCCTTCATCACTATCGCCATCATCATTTTTCATTGTTTCTCCAAGATTAGTCGGCTTTTTCCGGCTGGCATTTTCTACTTCGCCGCATCCACCTTCACCCGCGCATTCGGCGCTTCGCCAAACATCTCCGGCGCATACATCGCCTCCACGCGTGACGGTGGCAGCGAGAACTCACCCACGTTGTTGAGGCGGATGGTGTATTCCATCTTCATCACACCCTTTGGCAAGTACTGGTAGTAGCTGCGGAAGGACTCGAAGCTGCGTTCTTCGAATGCTGCCCAGCCATAGCCATCGCGCTTCTCGCCTTGTGTCGCAATCTCGCTGTCGCGGCCCAGGCCGCTGCCCAAAATGGTGGCGCCGCCGGGCACAGGGTCGGTGATGGCGACCCAGGTCATGTCGGCGCTGGCGTTCACCTCGATGCTGATGCGCAGCACGTCACCGCGCGTGTAGCTGCCGGCGGGCAGGCTCTTGTTGGCCTGCTCCACGGGGGTGATGGCTTTCTTGATCTGGTAGCCCGCGAAGAAGGGTGCCTTCAGCTGCACTGCCGCCACGGATTGCAGCGTGAGCCACGGCTTGCCTGCGCCCTGGTGCGTCACATTCAGCGTGTCTTTGGCCGCAGTCTTGCTCCAGGGCAGGAACATGCTGTTGTTCTTGAGGTTGCCCGGTGCGGCAGGGGCGCCAAACCAGGTGGTCTGGTGCGCAGCACCCGACGCATCGGTGGTCTTGATGCGTTCGACCTTGCTCCAGTCCACCGCCGCGCTTCCTGTGCTCATGCTGGCTCTGGTGGTGCCCGCTACCGGTACAGCTTCAAACCTGGCGCTGAATTTCTCCAGAGCCAGGCCGCCCCACAGGTTGGCGGTGGTGGTGTGCCAGGCGCCGTGTTGCTGGCGGCTGATGAAGCCATTGGCCAGGCGGCCCATGTCGTCCTTCCAGGCCGGATCGTCCAGCACGCTGAGGATCAGACGCGCGGTGTTGACGTCGCCGCTTTGCATCAGCCACCACCAGTAGTCGTCCTTCTCGGTGCTGAAGATCATCTTGGTGCCCTGGTAGCTGATGCGGCTGCGCAGGATCTGGTTGGCTTCTGCGATGCGCTTGTCGCGCTCGGGAACGTCGTTCACGCGCTTGAGGATATTGAGCCAGTCAATCACCGCATGCGTGGGCCACTGGTTGGGCGCAATTGTGATGCTGTTGACCATGCGGCCCTGCGCCTTGCCGTAGCGCGACAGGGCCTCAATCGCTGCGAGCTTGCGCATCTCGAGGTCTTTGCGAGGGCTCCAGAAGTCGCGCTGGATGCGGCCTTCCACAAACGCGATCAGGCCGCGTTCCATGGGCGCGCGGATTTCGTCACTCAACGCAAATGCCGGGTTGATGTTGGATGCCTCATGGGTGGCGGCCAGCAGATAGGCCGTCAGCGTATCGCTGCCCCGGTGGGCTTCGCCATCGCGCGGCGGAAAGTAGTTGGCCAGTCCATCGCTGTCCAGGTAGCTGGGGATTTGCGCGGCCACGGTTTGCCACAGCTTGCCATCGCGCAGGCCCACGCTCTTACTGGTCTTCTGCTCCAGGCAGGCAAAGGGGTAGTTGGCAAACCAGTCTTTCACACCGGGCAGGCCTTCGGCCAACTTGGGCTGCAGCGACATCTTCAGGCCACCACGGCCGGGCAGGGCATCAGCGGGCGCGTTCACGTCGAGCGTAAACGGTCCGTCCACCTGCACCAGCGTGGCTTGCTGCACCGTGAGCGGCACCGCGGGAATGATGCGCTGGCGTGCCTTCAGGGCGTCGCGTGCGCCGCTGAGGGTGTCCTTGGCCTCGATCTCCCACAAGATGGCCTCGTTGCGCGTAAGCGCCAGCTGCGCGGGCGCGGTCACGTTCCACGCCACTTCGCGTGCATCACCGGCGGGGATGTCCACCGTTTGCGGCTCCAAGGTGAGCAGTGTGGCGCGCGGTGTCACCAGCACTTTCATGGCCTGCTTGGTGGTGTTGCGCAGGGTGAGCTGGGCGCGGTACTGGTCGTCTTCACGCACCAGCGGCGGCAGGCCGCTGATGATCTGCAGGTCTTGCGTGGCGCGGATGCTCGTTGAGCCGGTGCCAAACAAGCCGGTGGACGCATCGGCAACCGCCACGATCTTGAAGGTGGTGAGTGCGTCATTGAGCGGCACGGTCACCACGGCCTGGCCGTTGGCATCCAGCTTCACATTGGGGTTCCACAGCAGCAGGGTTTCCAGCAGCTCTCGCGCGCCGCTCTTGCCCCCGCCGCCGCCAGCGGGAACCGCCTTGCGTCCATAGTGCCTGCGGCCGATGATTTCCATCTGCGCAGTGGAAGTCTCCACGCCCCAGCTTCGGCGCTGCAGCATGGCATCCAGCAGGTTCCAGCTGCTGTTGGGCATCAGTTCCAGCAGGGCCTGGTCCACCGCGGCCAGGGCCACTTCGGCGTTGGCCGCGGGTTGGCCGTTGGGCAACTTCACCTGAATGGTGACTTTGGCCTGGCTGCGCACCGCGTAACTCTCCTTGTCCGCCTTGACGCTCACATCCAACTGGTGGGCCTTGGTGCCCACGCGAATTTCGGCCACGCCCAGGCGGAATGCGGGCTTGCTCAGGTCCACCAGCGCGGTGGGTGTCACGTACTCCTTGCCCTCATACCAGAACGACGTCCACCACTCACGCGGCGCCTTGTAGCCCCAGGTGAAGAAGCTGTACCACGGCACCTCGCGGAGGCGGCCGCGCAGGGCCAGAACGCTCACATACACATTGGGGCCCCAGCCTTCCTGAATCTTTAGTTGGATGGTCGGGTCCTGGCCGTTGAGCTGCACCACCTCAGTTTGCACAATGCCTTCGCGCTCCACCGCCACCAGGGCCGTGGCAAAGCGGAACGGCATGCGCACCTGGAACTTGGCGGTCTCGCCGGGCTGGTAGCTTTTCTTCTCGGGCAGCAGGTCGATGCGGTCGTGGTTCTCGCCACCAAACCACAGCTCACCCTGCTTGGTGACATAGACGCTGCTGGCGGCCTGGATGCTGTTGCCGCTGTTGTCTTTGGCCGTCACCACCAGTTCCACCTGACCGGCCTCGTTCAGCGAGGTTTCGCACAGCAGCAGGCCGCGCGAATCGCTCTTGCCAGAGCACACACTGCCCAGCTCTTTGACACTGGTTTTGTTGTCGTAGGTGTAGAAGCCGCCCACCATGCGTTTGCGCGTGGTGGTGGTGATGCGGGCGGTAGCTTTCACCTCCAGCGCCACACCCTCCTGCGGTTTGCCGCTCAGGTCCAGCGCGAGGGTCTGGAATTTGATTTTTTGACTGGAAGACACCCAGCCTTCGGTCTTGATGCCGGCTACCACGGCGGCGGGCCACAGGGTCTGCGTGCTGCGGATGGTCTGCACTTCGCCATTGGGATCGGAGTAGGTGGCTTCCAGCAGCAGGTCTTGCGGCTGGCGGCTCTTGGGCACCTTGTCGATGCCCACTTTACCCGCGCCATTCTTGTCCAGCGTCAGGGGCAGTTTGTCGGCAATGACGCGGGCGTCCGCGCCGGCGCTCATCTCTTCCTCGCCATCGCTGCTGGTTTCCTGGCGATCACCCCGCGGCGCGGCAAAGTTGAACTCGCTGAAATCCGCAAAGTTCAGGTACTTGGCCCGCACCAGGGCCGACACCCGCACCGGCAGGCTGGTGGCACCGCCTCCGGACACGTAGTTGATCTGCACGTCCACCGGCACCTTGTCTACATTCACCAGTGCTTTTTTCTCGGCAGGTGTCACGCGGCCTTCCAGCACGGGCAGGCGGAACTCTTCCACCCGGAACTGGCCGGTAAAGAAGTTGGCGCCGCGGCTACCGCCACGCAGCTCCACCTGGTACACACCCAGTTTGGCAGCGGGCGGGATGGAGAAGGTGCTGACCGCGCTGGTGCCGCCAGTGGGCGTCTTGCGCCAGACCAGGTCCTGCGTGTACTGCTGGCCGCTGCCCATGTGGGTGATGGCCAGCGTCAAAGGTTCTTTGGCAGGGAGGCCAAAGCCCTGGCTGGTCTGCGTGCGCAGCAGGTGCTTCATCGACACGGTTTCACCAGCGCGGAACAGGGTGCGGTCGAAAATGGTGTGGGCCACTTCGTCTGGCTGCGGGCTGCTGCTGGTGGGTAGGTTGAAGCGCCAGGGCTCAATGCCGCGGTTCCAGTCGCTCCAGGTAAAGGCCAGGTCCTGCACCGTGCCCTGGCCGTCCCCGGCAGGTTGCGTGGCGCGGGCGCTCACAAAATACGCCCGGCTGTAGGTGTCTTCTCCACTGCACACGGGCGCCTGGGGGCTGATGCCAGTGAGCTGGGCAATACCCTGTGCGTTGGTGGTGCTGGTGGCAACCTCCTTGCCACGGCAATCGGATACCCGCACCGTGGCGCCGGCCACAGGCGTGCCTTTGTCCAGTGTGGTGACCCAGGCCAAAGCGTTCTCACGGCCGAGCTTGAAATGCACGCCCAGATTGGTCACCAGCGCCGAAGTGCGAACAAACATGGTGCGGCCCGTGCCATGGCGCTCATCGAGCAGGCTGGTGCCCAGCTTTTGCGAGGCGATTTCCACCACATGGAATCCGGCGGACAGCGGGATGCCCACCACTTCAAACGGGCGCGGGTCTTTGCTCTGGGGTTGGGGAAGGTCCAACGTTTTGGCCCCCGGCTGGTTGGATAGCAGCGAGACCATGCGGGTTTGCACATAGTTCTGGTCGTAGGTGTCCACCGATTTGGGCAGGCGCGGGCCGGCGTCACGCCCGGCCAGGCGGCGGTGGATGGTGCTGTTGTCGTACTGCTGCACCTTTCTGAACCAGGCAATGATGTCGGCGTCATTGCCTGGCTGCAGCGTGGTCACCTTGCTGGTGGCGGCTTTGGCCTGCGCGGCATTCAGGCCCTTGATGTTGAGCGCGGATTCCACGTTGCGCAGCGTGACCGGCAACAAGGCTACGCCATTGGGTTCGGCAAAACGCTCCACGATACCGAAGGGTGTAGCTGCAAACTTGGCCAGCGGTGGCATGGCGGCGGTGGCGGTCTTGAGCGGAAAGCTGTCCGCATTGCGCAGTGTGCGGCCGGATGCGTCTTTGAAGTTCTTGGGCAGCTCTATCGTGAACTGGGTTTGCTCAGGCAGCGGGGCCGCAAAACTGATGCCGTTGACCACGGCCTCTTCGTCCTGGGGTGTTTCGTCCAGCGTGGGTTTGAAGCTGTCTTTGCCACTGACCAGGCGGATGCCCTGCAGCAGCTTCACCGGCACTGGGGCGTTAAAGCTCAGCGTGAGCGGGCGAATGGGCAGACAGGCGCTCTGTGCGTTTTCGCGCTCGCAGCTGAAGCTGGCAGAAAAGGGCTCACGCACCTGAAAGCCGAAGCGCTTTTCCACGGTGTTGGCCACCCCCGCAGTGGCACCACCCCGGGCCGGCGTGGCAACGCCCTTGTCAAACACCAGTTCCACCCTGGCATCCGGCGACAGGCGCCGGTTGCAGGCCAGTGTGACGATGGCCAGCGGGTCCTTTTTGGCTTCGGCTTCCAGGTGCTGGGCCTGCAACAGGCTGGCGCGTTCCTTGCCGTCCAGCAGACGCACCGCCACGCGTTCACCCAGGCCCTGCACGGAACACCACACATGGGCCTGTACGCTTTCCAGCGTGGCCGGGCCGTTCAGTCGCAGTGTGAAGAATTGCTCCTCATCAATGCGGCTGCCCTGGTAGGGGCGGATATTCTTGACGAATGGGCCGCCGCTATTGAATTTATAGCTGGTAGCGCCCGTCAGTCCTTCGCCTTTGGCCGATTTGAATCCGGGGCGGGCCTGCACAGTACACGACACCCCGGGGGGCAGGTCGGTCTCAAAGTCGAACACCCAGGCCCGGTCGTTGATCCAGCGACCGCTGCCTTTGCTGGCCTGCGCATCGCTGCAGCTCACCGTCAGCGGTGCTTCGGCCTTGGGGTCGCCAAAGTTCACGGCGCTCTCGCCGAACTTGGCCACCACTTGGCGCACCTGCGCTACCTCGCCCTGGGGCGACAGGCTGATGATCTGCAATGCGTGCGCCGAGAGCGCGCCGGCCGCAATCAGCGCGGCAAAGCATATTCTTGTGAGAGCCAGGACCACGTTGCCTCCTTGTCAGAAGGCGAAGCGTAGTCGATTTTCTAGCCCAAACGTGCTCGGTGCCGCGCGACCTG
>Ga0073899_10004439_pt1 | contig 12294 bp, 8 predicted proteins | sample KloWWTmetaKNB5Ph_FD_88975 | JGI IMG/M metagenome (GOLD analysis project Ga0073899, IMG submission 88975) | Active sludge microbial communities from Klosterneuburg, Austria, studying microevolution and ecology of nitrifiers - Klosterneuburg... | ecosystem: Engineered > WWTP > Aerobic digester >... | reverse complement strand
GCGCATTTTGCAGTTGCAAACATTTGATGAAATTGACAGGCTGGATGTGCCCGATACAACGCAAACTCAGGTGGAACGCGCCTTGCAGCGCCAGCTTGCCTTTGTGATGGAGCGCGGCCTGCGATCCGCGCCGCTGGTAAGGCAAATGCAGGTGGATAAATAATAGCGCCCGGAGCGCTCCGAGCACTTAGGTCATCATCTTGAACACAGAACCTGTTTTTATCAGTCAAAAATTCACCGAGCGATTCCCCGCGCTGGCCTCGCGCGATTTCCGGCTGTTCCTCTCCGGGCAGGCCATCTCGGTCATTGGCACCATGATGCAAAACACGGTGCAACCCTATCTCGCATATCGCATCACCGGGCAGCCGTTTTACCTGGGGTTGGTGGGGTTTGCCAGCACCCTGCCCGCGGCGTTGTTTACGTTGCCCGGCGGGGTTTTGGTAGAGCGCATGGACAAGCGCAAGCTGGTGATCTTTTTGCAGGGTGTGTTCACTGTTCAGGCATTGGTGATGGGCATCCTCGCGCTCACAGGCGTCATCACCATTTGGCACATCCTTGTGTTGGCAACAATCAACGGCATTGCCCAGGCCATCGAGATTCCGGCGCGGCAATCCATGCTGATTGACCTTGCGGGGCGCAAGGCCCTGCCCAACGCCATCGCCCTGCAATCTACCGCGTTTAACGTGGCGCGGGTGGTGGGGCCATCATTGGCCGCGCCCATTTTGGTGATCTTTTCCACCAGCGGCGAAGGCTGGGCGTTCATCATCAACGCCATCAGCTATTTGTTTGTCATTGCCGGGCTGATGGCGATTGGGCGGGGCAAACCGCCCAGCGACCCGGTGGAAAAGGCGCCGCGCCGCAGCGCCATGGCCGAGTTTCGCGAAGGACAGGCCTACATCCGCGCGAATTCCATCATTATTTTGCTGATTGTGGCGGTGGCGGCGCAAAGCCTGCTCGCGTTTCCCATCCAGCAATTGCTGCCCGCGTTTGCCCGCGATGTTCTTTCCAGGCCGGGCGATGGCGAATCGGCGGTGGCAAGCCTGAACGCGCTGCTGGCGAGCGCGCAGGGCGTGGGGGCGCTCATCGCCGCGGCGTTTATGGCCAGTTTTAGCCACGTGAAGCACAAAGGCTGGCTGGCAACGGCGGGGCATTTTGCGCTGGGCGCGGCCTATTTGGGCATGGGGCTTTCGCACATGGTGCCGCTTAGCATGGCGTGTATGGCGCTGGCTGGCTGGGCTGGCGTGACGCTGTATGCCAACACAAACACCATCATTCAACTGCTCGTGCCAAACGAGTTGCGCGGGCGGGTGATCAGCACCTACTTGTGGGCCACACAGGGAACCGCGCCTTTTGGCAGCCTGCTGATTGGCACTTTGGCGCAGGGGGTTGGCGCTTCGTCCGCGGCTGTTATTGGCGGTGGGGCGGCCTTGCTCATCGTCATCATCATCAATCTGTTCACAAACCGCATCCGCAAAGTAGAAATTTAAAAAAGTCTGTTTTGGCGCGTGTGGTATTCTCCGCCGCCATGCCTCAAGCACGGCGTTTTGCACTGGCATTTTTGGCGGCGATGATTTTCATCGCGCCATTTTTTTGCATTCGCTTTTGTCAGCTTCATCACGAGATGGAGGCAATGGCCGGCGCAACTGGCGAGTTGGCCTTTTTGCAAGCCATGCCAAACTCGATATGCGGCGATTTGCCAAACCATGCTTTGCCTGCTCAGAACGCGGGACATTCTGGCAATTCGTTCATAGATAAGCTCAACCAAATGTTGAGCCACTTGACCGAGTTTTTGCCCGTCGCGGCGACCCTGTTTGTCGCGTATGTTTTGGTTGGATGGGTTTTCGCCCGCCAGCACAGCCTTCGGCCAAACACCCCAGAAACGCCGCGCCGCCCCCCGCGCCTGGCTCTGGCTTGATTTTTTCCACTCACCCAACTTTACATTTTTACAACACACCTGCTTGCGCCAAAACGCACGCGGGTTGCTGTTTAGCTTTTTTCATTCTTAAAAGATCAACATGAATAAGTTTGTTTTTGCCGCCATTGCGGCTGCTTTTGTTTTGGCTGGATGTGGTGCGGCTGTGCCTGCGCCAACCGCTGCCCCAGTTCCATCGCCAACCATGGATCACTCCATGCAGTTGATGGCGACCAGCGCGCCAACAACTGTCCCGGCTGCCGCGCCATCGCCCACAATGGATCACTCTGCGCACATGATGGCGACCGCCGCTCCAACACCCGCGTCTGCTTCTGCCCCAACCGTCAAGCCAGCCACCCCATACGATGCCGCCGTGGGCGACCCGTTTTCGGTAAGTCTGGCGCAATACTACATGGACACCGCCGGTTTTCATGACATGGCAACAGCCATCAGCAACACAAAAAAGCTGGATGGCAACTATGTAAACACGGTGAACCAAACCAAAAAGATTTTGGTGCAAGTAACTTGGGGCACCAAGCTTGGCGCGCAGGCGCAAGAGTTTATTGGCTCGCTGGGCAAACTGGCCGCCGCACTAACCGCCAAGAACGTTGCCGACGCGACCAGCGTGTCTGGTGTGGTTCATGACCAGCAACACGCGCTTTCGCACGCCATTGATGATTGGGCGGCCAGCCAGCCCGGCAAAGCGCCATCTGCCGACCCGCTAAATGTGAGTCTGGCCCAAAATATTTTGGACACCACTGGTTTTCATGGCATGGCAACCACGCTATCCAACACCCAAAAGATTGACACATCATATCTTTCAAAGGTGAACCGCGCCAAGAAGGTGTTGAGCCAGACCACCTGGCCTGCAACGCTGGATGGCGATGCGCAAAAATTTATCGCCTTGATTGGCAAGTTTGCCGATGCGCTGAGCACAAACAACGTGGCCGATGCGGTGAAGCTGAGCGCCGATGCGCACGATGCGCAACACGCGCTCTCGCATTCCATCAACGACTGGCTGGCCACAAAACCCGCCAAAGCGCAAAAGGCCAGCCCGTTTGGTCTTGCCATGACCCAATACTTTATGGACTACGCTGGTTTTCACGAGATGGCGACCAAGCTGGACGAGACCAAGACGATTGACGCGGCGTATCAAACCCCGGTTGACCGCGTGAAGAAACTTGTGGCTCAAACCACCTGGCCCGCCGAGCTGGATGCGCCCGCGCAGGAATTTCTAAAGTCGCTGACCGACTTTTCAACCGCGCTCTCCAAGAAAGATGTAGCTGGCGCGGTCAAAGCCGCGGATGCTGTGCATGACCAGCAACACGAGTTGTCTTTCTCGATTGATGAATGGCTGGCCAAAGCCGCCAAATAAACCAGCTGCCAACAAAAAAAGCAACGCTCACAAAAATGAGCGTTGCTTTTTATTTCACTCTTCACCCTTCACTCTTTAATTCACCCCCACCGCCACCCGCTCCGGTTTTGCCATTGGCGCAACCTGCAACTCCTCCAACTGCTTGCGCGATTGCTCGTGCGCGTGGACGAGGCGGTAATACAACCCGCGTTTGGCCACCAGCTCCTCGTGCGAGCCTTGCTCGGCGATCTGACCCTCCTGCATGACCACGATCACATCTGCATTGCGAATGGTGCTGAGGCGGTGCGCGATGATAAACGCCGTGCGCCCGGCCAGCAGCACCGAGAGCGCGTGCTGAATCATCCGCTCGGTTTGCGTGTCCACGCTAGACGTGGCCTCATCCAAAATGAGAATGCGCGGGTCGGCCAGCAACGCGCGGGCAAACGAGACAAGCTGACGCTGCCCCAGGCTCAACCGCCCGCCGCGCTCTTGCACGTCGTACTCATATTTCTCTGGCAGTTTGTTGATGAACTCATCCAGCCGCACGGCTTTGGCCGCCGCCTCAACCTGCTCTTGCGTGGCGTTCAAGTTGCCATACCGAATGTTGTCGCCAATGGAGCCGCTGAACAAAAACGGATCTTGCAGCACCAGCGAAATTTGCGAGCGCACCGACTCCAGCGTCACATCGCGCAGGTCGTGGCCGTCAATCTTCACCGCGCCTTCGGTGGGGTCGTAAAACCGCATGATGAGATTGACGATGGTCGTTTTGCCCGCGCCGGTCGGGCCAACAATCGCCACCGTTTGGCCGGGCTTCACCCGCAACGTCACATCGCGCAGGGCGGGCTTGGCCGTCTCGGCGTATTTAAACGTCACGTTTTCCAGCGTCACCTCGCCATTCATTTTGGGGATGGCGCTCGCGGCGGGCGCGTTTGCCACCTCTGGCTTGGTGTCCAGAAATTCAAAAATTCTCTCTGCGCTGGCCATGGCGGCCAACACCTGCGAATACACCCGGCTGAGGGCGCTCACCGGCCCCCAAAACCGCCACACGTAATTGATGAACGCCAGAATCACGCCCAAACTCAGTGTGCCGTTTAGCACCTGCAACGCCCCAAACCACATCAGCAAAGCGCTGCCCGCCGTGCCCACCATCTCCACGCTCGGCCAAATGATGTTGTCATACTTCACCGCCTGAACATTGATGTCGCGGTTGTTGGCGTTGATCCGCGCAAACTTCTCAATGTTGCGCTCCTCGCGCCCAAACGCCTGCGTCACGCGGATGCCGTTCACGCTCTCATTCAGGTTGCCGTTCATGTTGCTGGCGCTCTTGCGCACGTTCTTCCAGGTGTTCTCAATCTTCACCCGCAGCTTGCCAAACAAAAAGTAAAACGATGGCGTGATGGCAAACGAAGCCAGCGCCAGCCGCCAGTCAATCAGCAACATGATGATGACGATGCCGATCAGGCTCAGCCCCTCCACCAGAATCGTCGCCACGCCGCCGGTCAGCAGTTCGTTGATGGCGCCCACATCGCTGGTGATGCGCGACATGATCTTACCCACCGGTCGGCTGTCATAAAACCGCAGCGAAAGAAGCTGAATGTGCCCAAACAACTCTTTGCGCAGGTCATACAACACCGTCTGCCCAATCACGTTGATGCGATACATGCGCACATGCGCTGCCGCCCACACAATCAGGCGGAACACAAAAAACGTGGCGATGAGCGCAGCCAACAAGCCCACGTTCTTCTCTGGCACGGCGCGATCCACCGCAACTGCAATCAGCACCGGCTCCAGCAAAGTGGTGATGGTGCTGACGAGGATCAAAGCCAGCACAACGACGAGCTGTTTGCGATACGGGTTCACGTATCCCATCAGCCGCTTAAAGTAGCCATAGTTGAACGGGCGCTCCGCCGCCTCATCCAACTCTTCTTCCATGTTTTCAATTACTGCATCTGCCATTTTTGCACTCCGTTTGGTAGCTAGTAGCTAGTCTCCAGTTCCCATCCACTTCTCCATCACCACATCCAGCTCTTTCTGGGTGATGGCGTATTCGGCGCTCAGGGTTCGCACCTTGTCCTGAGTATTCTTCTGCGCGGCGGCTTGCATTTGCTCGGCCAACTTTTCCAACTTTTGCTCCAACATCGCAATCCGCAGCTCCATCTCTGCCCGCGCTTTCTCGCGTTGTTGCTGGGCGTTCTTGGAGACGATGGACGATGGACGATGGACGATTTTTGGCTTGCCATATTCCATCTCTTTCTGCCCATCATTCAACTTGCCCTTCTTATCGTCCATCGTCCATCGTCTATCGTCCTTCATGTCGTCCTTTTGCGCAAAATCGCCATACTTCCCCCTAAACACCTCTAGCTTTCCATTTCGTATCTCCCAAATCTCGGTTGCCAACTTGTCAATCAAATACCGGTCGTGCGAGACCAGCAAAATTGAGCCGTCAAAACTTTCCAGCGCATCTTGCAAAACCTCCTGCGCCTGAATATCCAAATGATTCGTTGGCTCGTCCAGCACGAGGAAGTTTGCCCCGCGCAGGGCCAAAATCGCCAGGGCCAGCCGCGCCTTTTCGCCGCCGCTCAACCCGCTCACATATTTGTCCAGCTCGTCGTTCCTAAACAAAAACTGCGCCAGATGTTTGCGCGTCTGCTCCTCGTTCATGCTCGGCCAGTGGCGCTGCAACTCCTCGCGCACGCGCAAGGTCACATCCAGCTCGTCATGCGCCTGAGCAAAGTAGGCCGGCTTCACGCTCGGCCCCAACTCAATCTCGCCGGCCAGCGGCGGGATCGCGCCCAACATCGTTTTGACAAACGTGGTTTTGCCCGCCCCGTTTGGCCCAATTAGCGCCACACGGTTGGTGCGAGAAAGCACGAGGTCGCGGCACTCAAACAGCAGACCAGAGACGGAAGACGGGGGACGGGACTCGGCCGTCTTCCGTCCTCCGTCTTCCGTCTTGCTCATGTAACCAATCTTCACCCGCTCTGCCTTCACCACCTGCTCGCTCCCGCGGTTCTGCGGCTTCAGCATCATGTTGATGCGCGGCGGGGGCGATGGGCGGCGCAAACCGCGCACGCGGCGCTCCGCTTCCTCGTAACCCCAGGGCCGCGTGCTGCCTTCAATTTGATCGGCCAGCGCCATCCATTGCTGGCCCTCGTAGGCCATCATGCCAAGCTGCTCAATCGCAATCACATCGCGGGTCAGCCGTTTGAGCTTGCCCTTCACCCATGTCACCGATTTGTCGCCATTCGCGCCCTTCAAAAAATCCAGATCGCGCTTGATGACCTCAAGCTCATGCACCAGCGCGTCTTTTTTCTGGTCAAACAAAAACACCTCGCGCTCAAACCGCTCTTGCCGCTGGCGCAGGTAGGCGGTGTAATTCCCGCGATACACATCCAGCCGCACGTTGCCGTTTGTTGGCCGGTGCATCTCCCAAATTGTGTCCACCACGCGGTCCAAAAAGTAGCGGTCGTGGCTGGAGATGATGAACGCCCCGCGCCATGTTTTGAGCGTGCCTTCCAGCCATTCGATGGCTTCAATATCCAGATGGTTGGTCGGCTCATCCAAAATCAGCACATCGGGCTGCTCCAGCAAAAGCTTGGCCAGCAACGCCCGCGTTTTTTGCCCACCGCTCAAGTGACCAATCTTCATCGGCCACATCTCGCGCCCAAACCCAAGGCCATCCAGCGTGCGCTCAATTCGCGTGTCTGTCTCGTAACCACCCAGCCGCATAAACTCCTCTTGGAGATGGCCGTATTCGTCCAAGTGGTCGTCAGAGCGGTCAGAGCGCTCGGAGCGCTCTGACCGCTGATCCTTCTCCATCTCTCTTTCGATCTCCCGCATCCGGCGCTCAATCACATGCACATGCTCAAACGCGGCGCGCATTTCATCCAGCACGGTGTGGTCTTGATCCACAAACGCCTCAACGGCTTCCTGGCGCAAATACGCCACGCGTGCCCCATCCGCCAGATGAACACCGCCGTATTTGGGCGTGTCCACCCCGGCCAAAATGCGCAAAAGCGTGGTCTTGCCCACGCCATTCGCGCCAATCAAGCCGATTCTGGATTCGTTGGGCACGCTCACGCTGATGCCCTCAAATACATCCACACTGCCCAGCCCCTGGCTGAGGTTTGTTCCGGTTAATACAGCCATTTCTTTTTGGAGACGATAGACCATAGACGATGGACGATGAAGAATCATCTATCGTCTATCGTCCATCGTCCATTGTCAATTCATACCCAACATACTTATCCACCACATTGAACCCCGCCGATTTGTAAAAGGGCAGGTTGTTCGCGTAGCAATACACCAGCGCGGTGGTCATGCCCTTCTCGCGCAAGCGGCGAAATCCATCCAACAAAAGCGCCTTGCCAAAGCCCTTGCCGCGATGCGCCTTTCGCGCGCCCACCGGCTCAAACTCGGCAATTTTGTTCAGCGCGTCTGGCCACACAATGCAATACGCCGCAAACTCGCCCGTGTCCAGCACAACCGCCAAGTCCAGCTCCGGGTCGTAGCCCGGCGCAGCGCGGGTGAGCCGGTAGCCCTCCAGCGTCACCTTGCTCGGCTCCCAAACCTCGCGGTGGATGGAAACCCGCTCGGCAAAGTCGCCCTCACCCATCACAGGCCGGATGACGGCGTTTGCCAGCGCGGGCGGCGGCTCGGTTTTGCTTAAATCACACGTCAAAATAAACATCTCAAAATCGTTCCGCGCAAACCCGTGCGCCATCAGCCAGGCCTGCGTTTTTGTCTCGCTCTCCATCACCTCGGTGGTCAGCTTGATGGGTTGCGCGGCGGTCTTTGGCTGTGCGACTGCGCTTACGCTCGCAAGCGCATAATGCGCCTGCACCCAGGCCAGCATGTCTGGCTCAACCTGCCCGCGCAAATGCGCCGCGACCTGCATCTCAAAGTAGCCCGGCTGGCCCAGACGCAAAAAGCCCGCCACGCTCCCATCTGCCGCAAACCAAATGCGGTAATCCCGCTCTGGGTTCATGTGGGTGTGCATAAACATGCCCCAGAGCAAATCGCCCACATGCGTGTAGCCCGTGTGACCCGTGGCCCGCTGCGCCATCAAAAAACTTTTCAGCCTTTCAAGGTCGGCCAGGCCGGCGTAGTTGCGAGAATGAAATTGGGACGATGGACGATGGACCATAGACGATTCTTCATCGTCCATCGTCCATCGTCCATCGTCAAAAGCGCGTGAATTACTCATGGTCTAGCGTCAGAATTTTGCGATACTGAAACGTCTTCATATCCACCACAAAACCCATGTCTTCATACAGCTTTAGCGCACCGTTTGGGTTTTGCGCATCCACGCCCAGGCAGGCTTCGGTCATGCCAACCGCCCGCAGCGCCATCATGCCCCGCGCAATGAGCGCCTTGGCCAAACCCTGCCGGCGGTAGGGCCGCCGCACGGCAATGGGATCCGTCCAGCCGCGCTTCAAGCCATAGGCCTCGTTGTCCGAGGTGATGATCGAGACATGCACCTCACCCGCCACCTCGTTTGTTCGCGCATCCCACGCCACCTGCCACAAGTCCTGGCGGCTGAACGGGTCTTTGCCCCAGCCTTCCATCTCGCTCTCGGTGGCCTCTCTGTGACCAAAGTGATCGCGGAAGGCCTCGTTGCGCGCGGCAAAAATGGCCTTGAACTGGGCGGGCGCAACCGCGCGGGTCTCAACGCCCGCAGGCAAAGGCAGGTCTGGGATAGGCGCGCTCAGGTCGCGCTTCATCAAAAAGCCATACCGGAACGGCGTGAATTCCGCGTTTTGTAAAAGCGCAATCTCCTCGGTCATCGCACCCACCACGCTGGTTTGGAAAAAGCGCGGCCCGGTGTGCGGGTTGGCCCGCGCCAGTTCCGTGCTATGCGCTATGCACCACTTGAACAAAGCCGGATATGCGCCCGCTGCCCGCGCCTCTTTTGCAGCGCAGACTTCGTGCCACGCCACTTGCTCGCCAACGTCATTCGTGTAAAAACGCACCCGGCCATAGCCCGCTGGCTGGCCGTTCATCTCGGCAAAAATCACATCGCGCTCTGGCGCAAAGTCGCTGCGGCCAGTCCAATAATTTTCAATGCTCTGGGCAGTCTCGGCAAATGGAATGCCATCCGCCGCAAAACTGGCCGACTGAATCTCTGCCGCCGCCGCAAAATCTTGTTTGCCCATAAATGGGCGGAAAGTGAATGTGTTTGTCATGATGTTTTTCTTGATGGGAGGATGGGAGATGGAAGACGGAGGACGGAAGACGGCCTTTCCGTCCTCCGTCTCCTGTCTTCCGTTCTTTTACTCCATCGCCAATACAGTCCAAGACCGTCCTCCGTCTCCCATCTACCGTCCCTTTATTCCTTGGCCAAAGTTGTTGGTTTGCCAAACAAGGTCGAAATTTCGGCTTCACTCAACTCTGATTTAGCAGAGCGTTTGCCCCAAAACTTTGTTTTGTTCAACATTGCAGTTGGAATCACGATGCTCATTCCATCACCGAGATCGTAAAGTGTGAAATCTGCCAGAACGCCAATTTCAAAACGCAACGCGCGCGTTTTTGATAGTTTTAGCAGCAGCAAAATCAATTTCGTCAACAAGTCACCCTCTTTTAGAGATGGCGACCGTTTTGTTTTAACCAACGACCGCCATCGCCAAATCTTTATTTACTTCATCACTTAAAAACCCGTCTTCCGTCTTCTGTCTTCCGTCTTCGCTCACCTTCATCTCCTCGTCCCGAATCACATCATTTTCGGTGTTGCCCTGCTCCTTAAGTTGCAGGTCATACAGGGCGCGGTATTCGCCGCCCAGCGCGTAGAGCTGTTCGTGCGTGCCTTCCTCGGCCACGCGGCCATCTTTTAGCACCACAATTTTGTCTGCGCCCAGCACCGTGCTGAGCCGCTGCGCCACCACGATGCTCGTTCTGCCTTGCATCACCTGCGCCATCGCCTTTTGAATGGCCGCCTCGGTGGCGGTGTCCACCGCGCTGGTGGCCTCATCCAAAATAAGCAAACGCGGGTTCATGATGACCGCCCGCGCCAGCGCCACGCGCTGTTTTTGCCCGCCGCTCAAACCCACGCCGCGCTCGCCCACTTTTGTGTCGTAGCCCTTGGGCAACTCGTGAACAAACTCGTGCACATGCGCAATTTTTGCGGCCTCAATCACCTCTTCCAGCGTGGCGTCTGGTCTGCCAAACGCGATATTCTCTTTGAGCGAGGCGCTATACAAAAACGTCTCTTGAGGCACAATGCCAATGCCGCCGCGCACATCCTTTAGGCGCATTTCGCGCACATCTTTGCCATCCAGCTTCACGCTGCCACCGGTCACATCGTAAAAACGCGGCACCAGGTTGATGACGCTGCTTTTGCCGCTGCCCGTGCCACCAAGGATCGCCACCGTCTGCCCCGGCTCCACCGTGAAGCTGAGCCCGGCCAACACCGAGGTGGTCAGGTCATCTGGGAAGCTAAAGCTCACATCCGCAAACTCCACTCTGCCGCTCCCCTCGCCCATCCAGGGGATGGCGTTCGGGCGGTCTTTGATCGTCTCTTCGGCATCGAAAATCATGAACAAACGCGGGGCCGCCGCCGCCGCCTGGCGCATGATGTTGACCAAAAAGCCCACGCTGCGCAAAGGCCAAATCAGCCCCCAGATATACCAGTTGAAGGCAAAGAACACGCCCAGGGTCAGCGTGCCTTCCATCATGCGAATACACCCAACCAGCACCAGCAAAATCCAGGACATGGCCGAGAAAAAATCTGCCGATGGAAAGTAGTCTGCCTCCAGCTTTGCGCGGTAGACGTTTTTCTCTTTGTTCGTGCTGTTCTCTGCGCCAAACTTGCTCACCGCAAAACTTTCGCGGGCAAAGGCTTTCACCACCCGCGCCCCGCTCACGTTCTCTTGCAAAACGGTTGTCAGCTTGCCCATTTGCTCGCGCACGGCTTCCCACGCGGGGTCAATGCGGCTTCTGAACCGCACAATTTCCCTCAGCAAAAGCGGGTAAGGGATGAGCACGAACAACGTGAGTTGCCAGTCCAACGCCAAACACATCACAAGGGTGAACATCAAAATCAGCGCTTCGCTAATCAGGATGCTGAACCCAAACGAGACAAACTGTTCCACCGCGTCCATGTCGCTCATCATGCGAGACATGATCTGCCCGGTGGGCGTTTTGGCATACCAGCTAAACGGCAGGTATTGCAGCTTGCGGTATAGCGTGTTGCGCAGGTCGCGCACAATGTTCGCGCCAATGACACCCTGCCAGTAGCCCTGCAAATACTGCGCCGCGCTGCGAATGATCGTGATGCCCATCAGCAAAAGCGAGAACATCGTCACGTTTTGCATGTTTAGCTTTGAGATGCCGTCATCCACAATCAGGGTGAGCACATACGGCGTGATGGTGTTGCCAATGGTCATCACGATGATGGCCAGCGCGAGCAAGACCAACAGCCCGCGATACGGCTTGAAGAACGGAATCAATCGTTTTAAATATGCCATTTTGCGATCCTTACCACTCAATCTTTTCACCGCTGAGACGCTTAATTTTTTATTCTCTGCGTCTTTGCGCCTCTGCGGTGCGCTGCACAAACCGAAAAACAAAAAGAGCCACGAGTGCTTGTCTGCGCTCGTGGCTCTTTTAAAAAGCCTGTCAATGAGTCTGGTTAAACCCTCTTTCGACCGGTTAAATCATGACGTTGACCATGCACGAGGCGCAGTACGGCAGGGAACGGAGCGATTCCGCCCGCCCGAACCTTGATGAAGAAGAGTCTGCTTGTCATCTTTTTCTTACCTCGTTAAAAATCTTGTCTAACGTCTAACCAGCGGAAAGTATAACAGAAGGCGAAAGTTTGTCAAATTCGCTTTGCATTATCATTCCGCGTGTGAATAATGCCGCGCCCCTGCGCCTGAGCCAGCACAGCCTGGGCGATTTTGCCGATTGCCCGCGCCGCTACTACCTGCGTTACATCGCTCAGCAGGCGTGGCCGCTGGTCGAGGCATCGCCCACCGGCGGGCTGACCGCGCTGCAATACCGCGAATATCTGCGCAAAGGCGCGTTGCTTCAT
>Ga0073899_10004435_pt1 | contig 12297 bp, 6 predicted proteins | sample KloWWTmetaKNB5Ph_FD_88975 | JGI IMG/M metagenome (GOLD analysis project Ga0073899, IMG submission 88975) | Active sludge microbial communities from Klosterneuburg, Austria, studying microevolution and ecology of nitrifiers - Klosterneuburg... | ecosystem: Engineered > WWTP > Aerobic digester >... | reverse complement strand
GTCGCCCGAGAACGCGGCGATCGCCGCGGTCGCGGCCTTGCCGAACCGCCAGGCCAGCTCGCGGGTCAGCGTGCGGCCGCGGGCCTGCCACGCGGCGACGCCGATCCACCGGGCGGCGGCGGGCGTGATCGCGACGATGTGGCCGTCGGCGTCGAGCGCGATCACCGCGTCGTCGAGGCGGGCCAACTCGTCGGGGCTCATGGCGTCGAGGCGCTGCCCAAGGCGCCGCGGCTCGTCACAGGTGCGGACGGTTCCCATGCGCGTTGGACGCCCGACGCGCGCGCGGCGTTACGCGGCGCTACTGCTGCAAGCAGGTGAGCTTGATGAAGGTCGCGGCGCAGCTGCTGGAGTTGTCGAACGCGAAGTACTGCGAGACCTGGGAGATGCCGTTGCGGCCGCTGCCCCCGGTGCCAGCGGTTGCGGCCCAGCTGCCGCCGCAGGTCAGCGCGGCGGTGCCGACCGCCGAGGGGCTGGTGGCGCCGCCCCAGACTCCGGTGTTGCCGCTGGTCATGTAGGTGCCGTTGGCGTTGACCGTCATGCCGCTCTGCCAGTACGCGTCGGTGAACAGCCCCGCGGCGGTCGACGCGAGCAGGACCCCGTCGACGCGCGCCCACGGCGCCGATCCCGCCGTGGTGGTGAACCGCGACTGCGCGGTGGCGGTAGAGGTCGCCAGCATCGCGCGGTAGGTGCCGGGCAGGCCGGCCGCCGAGGCCTCTGACGTACACAAGGCATCGGCGCTGGCGAGCCCGCCGCCGGGGGTCCACGAGGCGCTCGAGATGAAGGCGCGGCGGAACGACGACGGCGGCGTCACCGTGACCGTCGCGGCGTTGCTGATCCCGAAGCAGTAGAGGTGCTGCGCCGTGGAGCAGACGCTGGAGCCGAACACCGTGAACGACGACGCGACCGCCGCCGACTGGCCGCGGATGATCGATTGCGTGTCGGCGGCGGTGTAGGCGCTGCAGTCGGTGCTCGACGAGTGCAACGTCCCGTTGGAGGTGGTCGCGGTGTGCACGCCGACGTCGCCGAGATCGACGCCGGCCTCGCTCAGGCGGATCGGGTAGAACATCTTGCCGGCGGCGAGATCGGCGGCGGTGTTGGCGACCGGCTTGCCGTCCGGCCGCACCCAGCCGCTGGCGCTGCCGAGCCGACTGACCGCGGAGACCGTGGTGGTGGAGAGCCAGGCGCGGTAGGTGCCCGACAGCCCGGCGTTGTTGGCGCGGATCTGGCAAATGGTGTCGGCGCCCGCCAGCCCACCGAGGTTGCCGGTGTGGGTGCTCGACGTGACGAACACGACGTTGGGCGGCGGGTTGAACTGCGCGGTCACCGTGGTCGCCGCGGTCATCGTGACGCTGCAGGTGCCCGTGCCCGTGCAGGCGCCCGACCAGCCGGCGAAGGTGTGGCCGCCCGAGGGCGTCGCGGTCAGCGTCACGCTGGTCCCGTGGCCGAAGGTGGCGTTGCAGGTCGCGCCGCAGTTGATGCCGGCCGGGCTCGAGGTCACGCTGCCGGTGCCCGTGCCGGTCTTGGTCACGGTCAGCGTGTACGTGTTGAGCGTGAAGGTCGCGGTGACCGAGGTCGCCGCGGTGACGGTGACGACGCAGGTGGTCGCGGTGCCGGTGCAGCCGCCGCCGCTCCAGCCGGCGAACGTCGAGCCGACCGCCACGCTGGCGGTGAGCGTGACCGCGGTGCCGTGGCCGAACGGCGCGTTGCACGTCGCGCCGCAGTTGATGGCGGCCGGGCTCGAGGTCACGGTGCCGTTGCCGGTGCCGGCCTGGGTCACCGCGAGCGTGTAGGTGTTGAGCGTGAAGGTCGCGGTCACCGTGGTGGCCGCGTTCACGGTGGTCACGCAGGTGCCGGTGCCCATGCAGCCGCCGCCCGACCAGCCGGCGAACGTGGAGCCCACGGCCGCCATCGCGGTCAGCGTCACCGTCGTGCCCTGGGCGTAGGGCTCGGTGCAGTCGGCGCCGCAGGTGATGCCGGCGGGGCTCGAGGTCACGGTGCCGGTGCCGGTCCCCGCCTTCGCGACGGTGAGCCCGACCTGGTTGCGGGTGAAGGTGGCGGTGACCGAGCGATCGGCGTCCATCGTCACCGAGCAGGGGCCGGTGCCGGTGCACGCGCCGCTCCAGCCGGTGAACGTCGACGTCCCATCGGCGGTGGCGGTCAGCGGCACGACCGTGCCGAATGGATACGCCTCGTTGCAGTCCGCGCCACAGTTGACGCCGGTCGCGGTGATCGTGCCGCCGCCGGTGCCGCCGACCGCGGCGGTCAGCGTCTGCTGGCGTTGGGTGAACGTGGCGTTGACGGCGACCGCGCCGGTGATCGTCACGACGCAGGTGCCGGTGCCGCTGCACCCGCCGCCGCTCCAGCCGGTGAACGTCGAGTCGAGGCTCGCGGTCGCGGTCAGCGTGACCGCGGTCCCCGCGCTGTAGGTCTCGTCGCAGTCGGTGCCGCAGGCGATGCCGGCCGGCGCCGACGTCACGGTGCCGGTGCCGGTGCCGGTCTTGGTGACGATCAGCGAGAAGTTCTGGCCGAACGACGCGTTGATCGTGACGTCGCTGCTGGCGGTGAAGGTGCAGGCGCCGGTGCCGGTGCACGCGCCGCCCGACCAGCCGACGAACGTCGACGCGCCCAGCGGCGTCGCGGTCAGCGTGACCGCCGTGCCGTCAGCCACCGTCAACGTGCACGTGCTCGGGCAGCTCAGGCCGGCGGGCGTCGACGCGACGGTGCCGGTGCCGTTGCCGCCGACCGCCACGGTGATCGTGCGCATGATGGGCGGGGCGTCGGGCGGAGCGTCGGGCGGAGCGTCGACGTCCGGGGCGTCGACGTCCGGGGCGTCGATCGCCAGCGGCGCGTCGGTGTCGGGGTTCGAGACCTCGCCGCACGCGGCGACGAGCAGCAACAGATAGGCGAGGGTCCTGATGCGCATGGCGACTCCTGGGCGAGACGAACTGCTCGCACCCCAAGGGGCCATCGTACGTCGAGGCCCGCCCGGTCCACAACGGCCTGCGACTGCCACCCTTTGCCGCACCGCGGGCCGCCGCTCCGGGCGGGGCGCCGGCCACGATCGATCAGAACGTGCCGCGGACGCCGAGCGCCGGCAGGATCGGCAGCTCGGTGATCGGCTCGCGCTGGCTGAAGTCGAAGTTGAAGCTGTAGCCGAGCACCCGGGCGTGGGCGTAGACGTTGGTGACGTCGAGGTACGCCGACAGCTCCCAGCTGTCCCACTTCCACTTGCGATCGATCCGCAGATCCGCCGCGTGGTAGTCCTCGATGCGCGCCGAGTTGACCGGGCCGTACTGCGCGACGTAGGCGTTGGCGTCGGCCAGGTAGACGGAGCCGATCACGGGGGTCTCGGGCTGGCCGGTCGCGTACTGCCAGCGCGCGCCGATCTCCCACTTGCCGAGCTTCCAGCTGCCGACCGCGATCAGGTTGTGGGTCTGGTCGAAGTCGAACAGCCGGCGCTCGCCGCCGGCGCGGTCGACGCGATCCGAGCGCGAGAAGGTGTACGCCAGCCAGCCGAAGAACTTCGACCGCTGCGCCTTGAGCAGGTACTCGACGCCGTACGAGCGGCCGGTGCCGGTGTTGACGTACGACCGCTCGGGCATGGTCCGGGCCAGGAGCGGGTCGACCGTCAAGAGGTCGAAGCGGTCGGTGTAGAACAGCGAGCTCGACGCGGTCAGGCCCTCGGCGAGCTTGACGTCGACGCCGGCCACGGTCTGCCACGCCCGCTCGGGCTGCACGTAGTCGGGCACGCTCTCGCCGAACTCGAAGTTGCGGGTGTACAGGCCGCCGGCGGCGCGCACCGTCAGCTGCTTGTCGAGCGCGCGCACCAGCTGCAGGCGCGGCGACACCGTCGTGGCGTCGAGGTGAGCGTAGTAGTCGAGGCGCACGCCGCCGGAGAGCGTGGTGTCGCGGTCGGGGCGCAGGTCGGCGGCGACGTAGGCGCCGGCGACGCTGTTGGCGAACTCGAGCTTGGTCTCGATCAGCGGCAGCGTCGAGAAGTTCGACGGCGGCGGCTGGCCCTCGGGCGGCTGCTGCGGGAACTTGACGTTGACCTCGCGCGGGTCGTAGCGCAGCTCGCCGCCGGCGCGGACCTTGAGCTTGCGGCTCGGTGCCCACGCCAGGTCGTCGCGGATCTCGGCGCTGTAGCGGCGCACCTTGATGAAGCGGTCGTCGCCGATCTCGATGCGGAAGCCGCTGGTGCCGAGCGCGCCGACGACGCGGTTGGTCCACTTGCCCGAGGCCTTGCTCCACTGCGTGATCAGCTTGGAGAAGCTGGTCTCGTTGTCGAAGCCGCCGTTGAACTCGGGCTCGTTGGGGTCGAAGTCGCTGGAGATCAGCGACAGCAGGTCGAAGCTGGTCATCGCCAGCGCGCTGACCCGGTCGCCCTCGCCGCGGCGCCAGTCGACCCGCAGCTGGCCGTCGTAGTACTGCGGCGCGGTCGTGAAGTTGACCGAGTCGCCCAGCACCGCCGGCAGGATGAAGTCGATCATCGAGCGGCGGCCGGCGACGGTGAGCGTCACGCCGTGGCGCTTCGACAGCGGGGTCTGGACGAAGCCCGCCAGGTTGATGAACGACAGCTCGGCGAAGCCGGTGGTGTCGGGCGCCGCCTCGTTGCGGGTGACGACGTTGATGATGCCGCCGGTCGAGCGGCCCTCCTCGGCGCCGAACCCGCCGGGCAGGAACTCGATGTTGGCGATGAACTCCGATGGCAGCACGCTCTGCAGGCCGAAGAAGTGGTAGAGCACCGGCACCTCGACCCCGTCGATGGTGATCTTGGAGTCCTCGGGGGCGGCGCCGCGGATGACCACCAGGCCCGGGCCCGAGCCGCCGCCGACCGCGTTGCCGACGCCGGGGAGGCTGCGCACCGCGGTCAGCGCGTCGCCACGCGAGCCGGGGATGCGGGTGATCTGCTCGCGCGGCATGTCCTGCTTGCCCGGCGGCGGCGGCACCGGCGCGTCGTCCTCGAGCTTGACGGTCTCGAGCGCCATGCCCGGGCGGTAGACCAGCACGATGTAGTCGGTCATCCCGCCCTCGGGGACGGTCAGCTCCTCGGCGGCCGGATCGTAGCCGGCCGCGGCCACCGCCAGCGACGTCAGGCCGGGGGGCAGGTCGAGCTTGAACCCGCCGACCCGGTCGGTGGTGACGGTGGCGCCGTTCACGGTCAGCGTGGCGTTGGCCACCGGCTTGAGCGTGTTGCCGTCGAGCACGTTGCCGCTGACGACATCGGCGGCGGCGACGCTGGCGGACAGGGCGAGGAGCGCCAGGGGCAGCGCGACGGGGCGGAGCATCGGTCGCCAAGTGTGAAGGCTGGCCGCCGGGCGTCAAGAGTGCAGGCGCCAGCCCGCAGGTGCAGGCCCCAGCCTGCGGTCCGTGACGTCGACGACACCGCCGGCCGGGGCGCTTGCGGTCGGGGCGGTCGCGGGCGACGATGTCGGGATGGAAGGGACCACCGTCGGGTCCTACGAGATCCGCTCGCTGCTGGGGAAGGGCGGCATGGGCGAGGTCTACCTGGCCGAGCACACGCTCTTGAAGCGGCCGGTGGCGATCAAGTTTCTGCTCGCGTCGCTGTCGGCCGACGACGAGATCGTCGAGCGGTTCTTCAACGAGGCGCGGATCACCTCGGCGATCGCCGACCCCGGGATCGTCCAGATCTTCGACTACGGCCACCACACCGACGGCAGCGCCTACATCGTCATGGAGTACCTGGTCGGCGAGACCCTCGATCACCGGATCGAGGGCGACGGGCCGATCGAGGCGACCGCTGCGCTGCGCCTGACCCGGCACCTCGCCAACGCGCTGGCCAAGGCCCACGCCAAGGGCGTCATCCACCGCGACCTGAAGCTCGAGAACGTGTTCCTGGTGGCCGACCCCGCGGTGCCGGGCGGCGAGCGGCCCAAGATCCTCGACTTCGGCATCGCCAAGCTGGCCCAGCCGGAGCTCGGCCGGTCGGTCACCCGCAGCGGCGCGATCATGGGCACGCCGATCTACATGTCGCCGGAGCAGTGCAAGGGCGCCCACGACGTCGACTCCCGCTCCGATCTTTACTCGCTGGGCTGCGTGCTCTACTGCATGGTCATCGGCCGGCCGCCGTTCGATTACGACTCGGCGGGCGAGATCATCGCCGCCCACCTGCGCGAAGATCCGCCGGTGCCGTCGACGGTGCGCGCCGACCTGCCGCCCGCGCTCGACGAGGTGATGGCGCGCTGCCTGGCCAAGGACGCGGCGCTGCGCTACCAGTCGATGGCCGAGCTGTCGGCGGCGATCACGGCGCTGCTCGACGACGACGTCGCCAGCTCGCGCGCGGGCGGCGCGGCGACGCTGCGCCGCGCCACCACCGCCGGCACCAAGGCGGCGGCGCTGGCGCAGCCGACCACGCTGTCGAGCGCGGCGACGATCGCCCCGGCCGGCCCCCCGCGCGGCGGCCGGCGGCTGGCGCTGGGGGCCGCGGCGCTGGCGGCGGTGGCGGTGATCGCGGTGGTGGCGATCAAGCTCGGCGGCGCGCCGGCCCGGCCGCCAGCCTCGGCCGGATCGAGCCCCCCGGCGGTGGTCGCGCCGTCGGTGACGCCGCCATCGGCGCCGGCCGCGCCGCGGCCTGCGGCGGTGGTCGCGCCGCCCGCGCCTGAGGTCGCGCCGCCCGCGCCTGAGGTCGCGCCGCCTGGGGTCGCGCCCGCTGCGCCCGAGGTCGCGGCGCCGGTCGAGCCCGAGGTCGATCCCACGGCGGCCGCCCCGGGGAAGCGCGGCGGCAAGAAGGCCGGCGGCAAGAAGGCCGGCGGCAAGGCTGGCGGCAAGGCCGGCAGCGGCGCGGGGCCGTCGGGGCCGTCGGGCCCGTCGGCCGAGACCATGGATCGCGGCGATTGATCGTCGCGGGAGCACCTGCATGCGGAACGTGATCGTCATCGTCGTGGCGCTGGTGGGCCTGGCGCGGGTCGCGCTGGCCCAGGACGCGGCCGCCGAGGTGCTGTTCCAGGACGGCGACCGGCTGATGCGCGAGGGCAAGCTCGCCGAGGCCTGCGACGCGTTCGAGGCGTCGAACCGGATCGAGCCGCGCACCGGCACGCTGATCCGGCTAGGCGACTGTCGCGAGAAGCGCGGCCAGCTGGCGTCGGCGTGGTCGGCCTACGCCGACGCGTCGGCCCGCGCCAAGGATCCGGCCAAGAAGCAGGTGGCCGACGCCAAGGTGGCCGCGCTCGGCCCGCGGCTGTCGAAGCTCACGATCAAGATCGCGCAGCCGGTCGCCGAGCTGGCGGTCACGCGCGACGGCGCGCCGGTCGACAAGGCGCTGTGGGGGCGGGCGGTGCCGGTCGACGGCGGCCAGCTAGTGCTGCGCGCGACGGCGCTCGGCTTCCAGCCGTGGGCGCAGACCGTCGCCGTGCCGGTCGAGGGCGGCGACGTGACGATCGAGGTGCCCAAGCTCGCCGACGCGGCGACCACGATCGCGCCCCGGAACCCGATCGTCGATCCCGGCCTGGTCACCCACGTCGTGGCGCCCAGCCAGGAGCCGAGCGGCCTGCCCGGGCGCCGCAAGCTCGCGATCGGCGTCGGCGTGGCCGGCGTCGCCGTGGTCGGCGTCGGCGTGTGGGCCGGGCTGTCGGCCAGCGGGCTCGAGGACGACGCCCACGCGCTGTGCGCCGCGGTGGTGTGCACCGAGGCGGTCGCGGCCAACGACGCGCTCGATCGCGCGCGCACCCGCGCCACCTTGGCCAACCTGGCCTACGGCGTCGGCGGCGCGGCGATCGCCGGCGCGGCGATCCTGTGGTTCACCGGCGGCCGCGCGGCGCCCGAGCGGGTGGCGGTCACGCCGGTGCTGGCGCCCGGCGCCGCGGGCGTCGCCGCGGCGGTGAGGTTCTGATGCGTGCCTACGTCTGGATCGGGTTGCTCGCGCTGGTGGCCTGCAAGGTCGACGGCACCCACTACGTCCTGCCGGGTGACGGCGACGCCGCGGTGCCCGACGGCGGCGTCGACGGCGGCGGCGACGTCGACGCCGGCGGCGCGCGCCTGCAGGTGTCGCCGTCGACCCCGATCGATCTGCTCGAGGGCGGCTCGACGTCGGTGGTGATCCGGCTGTCGGCGGCGCCGACGGCGTCGGTGACCGTCACGATCACGCCGTCGGACCCCGGCGTCACCACCAGCCCGACGATGTGGACCTTCGCGCCCGACGACTGGGGCGACAAGGTCGTCACCGTGCGCGCGGCCCAGGACGACGACGCCGCCGCGATCACGGGCGACCTGGTGTTCCAGTCGAACGCCGGCACGGTGTCGGTGCCGGTGGCGGTCGCCGACGACGATCGCCTGGGCCTGTTCGTCGCGCCGATGGCCGGGGTCAACGTCCTCGAGGGCACCGACGCGACCTTGCAGGTGAGCCTGACCGCCCGGCCGACCGGCAACGTCACCGTCGCGGTGACCTCGGCCAACGGTCTCGCGGTCGGCGTGCCGAGCCCGAGCGTGATGTTCATGCCGGCCGAGTGGGACACGCTCAAGCCGGTCACGGTGCGCGCGGTCGCCGACGGCAACACCGTCTCGGAGCAGGTCGACGTGACCTTCGCCGCCAGCGGGTTGAGCTCGGTCGTCGTGCCGGTGACCGTCACCGACGACGACATCCTCAACATCGCGGTCACCCCGGCGTCGGTCGCGGGCACCGAGGGCGGCAGCGCCGCGCCCGAGCTGGCGGTGTCGCTGACCCAGCAGCCGGCCGGGCCGGTGACCGTGACCGTGACGCCGTCGAACGGCCACGCCGTGGCGGTCCCGCCGTCGGTCGCCTTCACGACCAGCGACTTCGCCACGCCCAAGCCGGTGCGGATCGACCTGCCGGCCGACGTCGATCACGCCGACAGCACCGCGACCGTGACGTTGACGGCCCCCGGGATCGCGGCCCAGGCCGTGACCGTCACCGGCGCCGATCCCGACGTCCAGGTCATCCAGGCCACCCCGTCGACGATCTCCACCACCGAGGGCACCGCCAGCGTCCCCATCGACGTGCGGCTGGCCTACGCGCCGAGCGGGACCACCACCGTCGACGTCAGCGCGGCCGGGCCGATCGGCGTCGACGCGACCCAGTTGACGTTCACCGCCGCCGACTACGCGACCCCCAAGACCGTCCACGTCAGCGTCGCCCAGGACTCGGACCTGGCGAACGACAGCGCGACGATCACGCTGACCAGCCCCGACGCCGCCAACCCGCGGACCGTGACGCTGACGATCGCCGACGACGACACCCAGGTGATCAACGCGCCGACCGCGGTGACCGTCGACGAGGGCGCGTCGGTGATGTTCGACGTGGCCCTCGGCTTCCAGCCGAGCGGCACCACCACCGTGGCGGTGGCGTCGCTGGTGACCAACGTCAACGCCACCCCGGCGACGCTGAGCTTCGGCCCGACCGACTGGAACCAGCCCAGGCCGGTGACCTTGACCGCGGGGCTCGACGGCAACGCCACCGGCGAGACCGGCCAGGTGCGGCTCACCACCGCCGGCGCGGCCACCGTCAACGTCAACGTCACCGTGCGCGACACCACCGCCACCGGGCTGGTGGCGACGCCGATGACCGTGCCGCTGACCGAGGGCGGCACCGCGACGGTGACGGTCAAGCTGTCGACCGACCCCGGCGGCGCCAGCTACACGATCAGCGGCGTGGCCAGCGATCCCTCCGCGGTCGCGATCATGGGCAGCCCGATGTTCACGCTCAACAACGGCAACTGGCAGACCGGCGTCGTGGTGACGCTGATCGGCGTCGCCGACGCCGACGCGATCGGCGAGGTCGCGACCGTCACCTGGAGCGACGGCGCGGCGCTCAGCGCCGCGGCCACCGTCAACGTCACCGACAACGATCAGCTGGGCCTGGTGTTCAGCCCGGCGTCGCTGACCATCCCCGAGGACGACGAGCGCACCGTCAACGTCACGCTGAGCGCGCGGCCGCCCGGCGCGGTCACCGTCAACATCAACGCCGGGATGGCCAACTACGTGGTCGGCGGCTCGACGCTGGCGTTCTCGGTCGACGACTGGGATCAGCCGCACCCGGTGACGATCCACTCGAACCGCGACGACAACCGCAACGACGAGAACTCGACGGTGCTGTTCAACCCCGACGCCGGCGTCCCGCCCAGGACCCTGATGGTGCTGCAGTCCCCCGACGACACGATCTGGATCGGCCGCTTCGTCGGCGCGCCGACCGGCGCGGTGTCGGTGAGCGCGCCGACCGCGTGGGCCGGCGTGACCCTGGGCCGCAACGACACCGTGCCCGCGCTGCCGTCGTGCATGGTCATGGATCGCCTGGTGGTCTCGGCCCAGGTCGCGGGGACGTTCGACGCGGCGCTCTACGGGCAGTCGGCGCTGCCCATGCCGATCCCGAGCAACCTGATCTACCAGCCGCCCAACCGCCTGACCGCCAGCGCCGGCATCAACACCTATCCGCTGGCCGCGGCCTTCGCCTGCGCCAACTCCAACGCCGCGTACGTCGCGCTGGCGCCGGGCATGGCGGGGCAGCCGTCGATGTTCACGACGCTGTCGGCGGTCAGCGCCGCGACCTGCCCGGGGAGCGGATCGGGGTCGGCGACCGGCGGCGGCGGCCTCCCGGCGGTCTGGGTCGGCACCGGCGCGTGCACGCCGGCGCCGCCGCCGATCGCCTACTTCGTGGTCCACCCGCGGAGCGGCGCCTGCACCTGCCTGTGACGCGCGCCGCGCGCGGTCGACGAGCGCAGCGCCTGTCAGTTCTTCCGGCCGAGCGCCGATCGACGCGACGGGCGTCTCGCGTCCTGGGGGGAGGCTCGTCGGGGACCTGGCCCTGACGAGGGGGGCTGGGCGACCAGCCCCCTGGAATTCAGAACGGTTGATCGAGGCCGCGCGCCGGCAGCACCGAGGCGCCGTCGCGCAGGCGGGCGTCGACGTGGCGGGCGGTCTCGCGGCCCAGCGCGATCGCCCACACGATCAGGCTGGCGCCCTTGTGGGCGTCGCCGCACGCGTAGACCCGGTCGACGCCGGTGCGCTGGTGCGCGTCGACGACGACGTTGCCGCGGCCGTCGAGGGCGACGCCGAGCTGCGCGGTGAGCGCGCCGGCGTCGGGCCCGGTGAAGCCGAGCGCCAGGATCAGTCGATCGCACGGGAGCTCGACGACCTCGCCGGTGGCGACCAGCTCGCCCGGATGCTTGCCGGCGGTGCCGGGGGCCGGCGCTAGCCTCTCGGCGACCAGCGCGGTCAGCCGGCCGCCGTCGCCGCGCAGCGCGGTGGTGCGCAGCGCGAAGCCGCGCTCGCCGCCCTCCTCCTGCGACGACGAGGTGCGGAACGTCAGCGGCCAGGTCGGCCACGGGTTGTCGGCGCGGCGGGCGGTCGGCGGCATCGGCATCAGCTCGATCTGCTGGGCGCTGGCCGCGCCCTGGCGCAGCGCGGTGCCCAGGCAGTCGGAGCCGGTGTCGCCGCCGCCCAGGATGATCACGCGCTGGCCGGCGACGTCGTGGCGCGCGTGCGGCTGCAGGCCGGCGACCGCGCGGTTGGCGTCCTCGAGGTAGTCCATCGCCAGCATCACGCCGGCCAGCTCGCGGCCCGGCACCGTGAGCTCGCGCGGCACGCCGGCGCCGATCGCGATCACCACCGCGGCGTGGTCGGCGTGCAGCGCGGCCCAGGTCGGCTCGACGCCGACCCGCACGCCGAGCCGGAACTCGACGCCCTCGCGCTCGAGCTGCGCCAGCCGGCGCTCGAGCACCGCCTTGTCGAGCTTGAAGTCGGGGATGCCGTAGCGCAGCAGGCCGCCGGCGCGATCGGCCGCCTCGTAGACGATCGCGGTGTGGCCGGCGCGGGCCAGCTGCTGCGCGCAGGCCAGCCCGGCGGGCCCCGAGCCGACGATCGCGATCCGCTGCCCGGTCTTCAGCCGCGCCGGCGCCGGCTGCGGCGTGATCCAGCCGCTGTGCCACGCGCGCTCGGCCAGCTCCTTCTCGACGTGCTCGATCGTCACCGGCGCGCCGTCGAGGCCCAGCACGCACGCAGCCTCGCACGGCGCCGGGCACAGCCGCCCGGTGAACTCCGGGAAGTTGTTGGTGGCGTCGAGCCGGCGCCACGCCGCCTGCCACTGATCGCGCCACAGCCGATCGTTGAAGTCGGGGATCGGGTTGCCCAGCGGGCAACCCTGCATGCAGAACGGCACGCCGCAGTCCATGCAGCGGCCGGCCTGCTGGCGCAGCGCGCCGTCGTCGTGGTGGCCCTCGACCTCGCGCCAGTCGTGCAGGCGCTCGGCGATCGGCCGCCGCGGCGCGATCAGCCGCTGCCACTCGATGAACCCGGTCGGCTTGCCCATCAGATCACCGCCTTGGCGAG
>Ga0073899_10004434_pt1 | contig 12301 bp, 10 predicted proteins | sample KloWWTmetaKNB5Ph_FD_88975 | JGI IMG/M metagenome (GOLD analysis project Ga0073899, IMG submission 88975) | Active sludge microbial communities from Klosterneuburg, Austria, studying microevolution and ecology of nitrifiers - Klosterneuburg... | ecosystem: Engineered > WWTP > Aerobic digester >... | reverse complement strand
GGCTGCTGGCGGCCATTCCGCGCGGGTACCGCGCTGGCGTCTGACGGTTTGTGAAGATGGGCAAAGCGGCGCCGGCCCCGGGCGGCGGGTGGTTCAGGTCGGCACAATCGCGCCCCGTGCACACCACCACCCCCACTCGATCGCGGCCGCTGGCCACCGCCCGCGCCATGGGCGCCTTGAGCGCCTTGACCCTGCTGGCGCTGGCCGGCGCGTCGGCCACGGCACAGACGCAGCCCCCCGCGGCCGCAGCGTCCGCTGCCTCAGCACCGCCTGCCGGGCAGGCCAGCACGCCGCAACGGGTCGAGGTCACCGGCGGCCGCGAAAGCGACAACGAACAACGCCGCCAGTCCACTGCCGCCAAGATCGTGATCGGGCGCGAGGAGATCGAACGCTTCGGCGACAGCACGGTCGGTGAGGTGCTCAAGCGCCTGCCCGGCGTCACCACGTCGGGCGCACCCGGGCGTGGCGGGCCACCTCGCATGCGCGGGCTGGGCGCGGGCTACACGCAGCTGCTGATCGACGGCCAGCGCGTGCCGCCGGGTTTCAGCCTGGAGTCGCTGACACCCGAGCAGATCGAGCGCATCGAGATCTTTCGCGCCCCCACCGCCGAGACCGGGGCACGCGCCATCGGCGGCACCATCAACATCGTCACGCGCGAAGGCTACAAGCGCCGCATCAACGACCTGCGACTGGGCTTCGGCGTCGAGCGCGGCGAGATCACGCCGGGCCTGTTCTGGACGCGCAACGACAGCGTCGGCGACTTCATCTACACCGTGTCGGGTGGCGCCTATCGCAACCGCCGCAGCAACCCCGGCAGCACGCGCACGACCGAGACCGATCTCGACAACGACAGCGTGCTGCGTGATCAGGTGGAGACCAGCGACGGGCTGTCCACCCGGCTCGGCCTGAACCTGACTTCGCGCCTGCAATGGCGGCTGGGGCCCGCCGACACGCTGGTGCTGATGCCGGCGGTCTTTCACAGCCAGGGTGACAGCCAAAGGCACTACGACCTGCAGCAGCCGATCGGCCCTGCACCGGCGCTGTATGCCAGTGCCGACAGCGACGGCGACAACCGCTTCACGCTGGCACGGCTGAACAGCCAGTGGCGCAGCACGCTGGGCAGCGGGCTGCGGCTGGAGGCGGGCGCCAACGTGAGCAGCGCACGCGGCCGCAGCCAGAGCCTGCGGCAGGAGTTCGATGCTGCCCAGACCCTGCTGCGCACGGTGCACGACAGCAGCCGCACGCGTGACCGCACGGCCCTGCTGACCGGCAAGCTGTCCAAGCTGCTCGACGGCGAGCACAGCCTGGTCAGCGGCGCCGAACTCGAACGCCTGAACCGCGGCGAGACCCGCAGCACCGAACAGAACAACCAGGACCCGCTGGCCGATTTCGAGCCCGACCTGCAGGCCTCGAGCCTGCGGTTGGCGCTGTATGCGCAGGACGAATGGGCCATCAACCCGAACTGGGCGGCGCACGCCGGGCTGCGCTGGGAGGCCATCCGCACGCGCGGCGACAGCGGCGACGGCAAGCACCCCGACAATCGCAGCAGCGTGCTCACGCCGCTGCTGCATGCGGTGTGGAAGCCCGACCCCAAGTCGCGTGATCAGTTGCGCATCAGCCTGACACGCAGCTACAAGGCACCGACGCTGCAGAACCTGGTGGCGCGACCTTCACTGTCCAGCCGCTACCCGGCGGCGGGGCCGAATTCACCGACCAGCCCCGACCGTGCCGGCAACCCGGCGCTCAGGCCCGAACTGGCCACCGGCATCGACCTGGCGCTGGAGCGCTACCTGCCGCAAGGTGGCGTGCTCAGCGCCAACGTCTTCTACCGCCGGCTGCACGACTACATCCGCAGCACCACGATGCTGGAGGACGTGAGCTGGAGCCCGTCACCGCGCTACGTGTCGCGGCCGAAGAACCTGGGCCGCGCCAGCACCCAGGGCATCGAGCTCGAGGCCAAGTTCAGGCTCGACCAGCTGATCGCCGGTGCGCCCCCGGTCGAGCTGCGCAACAACCTCAGCCTGTTCCATTCGCGAGTGAGCGCCGTGCCCGGGCCCGACAACCGACTCGACCAGCAGCCGCACGGCACGGCCAACATCGGCGCCGACTACCGCTTTCGTGGCACACCGCTGACGCTGGGCGGCAGCCTGAACCTGACGCCCGGCTATCGCACCCAGCTGTCCGACATCCAGCGGACCGAGGCCGGCGCCAAGCGCCAGTTCGACGCCTACGCGCTGTGGGTCTTCGATCCGGCGATGCAGCTGCGCCTGCTGGCGTCCAACCTGACGGCGGCCGACTACCGCTCGGCCAACGCGATCGACCTCGGCAGCGTGCGCACGCAGGCGGTGTCGACGACGCCGACAGCGGTCAACTGGCAGCTGCGGCTCGAACTCAAGCTGTGACGCCAGCGCGGGCCTGCACAAGGCAGATGATGTAAATCCATCACCAGGCGGACGCGAAGCAATGCCCGCCTGGGGCAGGGTCACGGTCCTAGTCTTCCCAGCAGTCGCCATCGGCCGTCCCGGCCCCCCGCGACCCGACTGGGAGACTTCGATGTTCAACTTGAATGCACTGACCGCCACGGGCCAGGGGCGGAGCCCCTGGATTGCACTGCCGGGCCTGCCGGCCGCCAACAGCAGCTACCCCGGGCCCGAGCGCCGATCCGCGGCGTCGCAGGGCTCACGCTGGCTGGCGCTGATGCTCGACGAAATCGACTACGGCATGCTGCTGCTGGCCGACGGCGGGCAGGTGATGCACGTCAACCATGCGGCGCGCGCCGAACTCGACGACGAGCACCCGCTGCAGCTGCAGGGCCGCGAACTGCGCGCCCGCCTGGCGCAGGACCTGATGCCGCTGCAGGACGCACTGAACGCGGCCCGACGCGGGTTGCGCCGCCTGGTGACGCTGGGTGAATCCGACCAGCCCTTCACGATGGCCGTCGTGCCGCTGGGGGCCATGGCCGGCGGCGCCCAGCAGGCCACCTTGCTGCTGCTGGGCAAGAAAAAGGTCTGCGAAAGCCTGTCGGTGCAGTGGTTCGCACGCAGCCATGCGCTGACGCCGACAGAGACGCGTGTGCTCGAAGGCCTGTGCCATGGTCTGGACCCGCGCGAGGTGGCCGAATCACACGGTGTGGGCCTGGCCACGGTGCGCACGCAGATCGGCTCGATCCGCGCCAAGACCAGCACCGAAAGCATCCGCGACCTGGTGCGCCGCGTGGCGGTGCTGCCGCCGATGGTGAGCTCGCTGCGGGCGGCCTGATCAGGCCGTCGGGTCGCGCTCGGGCCCGGCGACGATGCCACGATCGTGCAGCGCACCGATGGCCGCGGCACTCAGGCCCAGCACCTGGGCCAGCACGTCGTCGGTGTGCGTGCCCAGCATCGGCGCCGGCGGTGTCTGCTGGCGGTCTTCGCCGGGCATGCGCACCGGTGACCCGGCCGCCAGGTGGCGGCCGATGCCGGGTGTGTCCTGTGTCTCGAACATCGGGTTGTGCAGGCTGAAGCGCGGGTCCTCGGCCAGCCCCTGCTGCACGCTGCGATAGGGGCCCCAGGTGACACGCTGGCTGTCCAGTGCGCGCGCCACCTCGTCGCTGGGGCGGGCGGCGAACCAGGGCTCGAACAAGGCCGCCAGCGCCTCGCGGGCGGCATAACGCCCGGCCTCATCGTCCAGATCCAGATTCAGACGGGCCTGCAGCGCGGCCACCTCGGCCTGCAGGCCGCAGGCGCGCACCAGGCTGGTCCACTGGTTGGCCGAGATCGCCGCCACCATCACGCGGCGGCCGTCGGCACAGCCGAAGTCGCGGCCGAAGGCGCCGTAGATGTGGTTGCCCAGGCTCGGCCGCTCTTGCTGCAGCAGCTCGGCCTCGGCCAGCACGCCCAGGTGCGACAGCAGCCCTAAGCCGATGTCCGACAGCGCGATCTTCAGCTCGGCGCCCTGGCCGCTGCGCTGGCGGCGCTGCAGCGCCGCACTGACGGCCAGTGCCGCCTGGTAGGCGCAGGCGATGTCCCAGGCCGGCAGCACGTGGTTGACCGGCCGCCCGGGCGAGCCGCCGCCCGTGCTGTAGGGGTAGCCAGTGACGCTGTTGACCGTGTAGTCGACCGCCGTGCTGCCGTCGCCGTTGCCCTGGATGGTGCAGCTGATGAGGTCGGGTCGGCGCTGCGCCAGCAGCTCATGGGCCAGCCAGGGCGTGCCGATGTTGGTCAGCAGCACACCGCCATCGCCGCCCGGCGCGGTGACCAGCGCCTGCACCAGCTCACGCCCCTCGGGCCGGCGCAGGTTGACCGCCAGCGAGCGCTTGCCCTTGTTCAGGCCGGCCCAGTACAGACTGCGACCACGTCCCTGCGCATTCGGCATGCGCGGCAGCCGCGCGTAGTCGATGCCACCGCCGATCAGATCGACGCGGATCACGTCGGCACCGAACTGCGCCAGCGCCAGCCCGGCCAGCGGGGCGGCGATGAAGGCCGAGCTTTCGATCACCCGCAGCGGGGCCAGCAAGGGGTAGGTCATGGGACCATGATGCCGCATCGGACACTCGCCGGCAGACGCCGGCGGTGGAAGAATCGCGGCCTTCGTTTCACCCACCGGTCTTGATCCATGCCCTACATGCTGTTGATCGTCGAACCCCTGGACCAGCGCAGCGAGCGAGGCGAGGCCGCCGGCCGCGAGGCCTATCAACAGATGCTGGATTTCGGCAGCGCGCTGCAGCAGCGCGGCGTGCTGATGAACAGCAGTGCGCTGGCACACAGCCGCGAAGGCGTGCGGCTGCAGATGCGCGACGGTCGTCGCAGCGTGGTGGACGGGCCCTTCGCCGAAAGCAAGGAGATGGTCGGCGGCTTCTTCCTGGTCGACGTGCCCACGCGCGAGCAGGCGCTGGCCATCGCCGCCGAATGCCCGGCCGCGCATTGGAGCACGGTGGAAGTGCGCGAGACCGGGGTCTGCTATGAGTCCTCCTGAACCGGCGCTGTCGAGCATGCCCGCCGCCGATCGTCGTGTGATGAGGTGCCGCAAGCGGCGCTGCCCGCAGCCGATCCAAGGAGAGACCCATGCGCGTGATGATCATCGTCCGTGGCAACGCCACCAGTGAATCGGGCACGCTGCCCGACGACAGCCTGATGGCCGCGATGGCCAGCTTCCACGAGGAACTGGCCGCCGCCGGCGTGCTGCTCTACGCCAACGGCCTGAAGCCCACGCGCGAGGCCTGGCGCATCCTCTATGGCACCGACGGCCAGCGCCATGTGGTCGACGGCCCGTTCACCGAATCCAAGGAACTGGTGGCCGGCTATACGCTGATCCAGGTGCGCTCGCGCGACGAGGCCATGGCCTGGTCAAGCCGCTTTCTGGCACCGTTCGGCGATGGACAGCCGGCCGAGATCGAGGTGCGGCCGCTGTACGAGCTGGACGACTTCGGCGGGCTGCCGGCCGCCGAGCGGTTCCGCCGGCTCGAATCCGATCGCGGCTGAGGCGACCTGAAACCGATGGACCCGCATGCCGCCACGCGCCAGGCCATTGCCGCGGTGTGGCGCATCGAGGCCGCCAAGATCACGGCCGGCGTGGCCCGACTGGTGCGCGACCTCGGCCTGGCCGAGGAGCTGGCGCAGGACGCGCTGGTGGCCGCACTCGAACATTGGCCCGAAGACGGCATCCCGCACAACCCGGGCGCCTGGCTGATGACCACCGCCAAGCACCGTGCGCTGGACCGCCTGCGCCAGCAGCAGATGCAGTCGCGCAAGCACGACGAACTGGCCGGCGATCTCGACGCGCTGCAAGCCGGCGTGGTGCCCGACTTCGTTGATGCGCTGGACGCCGCACGCCAGGACGACATCGGTGACGACCTGCTGCGGTTGATCTTCACCGCCTGCCACCCGCTGCTGTCGCCCGAGGGACGGGTGGCGCTGACGCTGCGCCTGCTGGGCGGCCTGGGCACCGACGAGATCGCGCGCGCCTTTCTGGTCGGCGAGCCGACGATCGCGCAACGCATCGTGCGCGCCAAGCGCACGCTGGCAGCGGCGCGCGTGCCGTTCGAGGTGCCGCGCGCGGCCGAGCGTGCACGCCGTCTCGATGCGGTGCTCGAGGTCGTCTACCTGGTCTTCAACGAAGGCTATGCCGCCACCGCGGGCGACGACTGGATGCGTCCGGCGCTGTGCGACGAGGCGCTGCGTCTGGCCCGCATGCTGGCTGCGCTGATGCCCGACGAGGCTGAGGTGCTGGGCCTGCTGGCGCTGCTGGAACTGCAGGCGTCCCGCCTGGGTGCGCGCACCGACGCTCAGGGCCGCCCGGTGCTGCTGACCGATCAGGACCGCAGCCGCTGGGACCGGCTGTTGATCCACCGCGGCCTGACGGCACTCGACAAGTCCGGGCAGCTGGCGCAGCGTGGCGTCGGGCTCGGCCCCTACGCACTGCAGGCGGGCATCGCAGCCTGCCATGCGCGTGCCGTGCACGCCGCCGACACCGACTGGCTGCACATCGTGTCGCTGTACGACGCGCTGGCGCAGGTGCTGCCATCGCCCGTGGTCGCGCTGAACCGCGCCGTCGCCGTGGGCATGGCCTATGGCCCGGCGGCGGCGCTGCCGCTGGTCGACGCCCTGCTGGCCGAGCCGGCGCTGCACCAGTACCACTGGCTGCCCAGCGTGCGCGCCGACCTGCTGTTCAAGCTGGGCCGGCCGCTCGAGGCGCGGTCCGACTTCGAGCGCGCGGCTGCGCTGACCCGGAATGCACGCGAGCGCGAGTTGCTGCTGCAGCGTGCGGCGGCGTGTGCGCCGGAGCAAGAATGAACCCCGGCTGGGGTTGAGGGCAGGTGGCGCCGGTCAGCGGGCCGCGGGTTCAGGGGTCATGTCAGCTGCCTACTTCGACGGCAGCAGGTGACGCAGCAGAAGGTGGCCCACGATCATTCGCCTCGTCCGGACGATCCCTAAGGCGTCAGTTGATGGCGCCGGCACGACGGCCGATCATCGCTTCCGCACGATGCCGCTGGAGAATCGCATGGCCGACCGGTTTGATGTTCCTGACGAAGCGCAAATGATCAATGAATGCCTGCCTGCGCTGGCACTGGTGCGCATGCGCAATGCCAAGTTCAAGCGTCCCCGTCCGGCTGGCGGCAAGATCACCGAGATCGTGCTGCACGATACCGACAGCGGCACTACCAAATATGCCAATACGGTGAACTACCTGGCCAACCCGGGTGACGGCCGCAGCGTGTCGATCCACTACATCATCGGCCGAGATGCGGGTGAGATCCTGGCCATGGTGCCCGAGGAGATGGTGGCCAACCAGGCAAGGTCGCACAACGACTACTCGATCGGGATCGAGCTCTGGCGCAATCACAAACAATACGGGTACACCGCCTGGCAGTACGACGCGGTGTCGCAACTGGTCTTCGACATCCGGCGGCGCCACGGTATCCCGCGCGACAACGTGGTGGGTCACGGGTCGTTCGAGAAATCACGACCGCCGCAGGAGCCCGAGGGCTTCGAATGGAGTCGGCTCGACGACGACCTCGATCGCCTCCAGGCCCGCGTCAAGGCCTTCGACCCGCGCTTCGCGCTGTAGCCTCTCAGATCGTTTCGCTGCGCCCATGACCCGACACCTCGGCGCCGGCATCGGGCGCCAGGCGGCGGTACATCAGCAGCGGCAGCAGCGCGACCAGGCCGATCGCCAGAAACGCGCGGCTGAAGTCTCCGGCCTGCAACGTCGTGCGCCCGGCGCTGCTGCGAAACAGGTCCAGCAGCAGCGCCGCCAGCGCCACGCCGACCGACAGCGACAACTGCTGCACCACTGCCACGAACGAAGTCGCCCGGCTCATCTGCGACAGCTCGATGTCGGCGAATCCCAGCGTGTTCAGGCTGGTGAACTGCAGCGACCGAAAGAAGCCCCCCAGCAGAAGCACGGGCACGATCAGCGCGTGCGGCGTGTGCGCGCTGAAGCCGGCGATGGCGGCCATCATGGCGCTGCTGATCAGCGCATTGACACACAGCACCTGGCGGAACCCGTAGCGGCGCAGGATCGGGCCGGCGGTGAGCTTCATGGTCACGGCGCCCACGGCTGCCGCAAAGGTCAGCAGGCCGGACGCGAAGGCCGTCAGGCCAAAGCCCACCTGCAGCATCAGCGGCAGCAGAAAGGGCAGCGCGCCCACGGCGACACGAAACAGCAGTCCGCCCAGCAGCGAGATGCGAAAGCTGGCGATGTGCAGCAGGCTGAGGTCGATGATCGGGTGTTCGACACGCCGTGCGTGCCTGACGTAGGCCAGCAGCAGCGCGCTGCCGGTGAGCGTGAGCAGCGCCGACGTCCAGGCGCCGCCACTGCCACGGCCGGCCAGCGTGAAGCCGACGATGGTCAACGACAGGCCCAGCCCGGTCAGCACGAAGCCGGTCCAGTCCAGCGGCTGCATGCGTTCGGCCCTGACCTGCGGCACCAGGGCCAGCGCCAGCAGCAGCCCGACCACCCCCACCGGCACGTTCAGCCAGAAGATGCCGCGCCAGTGGTAGTAGGTGGTGATGAAACCCCCCACCGGCGGGCCCATGATCGGCGCGAACAGCGTCGGGATGCTCAGCCAGGCCATCGCTGCCACCATGTCTCGCTTGGCGATCGCGCGCAGCAGGATCAAGCGGCCCACCGGCAACATCATCGCGCCGCCCAGCCCCTGGCAGAAGCGCCCGGCGATCAGGCTGGGCAGGTCCCAGGCCAGCGCGCAGGCCACCGAGGCCAGCGTGAACACGGCGATCGCCGACGCGAACACGGTCTTGGCGCCGAAGCGGTCGGCACACCAGCCGCTGATCGGGATGAACATCGCCAGCGCCACGTAGTAGGCGGTGAATGCCAGCTTCAGGGTCAGCGGGTCGACCTTCAGGTCGGCCGCCATCGCCGCCAGCGAAGTGGCGATCACCGTGCTGACCAGGCTTTCCATGAACAGCGCCGCCGCCACCACCAGGGTGAGGGCCCGAGTCTGGTTCACGGCAGGTCGGCGGCCTGGGCCGGCAGGCGGATGGGCAGCAAAGGGGAGATCGAAGACACGCAAGCCGGGCTGGCCGCCCCGCGATCTTGCCTCAAGCCGGCGTGACTATTCACGGCCGGCAGCACTGGGAACGTGGGGCGGTGCTGGTTAGCATGAACCTCGCTCGAGCGCAGGAGTCGAGATGCCCGTCTTCGGACTGACCCCGTCCCATGGCCATGTGGACAACGGCATGTCGCTGCCAGACATGCAGGCCTGTGTGCGCGTCGCCGAGCGGCTGGACGAGGTGATCATCTTCCGCTCCACCGGGCCCTGGTCGCTGCGCTGGATCGAAAGGGGCTACCCGACCAAGAACTTCCACGTCAAGGGCAAGAGCTCGGACTGGGGGCCGCAGGCCGGATTCGTGCCCTACCTCGGCCAGTACAGCAAGGTGGGCGCCGACGAGATCAAGGCCGCGCAGGGCACACGGGCCAACGACCAGGGCCTGAACGGCAACTTTGCTGGCAGGTGCCCGCTGGTGCTGAGCTTCACCGAGCTGCAGATGCAGCTGACGCGGTCATGCGAAAGCCCGGCGCGCACCGCCATCCAGCGGCTGGAGGCGGTGCCCGGCACCAAGTCGGGCGACTACATGATGTGGGCGCAGCGCAGTGGCGACGGCAAGGCGTTCGTCTTTCGGGCGCTGCGTCGCAGCGACGGCAACTACGGCATCCAGGTGCTGACGCAGGACGCCGCCGCCCATGCCAGCCTGAGCGCGGCGGCGGACATGGTCAGGCACGTGCCGCTGGAGGTGATGACCTCGTCCGAGGTCGGCGCCGGCAACCGGCCGATGACCGGCGACTACGACCTGATGGCCGTCTGCCCGCGCTGGGGCAACTACGGCAGCCGCCTGGTGGGCGACGTCACCAAGGACGGCCTGGCCTTCAGCGGCAAGGCGCCGCAGCCGGGTCAGCACTTTGCCAGCGGCAGCAACCTGGATCGGGTGCTGGACATGAGCAGCAACACCGGGCACGTGCGCAGGCCGGGCCAGGGCAGGCCGGCCGACTTCGCGCGCGACGAGCACCCCGACATGGGCAACATCACGCCGCGCATCTTGCGCTGCATCAACCTGTTGAACACCGAGATGGGTGCGCAGGGGCCCTTCAGGCGGGTGCACCACAACGCCGAATCCCACCGCAACGCCGCCTTCGGCGCACTGACGGCCAACGAGATGGAAGCCGGCGACGGCCTGCCGCTGACCGTGTTCCAGCCTGCAGGCCTGTGGCAGAACAACGCTGGGCTGCGCCCCTACCAGGACGTCTCGACGCTGCTCACGATGCAGGAGTTCCGCACCTACGCCGGCCTGCTGAACGCGGCCGGCTACTTCGTGCCGCGCAACTGGACCTGGGGCATGTCGATCCGAGACGGCACGCCGGCTTGACTCGGGCAACTACAACACCGCCTCGATCAGGCAAGGCGCGTGGCTGGCAAAACCGTCACGCAAGGCCTTGACCAGGGCTTCGGCGCTTTCGACCCGAATGCCGGGCACGCCATGGCCGCGCGCCAGCGACACCCAGTCCAGTGCCGGCCGTTCCAGGCTGAGCATGTCGGCCGCCTTCTGGCCACTGAGGGTGGCACCCACGCCCAGCAGTTCCCCCTGCAGGATGCGGTAGGCGCGGTTGGCGAACACCAGCACCACCACGGGCAACTGCTCGCGCGCCATCGTCCACAAGGCCTGCAGCGTGTACATCGCACTGCCGTCGCCTTCCAGCGCCAGCACCGGTCGCCCGGGCGCGCCCAGGGCCGCGCCCACCGCGCCGGGCAGGCCCCAGCCGATGGCGCCGCCCATCACCGCCAGCCAGTCGTGCGGTGCGGCCGCGCCCATGGCCGCGGCCAGGCCACGGCCGGTGGTCACGCCTTCATCGATCACCACCGCCTGCTCGGGCAGGGTCAGCGCGATGGCGGCGGCGATGTGATCGGGCGTCAGCGCGCCCGCCGGCGCGACAGGCGCAGCGCGAGACGCCAACGGCACCAGTGTGACGTCCAGCGCATCGGCCAGCGCCTGCAGGGCGGCAGGCACGTCCTGCTGCGGCGCGGCCAGCGTCAGCAGCGACGCACCCGGCGGCTTCAGCTGCGACGGCTTGTCCGGGTAGGCGAAAAAGCCGATCGGCTCCGGCGCGCCGGCCAGCACCAGCGCTTCGGCGCCGGCCAGACGTGCCAGCGCGGCGTCCACCATGTACGGCAGGCGGTCAATTTGCGGCCGGCCACGACCGCCCGGCATGCGTGCGTTGTAGAACTCGGCCAGCAGCCGGCAACCGGTCTTGGCGGCAATTGCCACGGCCAGATGCTGCGCCTGCGCGCTGGCAGAGCCGCCGGCACCCAGCAGCAGCACCGCGCGCGGCCCCAGGCGCTGCAGCACACGCGCGGCGGCCTGCACGGCTTCGGCATCGACCGTGGGCGCAGCCGGCCGCGGCGTCGCCATGGCAGCGCGGCCACCCGCCCCCCAGGCGGTGTCGGCCGGCAGCAGCAGCGTGGCGATGCGGCCCACGGCACCGTCGCGCGTGGCCTGCACCGCGGCGGCGCCGTCGGCCCCCACGTCGGCAGCGCTGGCACTGCTGCGCACCCAGTGCGACACGCTGCCGGCGATGGCGGCGGCGTCGCTCTTCAGCGGTGACTCGAAGCGCGCGTGCGCCAGCGCATGGTCACCGACGATGTTGACGATGCCCGAACGCGCCTTGCCGGCGTTGTGCAGGTTGGCCAGGCCGTTGCCCAGCCCCGGGCCCAGGTGCAGCAGCGTGGCCGCGGGCTGACCCGACATGCGGTAGTAGCCGTCGGCCGCGCCGGTGACCACGCCTTCGAACAGCCCCAGCACACAGCGCGGGCCCGCGATGCGGTCGAGCGCAGCAACGAAGTGCATCTCCGAGGTGCCGGGGTTGGCAAAGCACATCGTCACGCCACTGGCGGCCAGCGTTTGCACCAGAGACTCGGCGCCGTTCAGCTTGTCGTTGTCCATGCCGTTCCTCAATCGACTAGTGCCGAATACACGATGTTCTTGAACTGACCGCGCAGGTTGTAGGTGCTCGATGGCACCAGCTGGGTCAGGAAGATCAGCTGCAGGTCCTCGCGCGGATCGACCCAGAACAGCGTCGACGCCATGCCGCCCCAGTAGAAGTCACCTGCACCCAGTGCGCCGGCCTGCACCTCGCCCAGTGTGGTGGCAAACCCCAGGCCGAAGCCCACGCCCTGGTGCTGAGTCTCGCTGAACGCGCCAATGGCCAGCTGCGTCAGGTCTTTGCCGCCGGGCAGGTGGTTGGCGGTCATCAGCGCCAGCGTGCGCGGCCCCAGCAGGCGCACGCCGTCGAGTTCACCCCCACGAAGCAGCAG
>Ga0073899_10004432_pt1 | contig 12309 bp, 12 predicted proteins | sample KloWWTmetaKNB5Ph_FD_88975 | JGI IMG/M metagenome (GOLD analysis project Ga0073899, IMG submission 88975) | Active sludge microbial communities from Klosterneuburg, Austria, studying microevolution and ecology of nitrifiers - Klosterneuburg... | ecosystem: Engineered > WWTP > Aerobic digester >... | reverse complement strand
GAAGTGCTGGCGGAACTGGCCGGGCGGCGGCCGCGCGGCATCGTGTTCGACATCGGTTCGCTCAAGACGCCGCTGCGCTCGGGACTCGAGCAGCTCCGTGCCGCCGGGTGTCGCGTGACGTCGGTGCACCCGATGTTCGGTCCGGACACCGAGCTGCTGTCGGGCCGGCACGTGATCTTCATCGACCTCGGCGATGCGGCGGCGCTCGCAGAAGCGCGCGCCCTGTTCGGTTCGACGATGGCGGATCTCGTCGTGATGGGACTCGACGAGCACGACCGTCTCATTGCTTTCGTGCTCGGCCTCTCGCATGCGCTGAACATCGCGTTCTTCACGGCGCTGGCCGAGAGCGGTGAAGCCGCGCCACGGCTTGCGCGCATGTCGAGCACGACGTTCGACGCGCAGCTCGACGTTGCGACTCGCGTCGCGGCCGAGAATCCCGACCTGTATTTCGAGATCCAGAGCCTGAACGAGTACGGCGTGGAATCGCTGCACGCCTTGCAGGCTGCGGTCAATCGCCTGTGCCGCTCGGTCCATGAGGGTGACGCGGCGAGCTTCGTCGCCATGATGCAGCGAGGCAACGAATACCTCCGCGTGCGGCAGGCCGCGCGCGACGAGGCGAGTGGCTGAGCGATGAGCGACCGCGCCATCCCGTTGCAGCAGGTGCTGGCCTGGTCGAACGGCCTCATGGCCGCGCGCTCGCTCGACCAGCTCGCGGCGAGGCTGGCGCAGCCACCCGCAGCAGACGGCGAATCGCTGACCGGCGTGCTGCTGCTGCTCGATCCCCGCCACGAACTCCGGCGCCTGGCTGCCGGGGGCGGCAAACCGCCCGACCCGTGGCCCGGGCTGCGCTTCGTCGACAGTCTCGCCGGCGTCGCGCCGGAGTACGGCACGCTGCATGCGCCCTGGTCAGGACCTTACCATGCCGCCGATCACGGACTGCTGATTGCGGCCGCGGCGGGCTGCAGCCACCTCGCCCTGCTGCCGCTGCCACGCAGTGGCGGACTGACCGGCGTCTACAACGTCGGCAGCCACGACGGCCCCGCTGCGCTCACTGCGCTCGAGCCCGCCTGGCTCGATCACATCGGTGCGCAGGCGCTGGCCAGTGCCGAGCGGCAGTTGCAACGCGCGCGCCTGCTGCGCGCTGGTGTCGTGGATCCAGTCACGGGCTGGAACAGCCGGCATTACTGCCTGGCGCGCCTGCGGGAGCAGGTGGCTGCCAGTGTCCGGGACTCGAAGCCGGCTTCCTGCGTGCTGATCGATGTCGACGGCCTCGGCGGTCTCAACGACAAGCACGGAGTCGCGGCGGGCGATGCTGTCCTGTTCGAAGTGGGCAGCATCATCGAAGCGCAGGTGCGGGCGAGCGATTCTTTCGCACACACCGGCGACGACGAGTTTGCGGCATTGCTGCCCGCGACGCCGCCGCAGTTCGCGACGCGGCTCGCGGAACGCATTCTTGCCGCCGTGCGGGCGGCACCGATCGTCCTTGCATCCGGCAGGCTGGAAGCGGTGCGGGTTTCGATCGGGATCGCCGGACTGGATCCGGCGACCCTCGTGGCGGGCATGGACCGCAAGGCGATCGCCGACGAGTGGCTTTCGCGTGCGCAAGCAGCGTTGTACCAGGCCAAACGCTCCGGTGGCGATCGCTGCGTCGCCAGCTAGTTGCGCTGGCGCAGCATCAGCAACAGGAAGATCGGCACGCCGACCAGGGCGGTGAGTGCGCCGACCGGCAATTGCCTCGGCGCGAGCAGCAGTCGCGACGCGAGGTCGGCCGTCATCAGCACCAGGCCACCGAGCAGTGCGGAGCCGGCGAGCACGATGCGCTGGTCATTGCCGAGCGCGAGACGCACGAGGTGCGGCGTGACCAGCCCGACGAAGCCGATGCTGCCTGCGGTGCTCACGGCACAGCCGGTGAGCAGCGAACTCAGCACGAACACGATGCTGCGCACACGCCGTACGTCGAGTCCGACACTCGCGGCGATCGTTTCCCCGCGCGCCAGTACGTTCAATGGCCGGCCGAGCGCGACGCAGAAGAGCGTCGCGGCAGCGAGCAGGGTCAGCAGCCAGCCCCAGCGGTCGCCGCGCGTCAAGTCGCCGAGCAGCCAGAACACCATGCCGCGCAGTCGAGTGTCGTCACTCATCGCCAGCAGCAGGCTGACGATGGAGCCCGCACCGGCGGCGACGACGACGCCCGTCAGCAGCAGGCGAGTCGGGGTCCAGCCGCCGCGGCCCTGCGCAAGCGCAAAGACCAGTGCGCACGCGGCCAGCGCTCCGGCGCCCGCAGCCGCGTCGACCATGACGGCGGACATGCCGGCCATCAGGGCCAGCAACGCCGTGACGGATGCGCCACCAGACACGCCGAGCACGTAGGGATCCGCCAGCGGATTGCGCAACAGGACCTGCAGGAGGCCGCCCGCGAGCCCAAGCAGCCCGCCCACGGCGAAAGCAGTGAGCGCGCGGGGCAGGCGCAGGTCCATGACGACGTCACGCGCCAGTGAGGGCTCGGCGCCCCAGACGGCGTGCCACACGGCCGCTGGCTCGAGGTGCACACTGCCGAGCATCAGCGACAGCAGCAGCAGCAGGACGGTCGCCGCGCCGAGCGCGACGAACATCGGAATCAGAGGAAGTCTGTGCAAGCGGCCCCCACGAGTTGGGGCAAGGTTAGGGAAGCGGCGGCGGGGCCACAAGCCAAGCGGTGACCGCGTGATGTTTTTGTGCGGCTGCCGCCGATGTGAAAAAATCAACCGCAGCGGGATTTTACACAAGCCATAAGCGATTACATCGACAGCCAGGGATTTCGCGCCAACGTCGGCATCGTCTTGATGCGCGACGGTGGCGAGCTGTTCCTGGGCGGTCGGCGGGATGGTCGTGGCTGGCAGTTTCCACAGGGCGGGGTCCTGCGCAACGAGCAGCCGGAAGCGGCGCTTTATCGCGAACTGCACGAAGAAGTCGGTCTCGGACGCAGCGACGTCGAACTCGTCGCCAGCACCAGCCGCTGGCTCCGCTACCGGCTGCCGCAGCAGTACCTGCGCCGTCGTGGCAACCCGGTCTGCATCGGCCAGAAGCAGCGGTGGTTCCTGCTGCGGATGCTGGGCGATGACTCCCGCTTCAATTTCGAGGCGACCGCCGAGCCCGAATTCGACCGGGGGCGCTGGGTCGATTACTGGGCGCCCGTGCGTGAAGTCATCTATTTCAAGCGCGCGGTCTACCTGCGTGCGCTGCAGGAACTGGGCGAGCAGGCGTTCGCCGCAGGTCCGCCGCCGCGCCCCGACTGGCTGACCGACGGAATGCTGCGCGCGCCTCAGCCGCGGTCGCCGCGTCGTCACCGCCGATCAGACAGTGGCCCGCACCCAGCCGGGAGCGATGAGGCCATGACGGATGCCTCGGTCGCGGCAGGCGTGCCCGAAGGTTCCGACCGGTGACCGATCTGGCTCGGATGCCCAGGGCTCGACTCCGTGTGCTCTACGCTGCTGTCGCCAGCGCATTGCTCGCGGCGCTGGCGGGCTGGGTCGGCTTCGGGCTCGGCCAGCGCTCGCCGGGGCACGGGGCGGCGGGAGAGGCGGAGAAAAGTGCAGTCGTCGAAGACCAGGACCAACGACTCGAGCTCGAAAACAAGCAGCTGCATGCGAGGGTAGCCGAGCTTGAAATGGCGCGGCGCCTCGACCGCGACGCGTATGGGCAGGTCGAGACCACGCTCGGTGACCTGCAATCGCAGCTGGCGCGACAAAGCGACGACCTGGCCTTCTATCGCAGCATCGTCTCGCCGGCTGACGGCATCCAGGGCCTGCGCATCCAGCGCTTCGAGGTTCTGCCGGGTGCCGCGCCGCGCGAGGTGCAGATCAAGCTCACGCTGGTCCAGGCCATGCGGCACGAAAGCATCGTTGCGGGCCTCGCGCAGATCACTTTGCTTGGGGTCAAGAACGAGATGCCCGCCCGGTTCTCCGTCGGCGACCTGCTCGGCAAGCCGCGGGCAGAACTGCCGTTCTCGTTCCGATATTTCCAGACGATCGAGCAGACTGTCGTCCTGCCGGAGGGTTTCGAGCCGTTCGAGACCGAAGTCCGGGTGCGTTCGAGCAAGCTCCGCGCGCCGGTGCAGCAGACATTTGCCTGGAAAGTCTCAGGTCCGCCGGTCGCCGCGCTATGAGGCTGGGGATTGGTAAGCTAAAATTCACCCCCAGATTCGACCGCGTGCGAAGACGCACGGAGCATCCATGACAGAAGCCATTGCGCTGAACGAGACGGCCGACGCCACCCTGCTGATCTTTACGGATTCGGCGGCCGCCAAGGTGAGCGAGCTGATCCGTGAGGAGGGCAACCCCAACCTCAAGCTGCGGGTATTCGTTTCCGGTGGCGGCTGCTCCGGCTTCCAGTACGGGTTCACGTTCGACGAGAACGAGGAAGACGGCGATACCTGCGTCGAGAACCAGGGTGTGCGCCTGCTCGTCGACCCGATGAGTTTTCAGTACCTGACGGGCGCCGAAATCGATTATCGCGAAGACCTCGAAGGCGCGCAGTTCGTGATCCGCAATCCAAACGCACAGACCACCTGCGGTTGCGGCTCGTCCTTTTCCGCCTGACGGGCTGAACCGCCGTCGTGCCGCACCGGGTGCCGGACGTCCTCGCGGCGGTGGATCTCGGCTCGAACAGCTTTCACATGATCGTCGCCCGTTACAACCACGGGCAGCTCATCGTGCTCGACCGCCTGCGGGAGATGGTTCGTCTCGCCGCGGGCCTCGACGAACACGGCCGCCTCAGCCGCGAATCGACGCAGCGCGCGTTGCAGTGCCTCGAACGCTTCGGCCAGCGCCTGCGCGACATGCGGGCGGAGAGCGTGCGCGTCGTCGGCACCAACACCCTGCGCAAGGCCAAGCGTCGCGGGGTGTTCCTCGAGCGTGCCCGCGACGCGCTCGGTCATCCCATCGAAATCATCTCGGGCGTCGAAGAAGCGCGCCTGATCCATCTCGGCGTCGCGCACACGACGCCGAACGAAGGCGGCCATCGCCTCGTCGTCGACATCGGCGGCGGCAGCACCGAACTCATCATCGGCGAGGGCCTCTCGGCCAAGCGACTCGAAAGCCTGTACATGGGTTGCGTCAGCATCAGCGCGCGCTTTTTTCCCGATGGCGAGATCAGCGAAAAGCGCATGAAGCGTGCACGCACGGCTGCGCACCTGGAACTTGAGCCGGTCATCAATCGCTTCAGGCGTTGCGAGTGGGACATCGCCTATGGCGCCTCCGGCACCTTGCGTGCCGTGGCCGACACGCTGCAGGCGCGCGAGCCGGTGGCGACGCATGTCGACCGGGCGGGTCTCGAGTGGCTGCTGCAGGAAGCGCTGCGCGCCGGCCAGGCTGCGCGACTCAAGTTGCCGGGACTGTCGCCAGAGCGGCAGGAGGTGCTGCCAGGCGGCCTCGCCATCCTGCTCGAGGTGTTCGACCGGCTCGGCATCGAAACGATGCGGGTTGCCGACGGCGCGCTGCGTGAAGGACTGCTGTACGACCTCCTCGGGCGCCTCACCGACGAAGACGCGCGCGTGCGCAGCGTGCGCGCGATGGAAGGGCGCTTCCACGTCGATACCGCGCAGGCAGATCGCATCGAGGCGACTGCGCTCGCCTTCCTGCGACAGGTGCGAGACGACTGGGGCCTGGACGATCCCCTCGCCGAACCGATGCTCGGCTGGGCGGCGCGTCTGCACGAAGTCGGGCTCGACATCGCGCATTCGCAGTACCAGCGGCACGGCGCCTACCTGCTGCAGCATGCGGACTTGCCTGGCTTTCCGAGCCACGAGCAGCAACTGCTCGCGGCCATTGTCGGTGGTCACCGGCGCAAGCTGCTGCTGACCGCGCTCGACGACCTGATGCCGCCCTGGCACCTGAAGGCGCTGTACCTGATCGTGCTGTTGCGGCTGGCGGTGCTGCTGCACCGCGGGCGCGGGCCGCGTTCACTGCCCGACATCCGGTTGGCGGCGAAGGGAAAAAGCGTGGAGCTGACGTTTCCGCGCGGCTGGCTCGACGAGCATCCGCTCAGCGCCATCGATCTCGAGCAGGAAGCGGAATGCCTGGAAGCCGCGGGGTTCAGGCTGAAAGTCAGTTGAAGAAGTGATCAGTGAATAGTGAATAGTGAATAGTGAGCAGTCGGAGCTGACGGAACGGTGATTCCGTCGCTTCGATTTGACGCTGCCGACAAGTTGCCCGGGTTCTGTCAGGCCAGTCGGGCAGGAAGCAGACGTTCGCGATTGCGTAAAATCGGCCAAGCAGCAGGCGTTCGCGACTGACGGCAATCCGGCAATCTGCTTGCTATGTCCCCGGACGATGTGAGAACTGCCGGCTCACACACACTTGTGACTGCATCACATTTGCATTACAGTGCGCGTATGAAGACCTCCACCCTCCCCGCCGTGCGTGTCGAGCCCGCGCTGCGTAGCGATGCCGAGGCTGTCCTCGACGAAGGCGAGTCGCTCTCCGATTTCGTGGCCGCGTGCGTTCGCGACGGCGTCACTTGGCGGCGCAGCCAAGACGCCTTTCTCGTGCGAGCGCGAGACGCCGTCGAGCGATCCGAGCGTGAAAACAACGGGATCTCGCCGCAGGATGTGCTGCGGCGGATGGATGCCCGGCTGGATGCGGCCCGTCAGCGGCTGGCGGCAGGCAAGTCGCGCTCTGGGCGGTGACCAGCTACCGCGTTCTCCTGACCGAGGAGGCCGCCGACGACTTGCTGCGGATTGAGGATTTCATCATCGAACGGGAACTCGCCAGCGCGACACCTGACCTCGATGTAGTGCGGCGCCTCAGAGACGCCGTCGACCGCGCACTTCGATTACTGGAGTTCTCACCGTACTCATGCCGCAAGGCCGCTCGCGCCCTGAACGACAAGCAGCGTGAACTCATCGTTCCCTTCGGAAGCGCCGGGCTCGTTGCCGCATTTGAAGTGCGTGGCGACATTGTCCGAGTCGGCGCCATTCGCCATCAGCTCGAGCAGGATTTCCACTGATCCTGATCGGCCGCGCTTCTCACCTCTCGTCTGCCTCGGTGAAGCCAAGGCGCTCGTAGAGATTGTCGCGGGCCACACCGCTACGATTGCGCTGCGCGCAGGCGGCGGCCTCCTGCAGTGGGCCGGTGGCGCCGGGCCGCGCAGTTTGCGTGTGCTGTGAAGGGCCGGCGTTGCAGCAACTGCGGGTCAGAATGCAAAGTAGGCGTCGATGATCGCGATGAATTCCGCGCCATGAGTCCTGGCCGCATCCCTAACCCGGACCCCAACGCCGAGGCCCACCAGCGTCGACACGCCACGGCCAAAGCGAAGAAGCTGCTGCGCGAGGGCATGGCCCGGCTTCAGGCCGCGCTCGACGACAAGTTCATCATCGACGAAACCCCGCTCGAGGCGAGCGGCGCGATGCAGCTCGCTGCAGATGCCATGCACGCGGCGCTGCAGCAGCTCGACGCCGCAGACCGCATTGGTCGCTCCGGCGCCGCGGCACCCGCCGGCGCCCCGACGCGCCAGCAGGGGCAGTTCCTGGCCTACATCAGCGAGTACGTTGCAGCCAATCGGGCTGGCGTGGCGCCAAGCCATGCCGACCTGCAGAGCTTCTTCAACCTCACGCCTCCATCCGTGAACTCGATGCTCGTGCGGCTGGAACGGTGCGGCTTCATTCGCCGTGTGCCCGGCAAGGCCCGGGCGATCGAAGTCCTGGTCCCTGCGGCGCACCTGCCGCCACTCGAGCGGCCCTTCAAGTTCTGACTCGGGTTCGGCCCCGGCCGCTTCGCGCGCTATCGTGGCTGCGATGTCATCTGCCCGAGGCGCGAAGGGTTGCCATCCATACTGCGTGTGACAGGATTTGGGTGCGTCGCCGCGCCCAAGCCCCGGCAATGTGGACTTGAAGGTCAGCCACTTGCCCAGCTGGGCATCCGTTGGATACCCTGGGTTTGATCGTCGGCTTGCGGGCAGCGAATTCAGACGAGTCGACGACCGGTGTGGGTCGTTTGTCCCCGTTGAACGTCCGCTATCGGCGCGTGACCCGCTTAAGCTGGAATCCCCGCAAAGTTATTCGGTGACCGAGCCAAAAAAGAAGGTTCGTCAGCAGAATTTATGGGTGAGCGGCGGCTCGGGTAGCCTGCCAAGTACATGATAGAGCGCGACTTCGGTCGCTCGGAAGGTCCGGAAGCCATAGGCTTTTCTCATGGTGACTTTGGCTTTGTTGTTGAGCCCCTCGATGACGCCGCTGGAGAACTGCTTTCGGGCACGGAAGTAGTTGAGCAGGAGCTCGCGGTGGCCGCGCATGGTGCGGGCAAATTTCTTCATCGGCTCGATGCGTGAGCGCATGACCTGGGTGCACCACTGGTCGAGGAACTTGCCGGCCCAGGTCGGTGAGTCGTACTCCCAGAACTGCTGGAAGTCCTCCTTGAGCAGGTAGGCACGGACGCTCTTGAGGTTGTAACGCAGCAGGTCGCGCAGGCGCAGTCGCTGGGTGTCGGTGAGATTCTCGCGACGCTTGAGCAGGCACCAGCGGGTTCGCTTCAGGAGCGGGGCGTAGCCATCGTAGGCCATGCGCTTGGCCTCGCTGGCGCGCACCTCGTCGATGGCCTTGTTCATCTTGGCCACGACGTGGAAGCGGTCGAGGATGTTGAGGGCGTTGGTGCAGTGCTGGGCGATCAGGTCGAGGTAGGGCTTCCACATGTCGGAGCAGACGAACTCGATCTTCCTGGCCAGCTCGCTGCCGATCAGCGTGAAGAACTTCTGGAAGCTCTCGAGGGTGCGATCCTTGCCGACCCAGAGCAGGCGGATCATGCCGGCCTCGATCTGGTAGACCAGCGTCAGGTATTGATGGCCGCGGCCGTACTGGATCTCGTCGACGCCGATCGCGCGGACCGAATCGAGGGAGCGCCGCTCCAAGCCCCATTCGACGACCCACTCCACGGCCTGATAGACCTTCTCCCAGCTGGTGCGGAAGGACCGGGCGGTCTCCTGCCAGGATAGCCGCCGCGCCCACTGCGCCAGGAACTGCATGTAGGCCTTGGTGAGCGTGTGCTTGCCGATCCCCCACGGCACCTGCTCGACCTTGACCCCGCAACCGTGGCGGCAGTCGACGCGCCGCATGGCGTAGAGTAGGACGACCGCGAAACCCCAGACCGGGATGAACTCGAAGCGGCGCACCGGCAACTGGTCGTAGCCGCTGCCACGCCGGCCGCAGCCCGAGCAGCACGGACGCGATCCGCGGCGCGGACGCACTTCGATCTCGATAGTCTGGCTGGCTTGGCGCAGGTGCGCCGCTTCGTAGACGAAGCCGGGGAAGTGATGGCAGGCATTCAACAGGCGAGTCAGCAGCATGGGCAGGGTACGTCCTCAGGCCAAGGCGGAACGTCGAACGACACCTATGCAGGTGCCGTATGCGACGCTGCAAGCCTACTGCCCAGACCTGCCCGAGTGGCCGCAGCGCTGGCGCATCGAGGAGCGCGACCTCATCCCCGGACAAGCCCTGCTCGAGCTGTTTGCGCCCTTCCTCGAGCACCTGCGCGTGCACAGCGGGCTGGCTCGTAAGACGCTGCGTCGTCACCGCGACAATCTCTGGATGCTCGGCGGCGACCTCATTCGCCGCCTCCACGAAGCGCCGGCGCTGCGCAAACGCCCGCTCCGTGACACGCTCCTCGAACTGCTCGACGACGATGAAGGTGCGCCACTCATCTACCCGCCATTGACCGAGGAGGATCAGCGCAGCGTCGACAGCACCGGACGCAAGCTCAATGCCTTCCTGCGGTCCGCGACAATCAAAAAGGGTTGAGAATCACCCACAGATTCCGCCGACCAGCCAAAAAGAAGGGCGGGATCGCTCCCGCCCTTCGTCTTGCTCGGTGAGACTGGCGCGTCAGTTCAGGTCGAGCACCGTCGGGTCCGTGAGGACCACGAACGGACCGCCCGGCTGCACGGCGGAGGCGCCGAACAGCACGGTCTGGCGCTGCATCTCGACCGTTGCCGCGAGGCTTGGGCCGGGGTCGAACAGCGAGCCGTGCGAGCCCTTCGAGAAGAACGTGTAGCCGCCGTTGCCCGGGCCGACCGCATTCGGGCCGATGGTCTTGAGCTTGGTGAGCGGGCCCTGCGTGATCAGCCGGTCGGTGGAGCTGTTCGGCACGACTGTGTCGTTCAGCACCTTGATCAGGTGGACCGGGTGCATGCTCACTGCGTCCTTGATGTGGTTGATCGGGTCACCCGAATCGACCACCGACTGGAAGTCGCGGAAAAACAGGTTGTAGTTGTATGAGTTTTCCACAAGCTGCCCCGTGACACCCGCCTTGATGCGCGGGCCGAAGGTCTGCGAGTCGAGCAGTAGCTTGGTGATCACGCCGCCGGGAACGGCCAGCGTGACGGTGCGAAGGTCGTTGACGAAGTGGGTGTGCGAGCCACCGACGATGGCGCCGAGCGACAGGCCGGTGAAGCTGATGCGGGTCGGATCCACGCCCACCGGGCCGGCCGGGGCCGGGGTGCCAGGGGCGATCGCAAGGCCTGGGATCGACTTCGAGAGCTGGATGAGGTCGGCCTCAGCCTGGCGCAGATTGTCCCGCCCCGTGGCCGGGCTCGCCAGGTTGATCATGTGCGTGCCGGAGGCGTCGACCTTGCCATCGCCAGGGGCTGCTCCCGTCGCGTTGTTCACGAGATCGACGTTGAAGGTGCGCTCCGTCGCGCCGATGCACTGCGGCAGCGCCGGCGAGCAGTACAGCGCCCCGAACGTGGGGTCGCCCTGCACGATGCCGTGCAACGGGAGGTCCATCGCAACCACGATGAAGCAGGCATCCGCGTAGGCATCGGCCATGGTGAGCGCCTGGGCGCGGTTGCCCGTGATGCCGTGCTGCACGATGGCCACCGGCCAGCCTGCGGCGGGCTTGCCCGGGCAGGCCGACGCGCCGTTCGGGATCGACACCACGATCGGCACCGTGACGTCAGCAACCTTGGCGGGCACCGGATTGAACATGGTCAGGTTGCGGCTGGACGCATCGATCCCCGGTACCGCAGACGGGCCGGCCGCGGTCCAGAATCGGGTGAGCACCGCGGCGCTGTCCGTCGGGCTGGCCGGAGGCGTCAGGTAATACGGCAACCTCGTGGAGCCGACGTAGATGCTCGCCTTGCCGGCGGCACCAATCGCGGCGGTCGTCAGGCCGGTCGGCACGATCAGTGTCTGCTGCGGTGTCGTTATTTTTGAGATCACGTCGAGCACGTCGTCGATCGACTGCGTGGAGAAGCTCCAGGTGAGGATCACCGACGCCGGGCTCGTGGCCGTGGCCGCCTGCGCGATGCCGAGGTGCGCCTTGGTGAGCTGGCAGACCCGCCGGAGCGTCGCATCCGTGATCGTGCTGCAATCGGCGGGCGCCGACTTGAACGACGCGTACAGCGTGCTTGCGCCCATGCTGGTGCCGTTCGTGGCTTTGATGCCGTCGGTGAGCACCACGAGGTAGCCGACGTTCAGGACCTTACCGATGTTGGGACCGCTGTCGTTCACCGCCGGGCCGGTGCTGAAGGCGAGTGGCTTGAGCGGCGTGATCCGCAGGAACGTGCCGCCGCTGTCGTAGTCCGGCGAAATGTCGGCGGTGAAGTCGGTGCCGTAGGTGAGCACGCCAGCGACCGGGCTGGTGGCGCCCGTCGGCAGGAAGGCCGGGTTGGTCGCGGGCGCTTTGGTAGTTGGGTCCAGCCACAGCTTCACGATCTTCACGGAGCCGGCGCTGACAGACGCCGGATCGAGCGGCAGCGAGAAGCCCGTCGTCAGCGACGCGGTCGTGGACCAGCCGTCCTGCGAGTTCAGCGCCGTCTGCATTGCAGCGCCGCGCCACGGCACGGTCGGCAGGTTGAGCGTGCCGTCCACCGGAGCGCCCGGGATCGCGAAGTACAGGTCGTAAGGGTAAGGCACGTCGAGGACCGACGCCGCAAGGTTGATGTCGAACTTCGCGAAGGCCTCCTCCACGGGCGGCGGCGGCGACTCCGGTCCCTCACTCGACGCATGGCATCCGGCCAGCGCGATGCCTGTCAACATAGCTGCGAGCGCCGGCGCGAACGGCCTGTTCCTGGACTCGAACATTTGACTATCCCCTCAGTTTGAACCGCGCGTAGCATCGCGCGTATTAGTAATCTTCACAAAGCCTACGCTCGCCTGACGATGCCGCGCAACAATCGCCCGGAAACTCCGCACACGGGCCGTTTTGCCAAAGCAACAAACGGTCCGGAGGGCGGTCCCCCGACTCGCCGCACGGCTGCCCCCGCAGGCGGCCGTTTCGAAGTACGAATCATCGGTGGCGAATGGCGCGGTCGCAAGCTGCATTTCCCACCAGCGGCAGGTTTGCG
>Ga0073899_10004430_pt1 | contig 12312 bp, 10 predicted proteins | sample KloWWTmetaKNB5Ph_FD_88975 | JGI IMG/M metagenome (GOLD analysis project Ga0073899, IMG submission 88975) | Active sludge microbial communities from Klosterneuburg, Austria, studying microevolution and ecology of nitrifiers - Klosterneuburg... | ecosystem: Engineered > WWTP > Aerobic digester >... | reverse complement strand
TCCGCCCCTGAAAGACCACGCCCTTGCTGTCGCAGACCATGATATTCGCGCGCGGGATGCCCAGCAGCACGTAGAAGCGGGCCGAGGCGAGCGCCGCGGCGCCGGCCCCATTGATGACTACCCGCACCTTCTTGATGTCCTTGCCGGTGATTTCGAGGGTGTTCAGGACGGCTGCGCCGGAAATGATGGCGGTGCCGTGCTGATCGTCGTGCATGACCGGGATGTTCATCTCCTGGCGCAGGCGCTCCTCGATGTAGAAGCATTCGGGAGCCTTGATGTCCTCGAGGTTGATCCCGCCGAAGGTGGGCTCCATCAGTTTGACGGCCTCGATGATCTTGTCGGCGTCCTCGGTGGCCAGCTCGATATCAATGCTGTCGATGTCGGCGAAGCGCTTGAAGAGCAGGGCTTTGCCTTCCATGACCGGCTTGCCGGCGGCCGCGCCGATGTTGCCCAGCCCGAGCACCGCCGTGCCGTTGGTGATTACGGCGACGAGGTTGCCTTTGGCCGTGTAACGATACACATCGTCGGGGTTGTCGTGAATGGCCAGACAGGGCTCGGCCACGCCCGGGGTGTACGCCAGCGAAAGATCGCGCTGGGTGCTGCACGGCTTGGTGGGGACGATCTGGAGCTTGCCATGTGGCAGGCGCTCGTGGTACTCGAGAGACTCGCGCCCAATGGCGCTTCCATGTGTCACAGGCATGTTGCCTTCTCCTCCGCGTCGCGGCGGTGCTGTTTCCGACGTAGCGCGTAATCAGATGCGGGCGAGCAGTGCTTCTACCTGAACGATGGCGTCGGCGCTCGCCCGCGCCGCGACTGGCGACAGTTCTTCGCCAAAGCCAAATTCGACGCCCGGGATGGCGACCAGCCAGGCCTCGGGCGCGCCTCCAAACAGCGTTTTGGCCAGCCACAGCAGGCTGCCGGGATCGCTGGCATGGGGATTGAGAGGGTCGGCGCCCGGCTGAGGTTCCAACCGGGAGACCCGAGGCGCCGATTCATGCGGCGCGGCGTCGACCGCGTCGACGAAGATCACCCGCGCAGCGGCGCTGATGGCGATGGCCATCTCGGGCGTCAACTGGTGGGCGTCGAGAACGCGCGTCCCCGCGGGGACGCGCGCCTCGAGCGCGCGCGCGACGAACGGGCCGGCGCCATCATCGCTCCGCAGCGTGTTGCCGTATCCGATCACCAGCGCGCAGCGTTGCGCAACCGGCTCCGGGCCCGTGGTCGTGGTCACCTTAATCTCGGGTGCGCTGGGCCAGCACGTTGCCGGCGGCGTCCAAGACGCTCACCTGCATCGGCATCTGGCCATAGGCGTGGGTCGAGCAACTCAGGCACGGGTCATAGCAGCGGATGCCGCCCTCGACCCGGTTGAGCAGCCCTTCCGGAATCACGCCGTCCTTGACATTCGTGATGTAGTGCTGCGCGATCTGTTTGACCTTGCGGTTCATCGCGATGTTGTTGTTGCCGGTCGCGACGATCAAGTTGACCTTCTTGATCAGCCCGTTCTCGTCGACGTGATAGTGATGGAACAGCGTGCCGCGCGGGGCCTCGCTCACGCCCACGCCCTCGAGCTTGTTGATGCTTCCGCCGCTGCGAACCCGCGTCGAAAGGATGTCCGGTTCGTGCAGGAGCATCCCGATGCGCTCGAGCGCGGCCATGATCTCGACCAGGCGGGCATAGTGATACATGAACGACGAGGTCACGATCCCGCCGCTCCCAACCCGCTGGCGATACTCGGCCAGCTCGGCATCCGCAAGGGGCGTGCCGATCCGGGTGCACACGTTCAGGCGGGCCAACGGACCCACCCGATACATGCCCTGGGGATAGCCCATCGGCTTGTAGTAGGGCGACTTGAGATACGAGTACGGCTCGACCACTTCGCCGATGATCTCGCTGTAGCGGCGCGGGTCCAGATTGTCGACCAGGATGTTGCCGTCGCTGTCAACAACGCGCAGGACACCGTCATAGTGCTCCCACAAGGCGCCTTCACGGCTGACCAGACCGATGAAAAGTGAGCGGAACTTGCCGAAGTTCTCGCCCTCTTCCTTTGTCCCGTCCAGCATCTTCTTGAACATGTTGAGGGCCAGGACCGCGGTCGCGCGGGCCTCGGGCAACCGGTCAAGAATGTGCTTGTGGGCGTCCTTGCTGAGCGGCTCGCGCACGCCGCCGGGGACCGCCCAGGCGGGGTGGATCTTCTTGCCGCCGAGCAGCTCGATCACTTCCTGGCCAAACTGGCGCAGGCGGATGCCGGCTCGGGCGAGCTCGGGATCCTTGGCGATCAAGCCAAAGACATTGCGGGCGGCCGGGTCGCTGTCCCATCCGAGCAGAAAATCGGGCGAGCTCAGGTGGAAGAAGCTCAGCGCATGCGACTGGGTGAACTGTCCGAGGTTCATCATCCGGCGCAGTTTCTCGGCCGTCGGCGGGATCTCGACGGTCAGCACGTCGTCGCCGGTCTTGGCCGATGCCAGAATGTGGCTGATCGGGCAGATGCCGCAGATGCGGGCGGTGATGCCCGCCATCTCGCCGATGGGCCGCCCTTCGCAGAACTTCTCGAAACCGCGGAATTCCACGACATGGAAGCGCGCGTCGCTGACTTCGCCCGCCTCGTCGAGGAAGATCGAAATCTTGGCGTGCCCCTCGATGCGGGTCACGGGATCAATGACGATTCTTTGAGTCATGTTTTGTCTCCACTGGGTCCTGGAACGCCTGCCAATTCGCTCTTCGGAGGGGATATCCCCCGGCGGAGCCGGGGGATATCCCCTCCGGCAGCGATATTGCGGGCTGTTCTTAGCCGAACTTCAGCATCTCCCGGCCGATCATCTCCACCGGCTTGCCGGCGACGATCTGTTCGAGCACAGCTCGGATGCGCTTGGCCGAGGGCGGGCAGCCCGGTATGTACAGGTCGACCGGCACGATGGCGTGCACCGGCGCCACGCGCGCAATCAGCGGCGGCACAATGCCTTCGTCATCGGGAATCTGGGGGCGCAGCAGTTGCGCGTCGCGATAGGCCCGGTCGAGGACGACCTCAGGCCCGCCCAGCGGGTTGCGCATCCCGGTGACGTTGGAGGTCACCGCGCAATCGCCAAACGACGCCAGAACCTTGGTGTTTCGGCGGATGATGTGGATCAACTCCAGGTTGTCGCGGTTGGCGATCGCGCCCTCCACGAGCGTGACATCGACGTTCGCGGGGAACTGCTTGATGTCGACAATCGGGGAATACACCACCTCGATCAGGTCAGCCAACGGAATCAGCCACTCATCCAGATCGAGGAAGGACATGTGGCACCCGGAGCAGCCACCCATCCATACGGTTGCGAATCTCAATTTGCTCATGCTCTCACCTCATCACTCGCGCGCAAGGGCGCGCGAGCGATTACATCACCCATTGCTTCTTGTCGCGCGCATTCTTGAGGAAGGCGAGCTTGCTGCGATCCTTCACGCTCTCTTCAACGGTCGAACCGAGCTTGAAGATCGCGCCGGTGGGGCAGGCCATCACGCATTTGCCGCACGAAGTGCAGCTCAGCGATTCGCCCCAGGGCTGGTTGAGGTCGGTGATGACCCGCGCCTTCACCCCGCGCCCAAGGACATCCCAGGTGTGGGCGCCTTCGATCTCGTCGCACACGCGCACGCAACGCTGGCACAGGATGCAGCGGTTCTGATCCATCCCGAACTGGGTGTGGGTGAGATCCACATCGTGTTTTGGAAAGAGATAGTCATACCTGACGTGATCCATGCCGACCGCGATGCCGACATCCTGCAGTTCGCAGTGATTGTTGGCGACGCAACCGGCGCACACGTGGTTGCGCTCGGCGAAGAGCAGTTCGACCGTCATTCTTCGGTACTTGCGCAACTGCTCGGTGTCGGTCCTGACCTCCATACCCTCGGCGACCCTGGTCGTGCAGGCGGGCAACAGTTTGTTGATCCCAGTCACCTCGACCAGGCACATCCGGCAGGCGCCGATGTCGGTCAAACCGTCCAGGTGGCACAGGGTCGGCATCACAACGCCGGCATCCCGCGCGGCGTCCAGGATGGTCTCATCCTCGCGCGCGCTGACCGGTTTGCCGTTGATGGTAAGTGTCTTAGCGCTCATGTTGACCATCCTTGACCAGCTTGCTCTCGTATTCGCTCTTGAAGTAACGGAGTGTGCTCAAAACCGGATTCGGAGCGGACTGGCCCAGCCCGCACAAACTCGTGCGGCGGACCATGTCGCACAGCTCGGTGAGCGTGTCGAGATGGGCCTGGGTGGCTTTACCCTCGCTTATGCGGGTCAGGAGCCCGTGCATCTGGGCGGTGCCCACCCGGCACGGCACGCACTTGCCGCACGATTCTTCCATGCAGAATTCCATGAAGAAGCGGGCGATCTCGACCATGTCGGTCTGGTCGTCCATCACGATCATTCCGCCCGAACCCATGATCGAACCGACCTGGGCGAGCGATTCGTAGTCGACCTTCATGTCGAGATACTGAGCGGGAATACAGCCGCCGGACGGGCCGCCGGTCTGGACGGCCTTAAAGCTGCGTCCCTCGGGAAGCCCGCCGCCGATGTCAAAGACGATCTCGCGCAGGCTGATGCCCATGGGCACTTCAATCAGGCCGGTATTGTTCACCTGCCCGGTCAGCGCGAAGACCTTGGTGCCCTTGCTCTTCTCCGTGCCGATGCCGGCGAACCAGGCCGCGCCGCGACGGATGATCGGGGCGATGTTGGCCATGGTTTCGACGTTGTTGATCAGGGTGGGGCAGCCCCACAGCCCGGACTCGGCGGGGAAGGGCGGACGCGGGCGAGGCGTGCCGCGCCCGCCTTCAATTGAGGCGATCAGCGACGTTTCCTCGCCGCACACAAACGCGCCGGCGCCCAGCCGGACGTCGATGTCGAAGTTGAAGCCCGAGCCCATGATGTTGGCCCCGAGCATGCCGCCGCGCTGGGCCTGGCGTATCGCCGAGCGCAGCCGCTTGACGGCCAGCGGGTATTCGGCCCGCACATACACGTAGCCCTTGCCCGCGCCGACCGCGTAACCGGCCAGGAGCATGCCCTCGATGATCCGGAACGGGTCGCCTTCCATCGTGCTGCGATCCATGAAAGCGCCGGGATCTCCCTCGTCGCCGTTGCAGATCACGAACTTGCGAGCCAGGATGTCATCCGGCACGCGGCTTACGGCGGGCGAGTTGGACTTTGCCACGGTCGCCCACTTCAGGCCGGTGGGGAAGCCGGCGCCGCCGCGGCCGCGCAGGCCGCTCTTGCTGATTTCGTCGATGACTTCCTGCGGCTCCATCTCGAAGAGCGCCTTCTCGAGGGCCTGGAAGCCGTCCGCGGCGATGTAGTCCTCGATCCGCTCCGGATCGATCCGGCCGCAGTTCTCGAGCACGATCTTGGTCTGGCGCGTGAAGAAGGGCTGGCGCGTGTCAGCCTGCAGGCGCGTCGCCGGGGCGCCGCCGATCGAGGCGGCGATCTCCTTGGCGTCCTCGGGCTTGACATATTGGTACAGCGTGGCGGGTTCATCCGCGGGCTTGTCTTTCGCCTCGACTTCCACCAGGGGGCCAAGCGCGCACAGACCCGGGCAACCCACGCAGCGGACCTTGATCTTGCCGTCTCGGCCGGCGGCCTTCAGCTCTGATTCGATATTCTTCGCAATCGCTTCGCTCCCGAGCGCTTCGCAGGCCGTGCCGACGCAGACGTGAACATGATGCTCAAAATTGGCGTCCGCGGCCTGCTCGCGTTCGCGGGTGCGATCCAGTTCTTCAGGGGTCATGAGGCGTCCTCCGCGAGCTTCCGCAGCCGGGTCACCATCGCATCCGGCGCGATCTTGCCCGTCATCTCGCCGTCGATGACGGCGGCGGGGGCCATCGCGCACGATCCGAAGCAGCGCGCGGTCAGAAGTGAGAGATTTCCGTTGGGCGTCGTGGCTCCGGCGCTCAGGCCAAGCTCGCGGTGCAGCGTGTCCATCAGACGCCCGGCGCCTTTGATGTAGCAGGCTGTGCCCAGGCACACGACGCAAGCGTGTTTCCCGGCCGGCTTGAGGGTGAAGAGGTTGTAGAAGGTCGCGACGCCGTAGACCTTGCTCAGCGGGAGCTTGAGGGTCTTGGCGACCAGGCGCAACAAGTCGTCGTCAAGAAATCCGTACGCTTCCTGGGCGGTGTGCAGCGTCTCAATCAGGGCGTTGCCGCGGAACCCGTGCCGGCGCATCGTCGCCTCGACCAGCTTCGTGCGCTTGTCGACGGCGGCGGGCGGTGTGGCGGTGGGGGCGGCGGCCGACGCCGAAGCCGGCCGGGGCGGGCCAGCGGGCGGCGCGGGGGCCGGCCTGGGCGGGCCAGCAGGTGCGGTCATAGTGTTTCTCCTGCCACCGGATCAAATCGGATAACGATCTTTGTTGATTCAGCGGCGACGAATCCGTTTCCGAACACAGTGAATTTTAGCGCGACAGCGACTGGCCGACCGGGTCCGGCCGCCACGAATCCAGGGTCTTCATGTAATTGGCGCGCTCGAACATGGCCGAGTTGCGCACGTGGGCCTGGCTCATGCTGCCGCGCATCTGGCGGACCGAGACATATTCGCGCTCAGCCATCCAGCCCTGCAGATCGTGCAGGATCTCGCCGATGCGCTTGGTGCCGTTGGCAAGGAGTTCGCTCGCCACCATCACCACGGCGGCGCCGGCCATCAGGCCCTTGATTGTGTCAAGATGGGTGTGGACGCCAGTCGTCAGCGCCAGGTCAGAGGCCACCCGCTTGTATAGGATGGCGATCCAGCGCAGCGGCAGGCGCAGCTCGTCCGAGTCGCTCAGGACCAGATGCGGCACGACTTCGTAGTTGTCCAGGTCGAAGTCGGGCTGGTAGAAGCGGTTGAACAGCACCAGAGCGTTGGCCCCTGAGTCGGACAGCCGCTTGGCCATGTTGCCCATGGCGCTGAAGTATGGGCTGAGCTTGACCGCCACAGGAATGGTGACAGTCCGTTTGACATGAAACAGCGCGTCGATGTAGCGCCGCTCGACCTGATCGGCGCTGATCTTCGGATCGGCCGGGACATAGTAGATGTTCAGCTCGAGCGCGTCTGCGCCGGCTTGCTGAATGCGACGGGCGTAGTCGATCCAGGCCCCGTCCGTTACGCCGTTCAGGCTGGCGATGATGGGGATATGGGCGGCCTTCTTGGCCTGGTGGATGAGTTCCAGGTAGTGATCGGGGCCGGTGTTGTAGGTCCCCATCTCTGGGAAGTAGGTCGTCGCTTCGTTGAAGCTCTCGGCCCCATAGCTCATGAAGTGATTCAGGGAGTGGCTCTCCTGCTCGATTTGTTCCTCGAACAACGAGGGTAGGACGATGGCTGGCGCGCCGGCATCCTCGAGCCGCTTGATCCCATCCAGATTACGCGCCAGCGGCGACGCCGACGGCACCAGCGGGTGGGCCAGCTTCAGGCCCATGTAGGTGGTTGACAGGTCGATCATTTGGCTAGCTCCTCGTAGCGCTTGTAGTGCTCAGTCACCGCCGTCTGCGCCATGGCCATGAGCTCATCGGCGTGGGCGGGGTAACTCTGCGCCAGAATCCGGTAACGCTGTTCGTTGTTGGCGTAATCCTTGAACGCGATCTTGGCCGGCCCGCTGTCGAGCTGGAGCGGGTTCTTGCCCTGGGCTCGCAGACGCGGGTCATAGCGATACAGCGGCCAATACGTTGAATCAACCGCCAGCTTCTGCTGGCGCAGGCCCTGGGTCATATCGATGCCGTGGGCGATGCAGTGACTGTAGGCGATGACGAGGGCCGGCCCGTCGAAGGCCTCGGCCTCGGCGATCGCCTTGATTGTCTGGGCGTCGCTGGCGCCCATCGCGATCTGGGCGACATAGACATGGCCGTAGCTCATGGCGAGCATGCCCAGGTCCTTCTTGCGCATGGCCTTGCCTGAGGCGGCGAACTTCGCCACCGCGCCGAGCGGGGTGGCCTTGGAGGCCTGACCGCCGGTGTTCGAATAGACCTCGGTGTCCATCACCAGGATCTTGACGTTCTTGCCGGTCGCCAGAACATGGTCCAGGCCGCCGTAGCCGATGTCATAGGCCCAGCCGTCGCCGCCAACGATCCACACGCTCTTGCGGACCAGGGCGTCGGCGACTTCCTGAAGCAGGTGGGCTGCCTCGGCGGGCGCGCCACCGGCGGCGGTCATGGTTTGGAGGGTGGCCTTGAGCGCCAGCACCCGTTCGCGCTGGGCGTTGATGCCCTTGTCGTCAGTTTGATTGGCGTTCAGGAGCGCGTCGGTTGCCTCGGCGCCAACGGTCTCACGCAGGGCGGTCAGGCGCTCGCGCGCCATCGTCGTCTGCTGGTCAAGGGTCAGGCGCATGCCCAGGCCAAACTCGGCGTTGTCTTCGAACAACGAGTTGCTCCAGGCCGGGCCGCGGCCGACTTTGTTCTGGCTCCACGGCGTGGTCGGCAGGTTGCCGCCATAGATGCTGGAGCAGCCGGTCGCGTTGGCGATGACCAGCCGGTCGCCATACAGCGCGCTGAGCAGGCGCAGATAAGGCGTTTCGCCGCAGCCCGCGCACGCGCCCGAGAACTCAAACAGGGGCTGAAGCAGTTGCGAGTTCTTGACATTGGTGAAGACCACGCTGTCCTCGCGCTTCACTTCGGGCAGCTCCTTGAAGAACTCCCAGTTGGCGGCCTCGGTCTCGCGGATCGGGAATTGCTCGGCCATATTGATGGCTCGCCGCCCGACCTGGGTCTTGTCCTTGACCGGGCAGGCCTCGATGCACAGCGCGCAGCCGGTGCAGTCCTCGACGGCGACCTGCAGGCTGTAGCGCTGGCCGGGCATTTCCTTCCAGCGCGCATCGGTCGATTTGAAGGTTTCAGGCGCGCCCGCCAGCAGGGCGGGATCGTAGACCTTGGCCCGGATTACCGCGTGCGGGCAGACAAAGACACACTTGCCGCACTGGATGCACAGATCGGCGTCCCAGACCGGGACGTCCTGGGCAATGTTGCGGCGCTCCCACTGGGTTGTGCCGGTGGGGTAGGTGCCATCGATGGGAATTGCGCTGACCGGGAGCAGATCGCCGTCGCCGGCCATCATCTTGGCGGTCACCTTCTGGATGAAGTCAGGCGCATTGAGCGGGACGGTCGGCGGGACCGCCGCGCCGTTGGCGACCGTGTTTTCGGCGATCGTCACCGGGTGCATGTGCTCGAGGCTCTTGTCGACGGCGACGAAGTTCTTCAGCACAACGCTCTCGCCGCGCTTGGCGTATGTCTTGCGAATGGCGTCCTTGATCCGGGCAATCGCCTCGTCGCGCGGCAGCACACCGCTGATGGCGAAGAAGCACACCTGCATGACGGTGTTGATCCGGTTGCCCATCTCGGCTTCCTCGGCCACCTTGTAGGCGTCGATGACATACAACTTGAGCTTCTTGTCGAGGATTTGAACTTGGGCACGCTTGGGGAGCTTTCCGAACACGGTTTCGGCGTCGTAGACGCTGTTGATCAGCACGACGGCGCCCTCGGCCGCGGTGGCCAGCACGTCGTAGCGCTCGAAGAAGCCGAACTGGTGCACGCCGATGAAGTTGGCGTGGCTGATGAGATAGGGCGCGTGGATGGGCTTGGGGCCGAAGCGCAGGTGCGAGACGGTGCGCGCGCCGGACTTCTTGGAGTCATAGACGAAATAGCCCTGGGCGTAGTTGTCGGTCTCTTCGCCGATGATCTTGATCGAGTTCTTGTTCGCGCCCACGGTGCCGTCGGCGCCAAGGCCCCAGAACATCGCCCGGACGGTCTCGGCCGGCTCGATGTCGAAGGCCGGATCCCAGGCCAGGCTGGTGAATGTGACGTCGTCGTCGATGCCGATGGTGAAGTGGTTCTTCGGTTGAGCCTTCTTGAGCTCGTCGAAGACCGCCTTGACCATGGCCGGGGTGAATTCCTTGGACGAGAGGCCGTAGCGGCCGCCGACCAGGGTGCGCAGGTTGGCGGCGGTCTGAAGATGATCGGAGAAGCGCGCCTCGGTGATGGCGGTCGCAATGTCCTGATACAGCGGCTCGCCGGCCGAGCCAGGCTCCTTGCAGCGATCCAGGACGGCGATGCCGCGCACGCTGGCGGGCAGGGCATGAATAAAGTGCTCGACCGAGAACGGCCGGAACAGGCGGATCTTGAGCACGCCGACCTTCTCGCCCCGGGCGTTCAGATAGTTCGCGGTGTCCTCAACGGTCTCGGCGCCCGAGCCCATGATGACGATGACCCGGTCGGCGTCGGGGGCGCCGGCATAATCAAACAGGTGATACTGCCGGCCGGTGATCTTGGCAAAGAGATCCATCACGTTCTGGACGATGGTCGGAGTCGCCCGATAGAACGGATTCGACGCCTCGCGCCCCTGGAAATACATGTCGGGGTTCTGGGCGGTTCCGCGCATGACCGGGTTGTCGGGGGTCAGGGCCCGGTTGCGATGGGCGGTGATGAGCTTGTCGTCAATCAAGCCGCGCAGGTCGTCGTCACTCAGGGGCAGAATCTTGTTGACTTCGCTCGAAGTCCGGAAGCCGTCAAAGACATGCAGGAAGGGAATGCGCGATTCGAGGGTGCTGGCGAAGGAGATGGCGGCCAAATCCCCCACTTCCTGGACGGAGTTGGCGAATAACATCGCCCAGCCCGTGCTGCGGGTCTGCATGACATCCGAATGGTCGCCGAAGATCGACAGGCCCTGAGCGGCCAGCGAGCGGGCGGCCACCTGGAAGACTGCGCTGGTCAGTTCGCCGGCGATCTTGTGCATGTTGGGGATCATCAGGAGCAGACCCTGGCTGGACGTGAACGTCGTGGCCAGCGATCCGGTTTGCAGCGCGCCGTGCACGGCGCCGGCGGCGCCGCCCTCTGATTGCATCTCCTGGACGATCGGGACAGTCCCCCACAGATTGCGCTTGCCTGCGGCGCTCCACTGATCCGACAATTCGCTCATCCCCGACGAGGGCGTGATCGGGTAAATGGCGATGACTTCACTGGTTCTATAGGCGACCGAGGCGGCCGCCTCGTTGCCCTCAAGGGTGACAAACGGGCTTGAACTTTCCATGCCCTATTTGTACGTCGGGCGCGTGGTCTCCATATCCCCTCCATGGCCAGGCCCTGACTGGCCAGACAGGTAGTGCCGACTGGCCAGTTGGGCGGTCGGAGGGTGGAGAATGGGGGCATGAGCGACGAGGTATTGCGCGCCTGGGAGTTGGCTGGGAACATCGCCCTGGTGGCGGGCGTGCCGCTTGCCCTCATCGCGTTTCTGTGGCAGGCCCATCGCGAGCGGCAGAACGAGCGACTGGAGCTCCAGCAGCAGCAGGAGGAAATCTACCAGCGCCTGAGCGACGAATATGTCAGCTTCATGAAACTGCTGTTGCAGCACCCGGAGCTGAAACTGCTGCGCGAGACGCCGGCCTCGGCCTTCACCGCCGACCAACTCGATCAGCGCCATTTGATTTTCGGGGTGCTGGTTGCCCTGTTCGAGCGAGCGTTCATTCTGGTCTACGAGGAGCACATGGACGCCGAGACCCGCCGGCGCTGGCTGTCTTGGGAGGACTACATGCGCGAGTGGTGCCGCCGGGACGATTTCCGGCAGGCCCTCGCCCGCCATCTCGAGGGCGAGGATGTTGAGTTTCGCACCCATCTCGACCGCATCCTGATCGAGGAGGGGCGGAAGGCGTAGCTGGATTGTTGACGGTAGACAATCGACCGGCCAGGTGCGGCCCTCCAAGGTGGGCCGCACCTGATGGCAGGATCAAGCTCGCGGGTAGGCGCCATCGAACCATGGCCTCGTCGAGCTTTCGGTGCCTTCCCGCGAGGTTGATCCGTAAGGTGTCGACGGACATCGTAGCGCGAGTTCGCGCGGTTTGGGGCGACCAGAGGTCGCCCCTGCCGGTTGTGCGCGCATCAGGTCTGGTATCTCAAGTCAGGGGTGCGGCACGCCAAGGATAATGTGTCTGCATGGATGTCGCTGCTCAGGACGGAACTGCACTGGAGACAGCAAGAAACGTGCTCGAGCGCGAGCGGGGTCTTATCTTGAAGGGCCAATTCGAAATATCCCGTAGTCGTATCGGTGGCAACGGATGCGATGTAAGCGCTATTTTTGGGGCATGGCCCCCGATTTCGTATTCTCAGAAGTCAAGCTCAGGTTTGAGGCCGATGTCGCGCACTTCGATGGGCAGCTTTCGCGTGACCTTACCCTTGCTTGGGGAGGCTACTTGGCGGGGATGTTTGAGTGGGGTGCCATCAAGCTGGCGCAATACGTCATGGTCTACAAACTGCTCCCGAAACTTGAATTGCACGATCCGATCATCGATGTCTTCGCCCTTGCGCGAATCCTGATTGAGAAACGAGCCCACAAAAAGTGACTTGGTG
>Ga0073899_10004428_pt1 | contig 12314 bp, 11 predicted proteins | sample KloWWTmetaKNB5Ph_FD_88975 | JGI IMG/M metagenome (GOLD analysis project Ga0073899, IMG submission 88975) | Active sludge microbial communities from Klosterneuburg, Austria, studying microevolution and ecology of nitrifiers - Klosterneuburg... | ecosystem: Engineered > WWTP > Aerobic digester >... | reverse complement strand
GGGCAGGGCGGGCTGCGCGAGCTGTCGCCCGCCTACTTCGGCCTGGTCATGGCCACGGGCATCGTGTCCCTGGCGGCCGACATGCAGGGCTGGCCGCTGCTGGCGCGCGCGCTGCTGGCCCTCAATGCCGTGCAGTACCTGGTGCTGTGGGTCTTGTACGGGCTGCGCGCCTGGCGCTACCCGCGGCGCTTCTTTGGCGACATGGTGGATCACGCGCGCGGGGCCGGCTACTTCACCATGGTGGCGGCCACGGGCATCCTGGCCAGCCAGGCCATCGTGCTGCTGGGTGACGTGGCCCTGGGCTTTGCGCTGTGGGCGCTGGCGGCGCTGCTGTGGCTGTTGCTGACCTACACCATCTTCACGGCCTTCACGATACGCGCCGACAAGCCCAGCCTGGACAAGGGCATCAGCGGCGCCTGGCTGCTGGCCGTGGTGTCCACGCAGGCGCTGGCCGTGTGCAGCGCGCTGCTGGCCGCGCGCATAGGCCAGCCGCTGCGGCTGGAGCTCAACCTGCTGGCGCTGTCCATGTGGCTGTGGGGCGGCATGCTCTACATCTGGATGATGGCGCTGATCTTCTACCGCTACCTGTTCTTCCCCTTCTCGCCCGGCGACCTGTCGCCGCCGTACTGGATCAACATGGGGGCCATGGCCATCTCCACGCTGGCCGGATCGCTCTTGATACTGAACGCGCCGCAGGCGCCCTTCCTGGTGTCGCTGCTGCCGTTTTTGAAGGGCTTCACGGTGTTCTACTGGGCGTCCGGCACCTGGTGGATTCCCATGCTGGTGCTGCTGGGCATCTGGCGCCACGGCGTGCGCCGCTTTCCGCTGCGCTACGACCCGCTGTACTGGGGCGCGGTGTTCCCGTTGGGCATGTACGCGGCCTGCACCTGGCAGATGGATCAGGCGATGGAGTTCGGCTTCCTCGACGCTCTGCCGCGGCTGTTCTTCCCCGTGGCCCTGCTGGCCTGGCTGCTGGCCTTCGTCGGCATGCTGCGCAGCGTGCTGCACCAGTTGCACCAGTTGCGCCAGCGATAGGCCCAGGCGCGGGAGTGCCAAGGCCGCTTCGCTAGACTCGCCCTTTCTCTTCAGCAGACAACACAGCCATGGCATTGACAGAGCAGGATCTGCTGGCGGCACTCGCCAGCGTCCAGGACCCGCACACGGGCAAGGATTTCGTGAGCACGCGCGCCGTGCGCAATGTGCAGATCAACGGCGGCGACGTCGCCTTCGACGTAGAGCTGGGCTACCCCGCCAAGAGCCTGCTGCCCGCGCTGCGCCAGCAATTCATCGCCGCGGCCCGGGGCGTGGCCGGCGTGGCCAACGTGTCGGTCAACATCGGCAGCAAGGTCATCGCGCACGCCGTGCAGCGCGGCGTGCAACTGCTGCCGGGCGTGAAGAACATCATCGCCGTGGCCTCGGGCAAGGGCGGCGTGGGCAAGAGCACCACAGCCGTGAACCTGGCGCTGGCGCTGGCGGCCGAGGGCGCGAACGTGGGCCTGCTGGACGCGGACATCTACGGCCCGAGCCAGCCCATGATGACCGGCACCTCGGGCGACGTCGAAAGCCTGGACGGCAAGCTCATGGAGCCCAAGCGCGCCATGGGCCTGCAGATCAATTCCATCGGCTTCCTGGTCAAGGAAGAGCAGGCCATGATCTGGCGCGGCCCCATGGCCAGCCAGGCGCTGGAGCAGCTCATCATGCAGACGCGCTGGGACAACCTGGACTACCTCGTGGTGGACATGCCGCCGGGCACGGGCGACATCCAGCTCACCATGTCGCAGAAGGTGCCGCTCACGGGCGCGGTGATCGTCACCACGCCGCAGGACATCGCGCTGCTCGACGCGAAGAAGGGCATCACCATGTTCCAGAAGGTGAACGTCCCCATCCTCGGCATCGTGGAAAACATGGCCGTGCATGTGTGCAGCAACTGCGGCCATGTGGAGCACATCTTCGGCCACGAAGGCGGCAAGAAGCTGGCCCAAGGCCTGGGCATGGACTACCTTGGCGCGCTGCCGCTGGCCCTGTCGATCCGCGAGCAGGCCGACTCCGGCCGCCCCACGGTCATGGCCGACCCCGACGGCGAGGTGGCGCACATCTACAAGACCATCGCGCGCACGGTGGCCGTGAAGATCGCCCAGCAGTCCAAGGACTTCTCGGCCAAGTTCCCGACCATCTCCATCAGCAAGAGCACCTGAAGTTCAGGTCCCGAGGCGCGGTCATGAGGGGCAATGGATTGCGCTCACGGTAGGTCATGGCCGTGCCGGCGCTGCCCGTCATGGCGCCGGCCGTGGCGCGGGCGCCTTGGATGGCCTGGTCGGTCAAATGGCTCGCGCCATAGGGGCACGCATCAAAGAGACATGAGCAGCGATGCCATCCCGGTGACGCATGCCACGAGCGCAATGATGCCGGCCGCGGCCACGGGCAGGGCGGATGCCGTGATCGAATCCGCACCGGAAAGCATGTGCTTGCGGCGCCACGCGCCGTAAGCCATGACGGCTCCTGCAGCAATCAGCAGTGCCAGTGCCAGGGCGGTGATGGGCACTTCCCGGCTGATCCAGCCCGAGCGCAGCGCGAGCAGCGCGTTGGCAAAGATCGCCAGGCCCGTGCGGCTCCACGACAGCGCGGTACGTTGCGCCTGGAGCCCTGCGTCCTGGGCCGGCGAGGGCGCGTTGGGTGCACCCCCGGAGCTTTCCTTGCTCATCGATAGAAGAGAAGGAGCGTAACCACTGCGCCGATGCCGCACAGGCCTGCGGCAAGAGCCGGAATGGCCAGGGTGCCGGGCAGCCTGCGCGAATGGCGCATCGCGATCTCGTTGGCGCGCCAGCGCACGTAGGCCATGGCGCAAAGCAGTGCCGCAAGGAAGCTCAGGGCGATGGCCAGGGCGACGATAACCGTGTGTGGGCCGAGTCGGGTGGAGAACTGCTCGAGCAGGATGCCTCCGGCCAGCAACCCGAGGGAGGTACGGATCCAGGCGAGAAAAGTGCGCTCGTTGGCCAGCGAGAACCGGTAATCCGGCTCCGTGCCTTCCCTGCGCCATTGGGGTTCATACATCGCCAGCTCCAGCCGTCGCCGGCTGGTCTGGCCGGGATCTGCGCGATGTCGGCATGACCAGCGCGTCGAGATACGAGACGATGTAGTAGAGGATCAGGAACGGCATGAGCCGCAGAACCACTTTGCGGTAGGTCTGCTCGACCTCGTCCGTTGAATGTGCCTCCGTGGATGACGGATGCGATGCTTGGGTGGGCATGGGGTGCTCCTGGTTTTTTTGCGGTGTGGGAGGCGCGTGTGGGTGGAAGGGCTTTATGGGCGCGTGGCCGCCGGCTCTGCCACCTGCGCCGGGGGCAGCGGTTTGGCCAGTGCGTCGCCGGCCTTCGCGCCTTGGCCGGCTTGCAGCACGAAGAGAGGGTTGATGTCTAGTTCCTGCAAGACGTCGCGCAGGTCGACGGCCAGCGCGGATAGTCGCAGCAGCGTGTCGACCAGCGCCTCGACGTCGGCCTTGGGGCGGCCCCGGGCGCCATCGAGAATGGCGAAGGCGCGCAGTTCGCGCACCATTTGCTCGGCCTCCGAGCGCACGATGGGCGCGAGCCGGAAGTTCACGTCCTTCATCACCTCGGCATAGATGCCACCGAAGCCGACCATGACGGCCGGGCCGAACAGCGGGTCGTTGTTGATGCCGAGAATGAGTTCGTGCGCGCTGCTAATCATCTCCTGCACCAGCACGCCGTCAAGTGCCGCCTGCGGGGCATAGGTCCGGGCGTTGCGCATGATCTCGTCGAATGCAGCGGCGACGGCGTCGTCGCCCCTCACGCCCACGCGCACACCGCCGGCCTCGGTTTTGTGGGGAATGTCGGCCGACTGGATCTTCAGGACCGCGGGGGCGTCCATGCCTGCGGCGAGCTGGGCCGCTTGCGCGGCGCTGGTGGCCAGTTGCTCCTGCGTGGCGCGGATGCCGTAGGCGCCCAGCACCTGCTTGGCCTCGTACTCGGTCAGATCCGTGCGGCGGCCGGCGATGGCGGCGCGCACCTGGGGCTGGTGTATGACGAGCGGTTGCTCGGAGGCCAGCGCGTCCATACGCCGGCGTGCTTCGGCAAAAGCCCACAGCGCGCTGGCGCCGCGTGCGCCGCGCACCGGCGACTGGTAGCGTGGAATGCGGGCCTGGTCGAGGATGTCATAGGCCTCCTGTACGCTGGATGGATCGGCATTCCAGGCGACAAGGATGGGAATGTCGCGTTCCTGCGAGATGCGGGCGATCTCGCGGGCCAGTTCGACGGCCAGCTTGCCGCTGGCGGCTGCCAGCGCCAGGCCGATCATGTCTACGTTCGGGTCGTCCGCCAGTTTTTCCAGCGTGACCTTGAGCAGGTTGGCGTCGGCCAGCAGGCTCGCCGTCACGTCCAGCGGGTTGGCCACGGCTGCGAACGACGGGAGTACCTGCTTGAGGGCGTCCACCGTCGATGCGTCGAGCGCGGGCAGTTGCAATCCACCGTTGGATGCACCGTCCGCCATCGCGATGCCGGCGCCGCCGGAGATCGTGACCACCGCGAGCCGGTTGCCCTTAGGAAAGCGCCGGGACAGCAGCGCCTTGGCGCAGTCCGCCAGGTCGCCGACGTCACTCACTTCGATGATCCCGCTTTGCTTGAAGGCGGCGCGGTACAGCGCCATGGCGCCTCCGAGGTTGGCGGTGTGCGAGGCTGCCGCCTTGGCACCGGCTTCCGAGGTGCCGACCTTCCAGACGAGCATGGGCTTGCCGGCCCGCAGCGCGCGCCGGCCGATGTCGACCAGCCGGTGCGCGTCCTGGAAGCCTTCGACGTAGCCCGCGATCACATGGGTTTCGGGGTCGTCGATCATCGCGTCCATGAAGTCCAGCGAAGTCGTCACGGACTCGTTGCCGGTCGAGACGTAGTGCCTAAAGCCTATGCCTTCCTGGCTGGCCAGCATCACGATCGAGTTGCCGAAGGCGCCGCTTTGCGAGGTCAGGCTGAGATGGCCGGCGGGGTAGCTGAGGCCATAGGGCGCGCCGAAGCCGACGTGGATGCGGTCGCTGATGTTCATGTAGCCCTGGCAGTTCGGGCCGATCACGCGCATACCGAATTCACGCGCCGTGGCAGTGATTTCGTGCTGGGCGCGCGCACCTTCTTCGCCCGCTTCGGCAAAGCCGGACGAGAGGATCACCGCGAAGCGGCAGCCCCTGCGGCCCAGGTCGGCCAGCGCGCCGGCGACGCGCTTGGCCGCCACGGCGATCACCGCCACGTCGGGCGCGACCGGCAGCGATGCGGCGTCCGGATAGCAGGTGTAGCCGGCGACTTCGGTGTAGCGCGGGTTGACGGGCAGGATCTGGCCCGCATAGCCCTTGGCCTTGAGGTGCGCGATCGGCTGCCCGCTGATGGAGGCCAGATCCTGCGACGCGCCGATGACGGCGACGGAACGGGGATTGAAGAAATGCTCGAACGTAGACATAGGTATTCCAGGAAAACGGCGCGCAAGAACACCCGATCCGCCTCGCCGTCATGGCCGGATCAGGGGGCGGCGACGCGATGGCCGGCCGCCGAGGGTGGGGGGAGTTCAGGCCCGATGCATCGGGCCGGGGGAATCAGGCCCGGAGGTCGTAGCCCGCTGCGCTGAAGGTGCGCTTGGCGATGTTGAGCTGGTGGATCTGGCTGGTGCCCTCGTAGAGCCTGAACAGGCGCACGTCGCGGTACAGGCGCTCGATGCTGTTGTCAGCGATGTAGCCATAGCCGCCCAGGGTCTGCACGCAGCGGTCGGCGACGCGGCCGCACATCTCGGAAGCGAAGTACTTGCAGATGGAGGCTTCCAGCGTCACGTCCTCGCCCGCATCGCGCTTGCGCGCCGTCTCCAGCACGAGGGCGCGGGCCGCGTGGATCTCGGTCTGGCAGTCCGCGATCAGCGCCTGCACCAGCTGGAAGCTGCCCACAGGCTGCCCGAACTGCTTGCGGCTGGCCGTGTGGGCGATGGCGTCATCGAGCATGCGGATGGCGGGGCCGATGCACAGCGCGGCCAGATGCAGGCGCTGCTTGTTCAGCACCTTCATGGCCGTCTTGAAGCCCTGGCCTTCCTTGCCGATCAGGTTGGCGGCGGGTACGCGGCAGTTGTCGAAGTGGACTTCGGACACGGGCGATCCCGCCTGGCCCATCTTGTCGTAGGGCTTGCCGGTGGACAGACCCTGCATGCCGCGCTCGACCAGGAAGGCCGACACGCCGCCGGCGCCCTGGTTGTCCGGGTCGGTGCGTGCCATCACCGTGAAGAGGCCGGCGAGAGGGGCGTTGGTGATGAAGCACTTGGTGCCGTTGAGCACGTAGTGGTCGCCGTCGCGCACGGCCGTAGTGCGCAGCGCCGTCGCGTCGGAACCAGCCTCGGGCTCGGTCAGCGCAAAGCAGCCAGTCAGCTTGCCGCTGGCCAGGTCGGGCAGGTAGCGGCGCTTCTGCTCTTCCGATCCGTCGGCCACCAGAGCCTCGGAGCCGATGCCGGTGTTGGTGCCGACCCGGGCGCGGAACGCCACCGAGCATTGCGACAGCTCCATGGCCGCCCGCACCAGTTCCTCGGTCGTCATGCCCACGCCGCCGTAGGCTTCCGGGATCGAATAGCCGAACAACCCGTTGGCTGCCATCTCGGCCACCACTTCGGCGGGCACTTCGTCTTCCGCTGCCACGCGGGCTTCATGCGGTACGAGACGGTTGCGCACGAAGTCGCGCAGTTCGTGGATGAAGGCTTCGAAACTCTGGGGATCCCGGATCATGTTGTCTCCTGCTGGGTTCGCCCGAAAACGTCGGGCACTGGAGTTAATGTAGAAAGATCCAATGCCGGAGGATGCGGGTGTTTCGGTATATGAGCCAGGCAACCATGGGGGAGCGTTTCGAGTCACATACCGAAACACCCTGCACCCAACAGAGCGGTAGCCCGGAAACTTGCAGGCACTATGAACGCCACACCGAACCCCTCCAACCAAGGCCCGCTGAGCGGCGTACGCATCCTCGATCTGGCCACCGTGCTCGCGGCCCCGTTCGCCTCCACGCTTTGCGCGGATCTGGGGGCCAGCGTCATCAAGGTGGAACTGCCCGATGGCGGCGATTCGCTGCGCAGCCTCGCGCCCGTCACCCCCAAGCATGCGCTGTTCTGGAAGGCGACCAACCGCGGCAAGAAGGGCATCTCTCTCGACGTGCGCAAGCCCGAAGGCAAGGCGCTGCTGCTGCGGCTGTTGAAGGATACGGACGTCCTCGTCGAGAACTTCCGTACCGGCACTCTGGCGCGCTGGGGCCTGGATTTCGAGACACTCAAGAAGGCCAATCCCAGGCTCATCGTGCTGCGGCTGACCGGCTTCGGCCAGACCGGGCCCTATGCTTCGCGCCCGGGGTTTGCGCGCATCTTCGAGGCCATGAGCGGCTTCGCCCATCTCACCGGCGAGGCAGACGGCCCGCCCCAGCACATGAACTTTCCGTTCGGCGACGTGGTGTGCGGCGTATTCGGCGCCTTCACCATCGCGGCGGCCGTCGCCGAGCAACGGGGCAGCGAGGCGCCGCAGCCGCGGGAAATCGACCTGTCGGCCACAGAAGCCCTGATCCGGCTGCTCGATCCGCTGCCGGTGGAGTTCGAGCAACTGGGCGTTGCGCGCCAGCGCGCCGGCTCCCGCGCCACCTATACCGCGCCGTCCAACATGTATTGCAGCGCGGACGGCGTGTGGATCACCATGGTGGGTACTTCCGATGCGATTTTCCAGCGCGTGACGCAGGCCATGGGCAGGCCGGAGCTTGCGAGCGATCCGCGCTTTGCCAGCAACCCGCTGCGCGTCGAGCATCTGGATGCGCTCGATGGCGAGATCGCGCGCTGGTGCAAGTCGCTGACCTTCGAGGACCTGGCAGCGGCGCTCAGCCAGCACCAGGTGCCGTTCAGCAAGGTCTACGACATCCGGGACGTCATGGAAGACCCGCATTTCAAGGAACGGCAAGCCATCATCCGCATCCCGGACAAGGACTTGGGCAGCATCCCCGGGCCCTGCGTCGTGCCGCGCTTCAGCGGGCACCAGCCGCGGATCGAAGCCACCGGCCCTGATACCGGCGAACACAATGCCGAGGTCTACGGCGGACTCGGCCTCACGGCAGACGATCTCGCCCGCCTGAAACAGTCCGGGGTGATTTGACTGGGGCTCACGCGTCATCAATGGCGCGCATGCCGATGGCGGCCTCGACGCTGCGCACCATGGCGCGCAGCGCGTAGCCGGCCTCGCGCGCCTTGGCCATGCGCAGGGGCTCATCGGTCAACAGCGAACAGCTGAAAACGATCAACTCTCCATGCAGCGGTTTGTGCATCGGCACCGCGACCGCCACGCGCCGAACGTCGTAGGCGCCCCGGTTAATGCTGAAGCCATACCGCTGCATCTGGCTTTGCGTCTTCTCGACGTCTTTCAGGTTGGCTGCAAACACCTCAGGCATTTGGAGCCGGATCTTGTTCATAACGGCGACCCGCTGCGCTCTTGGAACCGAACACAGCCACGCGCGACCTGCGGCCGATTCCACGAGCGGCAGACTGGAGCCGATATCGACCCAGGGCGTTTCCCGGTCGACCTTGCGCACGGAGTCCAGGTAGATGATGGAGGCGCGATCACGTACGCACAGGGAGACCGTGCCGTCCACGCGCTCGCCCAGGTCGCGCATCCACGGGCGGGCGATCTGCCGGATGTCCATGCCTGCCAGCAGCGGGTAGCACAACATCAGCACTCCCGTATCGAGCGAATAGCCGCCGCGCAGTCCTTCACGGCGCAGGTAGCCCAGCTCGATGAGGGTGAAGGCGAGCCTGGACACCGTGGCTTTCTCCAGGCCTGTCAGCGCCACCAGTTCTCCATTGGTGAGTACCGGCTTGGCGCTGGAAAAGGCCTGCAGAATCTGCAGGCCGCGTGCGAGCGTGACGGTGAACTGCTCGTCCGCGTCCTTGGCGGCTGGGCGGCTCATGGCTGGGCCACCTGCTTTTGGTTTTCCTGCAGCAACTGGTCGATCTGCGCCGCGGTATCCTTGAGCAGCGGACCCACGTCGCGCTCGAGCTGGGCGGAGCCCATGCGGCCCTGGAGCATGCCGCAGTTGAGCATGACCAGTTCACCGCGCACGCGTTCACGCAGCGGCAAGGCCAGACCATTCACGTCGTGCAGGAAATCGCCCTGCGAAATGCAGAAGCCCCGTTCCCGCAAATCTCGCACCGCGGTGTCCACGACCTCCGCGGCACCCAACGCGGCAAGGCTCTTGCCGGTGCTGCGCTGCAGCCATGCGTAGGCATCTTCGCGTTCGGCGACTTCGCAGGCGGCAAGCCAGGCACGCCCGGCGGCCGTTCTCAGCAAGGGCAGGGCCGCCCCGATTTCAGGACGGAAGTCCCCGACGTCGTGCTCGCGCGTGGTCTCGATGTAGATGACCGATGCGCGGTGCCGCATGCCCAGGGATACGGTGCCGCCCGTCCTGTCCGCCAGGCGCTGCATCAGCGGCCGGGCTACTTGCCTGACGGGCAGGTGCGCGAGCAGCGGATAGGCCATGGAGAGCGACGCGGCGCCAAGCCGGTAGCGGCGCGCCTCCTGGTCAAAGCGCAGCAGGCCGATCAGTTCCAGCGTGTAGCTCAGCCGGCATACGGTCGCCTTGGACAGCCCCGAGCGCCTGGCCAACTCGCCGTTGGTCAAGGAGGGCGCGAACGGGGTGAAGCAGCGCAGCAATGCCATGCCATGGGCCAGCGTGCTGGCGAAGCGCTGGTCGTTTTTGCTGTTTTCCACGAGAGCCCTCCCGACATGCTGCTGAGTAATATGCCGAAACCTTGTGCCACGGAACCAGGCCTATCGAAGATCATTTCTCCATCACACAACGGAGACATCCATGCACTTTTCGCACCGCCGTTCCGCCTTGGCCGCCATCGTGGCACTGACCTGCCTGCCCAGCATTGCCAGCGACTATCCCACCAAGCCCGTGCGCCTGATTGTTCCCTACGCGGCCGGCGGCGGCACGGACATCGTAGCGCGCCTGGTCGCGCAAAGGCTCGGCAAGCGCCTGGGCCAGTCCTTCATCGTGGAGAACAAGGCCGGCGCCGCCACCCAGGCGGGCACCGCCGCGGTGGCGAATGCCGCGCCCGACGGCTACACGCTGCTCATGGGCACCGCCAATCTCGCCACCAATGTGCCGCTGTTCAAGAAGCTGCCCTATGACGCGAGCAAGGATTTTGCGCCGGTCTCGCTGGTGACCAAGGTGCCGGTGTACCTGTTCGTGACGCCGAACTCCCCCATCAAGAGCGCGAAGGACATCGTCGGCCTGTCGAAGACGACCAAGGGCGGCCTCTCCTGGGCTTCGGCGGGCATTGGCAGCATTCCCAACCTGGCGGGCGAGCTTTTCCACGCGCAGACCAAGGCCGACATGACCCACATTCCCTACAAGGGCAGTTCCGAGTCGGTGATCGCGGTGGCCAGCGGCCAGACCGCATTTGCGTTCGACAACCTGCCGCCCTTCGCGGCCCAGGTCGCGGCGGGCAAGGTCAAGCCGATTGCCGTGGCCCTGCCGCAGCGCTCCACGCTCACGCCGGACGTCCCTACGCTGCAGGAGCTCGGCATCCCCGTGGTCGCGTTTTCCTGGTGGGGCGTGCTGGCACCCGCGGGCACGCCAGCATCCATTGTCGACAGGCTCAACAAGGAAATCGTCGCCATCGTGAAGGAGCCTGACGTGCAGGCGCGCTTTGCGCAACTCGGCATCGAGGGCGTTGGCAGCACGCCTGCCGAGTTCAGCGCCCATATCCAGTCCGAGACCAAGAAGTGGAGCGAGGTGGTGAAGGCCGCGGGCATCCAGCCGGAGTGAGCATGAACACATTTCGCGCGTTCAGGCTGCATGCAGCCGCAGAAGGGGCCCAAGGCCGGCTGGAAGACCTGCGCATCGAGGATCTGAGCGAAGGCCAGGTCCTCATCAAGGTCTGCTATTCCAGCATCAACTACAAGGACGCGCTGGCGTCCAAGGGGCTGAACGGCATTGTCCAAGGTTTTCCGCGCATCGGAGGCATCGACCTGACCGGCGTGGTGGAGCAGTCCTGCGATCCACGCTGGACGTCGGGCGATGAGGTCATCGTGCACGGCTTCGGTATCGGCGTGCAGACCGATGGGGGCCATGCGCACTATGCGCGCGTGCAGGCCGACCATGTGCTCGCGCTGCCCGATGGCCTGGACCTCAAGGATGCCGCCACCTTCGGCGTGGCCGGCTACACCGCGGCGCTGTCGCAGTACTGCATGGAGCTCAATGGCCTCGCGCCGCTGATGGGCCCGGTAATCGTGACCGGCGCGACCGGCGGCGCAGGCAGCCTTGCCATCGCCATGCTCAGCGCCAGCGGCTACGAAGTCACCGCCATGAGCGGCAAGGCCCAGGAAGCCGCCTACCTGCGCGGCCTGGGGGCCCATGCGGTGATCGGGCGGCAGGCCTTCGGCGAGCGCCCCAAGCCGCTGCTCAAGGCGCAGTGGGCCGGCGCCGTCGACTCGGTGGGCGGCGAGACGCTGGCCTGGCTCACTCGAACCATGCTGCCCGAGGGCGTGATTGCCGCATTCGGCAACGCTGGAGGCATGCAGCTCGACACCACCGTGCTGCCCTTCATCCTCAGAGGGGTGAAACTGCTGGGCATCAATGGCAACAGCTCGATGCCGCTGCGGGAAACCGTCTGGAAGCGCATCGCCGCCGTCGCGCGCTCCTGCCATCTTGAGCTCGTGCGCAACGAGATCGGCCTGGACGAATTGCCAGACTGGTTCGACAGGACATTGGCCGGGCAGGTGCGCGGCCGCACCGTCATCTGCATGCAGTAGGACACGGCGGCGCGCATTGACGCTGGCTGGAGGGGCATGCACACTGCCTGCGCCCCATGCTTCCCCTGGATGAATCCGGCCCCATGACTTCCAGAAACGAATCCCCCGCCGTGCCCCTGGCCACGGCGGATAACCTGCGCGAACTGCTGGCTGTGCTGCACCAATGCCCCGTGCCAGATTGGGCGAGCGCAGCACTTTCAAGGATCGCAGCTACCTGGAGCGCGACCCGCATCGCGTCCTCGATCAATTTCATTGATCAATCAGGCGCGTAGCCGCTGAGGGGTTCGTCCATGTCCGTTGAGCAAAAAATTCAGTTCTACAAGGGCCCGGCCGGCGGCTGGGGCGCCTTGAACAGCGTCAAGAACACGCTGCTGCGCCAGGAGATTCCGGTCAAGGGCGCCAAGACGCTGCTGTCGGCCAACCAGCCGGACGGCTTTGACTGCCCCGGCTGCGCCTGGCCCGACCGCAACCACCATTCGGCCTTCGAGTTCTGCGAAAACGGCGT
>Ga0073899_10004427_pt1 | contig 12315 bp, 10 predicted proteins | sample KloWWTmetaKNB5Ph_FD_88975 | JGI IMG/M metagenome (GOLD analysis project Ga0073899, IMG submission 88975) | Active sludge microbial communities from Klosterneuburg, Austria, studying microevolution and ecology of nitrifiers - Klosterneuburg... | ecosystem: Engineered > WWTP > Aerobic digester >... | reverse complement strand
GTGGTCGTGGTCGTGGTCGTTGTCATGGCGGCTCAGGGGGTGGTGATCAGGTGGCAGGCGGCCTCGCGGCCGGGCGCGATCTCGCGTAGGACGGGCCGCTCCTCGCGGCAGCGCGCCAGCGCGTGGGGACATCGCGGATGGAAGGGGCAGCCCGGCGGCGGCGCAAGCGGCGAGGGCAACTCGCCCTTCACGGGCTCGAACACGCGCTTCCGGCCGTGGATGCGCGGGATCGCCTCGAGCAGCGCCCGGGAATACGGATGCGCGGGCGCCTCGAAGAGCGCGGCCACCGGGCCGGTCTCGACGAGGCGCCCGAGGTACATGATCGCCACGCGGTCGCAGATGAGGCGCACGAGCCCGAGGTTGTGGCTCACGAAGAGGTAGGTGAGCGCGTGGCGCTCGCGCAGGTCCATGAAGAGGTTCACGACCTGCGCCTGGATGGAGACGTCGAGCGCGGCGACCGGCTCGTCGCACACCAGCACGCGCGGCTTCACGGCGAGCGCCCGGGCGATGCCGATGCGGCTGCGCTGGCCGCCGGAGAACTGGTGCGGGAAGCGGTCGCGGTAGGCGCGGTCCAGGCCCACGTCGGCGAGCGCCCCGTCGATCGCGGCATCGAGTTCGCCGGGCGGCACCAGCTTGTGCACCGCGAGCGCCTCGCCCACGAGGCGGTGCACGCGCATGCGCGGATCGAGCGAGGCGAAGGGGTCCTGGAAGATCATCTGCACGGCGAGGAGGTAGTCGAGCCGCTCGCGGCCGGCGAGCCCCGTCACCGGGCGTCCCTCGAAGAGCACCTCGCCCGCCGTGGGCGGATGGATGCCGGTCACGAGGCGCGCGAGCGTGGACTTGCCGCAGCCCGATTCGCCCACGAGCCCGAGCACCTCGCCCCGGAGCACGGCGAGATCCACGCCGTCGACCGCGCGCACCACCGGCGGCGGCTTGCCGCGCCCGGCCGCCGCGAGGATCCGCTCGGCAAGCGTCGGGCGCCGCGTGAAATGCTTGCGAACGCCGCGGACCTCGAGGACCGGCACGCTCATCGCGTCTCTCCGGGCGAAAGCGGATGGTGGCAGCGGAAGCGGCGGCGCCCCTCGACCGATTCCCGCGGATCGGCCGAGCGGCAGGTGGCGGAGGCGCGAGCGCACCGCGGCGCGAACGCGCAGCCCGCCGGCCGCAGGTCCAGGCGCGGGGCCATGCCGTCGATCTGCGCGAGGCGCGTGCCGCGCACGCCCACGTCGGGCACCGAGTCAAGCAGGCCGCGCGTGTACGGGTGGCGCGGGAAGTCGAGCACCTCGGCCACGCTGCCCGTCTCGACGATGCGCCCGGCGTACATCACCGCGACGCGGTCGGCAAGCTCGGCCACCACCGCGAGGTCGTGCGTGATCCAGATCACCGCCGCGCCCGTCTCGCGCGCGAGCTTCTGCATCTCGAAGAGGATCTGCCCCTGGATCGTCACGTCGAGCGCCGTGGTGGGCTCGTCGGCGATGATGAGGTCGGGCCTGTTGAGGAGCGCGGTCGCGATCGCCACGCGCTGGCGCATGCCGCCGGAGAATTCGTGCGGATACTGCGTGAGGCGCGTGGCGCCCGCGGAGATGCCCACGCGGGCGAGGGCCTCCGCCGCGAGCGCGAGGGCCGCGGCCGCCTCCGTCCCGCCGTGCTCGAGCACGGCCTCGGCCATCTGCTCGCCGATGGTGAGCACCGGGTTCAGCGTCATCAGCGGGTCCTGGAAGATCATCGCGATCCGGTCGCCGCGCAGCTCGCGCAACCGCTCGGCGGAAGCCGCGCGCAGGTCCTCGCCCGCGAAGCGCACCTCGCCCGCGATCACTTCTCCCGGCGGATCGACGAGCCCGGTGATGGAAAATCCCGTCACCGTCTTGCCCGAGCCCGACTCGCCCACGAGCCCCAGCACCTCGCCGCGGTCGACCTCCAGGTCGACGCCGTCCACCGCCGCCCACGCGCCGTCGGCCAGGTGAAAGACCGTGCGCAGGCCGCGGACCTCGAGAAGCGGCGCGTTCAATGGCGGTGGGCGTCGAAGCTGCGGCGCAGCCGCTCGCCGACGACGTTGATGGACATGATGAGCGCGAGCAGCGCCAGCCCCGGGAAGAGCGAGATCCAGTACTCGCCCGAGAGCAGGAACTCGAAGCCGTTGGCGATGAGCAGGCCCAGCGAGGGCTCGGTCACCGGCACGCCCACGCCGAGAAACGACAGCGTGGCCTCGAGCGTGATGGCCCCCGCGATGCTGACGGTGGCCACGACCAGCACCGAGCCGATGCTGTTGGGCAGCAGGTGCGCCCGCATGATGTAGGCGGTGGGCAGGCCCTGGTTCACCGCCGCCTCGATGTATTCCTTGCGCCGCTCGACGAGCGCGGCCGCGCGCATGAGCCGCGCGTAATTGGCCCACTGCACCACCACGATCGCGAGGATCACCTTGTCCACCCCGCGCCCGATGGAGGCGAGCAGCACGAGCGCCACGAGGATCGACGGGAAGCCCAGGATGAAATCCACCACGCGCATGAGGATCGCGTCCACGCGCCCGCCGAACTGCGCCGCGGCGAGGCCCACGGTCACGCCCACGAACAGCGCGCCCGCGGTCGCCGAGAGCCCCACGAGGAGGCTCGTGCGCAACCCGTAGAGGATCGCGGAGAGCATGTCGCGGCCCTGCGCGTCGGTGCCCAGCCAGAAGGTGAAGCCCGCCATGCCATTCCCGCCCGGCGCGAGCCGGTTGTCCATCACGTTGAGCGCGGTGAGGTCGTAGGGGTCCTGCGGCGCGATGAACGGGCCGACGAGGGCGACGGCGACGATCGCGGCCAGCACGACCAGCGCGCCGCGCACCGTCGGCCGGCGGCGCAGGCGGCGCAGCACGCGCCGGCGAAGCGGCGTGTCGTCCCCGGGCTGGACGGGCGCCGCGCTCAAGCCGTTTCTCCCACGAGGCGAACGCGCGGGTCGAGCGCGGCGTAGAGCAGGTCCACGAGCAGGTTCACGCTCACGAAGAGGAAGGTCGCCAGCATGATGTAGGCCACGACGATCGGCCGGTCGAGCTGGTAGATGCTGTCGATCAGGAGCTTGCCCATGCCGGGCCAGGCGAACACGGTTTCCGTGATCGTCGAGAAGGCGATGAGGCTGCCGAACTCGATGCCCACCACCGTCACCACCGGGATGAGGATGTTGCGCAGGATGTGCCGTCCGACGATGCGCCGCGGCCGCACGCCCTTGGCGCGCGCGTACTTCACGTAGTCCTGCGCCTTCGCCTCCGCCGTGCCCGCCGCGACCAGGCGCACCATGAGCGCCATGTTGGGGATGGCGAGGTTCAGCGCCGGCAGGATCAGGTGCCTCCACCCGTCGGGCGTGAGCAGGCTCGTCTTGAGGCCGAGGATCGACACCGTCTCGCCGCGCCCCGAGGCGGGCAGCCAGCCGAGCAGCACCGCGAAGAGGAGGATCAGCATCATCCCCTTCCAGAAATTGGGCAGCGAGTAGCCGAGCACCGTGCCGCCCATGATGAAGCGCGACAGGCGCGTCTCGGTGTCCAGGCCGGCGGCGAGGCCGAGCGGGATGCCGCCGGCGAGAGCGAGGCTCATCGCGAGCAGCACCAGCTCGAAGGTGGCGGGCAGGCGCGAGACGATCAGCTCGATGGCGGGCACGCCGTGCACGAAGGAGCGCCCCAGGTCGCCATGCAGCGCATTCCAGACGAAGACGAGGTACTGGCGCCAGAGCGGCAGGTCGAGGCCCAGGCGGCGCACCAGCTCCACGCGCTCCAGCTCGCTCGCCTGCGGCGGGACGAGGAGCTCGATCGGGTCGCCGATGCCGTAGACCGCGAGGAAGACGACGATCGAGGCCGCCAGCAGGACGAAGAAGCTCTGGATCAGCCTCTGCAGCGCGTAGGTCGCCACGGGCGGCGGCGCCCGCCGCTATTTCTTCGCGGGCTTCGCGTTCATCGCGAACGTGTACTGGTCCGCGCGGCCCGCGTAGGCGATGTCCGCGCGGTGGGCCCAGAGGGAACTCTCGAAGTGCAGCGGAATGAAGGCGCCGACCTCGAGGAGCCGGGTGAGCGACTGGCGAAGCAGCTCCGCGCGCTTGTCGTCGTCCATGGTCACCAGCGCCTTGCCCACCAGCTCGTCGAGGGCCGCGTCGGCGAGGCCGCCGTAGTTCGAGGTGCCGCGCGTCTTCTTGTCGTCGAGCGAGGCGGCCCAGTAGCGCAGGAAGGAAGAGCCCTCCGCGGACCCCCAGCCGCCCATCGCGAAGCTGAATTCCTTCTTGGCACGGCGCGGGAAGTAGATGGCGCGCGTCATCGCGTCGACCTTGGTGCGGATGCCGACCTGCGAGAGGTACCCCGCCACGGCCTGCGCGATCTGCCCGTCGTTGATGTAGCGGTCGTTGGTCGCCGAGAGCGTGAGGTCGAAGCCGCCCGCGTAGCCCGCCTCGGCCAGCAGCTTCTTCGCCGCGGCCGGGTCGAACCTGATGACCGGCGGGTTGGGCAGCGTGCCGTACATGCCCGTCGGCAGGAACTGGTAGGCGGGCAGCGCGCCGCCGTCCATGATGCGTTTCGCGATCGCGTCGCGGTCGATGGCCATCGACATGGCCTTCCGCACCCGCAGGTCCTGGAGCGGATTGCCGCCCTTGCCGTCGCTCGCGAGCGGGCTGGGGCTGCGGCCCACGTCGAGCTGGAAGAAGATGACGCGCGACGAGGGCGTGGCCACGTAGGCCAGGCGCTTGTCCTCGCGGATGCGCTGCAGGTCGCGCGCCGCGGGGTTCTCGATCAGGTCGTAGTCGCCCGCGATGAGCCCCGCCAGGCGCGGCCCGGCATTGGTCACCGGCACCATCCTGACCGTCTCCCAGTGCGGCTTCTCGCCCCAGTAGCCGTCGTTGCGGACGAGCTCGATGGCCGAGCCGCGCACGTAGCTCCTGAGCTTGTAGGGCCCGGTGCCGATGGCCACCGATCCCTCGTTGAACTGGCTCACGCTGGGCCAGGGGCCCGTCACGCCGCAGTTGGTGTCCATCGAGAATTCGATCTTGCCGTGCGCGGCGATCGAGGAGGTGAGCAGCGAGATCCCGGCCAGCAGGCGCGGCAGGAGCGGCTCGGGCTCGGCGGTCGTCACCACGAGCGTGAACGGATCCGGCGCCTCGACCGCCTTCATGTTGCGGATGAGGTCCTTGTTGCCGCCGGCGATGTTGGTCTCGTTCTTGGCCACGCGGCAGAAGGTGAAGATCGCGTCCTCGGCCGTGAAGGGCTTGCCGTTGGAGAACTTCACGCCCTTCCTCAGCGTGAAGGTCCACTTGTTGGCGCCGTCGTTCTTCCACGCGGTGGCGAGGCTCGGGACGAGGCGCTGGGCCTCGTCGGTGTCCACGAGGGAATCGTAGAGGTGCGCGGCGAGCGCGTTGTTGGGCGCGAGCACGTGGTAGTGCGGGTCGACGGAAGTCGGCTCCGAGGAAAGCGCGATGCGAAGCGTCTGCGCCGCGACGGGGACGGCGGCGAAGGCCGACGCGACAAGGAGGGGAAGGGCGCGGCGAAGGGTGGTCATTTCTCGGGGACTCCGGAGGGGGCGGACGCGGCCGGGAAATGGCGCCGCGGATCCCGCGATCCTACGCGATCTATCTCGCCTTGCCTTGATCCAGATCCATCCGGCGGCGGGCGCCATGCCAGAATGGCGCCATGAAGATCGGCGAGCGCCACTACCGCAGCCTCTGGACCGAGCAGGCCGGCGGACCGGTGCACATCATCGACCAGACGCGGCTGCCGCACGCGTTCGAGACGCGCGTGCTCGACTCGCCCGAGGCGACGGCCGAGGCGATCGAGACGATGCGCGTGCGCGGCGCGCCCCTCATCGGCGTGGCGGCGGCCTTCGGGCTGGCGCTCGCCATGTCGCGCGACCCTTCCGACGAGTCGCTCGCCGGGACCGCCGCGAGGCTTGCCTCGACCCGGCCGACGGCGGTGAATCTCGCCTGGGCCATCCGGCGGATGCGCGAGGCGCTCGAGGGCCTCGCCCCCGGCGAGCGGCCGGCGGCGGCGTGGTTCGAGGCGCAGGCCATCGCCGACCAGGACGTCGCCTTGAACGAGTCGATCGGCCGCCACGGGCTCGCGCTGATCGAGCGCGAGCATGCCGCGCACCGGCGCGCGGTGAACATCCTCACCCACTGCAACGCGGGCTGGCTCGCGACCGTCGACTGGGGCACGGCGCTCGCGCCCATCTACCTGGCCCACGACAAGGGCATTCCCGTGCACGTGTGGGTGGACGAGACGCGCCCGAGGAGCCAGGGCCTGCTCACGGCCTGGGAGCTCGCGGGCCACGGCGTGCCGCACACGCTGGTCGCCGACAACGCGGGAGGCCACCTCATGCAGCGCGGCCGGGTCGACCTGGTGCTGGTCGGCGCGGACCGCGTGACGCGAAGGGGCGACGTGGTCAACAAGATCGGCACCTACCTGAAGGCACTCGCGGCCCGCGAGAACGGCGTCGCGTTCTACGCGGCCGTCCCCTCGCCCACCATCGACTGGGAAGTCGACGACGCGATGTCGGGCATTCCCATCGAGGAGCGCGGCGGCGAGGAGATGCGCATCGTTCGCGGCCTGGACGGCGCCGGGCGCCCCGCCTCGGTCGCGATCGCCCCGGAAACCACCCCCGTGGCCAATCCGGCCTTCGACGTGACGCCCGCCGCGCTGGTGAGCGGCATCATCACCGAGAAAGGCGTCTTCGCCGCGAAGGAGACGGCGCTGCTGGCGCTCTTCCCGCGCGAGCGCAAGAGCCAGGCCTTCCTCACCTGAGGCCTGTCTCCGGCACGGCGCGGCCACGCTGAACGTTCGGCGCATCCGGCACGATTTGCGCTCGCGAGTAACAGGGTCCGTAACCGGCGATGCAACGCCGGGCAGGCTTCTCGCCATGCGATAATCTTCGGACATATCTCGAGCCGGCATCACGCCTGTGACAGCCGGCGCTCTCCTGGAGGCAGGAACATGCAAGCGAAATCGGCTCCGGTGCCGGGCACCGCCCATACGCGCCACGCGAAGCTGCTCAAGTGGGTCGCCGACATCGCCGAACTCACGCAACCCGACCGGATCCACTGGTGCGACGGCACGGAGGAGGAATACGACCGCCTCTGCGGCGAACTCGTCGATGCGGGCACCTTCCGGCGCCTGGATGCGAAGCGCCGGCCCAACTCCTACCTCGCCTGGTCGGATCCGTCCGACGTGGCGCGCGTGGAAGACCGCACCTTCATCTGCTCCAGGGCGAAAGACGACGCGGGCCCCACCAACAACTGGGTCGCGCCCGCCGAGATGCGCGCGACGCTCAAGGGCCTCTTCAAGGGCTGCATGCGCGGGCGCACGATGTACGTGGTGCCGTTCAGCATGGGGCCGATCGGCTCCCACATCGCCCACATCGGCGTGGAGCTCTCCGACAGCGCCTACGTCGCGGTCAACATGAAGCTGATGACGCGCATGGGCGCCAACGTGCTGGCGACGCTGGGAGACGACGGCTACTTCGTTCCCTGCGTGCATTCCGTGGGCGCGCCGCTCGACGCCGGCGAGAAGGACGTCGCCTGGCCCTGCAACCGGGACCACAAGTACATCGTCCACTTCCCGGAGGATCGCGAGATCTGGTCCTTCGGCTCGGGCTACGGCGGCAATGCGCTGCTCGGCAAGAAGTGCTTCGCGCTTCGCATCGCGTCCGTCATGGGCCGCGAGGAGGGCTGGCTCGCCGAGCACATGCTGATCCTGGGCGTCGAGTCTCCCGAGGGCGTGAAGCACTACGTGAGCGCCGCCTTCCCGTCGGCCTGCGGCAAGACCAATTTCGCGATGCTCATCCCGCCCGCGGCGATGAAGGGCTGGAAAGTGACGACCATCGGCGACGACATCGCCTGGATCAAGCCGGGCGAGGACGGGCGCCTGCACGCGATCAACCCCGAGGCCGGCTTCTTCGGCGTGGCGCCGGGCACGAGCGAGGCGACGAACCCGAACTGCATGGCCGCCGTCCGCTCGAACACCATCTTCACCAACGTGGCGCTCACGCCCGAGGGCGACGTGTGGTGGGAGGGCATGAGCGCCGAGCCCCCGGCGAAGCTCACGGACTGGAAGGGCGAGGCGTGGACGCCGGGCTGCGGCCGGCCTGCCGCGCACCCCAACTCGCGCTTCACCGTGGCCGCCACCCAGTCGCCGTCGATCGACCCCGCCTGGGACGACCCGAAGGGCGTGCCGATCTCCGCGTTCGTCTTCGGCGGGCGCCGCTCCTCCACCGTGCCGCTGGTGACGGAAGCGGCCACGTGGGACGAGGGCGTCTACATGGCCGCGACCCTGGGCTCGGAGACCACCGCCGCGATCACGGGCAAGGTGGGCGTCGTGCGCCGCGACCCCTTCGCGATGCTCGCCTTCTGCGGCTACAACATGAGCGACTACTTCGCCCACTGGATCGAGACGGGGCGCAAGGTGCCCTATCCGCCGCGGATCTTCATGGTGAACTGGTTCCGCAAGAACGACGAGGGCAAGTACGCCTGGCCGGGCTTCGGCGAGAACATGCGCGTGCTCAAGTGGATCGTCGAGCGCGTCGAGGGCATCGCCGACGCGGAGCGCACGAGCCTCGGCTACGTGCCCAGGCACAAGGACATCGACTGGCAGGGGCTCGCCTCCTTCGGCGCGGACAAGTACCTCGCCATCTCCTCGGTCGACAAGCCCATGTGGCAGCAGGAACTGCCGCTGCACCGTGAACTCTTCGACAAGCTGGGCGAGCGCCTGCCGGGCGTGATCCGGAAGCGCTTCCAGGCGCTCTCCGAAACGCTGGGCTGACGCTCCCGTCCGGCGCGAGGATCCGAGGTGAGGCTCTCCGACCTCGAGACGCCCCGCCTCGTCCTGGACGCCGGGCGCATGGACGCGAACGTCGCACGGCTCAAGTCGCGCCTGAAGGGCCTCGGCGTGCGGCTGCGTCCGCACGTGAAGACCTGCAAGTCCCTCGACGTCGCCCGCGGCCTCATGGACTCGCCCGCCGGCCCGATCACGGTCTCGACGTTGAAGGAAGCCGAGCAGTTCGCCGACGCCGGCGTCACCGACATCCTGTATGCCGTCGGCCTCGCCCCGGGCAAGCTCGACCACGTGCGCGCGCTGAGGCAGCGCGGCGCGGATCTCGCCGTCGTCGTCGACAGCGTCGAGGCCGCGCAGGCCGTGGCGAGCCGCGGCGAGGACATTCCCGCCCTGATCGAGATCGACTGCGACGGCCACCGCGCCGGCGTGAAGCCCGGTGACGCGCTCCTCGTGGACATCGCGAGGGCGCTCGCCAAGGGCGCGCGGCCGCGCGGCGTGATGACGCACGCGGGCGACTCCTACCACTGCGCCACCACCGCGGCGATCGCGGCGATGGCCGAGCGGGAGCGCTCCGCCGTCGTGGACTGCGCCGCCGTGCTTCGCGGCGCGGGCTTCGCCTGCCCCGTGGTGAGCGTGGGCTCCACCCCCACCGCCACGTTCGCGGCGAACCTCGACGGGGTGACCGAGGTGCGCGCGGGAGTCTTCGTCTTCCACGACCTCGTGATGGCGGGCCTGGGCGTCTGCGCCGTGGACGACATCGCGATCTCGGTGCTCGCCACCGTCATCGGCCACCAGCGGCAGAAGGGCTGGATCGTCACCGATGCCGGATGGATGGCGCTGTCGCGCGACCGCGGCACGCAGCGCCAGGGCATCGACCAGGGCTACGGCCTCGTGTGCGACGAGGCGGGCCGGGTGATCGGCGACCTCGTCGTCTCCGACGCCAACCAGGAGCACGGCATCGTGAGCCGCCGCGACGCCGGCCCCCTCGACACCTCGCGCTATCCCGTGGGCACGAGATTGCGCATCCTTCCCAACCACGCCTGCGCGACGGCCGCGCAGCACGATGCCTACCACGTCGTGAGGGGCGACACCGGGATCATCGCCCGGTGGCCGCGCTTCGGCGGCTGGTAGCGGAGACCCCCCATGAGAACGCTCGAAAGCCTCGATGCCCCGGGACTCGCGAAACCCGCGGGCCACTATTCCCACGCGGTCGTGCACGGCGGCATCGCGTATCTCGCGGGCCAGCTCCCGCACGTGCCGGGAGAGCCGGGACGAAAGCCCGGCACGATCGAGGAGCAGGCTCGCCAGGTGCTCTCCAACGTCGACCAGGTGCTCGCCGCCTGCGGCTCGCGGCGCGACCGCGTGCTGCGCTGCACGGTCTACGTCTCCGACATCGCGCACTGGCCCGCGGTGAACAAGGTGTACGGCGAGTTCTTCGGCGAGCATCGCCCGGCGCGCTCGGTGGTGCCGGTGAACGAGCTGCACCACGGCTACGCGATCGAGGTGGAAGTCACGGCGGCGGTGGACGCTTGAGGGCCTCGATCGACGACGCCGTCCGCGACCGCGCCGGCTCCCTGGTCGCCACCCTCCTCGAATCCGTTCGCATCCCCTCGGTGAGCCTCACCGGCGAGGGGATCGCCGAGGCGGTCGCCTTCCTCGTGGCGCGGATGAAGGGATGGGGGTTCGAGGTCGAGGTCCATCCGACCGCGAGCCAGCCCATCGTCTACGGCGAGATCGGCCCGCAGGACGCGCCGTTCACCTGGCTCACCTACGGCCACTACGACGTCTATCCCGCGGACGCGAAAGCCGAGGGCTGGACGACCGATCCCTGGCAGCCCGTCGTCGACGGCGACCGCATCCGCGGCCGCGGCACGGGCGACAACAAGGGCCAGCACCTGGCACTCCTCCACGCGATCGCCCTCTACCGCGAGCTCCACGGCGAGCTGCCCATCCGCATCAAGGTGATCCTCGAGGGCGACGAGGAAACCGGCAGCCGGCCGCTGCCGGGCTTCGTGGAAGCGAACCGCGAGAGACTGCGCGCGGACCTGTGCTGCTATTCCGACGGGCCGATGTTCCCCGACGACCAGCCGGTGCTGCTGATGGGCGTGCGCGGGGTCCTCGGGCTGGAATTCGCGGCCACCGGCGCCGGGCGAAACCTGCATTCCGGCAATTTTGGCGGTGTCGCGCCCAATCCCACGCTCGACCTGATCCACCTGCTCGCCGAGATGGTGGATCGCGAGGGGCGCCTCGTGGTTCCGGGCGCGGGCTACGCGGACGTCACCGTGACGCCGGCCGAGGCGGCCGCGGTGAAATCGCTGCCGCTCGATCGCGAGGGCGTGATGGCGAGCATGGGCGTGGCCCCCACGGTCGCCGATCCGGCCGCCTTCCACGAGCGTCTGATGCTGCGGCCCGCGTTCAACGTCTCCGGGTTCGCGTCGGGCTACACCGGCCCGGGGCACAAGACCATCATCTTCCGGGAAGCGCTCGCCAAGGCCGACATCCGGCTCGTGGGCGGGCAGGACCCCGCCGCTGTGCTCGCCGCCGTCCGCCGTTTCGCCGCGGACCGGGGCCATTCGAACATCGAGGTGCGCGAACTCAAGGCCACGCCCGCTTCGCGCACGTCGCTCGACAACGAATTCGTGCCGCTGGTGACGAAAGCGGTCGCGCAGGGATTCGGGCGCGAGCCCCTCGTGGTGCCGAGCCTCGGCGGGACGACGCCCGACTACGTCTTCACGCAAATCCTCGGCCTGCCCTCGATCGTGGTGCCGCTCGCACCCTACGACGAGAACAACCACGCGCCGAACGAGTCGACGAAGGTCTCGCTCTACCTCGCGGGGATCCGCTCGGGCATGCGCCTGATCGAGGCGCTGGGCGCCCGACGGTAGGACAGGCCCGGCTGTTGCCGGCGCGCGCCAGTCGCGCCGGTATTGCCTGCGGGGAGGTTCAGGCCGCGCTCAGAAGAGCACGCTCGGCAGCCACAGGCTGATGATCGGCACGTAGGTGATGATCGCGAGGAAGACCACGAGCACGCTCAGCCACGGCAGCGCGGCGCGCACCACCTGCATGATCGACATGCCGGTGATGCCCGCGGTCACGAACAGGTTCAACCCCACGGGCGGCGTCACCATGCCGATCTCCAGGTTCACCACCATGATGATGCCCAGGTGAACCGGGTCGATGCCCAGCTGCTCGGCGATCGGGAAGAGGATGGGCGCGAGAATCAGGATGATCCCCGTGGGTTCCATGAAATTGCCCGCGATGAGCAGCAGGATGTTCACCACGATCAGGAACTGCCAGGGCTGCATTCCCCAGGAGACGATCTGCTCCGTGATCGCCTGCGGGATGCGCTCGGTCGTGAGGACGTGCGCGAAGAGCAGCGCGTTGGCCACGATGAACATGAGCATGACGGTGACCCGCGCCGCATCCACCAGCACGTGCGGCACCTTCTTCATGCCGATGTCCCGGTAGACGAAGACGGCCACGAAGAAGGCGTACACCGCGGCGACGGCCGCCGCCTCCGTGGGCGTGAAGATGCCGCCGTAGAT
>Ga0073899_10004426_pt1 | contig 12318 bp, 11 predicted proteins | sample KloWWTmetaKNB5Ph_FD_88975 | JGI IMG/M metagenome (GOLD analysis project Ga0073899, IMG submission 88975) | Active sludge microbial communities from Klosterneuburg, Austria, studying microevolution and ecology of nitrifiers - Klosterneuburg... | ecosystem: Engineered > WWTP > Aerobic digester >... | reverse complement strand
CGGTGCGCCCCCGGTTTCCTGGCCCCCCGCGGGGGGCGGGCTGGGCACAGCCCAGCCCTGGGGGTCACTTGTAAGTGTCGGGATAGTCATGGTACTTGCCGATCTCCACGTCTTCGAGGACAGCCAGGGCATCGTCGGTCAGCACGGCCAGCGAGCAATACAGGGAAATCAGGTAGGACGAGATGGCGTTGCGGTTGATGCCCATGAAGCGCACCGACAGGCCCGGGGTCTGTTCGCCGGCAAGACCGGGCTGGAACAAACCGACCACGCCCTGGCGCTTCTCGCCGGTGCGCAGCAGGATGATCTTGGTCTTGCCGTCCTCGACGGGCACCTTGTCCGACGGGATCAGCGGAATGCCGCGCCAGGTCAGGAACTGGGCGCCGAACAGGCTGACGGTGGGGGGCGGCACGCCGCGACGGGTGCATTCACGGCCGAAGGCAGCGATGGCCAGGGGGTGGGTCAGGAAAAAGCCGGGCTCCTTCCACACGCGGGTGAGCAGGTCATCCAGGTCGTCCGGGGTCGGGGCGCCGGTCAGGGTGGAGAGACGCTGATCGTCATGGACGTTGGCCAGCAGGCCGTAGTCGGGGTTGTTGATCAGTTCGCTTTCCTGACGCTCCTTGATGGTCTCGACGGTGAGACGCAGCTGTTCCTTGATCTGGTCATGGGGGCTGCTGTACAGGTCGGAGACGCGGGTGTGCACGTCGAGGATGGTGGTGACCGCGTTCAGGAAGTACTCGCGGGGTGCCTCGTCGTAGTCAACGAAGGTCTGCGGCAGCTCGGACTCGTCGCGCTGGGAGCAGGCCACGCGCACGTCGCGGGGGTTCTTGACCTTGTTGAGGCGGTAGATACCGGCCTCGACGGGCAGCCACTGGAGCAGGTGCACCAGCCAGCGCGGGGAGATGGTGGAAAGCTGGGGAACAGTCTTGGTGGCATTCGCCAACTGCCGGGCGGCGTTGTCGCCAAGGGCTGTCGGGGCGTCGTGATGGTCGGCCATGGAAACTCCTTATCAAAAAAACGGGAAACGTTATGAATAAAACGAATAACCAAGTGTCGTGCCTGCCTCCCGCCCGTTCAACCGGCTATAGCCGTCACGGGGCGGAAAACCGGCAGATCATTTGATTGGCAGGAGCTCGAAGCGGGAAATGAGGCGGGAGGGGCGCAGGCCCAGGGCCAGCGCGAGCTTGCCCACGGTGCCCAGGGACGGCATGGAGCCGCCCCGTTCTATCTCGCCGATGTAGCCACGGTTGAGGTCGGCATGCTCGGCGAACTCTTCCTGGGACCAGCCCCGCTCTTCGCGCAGGTGGCGCACCACCAGGCCAAAATGCAGGGCGAGGGCGCCAGGCGCCGGGGAGGAATGGGGAAGATTCGTCATGGGCGACACCTGCCGGGTCAGTCCTGAATCCATGGCAGACCATGGAAACGCCAGCCACCCAGGCCGCCGCGGCGCTGCTCGGCGTCGATCTCGCCTTCGAAGCCCTCGAGGATGTTGAAAGCCTGGGTGAATCCAGCCTTCGCCGCCGCTTCGGCCGCCAGGGCCGAGCGCTTGCCGCTGCGACAGAGGAAGACCACCAGCGCATCCTTCCTGACCTTGGCTTCCAGCTCCTTCACGAAACGCGGGTTGCGATTCATGGACGTGCCGGTGGCCCAGGCCACATGCAGACCGGCGGGCACCTGGCCGACGAATTTGCGCTCTTCCGCCGTGCGCACATCCACCAGCACGGCGCGGCCGTCGCTGATCAAGGTCCAGGCATCGCCCGGAGAAATGCCACCGGCGTAGGGCAGGCCTTCGGCGCGGGCGCGCTCACGGGCCTGTTCGAGGACGGTTTCGGCGATGTCGGCGCTGCCGGAAGCCGGCGGGACGGGGGTGCTGCCTGAGACGGCGGCAAGACTGGAATCGAGCATTTGGGTTCTCCCGAAATTGTGTGGCCGGCACCCCTGTGTGCGCAGCCGATGGGAGAACGATAGCGAGGGGCTCGTGCCACACGAACCAAGAAGAATTCAGAAGCCTTGCAACCGGCTGGTGATATGCAACGCAGAAATCCTGCATAAGAACCGGGAGAGCGATAACTCTCCCGGTGGGGGTTGAACTGAACCTGATCTCATCCGTTTGACGCGTCGCCTGACAGCGCCTGTAGGGGCGACTTGTAGGGGCGACTTCAGTCGCCCATCCGCACGCCAATCATCGGCATGCCCTTGATCACAGTCCGCGGGCGACTGAAGTCGCCCCCACCAGGAGCCTCAGCCCGCCTCGAACACGAACTGCTGCACCGCCACGATATCCGCATCGCCGGATACGCACCTGTACTGCAGCATGGCCGAACGCACCGCGGAGTGGAACACTTTCGGACCGGAGAGGATGGTCACTTCCTTCACGATCCCGTCGCGGATCACTGCCTGAGCTCGGATCACGCCACTGACGCCCTCGGCACCTCGGGGCACTTCGGGCCGCACCTGGTTCGGGCAGCTGGCGGCAATGTCCATACGCTGGGGCTTGGGCGGCGCCACCGGCGCGGGCGGGGCCGGCGGTGCGATCACAGCCGGTTCAGGTGGTGGGGTTGGGGTCGACGCGGCAATCACCGGGGCGCTCACCGGGGCCACCACCTCGGGCGGCGGCACATAGGCCGGCGGCGGCGGCGCCTTGACCTTGGGCGCCTGCTCCACCTTCACCACCTTGGGCGGCGGTGGCGGCGGAGGCAGCTTCACCTCCTGGATCACCGCCGCATCCAGCGGCTTCTTGATGACCTTGACGATGTCACGGGCCAGACCGGAAACCAGTGCGTAGCCGATGACGATGTGCAGCCCCACGACAACGACCAGGCCGGTTGCGCTCCGGGACGGGTCCTTGGGCTGGAAATGGTAGTTTGCGGTAATCGTGCTCATTCTATGAATTGCTCGCTGCCAATGACGCCAATCTTGGTGAGCCCCGAGCGCTTGGTTGCCGCCAGGATGCTCGCCACCACTTCATAGCGGGACTGCCGATCAGGACGCAGATGGACCTCGGGCTGTACGGCCAGGTCGGCGACTTCCTTCATCTTCTGCTCCAGGTCTGCACCACTGGCCACCGGCACGCCCTGCCAGTGCACCACGCTCTTCGCGTCCACATCGATCTTCACTACTTCGGGCTTCACGTCGCTGGGGGGCGGCGTGCCGACCGGCAGATTCAGGTTCACCGCGTGTAGCTGGATGGGGATGGTGATGATCAGCATCACCAGCAGCACCAGCATCACGTCGATGAGCGGGGTGGTGTTGATGTCCATCATCACCTCGGGATCGCCACTCGCCCCGCTGCTTCCCACGTTCATTGCCATGATTGCTCCTCAACTGCCCCGGGCGGGCGGTTCGGTAATGAAGGCGACCTTGCCGATGCCAGCCAGCTGGCATGCGTACAGGACCTTGCCGACGCCCTCGTACTGGGCGGTCAAGTCGCCACGGATCTGCACCTCGGGCTGCGGCTGCAGCACCGACACCTTCTTCAGCTGATCCACCAGCGCCCGGGTACTCGCCACCTTGGCATCCTGGATGTAGATGGCGTTGGACTTGTCCACCGAGATCACCAGGTTCTCGGGCTTCGACTCACGAACCTCGATGGTCTCCTTCGGGAGCTCCACCGGCACCGAGGTGGTGACGACGGGAATGGTGATCAGGAAGATGATCAGCAGCACCAGCATCACATCCACGAGGGGCGTGGTGTTGATGGCCGCGATGACTTCGTCGTCTCCCTCGGCGGGAGCTGCGCTGATGGCCATGACTGTTTTCTCCGACGCTCAGGCCTTGGTGGCCGAGGCCAGGATCACGGAGTGCAGGTCGCTGCCGAAGGCGCGGACTTCGTCCAGCACACCCTTGTTGCGACGCACCAGCCAGTTGTAGCCCAACACTGCCGGCACCGCCACAGCCAGGCCGATGGCGGTCATGATCAGGGCCTCACCCACCGGGCCGGCCACCTTGTCGATGGAAGCCTGGCCGGCCACACCGATGGCGGTCAGCGCGTGGTAGATGCCCCACACCGTACCGAACAGACCGACGAAGGGCGCGGTGGAGCCGACCGTTGCCAGGAAGGCCAGCCCCCCTTGCAGACGGCTCTGGATACGCTCGATGGCGCGCTGGATGGAGAGGGTCACCCACTCGTTGAAGCCCACATGCTGGAGCAAGCCATCATGCTTCTCGGTGGCCTCGATACCCGCTTCGGCGATGAAGCGGAAGGGGCTGGAGCCTTCCAGGTTCTCGGCCCCCTGCTGCACGGAACCGGCGTTCCAGAACTGGCTGGTGGTCTTCTTGGCCTGACGACCGATCTTCGATTGTTCCAGCAGCTTGACGATGATCACGTACCAGCTGCCCACGCTCATGATCAGCAACAGCAGCAGCACGGTCTTGGCGACGGCATCACTGCCCTTCCACAGGGCCTCGATGCCGTAGGGGTTCTCGACGCTTTCGGTGGCGGCAGCCTTGCCCGCCTGGGCCGATGCGGCGACGGGGGCGGCCGATGCGGCAGCCGGCGCTTCGGCCGAAGCGGCCACCGGCGGATTCGACTGCGCCATCACGCTTCCGGAAGCGCTCAGACCCGACGCGGCAATCACCACCGTGGCCAGCAGTGCCGAAATGCGGGAGCGGCCCTTCGTTATCTCAATATTGAACATGCTAATTCTCCGGACAGATAATGATTGAATTGACTTGAATAGACGTGCTGGCAATCGAAAATGGCCGCAACCGAATCAAGGCCGGCTGACCGGCACCCTCGAACACCAATACCAGACCCATTGCACAGCCCATGCCAGAATCAATTCACCCTTTTAATTCATCGACTTGAAAAAAGAATCGAAAAAAGGAAAGGACTAATTGCTGAGCTTCACGCAGCTACCCTGCTGAAATATCAACACTTGTGCTGATGTCACAGCAGATATGGAAATCAGAAATTCTTGGTTTAGAACAGGGGAACAATCTCCTTACAATTCGACCCAATAACTACCCGGCGTCCGAGAAATGAACCATACCCCGCACATCATCACTTTTCCCGACCCCCGGTCGGTATCCCTGTCCATCCGGGCCAGTGCCGTGGTGTTCGCCGACCCGAAATCCCTGCAACTGCTGTCGCTGATCGACCGGGTTGCGCCGAGCAATGCCAACATCCTGATCATCGGCGAAACCGGCACCGGCAAGGAGCTGGTGGCCCGCCAGGTCCACCTCTCCAGCCTGCGGGCGGCCCAGCCCTTCCTGGCGATCAACTGCGGCGCCTTCTCGGAGACCCTGCTCGAGAGCGAACTGTTCGGCTTCGAGAAGGGGGCCTTCACCGGCGCCATCAACTCCAAGGCCGGCTGGTTCGAGGCTGCCAATGGCGGCACCCTGTTTCTCGACGAGATCGGCGATCTGCCCCTGCCCATGCAGGTGAAGCTGCTGCGCGTGCTGCAGGAAGGCGAGGTGGTGCGCATTGGCGCCCGCAAGCCGGTGAAGGTGGATGTGCGCCTGATTGCCGCCACCAATGTGGATCTGGAAAAGGCCGTGGCAGAGGGGCGTTTCCGGGAGGATCTGTATTACCGCCTGAAGGTCGTCTCCCTGGAGCTGCCCATCCTGCGCGACCGCCCGCGGGACATCATTCCCCTCGCCCGCCACTTCATCCACAAGTACGCCCATCGCCTGGAGATCGTCGAGCCGACCCTGTCACCCCAGGCCGAGCGTGCGCTGCTCGACTATCTGTGGCCGGGCAACATCCGCGAGCTGGAGAACGTGCTGCACCGGGCCCTGCTGGTCTTTCATGGCAAGCAGATCGAGGTGGACGATCTGCACCTGCTCGGCCCGCAGATCGAACGCAGCCCGCGTGAAACGCCGGAAACCCCGGCAGAGCTGGAAGATTGCTTCACCCGTTACCTGAAGGGGCTCTTCGAGGAGGGGCAGGACGGCATTTTCGATCACATCGTCGATCACACCATCCATACCGCCTACCAGTGGGAGCACCTCAACCAGGTACGCACCGCCCGCCTGCTGGGCATTTCCCGCAACGTGCTGCGCACCCATCTCAAACGCATGCAGCTGATTGAATAAGCCCATGGCCGGAAAATCCTGGGTCGATGCCAATTACCGCTTCATTGCCGCCTACCAGGAGGTCAATGCGCGCATCGCCCAACGCCAGCAGGCGCTTGCCCTCTATGTCACGTTGGTGGTCAGCATCCTGGCGGCGCTGGTGGCCCTCAAGCCGGGCGCGGCGGCCGGACCCATGCCCGTCGAATGGCTGATCCTCGGCTTTCCGGTGGCCTCCACCTGCCTGGCCTTCCTCAATTTCAAGGCGGAACGGGCCATCACCAACCTGCGCCGCTTCCTGTCGGCCCTGGAACGCCTGGAGCGTGACAACCACGGCCTGCCCAGCTACAACACAGACCCCCACTGGGCCACCGGCGCCAACAAAGCCCGGCGCTTCCACGACTTTGCCGCCGCCGTACTGGTGGCCGGCGGCAATGGCATTGGGCTGGCGGCGGGGTGGCGCATCTACCCCGAACGGATTGCCGCCAATCCCTTCATCCTGTGGCTGGCCATTGGCTGCAGCGCGGCATCGCTGCTGGCCCTGCTATTGAGCCCGAAATGGAGTTTCCGTCCGGAAGCCTGATGCGCCCCGGCTGTTGCCAGGCCAACAGTCGGGCAACAGCAATGCTGCAATGACAACCCGGCGGCGGGCGCCCGATTGTTGCGGCGCACCAGGTGCAATTCATTTCGTATTCGCCGAAATGCGTCGCGAGCCATTTCAATTCAAGCGTTTGGCCCCTTATTCCCATTTCGGAATATCTATCCGGTAATTCGGATAAGGCTGCGGCACGAAACCTGCCTCTATAGGGAATCAGGGCTCGACTTTCCGGTACCGGAAGCGCCCCCCGGAACTGCCCTATAACCACTTCGACTCCCCATGAACAAGAAGTACCTGTGGACCACCCTTGCCCTCATCGCCACCGCCACGGCCGGCGGTGCCTTCTATTTCCGTAACGGAACGGTGGCCGATGCCGTGGCCGCCGACGCCGCGCCGCGCCCCGATGCCCGGGGCAAGGGCGGTGGCGGAGGAGGCAGCGGCGGCGGACGCAACCGGGACGCCGGCAACCGCCCGGTGCCCGTGCTCGCCGCCACCACCCGGACCGGCGACATGGACATCAACGTCAATGCCATCGGCACCGTCACCGCCTTCAACACGGTGACCCTCAAGCCCCGGGTGGATGGTCAGCTCCAGCGCATTGCCTTCCGGGAAGGGCAGACCGTCAAGGCCGGTGATGTGCTCGCCGAGATTGATCCGCGGCCCTACGCCGCAGCCCTGGAGCAGGCCAGCGGCCAGCTCAAGCGCGACGAAGCCCTGCTGGCCAATGCGCGCCTCGACCTGGAACGCTACAAGGGCCTGCTGGCCAAGGACTCCATCGCCCGCCAGCAGGTGGACGCCCAGGAAGCCCAGGTGCGCCAGCTTGAGGGCACCGTACAGACCGGCAAGGCTCTGGTGGATACCGCGCGCCTCAACCTCAGCTTTACCAAGGTCACCGCACCGGTGGACGGCACCCTGGGCCTGCGCCAGGTGGATGCCGGCAACATGGTGCGTGCCAGCGACACCACCGGCCTGGTGATCATCACCCAGACCCGCCCCATCTCCGTGCTGTTCGCGGTGCCGGCCACCCACCTGCCCGCCATTCAGGGCCGCGCCGGCAAAGCCCTCAGCGTCGAAGCCTGGGACCGGGACGGCCGGCGCAAGCTGGCCAGCGGCCGCCTGGTGAGCACCGACAACCTCATCGACACCAGCACCGGCACGGTCCGCCTCAAGGCCCAGTTCGACAACACCGACGGCGCCCTCTTCCCCAACCAGTTCGTCAGCGCCCGCCTGCGTGTGGACACCCGCCACGACGCAGTGCTGGTGCCCTCGGCGGCCATCCTGAAGGGCGCCCAGGGCAGCTTCGTGTATGTGGTCAACGAGCAGGAGAAGACCGCCAGCATGCGCCCGGTGGTCCTCGGCCCGGCCACCGCCGACACGGTAAGCGTCGAATCCGGCCTGAAGGCCGGTGAGAAGATCGTCGTCGAGGGGGTGGACCGCCTGCGCGACGGCGCCCCGGTGGAACTGAGCACGCCCGAATCGCGCCAGCGTGGCAGTGGCGGCGGCCCCGGCGGTGAACGCCGCGAACGCAAGAAGCCGGCATGAACCCCTCCCGCCCCTTCATCCTGCGGCCGGTCGCCACCTCGCTGCTGATGCTGGCGATACTGCTGGTCGGCCTGATCGCCCTGCGCCTGCTGCCCGTTTCGGCCCTGCCGGAGGTCGAATACCCGACCATCCAGATCGCCACCCGCTACCCGGGGGCCAGCCCGGACGTCACCACCTCGGCCATCACTGCCCCGCTGGAACGCCAGTTCGGCCAGATGCCCGGCCTCAAGCGCATGTCGTCCATCAGCGGCGAAGGCATCTCCGTCATCACCCTGCAGTTCGACCTGGCCCTCAAGATGGACGTGGCCGAGCAACAGGTGCAGGCGGCCATCAGCACCGCCAGCAGCTTCCTGCCCCAGGACCTGCCGATGCCGCCGGTGTACAGCAAGGTCAATCCGGCCGACGCCCCCATCCTGACCCTGGCGGTCAGCTCCGGCAGCCTGCCCATGGCGCGCCTGGCCGACCTGGTGGATACGCGCATCGCCATGAAGATCTCCCAGCTGCCGGGCATCGGCCTCGTCACCATCGGTGGCGGGCTGCGCCCCGCCGTGCGGGTGCAGGTCAATCCCCAGGCCCTGGCCTCGGCCGGGCTCAGCCTGGAGGACGTGCGCACGGCCATTTCAAACGCCAACGTGAACATGGCCAAGGGCAGCTTCGACGGCCCGGTGAAGGCCACCACCCTGGATGCCAACGACCAGCTGAAATCCGCCGAGGACTACCGCCGCCTCACCCTCGCCTGGCGCAACGGAGCCCCCATCCGCCTGGGCGACGTGGCCGAGACCGTGGAAGGGGTCGAGAACACCCGCCTCGCTGCCTGGGCCGACAAGAGCCCGGCGGTGATCATCAATATCCATCGCCAACCCGGTGCCAACGTCATCGACACCGCCGAGCGGGTACGCGCCCTGCTTCCCCAGCTCCAGGACGACCTGCCCACCTCGGTGGACCTGCGCTTGCTCACCGACCGCACCACCTCCATCCGCGCCTCGGTGCGTGACGTGCAGTTCGAGCTGGTATTGGCCGTGGCCCTGGTGGTGGGTGTGATCTTCCTGTTTCTGCGCAGCTTCACCGCCACCCTGATCCCGGCGGTGGCCGTGCCCCTGTCCCTGGTGGGCACCTTTGCGGTGATGTACGCCGCGGGCTTCTCCATCAACAACCTCACCCTGATGGCCCTCACCATCGCCACCGGCTTCGTGGTGGACGACGCCATCGTGATGATCGAGAACATCAGCCGTCACGTGGAAGACGGCGAGACGCCGCTGGAGGCGGCCCTCAAGGGGGCGAAGCAGATCGGCTTCACCATCATCTCCCTCACCGTATCGCTGATCGCCGTGCTGATCCCCCTGATCTTCATGGGCGACGTGGTGGGCCGCCTGTTCCGCGAGTTCGCCATCACCCTGGCGGTGTCCATCCTGATCTCGGCGGTGGTGTCCCTGACCCTCACCCCGATGATGTCGGCCCGCCTGCTCAAGCCCACCGGCCGGCACCACGACCACAACGGCGCCTTCTTCCAGGCCATCGTGGACCGCTACGCGGTGATGCTCGACTGGGTGCTGGCACGCCAGCGCCTGACCCTGCTGGTCTCCATCGGCACCCTGGCCCTCACCGCGCTGCTCTACGTGGTGATTCCCAAGGGCTTCTTCCCTGTGCAGGACACCGGCCTCATCCAGGCCATCTCCGACGCTCCCCAGGACACCTCCTTCAACGCCATGGTGGGGCGCCAGCGCGCCCTCGCCGATGCGGTGCTGGAAGACCCCGCCGTGGAAAACCTGTCCTCCTTCATCGGCGTGGACGGCACCAACACCACCCTCAACAGCGGGCGCATGCTCATCAAGCTGAAGCCCCACGACGAGCGGGACGCCAGCGCCACCGAGGTGATCCGGCGCCTGCAGGCCCGCCTGGCCGAGCGGCGCTTCGATACCCGGCTGTACATGCAGCCGGTGCAGGACCTCTCCATCGAGGACCGGGCCAGCCGCACCCAGTACCAGTTCAGTGTGGAGAGCGCCAACGCGGCCCAGCTCGCCGACTGGACGGGCCGCCTGGTCGAACGGCTGCGCACCGCGCCCGAACTGGCCGACGTGGCCAGCGACCTGCAGGACCAGGGCGCCCTGGCCTACATCGACATCGACCGGGACAGCGCCGGCCGCCTGGGCATCACCCCGGCGGCCATCGACAACGCCCTCTACAGCGCCTTCGGCCAGCGTCAGGTGTCCAACATCTTCACCCAGTCGGCCCTCTACCGGGTGGTGCTGGAGGTGGCTCCCGAGTTCCAGACCAGCCCGGCGGCCCTGGAGCACATCCACGTCCCCGCCGCCGGCGGGCGCAGCGTGCCCCTGTCGTCGGTGGCGCGCATCAGCGTGCGGCGCAGCACCCTGGCCATCCAGCACATCGGCCAGTTTCCGGCGGTCACCCTGTCCTTCAACCTGGCGCCGGGCGTTGCACTGGGCGATGCGGTCAAGGCCATCCGCGCCGCCGAAGCCGAGCTCGGCCTGCCCCGGGGCATGCGCAGCAGCTTCCAGGGCGCCGCCCTGGCCTTCCAGGCCTCCCTGGACAACACCCTGCTGCTGATCCTCGCCGCCGTGGTGACCATGTACATCGTGCTGGGCGTGCTCTACGAGAGCACCGTCCATCCGGTCACCATCCTGTCCACCCTGCCCTCAGCCGGCGTCGGCGCCCTGCTGGCCCTGCTGGTGTCCGGCCATGAGCTGGGCATGATCGGCATCATCGGGATCATCCTGCTCATCGGCATCGTCAAGAAGAACGCCATCATGATGATCGACTTCGCCCTGGAGGCGGAGCGCGAGCAGGGCAAGTCACCCCGCGAGGCGATCCGCGAAGCCTGCCTGCTGCGCTTCCGGCCCATCCTGATGACCACCCTGGCCGCCCTACTGGGCGCCCTGCCGCTGATGCTGGGCGACGGCGTCGGCTCGGAGCTGCGCCAGCCCCTGGGCATCACCATGGTCGGCGGCCTGCTGGTCAGCCAGGTGCTCACCATCTTCACCACGCCGGTGATCTACCTGGCCTTCGACCACGCCGCCCGCCGCTGGAAGGCCGCCTTCGCATGACCCGCCTGCCGCTGCTCCGCGTCCGTGGGCGACTGAAGTCGCCCCTACCAAACCCCACCTCCCCCGTAGGGGCGACTTCAGTCGCCCTCCCCCCGCGGAAGGGGCGCCGGCCATGAACCTGCCCGCCCTCTTCATCCGCCGCCCGGTGGCCACGTCCCTGCTGGCCCTGGCCCTGGCCCTGGTGGGGCTGGTGGCCTATCGCCTGCTGCCGGTGGCGGCCCTGCCCCAGGTGGACTTCCCGACCCTGACCGTTTCCGCCAGCCTGCCCGGGGCCAGCCCGGAGACCATGGCGGCGACGGTGGCGACGCCCCTAGAACGGGCCCTGGGCACCATTGCCGGCGTCACCGAGCTGACCTCCTCCAGCTCCCTGGGGAGCACCCGCATCACCCTGCAGCTCGACCTCGACCAGAACATCGAGAGCGCCGCCAAGAGCGTGCAGGCGGCCATCAACGCCACCCGGGCCCAGCTGCCCAGCGGCATGGCCGGCAACCCCAGCTACCGCAAGATCAACCCCTCCGACATGCCGGTGCTGATCCTGTCGATGACCTCGGACACCCTCTCCCGGGCCGAGATGTACGACTTCGCATCGACGGTGCTGGCCCAGCGCCTGGCCCAGGTGAAGGGCGTCGGCCAGGTGAACCTGGGCGGCGGTTCCCTGCCGGCGGTGCGGGTCGAGGTGGACCCGGCCACCCTGGCAGCCGCCGGCATCGGCGTGGAGGACGTGCGCAAGGCCATCGATGCCGCCAACGTCAGCCGCCCCAAGGGCAGCCTGGCGAACGGTGAGCGCCACTGGCAGCTGGGCGCCAGCGACGAAGCCGGCAAGGCCGCCGACTACGTGCCCACCATCGTCTCGTGGAAGAACAACGCCGCCGTGCGCCTGGGCGACGTGGCCCGGGTTTTCGACGGCGAGCAGGACACCCGCAACATCGGCCTCGCCAACGGCAAGCCGGCGGTGATCCTGCTGATCAACCGCCAGCCCGATGCCAACGTGATCGAGACCGTCGACCGGATCACGGCCATCCTGCCCATGCTGCGCGAAGAGCTGCCGCCGGGCATCAAGCTCGAGGTGGTGGCCGACCGCACCGTCACCATCCGCGCCTCCCTGCG
>Ga0073899_10004423_pt1 | contig 12320 bp, 9 predicted proteins | sample KloWWTmetaKNB5Ph_FD_88975 | JGI IMG/M metagenome (GOLD analysis project Ga0073899, IMG submission 88975) | Active sludge microbial communities from Klosterneuburg, Austria, studying microevolution and ecology of nitrifiers - Klosterneuburg... | ecosystem: Engineered > WWTP > Aerobic digester >... | reverse complement strand
TGTCCGACCAGCCGCCAAAGTCCGAAGGATCGGGCGAATACGGGTTGTAAGCGACCTTCGCGGCCTGGGCCGCGGCGGTGTTGCCCTCGACCAGCGGCGAGTAGAACCCAGACGAATAGAGCGTGTCGTGCAGCCCCAGGCTGCCGAACATCAGCCAGGGAGCGACCCGAAGCTTCACCCGATCGATTCCATCGGGGACATCGGTCGTCGCGTAGCGCTCGCCGGTGCCCTTCTTGGCGACCATGAAGGCCACGTCGACGAACCCGGACCATAGGAACTTTTTTCCGTCGTCCTGCGGGATCAGGCTCGACAGGGGCATGCCCTTGAAGCGACGCCCCTCGATCCGGAAGGTCACGCCGGTGAGCACCTCGGCCTGGGCGAAGCGGTACTCGAGCACGTACTTGCAGTCCGCCCCGGGGGTGCACGGGCCCGTGCTGCCCAGGACCAGTGCCTGGGTCCCATCCGGATTGTCGCGCCAGATGCGGACGCTCTCGGCCGCCTCGGGGTCGATGGTCACCACGCCCTCGGCGTCTTCGGGCGCCGTGGGCCAGGGGCTCACCTTGAACACGGCCAGGTCGGCGAGGTCGGCGGGGCCGTTGATGATCTCGTCCTCGCAGTCGCGCTTGCCGTCCTTGTCGTCGTCATCCAGGTTGGCGATGAACGACGCGCCGACGGTGGCGTCCCACTCGTTCTCGCGTTCTTGGTCCTTCGGGTCTTCGGCGTTCACCAGACCGTCGCGGCTGGTGTCGGCCACGACGTCGATGATGTCTGGCGGACCCGACCCGCCGCCTCCCCCACTGTCGCTGCCACAGGCAACGAGGCCCAAACCGATCACACTGGAGGTAAGCCAACGATAACGAACCATGCGCTCGCTCCTCGCGCCGGACAGCGACGCGTCGGGGGGAGCCTGCCTCGGGACCGGCACACGGGCAACCCGCGGGCGATTTCCCGCAGCGAATCGGCTCCGCTGCTAGCCTGCGCCGCCGTGCCGGTCCTCGACGCACAGCACTTGTCCAAGTCCTTCGGAGAGCGCGCGCTCCTCACGGACGCCACGCTCACCATCGTCTCGGGTGAGCACGTCGGCCTGGTCGGCAAGAACGGCACGGGCAAGAGCACGCTCGCGCGCATCCTCGCCGGGCTCGAGCCGTGCGACACCGGAACGCTCGCGCTCAGACGTGGCGCCGAGGTGCGTTACCTGGCGCAAGCACCGAGCTTCGATCCGTCACACACGCCACGCGCGATCGTGCTCGAGGGGCTGGCCACGTGGTCGCGCGCCAAGGCGCGCTACGACGAGCTGGGCGATCAGATCGCACGCGAGCCCACCCCCGAGCTGGTGGAAGAGCACGCCGAGCTCGCACACGAGATCGAACACCAGGGCGGCTGGCAGCGCGACCACGAGGTCGAGGCGATGCTGGGTCACGTAGGTATTTTTTCACGCCGGGACGACCCCATCGGGCAGATGAGTGGGGGAGAAAAGCGGCGCGTGGCCCTGGCCCAGATCCTGATCGCACGCCCGGCGCTGGCCATTCTCGACGAGCCCACCAACCACCTGGACGTCGAGACCATCGACTGGCTCGAGCGCTACCTGCTGGAAGAGTACCCAGGCGCGGTGCTGCTGGTGACCCACGATCGCTATCTGCTCGACCGCGTGTGCACGCGCACCCTGGAGCTCGATCGGGGCACGCTGACCAGCTACGACGGCGGCTACGAAACCTATCTGGAGGCCAAGGCTGCCCGCGCGGCACACCAGGAGCGCGTCGAGTCGAATCGCCAGAACTTCTTGCGGCGCGAGCTCGAGTGGCTGGCGCGCCAACCCAAGGCGCGCACCACCAAGCAAAAAGCCCGGATCGACCGCGCCGAAGCCGCGAAGGCCGCCATCGCCCCGGTGGCCGAGCAGCGCGTCGCGCTCAGCCTGGAAGAGGCCCGCTCGGGCAAGACCGTGCTCGAGCTCGAGCACCTGTGTCTCGAAGTGGCCGGGCGAACGCTGATCCGCGATCTTTCGCTCTACCTTCCGCAGGGCGAACGCGTCGGCATCGTGGGCGCCAACGGCACCGGGAAGACCACGTTGCTCCGCGCCATCGCCGGACAGCTGGCGCCGGCGTCGGGGCGGCTGACCTTGGGGCAGAACACCAAGGTGTCGTATTTCGACCAGGAGCGCTCGGGCCTGGATCTGGACAAGAGCATCTTCGACAACATCGGGGATCAAGGGCGCTTCGAGATGGCGGGCCAGGTGCTGGACACGCGCAGCTATCTGGAGCGCTTCTTGTTCGACGGCTACGAGCAGCGCAAGCGCGTGGCGGCGCTGTCGGGCGGCGAACGCGCGCGGGTGGCCCTGGCCAAGGTGCTGCGCGCGGCCACCAACCTGGTGCTGCTCGACGAGCCCACCAACGATCTGGACGTCGCCACGCTGGGCGCCCTCGAGGAGATGCTGCTCGAGTTCTCGGGCGCCGCGCTGGTGGTCACCCACGACCGCTGGTTTCTGGACCGCATCGCCACGTCCATTCTGGTGTTCGAAGGCGACGGCCGGGTGGTGCGCTACCCGGGCAACTACGAGACCTACCGGCGGCTCAAGGCGGCCGCCGAGACCGCCCCCGCCGCCCCCGCCCCGGCACCCGCCAAGAAGAGCGAGCCGCCTCCGAAACCCGCCAAGCCCAAGGGCCTCTCTTACGCCGAGCGCCTCGAGCTCGAGAAGCTTCCGGACCGGATCGAAGCCGCGGACGGCCGCGTGCGCGAGCTCGAAGCGGAGATCTCGCACCCCGAGTTCTTCCGCGCCGACCCCGAGCGGGTGAAGCGCACGCTGGCCGAGCTCGACGCCGCCAAGGCCGAAGCCGCAGCGCTGCTGACGCGCTGGGAGGCGCTGGAGACGCGCGCCGCAGGCGGCTCGGGCTAAGCCGGTTCGTCGACCGGCGGCGCGAGCTGGGTCAAGAGCTCGCCATACAGCCGGCAGACGTCGGTGGCGGTGAGAATTCCCGCCAGGCGCCCGTCCCGCACCACCAGCGCCGAGCCGACGCGGCGCTTGGCCATTTCGAGGACGACCTGGTCGAGGCGCGTGTGCAGATCGACCACGTACAGGTCCTTGTCGCACAGCGCCCGCAGCGGCAGGTCGATCGACGAGTTTGCGGCAACGGCGAGGTCGCGCTCCGACACGATCCCCGTGAGCTCGCCCCCGTCTTTCACCGGCAGGTGACGCACGCCGTGGGCGGTCATCTGCTCGCGCGCTGCCGAGACGCTCTGCTCGGCGTCCGCGAAGTGGGGGAAGGGCGTCATCACGTCCTTCAGCTGGGGAACGCGCCGGTGGGTCAAGGTCCCCCCGTCAGCTCTTGACGCCGCAGGTGAGCACCTGGCTCACCAGCTCGTCGCCGCCGTCTTTCGAGGCTTGAATGTACACCGCCAGGACCTTGCCGCCGTCCAGCGGGAACAAGCGTGAATCGGCCACGCTGCCGCCACTGGCGACATCGAAGGACTTGCCGATCGCCTTCAGGCTGTCGTCGACCGGCATCACCACCAAGCGCGCCTCGCGACGCTTGCCGGCGTGGACCAAGAGCCAGCGCTTGCCCCCGCTGATCGCCAGGCTGGGCTCCGAGAGCGAGGCGTCCACGCCCTCGATGGACGGCTTGTCCAGGTTCGCGGGCAGGCCCTCGCCCAGGCGCCCGATGCGCAGCTCGTGGTTGTCGCCCGTCACCTTGTACGAGGTGAGAAGCAGCAGGTTCGAGCCGTCGGGCGTGAACTCGACCATGCCCGGCCAGCCGCCGCGATAGCTCTTCACCTTGCCGGTGGGCTTGTGGTCCTTGTTCAAGAGGAAGCTGACCAGCGTGCCGCGGTAGCGCGCGGTGAGCGCGACCGAGCCGTCGGCGCGCTCGGCCGCCGAGGGTGACTCCCAGGTGTGCAGCTCTTTCGGCTCTTTCGGCAGAGCAATCGAGTCCAGCATGTAGTAGCCGCCGGCCGCGTTGGGCTGCACGAACAGGCGCATGCTCCACTTCACCGAATCGTCCGCCTGGGGCTCGCCGTACAGCTCGCTGCCCAGCCCCCAGACGTCGCCGTCGTTGTCGACGAACGTGCGGCAGTCGCGGATCTCGCGCAGGGCCTTCTTCTTCTCGTCGGTCGCCTCGGGCTTGGCCGCATCGCCCTTGGCCGCCTCGGGCTTCGGCGCATCGGCCACCGGGGCGTCGACCTTGGGCGGCGCCGAGAGCCCGGGCCGGCTCAGCATGCGCAGGCGGCCCGGCGTGCCGCCGGCCGACGGCGCCGGGACCGCAGCAACCGCCGGGCCTGCGGACGGCGCCGGGGTCGCCTCTTTCGGCTTGTCCTTGGCCGCTTCCTTCTTCTTCTCGGTGTCGAGCAGCGGCTTGCCGTCGAACGCGAGCACCACCTGCTTGTTGGCGGCCAGCTCGCAGGCAATGCGCCGGCGCTTGCTCTCGTACTTGTCGCGGTAGTCGGCGTAAGCGCTCATCTTGCCGTCCGCGGTCTTGAACGGGGTCACGCGCTGCAAGTCGCGCTTGCCCTCGTTCTTCGGAATGTCGCTCGCAAGGTCCGAGCCGTCGGCCACCGAGACGTTGGTCATCTCGGCCTTGCCCTGCTTGTCGACCATCACCAGGCGCGGCTTGTTGCCCACGGCAACACCCAGCGCCAGCGTGTCGCCCATCTGCACCGGCGTGATGCCCGTGCGACGGTTCGCCCACTTGGCCAGCACCTTGCGCTCGCCGGTGGTGCAGACCGCGCCCGGATCCGCCGCCCGCGGGTCGTCGCTGCCGGCCGGTGAAGGCGCCGCCGAGGCCAGCGGCGCGGCCGAGCCCTTGGTCTCGCCGGTGGCGCCTGTGGGCTTCTCTTTGTTGCAGGCGGTGGCGCAGAAGACGGCGAGCGGGATGACGGGAGCGACGAAGCGCAGAGTGGTCCAGGTCATGAGGCTGCCGGGAGCGTAAGGTGAGTTACGCCGAGGCGACAACGGAAAACCCGGCGCCCGGCGAAGTGGCCGATCGCAATCGGTTTGCCGCGCTGGCGAGCCGCTTTCGGCTATCGTCGCGGGGATGGATTCGGCACGAGCCGCACGCCTGATTGCCACCTGGTTCGGCTGCGGGCGCTCGCCCGTGGCGCCGGGCACGGTCGGCACGCTGGGCGCGCTGCCGCTGCACCTCGCTCTGCGCGCGCTCGGCCCCATTCCTTATGCGGTGGCGGTGGCCGCGATCACCGCAGCCGGCACCTGGGCCGCTCAGCGCGAGGCCGAGCGGCTGGGTGAAGACGATCCGCAGAGCGTGGTCGTCGACGAGGTGGCCGGGGTGCTGCTCGCGCTCTTGATCGCCCGCGGCACCGGGCTCAAGGGCGAGCTCCTGGCGATCGCGCTCTTCCGCCTGTTCGACATCTGGAAGCCGGGGCCGGTGGACAGCGTGCAGCACCTCGAGCCGGCGGGCGTCGGCATCATGGCGGACGACGTTCTGGCCGGGGCGTTGGCGGGGCTCGTGGCGCGAGTGCTCGCCCGGTGAGTCACCAGGTGAGCGCGTCGCCGCCCAGGGTGGCGCCCAGCGCGAAGAGCGGGGTGTCGGCCTCGACGATCAGACCAAGCCGGGCTTCGACGCCCACGCGCACCCGCGCCTGTCGCAAGAACCAGCCGCTGACCGCGAACAGGTAGCCGCCATCCAGCTCGCTGGGGGTCACCGTCTGGCCCAGCACCGTGGAGCGCACCCGCAGATGGTACGCACCCATCCCCGCGCGAAACCTCAGGCGCCAGACGTCGAAGGCGGGGCCGGCCATGAACGACCAGGTGACCAGCGAGTTGGTCGAGCCCAGCGTGCCGAAGGGTGGCCCGACCTCTCGCGTCTCTTGGCTCGCGAAGAGCGGGAAGTAGCCGACATCCACGAACGGCGCCAGGAAGTATGGCGAGCGATACGCGGCGTAGACCGCGAAGGCTTCGCCGCCATTTCGCTGCCAGGTGCGCTCTTCGTTCTCGGTGTGCACCCGCAGCATCCACGAGTGCCCGCCGAAGGCACCGACCTCGAGGGCCTTCTTCGCGGGCTCGGCCGAGGCCGGCTGCGCGAGCACGAGCGGCACGAGCAGGGCGGCGACGCACCTCATGGCTCGAGCCCCAGCTCGGTGGCAAAGCTCTGCACGCGGTGCTGGAGCAGGCCTGGCCGATTGCTCAGCATGCCGTTCGGTCGCCCCTCTTTCAGGAACAGGTCGATGTACTCGACCTCGTCGATGGTCCAGTACACGACGGCGTGCCCTTCGGCCCGAAGCGCCTTCACGTCGCTGGCACTCGGGCCCCGGGTCCAGCGCGGCGCCCAGACGTGACAGCCCGTGCTGCGCACGTCGTCGGGCTCGAGCTCGACCACGCAGTGCGGGCCCTCGGGGCGGCTGGCCTTGCGGAAGGCGTCGAACACCTCTTGGGTGCCCAGGCCCACCGCGATCTGCAGCTTGCGACCGGACCCCTGGGCAATGGTCGAGTACTTCGCCGCCAGATCGAGGGCGGGTTGGACGGCGGACGGCTCTTTCACGTCCAGCCACACGCCCTCGAGATCGGTCTCTTCCAGCGTGACCCTCAGCGCGTCGTCCACCGTCGGGATGGGCTCGCCGAACTCGAGGGTGCACAGCGCTCGCAGGTGCGCGAAGGTGTGGTCCACCACGCGGCCGCGGCAGTAGTTGCCGTTGACCAGCCGTGCCGAGAGGTATTCGTCGTGGAACAGCACCGGCACCCCGTCTTGGGTGAGCTGGGCATCCACCTCGATGGCGGTGGCGCCCAGGCCCTCGGCCATGCGGATCAGCTCGAGGCTGTTCTCGGACGCGCCGCAGTCGTCGATGGTTCGGCAGCCGCCACGGTGGCCGACGACCATGAACTTGCCCGCGATGGGGCTGAGGGCGCGATCGCGCGCCAGGGTCAGCGATTGATCGGGAAGCGCCTCGCCCTCGCCGCTGTCGCCGGCCAGCCGGGGCTCCGAGCCGTCGGTGGGCGCCGGCCCGACGCCACACAGCGCCCGCGCATGGGCGGCGGGCTCGACGAACAGCCGCACCAGGCCCGTGTCCGCCGAGGCCGCGTAGCGATAGTAGCCCTCGAGCACCAGCCGCTGTCCGCCGTCGAGGCAGCCTGCCCCCAGCACGGCATAGCTGGCGTTCTTGGCAGCAAAGATCGAGACCGCGCGGCGCGTGGAGCGCACCACCACTTCGGGGCCGAAGTGACCGCTGCCCGCCTGGACCGAATACAGCCCCTCGAGCTTCTCGAGCCCAGCCAGATCGACGGGCGTGGCCTGGGCCAACAGGCCGCCGCCGGGGAACTTGGGGTGCAAGACCTGCTCGCGGGACGAGCACGACGCGCCCGCGGCGAGCACGACCAGAGCCGAAGCGAGCACCCGTTCAAAACGCATAGCCAGCCAGAAGCCTGGGGTACCAGAGGCGCGAACGCGAATCCGAGAACGCGATCCAGGCTTGATAGTCCGGCGCCGCGTACATCGCGGCAATGCCGTAATAGACGTCGCCGCGCTCCCCCACGAAGTTCTCGACGATCAACGTCGCCTGCGCGCCCGCCAGGCTCACGTTCTGGCGGCTCACGTGGGTCGTGTCGCCGAGCCGAACGTGCTGCGACAGCATGATGATGCCCTCGACCCCGAGCGAGAATCGCACGTCGCCCATCGGCACGCCGACGCTCACGCCGGGTTGGTTCAGGTAGCCCCAGGCGGTGGTGTCGAAGCCCTCGAGCTCGACGATGCCGTACCAGACCCCGAAGTGGTCCATCACGCCGAACGAGAAGTCCCCCACGCGGTGCGACCAACCGCCGCCCAGCTCGAGCTGATTGGTGAGCACGATGGCCCTGAGGCGCGCGCTGGCCGAAAAGCCCAGCGGCAGGCCGAAGCGCGCGTCGCTGGTCAGCTGCGGCACGGTCCGGAGCTCGGACTCGACGGTCTGGCGCGGCAAGATGTCGACCAGCGCGCCGGCAGCCACGCGAAGCCGATACGCCCCCGGGCCGTCGGGGTGGAACAGCGGACCCGGAGGCTCGGCGCGTGCCGGAAGCGGCGCCGCCAAGAGCACGAGTGCGGCGGGCAGCCTCACGGAAACAAGGTGGTGAGCGCGGCCAGAGTCACGTCGTTCGGATCGGCGCCGTCCTGGTTGACGATGCTCACGATGGTGGTCTTGCTGTCGCGAAAGTGGAACGCCTGCGTGTGGTAGCCGTTGATGCTGCCGTTGTGGCCAAAGGCCTTGCCCGCGCCGCCGGTGATGGCCGCGTCGAGCATCATCAAGCCCAGGCCATAGGTCACGTTGGGCCCGACCGCCTCGCCCTTCTCCATCTCGGTTTGCTGCGCCGGGGGCACCGCCTTGCCGGTCGCGTACAGCTCGATCCAGCGCGCAGTGTCGGCCGCCGTCGCCGTCATCGCGCCAGCCGCCCAGGGCCCCGAGGGGTGAAGCGCGTGGGTCGAGTCCGTGCCGTCCTTGGCAAAGCCCGGCGCCAGCGTGCCGCCCAGCTTCTCGCCGCCGTCGAAGAAGGTGTGCTCGAGCTGATTCGGCGCGAGCAGCTCGGCCCGGATCTGCTGCGCGATGGGCCCCCCGCCCACCTTCTCGGCGATGATGCCCAGGCACACGTAGTTGGTGTTGGAATAGTCCCACTTCGTGCCGGGCGCGTTCACGGCCCCGTGCGACGCGGCGAGCTTCACCAGCTCGTCGGGCGTCCACGCCTTGGTCAAGTCCGACAAGAAGGACGAATCTTGGGTGTAGTTGAAGATGCCGCTGGTGTGATTGAGCAGCATGCGCACCGTGATGGCGCTGCCGTTCGGCACCCCGCTCACCCACGCGTCGAGCTTGTCGTCCAGGCTCAGCTTGCCCGCGCCCACCAGGCGTAGCACCACCGCCGACACATAGGTCTTGGTGACGCTGCCGATGCGGAACAGCTCGCTGCCCGTCAGCTTCGACTCGCCGCTGACGAACGCGTTCGTGCCGCAGCTCTCGGTCGTGACGGCGAGGGCCGCATCGCGGCTGCCGGTGCTCTGACGCGCTTGGTCCAGCGCCGCCTGCAGCTTCTGGCCCAGCGCCGCGCATTCGGCCGACTGCCCGCCCGTGCCCGCCGCGCCGCCGGCGCCGGCCGCGCCGCCGCTGCCGCCCGTGCCGCCGCTGCCGCCCGTGCCGCCGCTGCCGCCCGTGCCGCCGCCCGAGCTCGAGTCGTCCGAGCTACCGCAACCCGAGAGGAGCGCGAGCCCCAGAGCCAACACCGAGAAACGCATGGGGACGCTCGTGCCCCGGTGCTCGGGCAGCGTCAACCGAGCGCCAGCGGGTCCATCCCCCCGAGGTCTCCGCTGGCGGCCAGAGCCTCGTGCCGACTGCCACCGCGGCACACGGCCAGCTCGCTGCACGACCGGCACGCGGCCGGCAGCCCGTCGGCCGAGTGAAGCGCGAGCAAGGTCGGGTGCTGCCAGGCTTCGATCAGCGTGGTGTGATCCACGTGCCCCAGCCCCAGGCGCAGCGAATAGCTGGGGCGGATCTCCCCTTCGGGGGAAACCACCAGGCGATCGCGCCCGTCGTCGAAGCGCGCGCCGAAGCTATTTCGAGCCACGAGCCGGCGATCGGGCACCACGCAGAAGGGCACGGCGTTGGCGATCCGCACGCGAGCGTCGGGTGGGAACCAGCGGTTCACCGCGTCCAGCTGCTCGAGGGCGCGTGCCAGCTCGCCCGCAGTGCTGCCCGCCAGCTGCCCCGGAACGGACATCACCCGGTACGCCTCGAGGAAGCAGCCCAGCTTGCGGGAGAGCCCGGCGATGGCCGGCAGCTCGGCCACGTGCTCGGGCGTGAGCACCACGCCCAGGCGCACGCGGGGCGCACCGCGCCGGCGGATGGCCCGCACGGCGTCGGCGATCTCGGCGCGCTGATCGGCGTCGCGCAGCGGAAGCAAGACGTCGTCGGCCTGCTGCCCCAAGAGCTGCCACGGCGTGCCGCCCTCGGTCAGCCCCGCGGTGTTGACCCAGGTCTCGAAGCCGCGCTCGCGGATCTCGCCCAGCAGCGATGCAAAGGCCGGGTGGCGCAGCGGCTCGCCGCCGGTGAGCCGCACGCGCCGCACGCCAGCCCCGCTTGCCAGCTCGAGGGCGCGTCGCGCCACGGCCAGCGACATGTCGGCCTGTGCTACCCTGATTTCGCGCATGTCGCGGTGGAAACACACGTCGCACTTTCGCCCGCAGCGCCGGGTCAGCTCGAGCACCAGCAGGCCGGGCCCGCGCCCTGGCTGGCGCAGCAGCCGATGACCGCCAACGTCGTCTTGATCGGTTACACCTGCGCGGGCAAGACCACGGTCGGCGCCCGGGTGGCCCAGCGCCTGGGGCGCCCGCACCTGGACGTGGACGCGATCATCGAGCAGCGCCTGGGGCCGGTCGCCGCGTTCATCGAGCGCCACGGCATGCCGGCCTTTCGCACCGCCGAGCGCGCCTTCTTGCGCGAGCGCCTGCCCCCGAGCGGCGCGGTGATTTCCGCCGGCGCCGGCACCGTTCTGCCCCCGGGCACACGCGCCCTCTTGTGCAACGGGGCGCGCGTGTTCTTCCTGGACGTTTCGCCGGCCGTTCTGGCGGCGCGCCTCGCCGCCCTCCCCGCTGACCAGGTGCATCGCCCCGACCTGCTGCGCGGCAACACCGCTGCTGCGATCACGGCGGAGCTGGACCAGCGGCGCGGGCTGTACGAGGCGCTCGGCGTGCGGATCGACGCCTCGCTCGCCCCCGACGCCGTTGCCGCCGAGGTGCTGCGCCACCTGGGCGCCTGAGCCTGCCCGCGCCGCCGCGCGGATCCGCTCGGCCCGCTCGTCGAAGAAGCAGTGCGGGTCCACCTGCTGGAACGGGTCGAGCCCCATGCCGTGACTCACTGCCAGGCACCCACCGCAGGCGTTGCGGATCGGGCACAGCATGCAGGCCTCGCAGCCCGCGCGATAGCGTTCGGCGCCGCTCGATTGGTAGACGGCCTCGAGCCCCTGCTCCACCACGCTGCCCAGCGCCGAAGGCAGCTTGCGACACGCGTGGAGCTGGCCGTTGGGCAAGAGCGCCAGGAAGTTGAAGGCAGCCCCGCACCCCGCCCCGGTGCAGCCGCCCGTGAGCGGCTGGCCGAAGTGATGCCGGGGGATGTTGAGCAGGTTGTCCTTGAAGCCCACGAAACGGTGTTTCCTGGCCAGCAAGAACCAGCGCCGCATGAAGGCGACGTACTCGTCCTGGGTGGGCTGCTCGAGATCTGCGCCCTCTCCGACCTGAGCCAGCCGGCTATAGAGGAAGCGATCCACCTTGCCGGCCAGCGCATCGGCCAGCGCCTCGACGCTGCCGAGGTTCTCGCGATGCAAGGTGAGCATCACGTGCGCGCGCACGCCACGCGCGCGCAGGCGCCCCAAGAACCCCATCACGCGGGCGTAGTGTCCGGGCCCGCGGATCGCGTCGTTGACCGCCTCGACCCCCTCGAGGCTGAGCTGGAAGTAGCGGGGCTTGCGGATGGCGAGCAGGGCGTCGAGGGCGTCATCGCTGGCCGGGTTCCCCAAGATGCTCAGCGAGAAGTCGGCCTCGGCCGCGGCGCGGTAAAGCTCGAAGAAGTGGGGGTAGAGCAGCGGGTCCCCACCGGTGAAGCAGACGCCGCCGGACACCTGGTGGCGCGCGCAGAACGCTTCCAGCTGAGTCAGCACGTCACGTGCCGCGGGCAGGCCGAGCGTGGCGATGGGCGAGCGATCGTAGCAATGGCGACACGCCTCGGTGCAGGCGTGCGTCAGGTGCCACTGCAGCGTGAAGTGCCGGCTGGTCCGGCCGAAGAGCCGCCCTTCACGCAGCATGCCGGGCTCAGTACCCGCCGCCGCAGCCGCCGCCGCACGACGACCCGCACGACGACCCGCCGTCACTGCTGCCGCCACCGTCACTGCCGCCGTCGCTGGCTCCGTCGCCGTCACCACCGCCGTCGCTCGCGTCGGCGTCGGCGCCCCACGCGTCCGAGTCGTTCCCCGAGGCCAGGTCGTCCAGCGAGAGCTCGCCGCTGTCGCCGATGTCGTCCGAGATCAGGAGAAACCCGGTGTCCGAGAAGCCCACGGCGTCCTCGTCCAGCGCCTCGCGCAGCACCTGCTTGGGCGGCTTGGCTCCGCCCTCGGTGACGTCCAGGCCGTGCTCGTCCACGATGGCCAGGCGCGCCGTGGTCCACACGTAGTTGTGGCGGGCCATGTCGTCGAGGATGACCCAGGTCATGAAGTCGTAATACGGGTCGAAGTAGTAATAGTAGAAGGGGTCGGCGTACGCGCCGAGGCGCTCGCGCGCCGGGGCGGGGCGATAGGTCGGGCGCTGCACCGCGTCCCCGAACTGCAAGTGGCGAAAGCGCCCCACCTGCTTCTCGCCCGGGCGGATCAGCTGGAT
>Ga0073899_10004421_pt1 | contig 12322 bp, 13 predicted proteins | sample KloWWTmetaKNB5Ph_FD_88975 | JGI IMG/M metagenome (GOLD analysis project Ga0073899, IMG submission 88975) | Active sludge microbial communities from Klosterneuburg, Austria, studying microevolution and ecology of nitrifiers - Klosterneuburg... | ecosystem: Engineered > WWTP > Aerobic digester >... | reverse complement strand
GTCAGACGGTCGACCTTGGCGATGCCCTGGTCGCGGAACGAGGCCTTCATCATCTCGGCGACCAGCTTGTCGTAGTCGGGTGCCGGCTCCATCGCGGCGCAGCCGGCGACGACGATCACGACGGCAGCGGCGCCGAGAGACATCCAGTGGTTCTTGCGCATCTCGTCCGCTCCTTCAGCGCTTGATCGACGGTGCGATCGACGCCGCACCCTTGGCGTTGACGCCCATGTAGGTGCCCAGCGCGATCGTCACTTCCGAGCCGAATCCCGGGTACGGGAACCGCTGCTGGCGGAAGCAGTCGTTGAGCCGCAGTTGCATGCCCCACATCTGTCCGTTGCTGACGCGGTACGCGGGCCAGGCGGCGAAGCCGACCCCGTCACCGGGGTTCTTCGTCAGGTTGGGCAGGTCCTGCAGGCGGATGCGCTTGCCGTCCTCGGCATGGCACGACGCGCAGGCGAAGTCGTGCGAGCCGCCGCGATAGAAAAAGGCGCGCTTGCCGAGCTCGTAGCTCAGGCGCTCCTTCGGATGCGACTGCGGCAGGTTGAAGCGCATGCCGCGCGATTCCGAGGCGATCCAAGTCGCCAGCGCCGTCACGTTGGCCTGCTCGCCGCGGCCGAACGGCGTCTTGGCGATCTCGGCGGCGTCCAAACCCTGCAGCATCGCCATGCAGCTCACGAGTCGAGACTCGAGGTCCTCGACCTTCTTCGTGTCGCCGAACCAGCGCGGCAGCTCGACGAAGACGCCCTTGACGACGCCGGCGCCCTTGCCGAGGTCGCACTGCTCGAGCGAGGCGTTCTCCGGGCCGCGCTTCTGCTTCCACAGCGCCTCGCCCTTGGCCTCGTAGAGCTCGGCCGGGTTGCCATCCTCGAGCATCTTGCGGTACTCGGCGATGCCTTCGGCCGCCGACCGCGCCTGCGCCATCGCGCCGGTCGCCATTGCGAGCAGTGCGCCCGCGAGCAGGATCCGCTTCATGTGTCTCCTTCCGTCGTTGTGTCGCGGCGCCGTCCGTTGCGGCGCCGCTGCCGCGCCGATCAGGCCACGGTCGCTTCGTCGGTCCGCTTCTCGCCGCGATTGTCGACCCAGGTCACGCTGATCTTGTCGCCGGCCTTGGCGCCCCTGACGACGAACTGCATGAACGGGTTCTTGGAGACGGCCGGGCCCCACTGGGCCGTCAGCACCGTCTTGCCGTTGTGCTGCGCCGTCACCTCCTGGATGAACCAGGCGGGGATCGTCTTGCCGGCGGCGTCCTTGCGCTGGCCGGTCTCCATCTCGTGGCTCATCAGCACGCGCACGGTGGTCTTGTCGCCGGCGGCCTGGGCGCGGATTCGCATCGGGTCTGCCATGGTGTCCTGCTCCTTCGAATCTGTCGGGGTGTCGGTGCCGTCGGGGACGCGCTCAGCCGCCGCAGCCGCCGAGCGTGACCTTGACTTCCTTCTGCGCGTACAGCACCTTGCCGTCGCCCATCACGGCGACGGCGTAGACGTTCGACGACTGGCCCATCTTGACGCGCGTCGAGACGCTGGCCTCGACGGCGTCGGACAGCTCGAACATCGCCGCCAGCGCCGACGGGTTCTTCTCGACGAGCACCAGCAGGCGCCTGGCGCCCGGGGCCGTCGTCGCGGCGCCGATCGGCACGACGGCGCCGTTCTCGGCGATGTCGGGGCCGGTGATCGTCACGTCCTTGCTCTCGGCGGGCGCGCCGGCACCGAGCGCCTTCAGCGCCTCGGCCAGCGTCTTGGCATCGAAGGCGGCCTTGTTCCAGCCGCCCCCCTGCGCCAGCGCGAGCGAGGGCAAGAGGCCGGCCGCGGCCAGCAGGCCGGCGACGCGCGCCGAATGGGAGAGCAGGTCTCGACGTGTCTGCATGGCGAACTCCTTTATTCGCATATCCTAATTAACAAGGGATCGGCGCCGCGATCGGTGCCATCCCTTACGGGAACACATGCATGTGCGGCCATCATGCCGGTTTGCCGGGGAGGCTGCCGCGGACCTCGCAGACGGCGTCGCACAGCAGCAGCACGCGGTCGTTCGCGATGCGGTAGTAGACCTGCGCGCCGGCGCGACGCCGCTCGACGATGCCCGCGCGAAACAGCGTGCCCAGGTGCTGCGACATGTTGGGCTGGCTGACGTCGACGCGCTCGAGCAGCTCGCCGACGTTGCGCTCGCCGTCGCACAGCTCGCACACGATGCGCAGCCGCGTCGGCGTCGACAGCAGGCCGAACAGCTCGGCGGCGACGGCGAAGACGCGGTCCGGCAGCGCAGGCGACGGGTTCATCTATATCCGGATATCCGTTCACGCGAATATTAGTAGTGCGCGATCGATTATCGGATCCGGGAATACCCGCCGGCCCGGGCGGGGCGTTCAGCCGAGCACGCGCAGCAGCCAGCGGTTGAGCTCGATCACCTCCTCGGCGCACACCGAGTGCTGCATCGGAAACTCGTGCCACTCGACCGGCACGCCGAGCGCGAGCAGCGCGTCGCGCGTCGACGTGGCGGCCGCCAGCGGCACGACGGGGTCGTAGGTGCCGTGGGCGAGAAAGACGGGCACGTCGCCGTTGGCCGGGCTGCGCTCGGCGGCGGTGCGGCCGGCCAGCGGCAGGTAGCCCGACAGGCCTGCGATACCGGCGAGCCGTTCGCGGTGCCTGAGGCCGGTCAACAGCGCCATCGCGCAGCCCTGCGAGAAGCCGGCCAGCACGATGCGCGACGCCGCGATGCCGCGCTCGCGCTCGCGCGCGATCAACGCCTCGACGGCGTCGCGCGACGCGCGCAGGCCGGCCTCGTCCTCGCGCCGCTGCAGGTCGGCGCCGGCGATGTCGTACCAGGCGCGCATCACGTAGCCGCCGTTGATCGTCACCGGCCGCGTCGGCGCGTGCGGGAACACGAAGCGCACGGCGCCGGCGCCGTCGAGGTCGAGTTCCTCGACCAGCGGCACGAAGTCGTTGCCGTCGGCGCCCAGCCCGTGCAGCACGATCACGCTGGCGGCGGGGTCGGCGGCGGTTTCGATTTCGATCGTTTCGAGCGACATGGCGGGCGGTTTCCTGCAGATTCGTTCAGCCGATTCTGCCCGAGCGAGGATGGCCCGCGCCGGCAGCGAGAATGCGCGTGCACCCCGCCGCCCTCGCAACATGAACGACACTCCTGCCCCCACCGGCCCGCTGCGCGGCCTGCGCGTCATCGAGTTCGCCGGCATCGGCCCGGGGCCCTTCGCCGGCATGCTGCTGGCCGACATGGGCGCCGACGTGATCGTGATCGAGCGCGCCGGCAGCGCCGCAGGCGACGCGCCCGCCAACGTGATGAACCGCGGCAAGCGCTCCGTCGTTCTCGACCTGAAGAACGCCGCGGGTCGCGACGCGGCCTGGCGGCTGCTCGAGTCGGCCGACGCGCTGATCGAGGGCTACCGCCCCGGCGTGATGGAGCGGCTCGGCTTCGACCCCGATACCGTCGCCGCGCGCTGCCCGCGGCTGGTCTACGGCCGCGTCACCGGCTGGGGCCAGACCGGGCCGCTGGCGCACGCCGCCGGCCACGACATCAACTACGTCGCGCTGACCGGCGCGCTGTCGACCTCGTGCCGGCCCGGCCAGGCGCCGGTGATCCCGGCCACGCTGGTCGGCGACATGGGCGGCGGCGCGATGTTCCTCGCCTTCGGCATCGCCTGCGCGCTGATCGAGGCCGCGCGCAGCGGGCACGGCCAGGTAGTCGACGCCGCGATGATCGACGGCGTGGCGGCGATGGGCGCGCTGGTGCATCAGATGCGCGGCAGCGGCACCTGGCACGACGACCCGGCGCGCAACTTCTTCCTCAACTCATCGCCGTTCTACGAAGTGTTCGAGTGCGCCGACGGGCGCTGGGTGACGCTGGGCGCGATCGAGCCGCAGTTCTATGCCGAGCTGCTGCGCCGCCTGGGCCTGGGCGACGTCGATCCGAAGCGCCAGTACGACACGGCCGCGTGGCCGGCGCTGAAGGCTCGCGTCGCCGCATTGCTGCGCACCGAGCCGCAGGCGCACTGGTGCCGCCTGCTCGAAGGCAGCGACGCCTGCTTCGCGCCGGTGCTCGGCCTCGGCGAGGCGGCCGAGCACCCGCACAACGCGGCGCGCGGCCTGCTGGTGGAGGTCGACGGCAAGCTGCAGCCGACCCCGGCACCGCGCCTGTCGCGCACGCCGGCGCGCGCACCGCAGCCGGGAGCGCGCCGCGGCGAGCACACCGACGAAGTGCTCGGCGAGCTCGGCTACGACGCCGCGGCGATCGCCAGGCTGCGCGAGTAGCGCGCCGCCGGCTGAACCGGGCTCAGCTTCTCAGTTCGATTCCTTGATCAGCCGCCCGTGCAGCGGCTGCAGCGGCCGCGCGTTCATCGGATAGAGCCGCGCGAAGACGGCGATCTGCTCCGGCGACACCGGCACCGGGTGCTTCATCACCATCCACAGCACGCCTTCGCTGCACGGCGGCGTCGTCAGCGAGCCCATGTAGGTGTAGTAGCGCCGGTCCTCGGGCAGCAGGCGCTCCAGGTCGATCGGCCGCTGCGCGGCGACTTCGTCGTTCTTCTCCAGCGGCAGGTTGTTCCACACCGCCTGCACGATCGGCTGCGCCGCGCCGCGGTCGAGCAGCACGGCGACGACGGCGACGCGGCCCTGCGCGTCCCTGTGCACCAGGTGCGCGACCATGTCGTACTGGCGGCCGTTGACGTGTTCCTCCGACGGGCGGTGGAAGTGGAACTGCTGCAGTTCGTAGTCGCGGCCCTGCACCGTGATCGTGTTGCCGCCCGCCACGTTGACCTGCACGGTGTGGCCGTTATCGACGACGCGGAACGCGCTCGGTTGGTAGGCGAAGCGCAGCGCGTCGAGCTCGACCTTGATGCCGTCGCGGATGTCGATCGGGCTCTGGCGCTTGCCCGCGGCGCAGGCGGCGTTCGCGGGATTCAGGCGCGCCCAGTCCTCGGGGCCGCCGACGCCTTCGTAGTCCCAGTGGTCGGCGTGCGCGGCGTGGGTGGCCTCGCGCGCAGCGCGGCGCGGGGCCGGTGCGGCGCCATCACCGCGCAGCGGTTCGGCGCGGGCGACGCGACGCGGCGCGTCGGAGCCGGCCGGCGCCGCAGTCGGCCGCGTCGCGACCAGGCGCAACTCGCCCGGCGCACCGGCCTCGACCTTCGTCGTGCCGCCCAGCGTCTCGCCCAGGCGGCGGCGCAGTTTGTCCATCGAGTCCTCGGCCGGCGTGCCGGCGGTCGGGGCGGCCGCCGTCGGCGCGGGCCCCGTTTCGGCGGGCCGCACGCCGGCAGGCTGCGTGGCCGCAGGCGCTTCCGCTGCGGCCGACGCGTTCGGCGGCGCCGCAGTAGCCGACGGGGCAGCCTGTGCGACCGCCACGGGCGCCGATGCCGCGGCGTCGACCGCTTCGGCGAAGGCCACGTCGGAAGCCTTTCGCGCCGCTGCCTTCGCCTTGTCCTTAGCCTTCGCCGACTTGGCGCCCGGTGCAGGCTCCGGCTTGGGCCACAGCGCCCAGGTCGCCGTGGCGGCGATCACGACGGCCAGCAACGCGCCGCCGCCGATGATCATCATCTTGCGCGACGGCACGAAACGGCGCCGCCCGCCTTCCCCGGCGGGCAACACGACGGTGGCGTCGTCGGCCGCGGCAGTGTCCTTCTTCGTCATGCGCCGTTATCGGCCACCGCGTGACGGGACTTGAGAAACACGCGCCGGGCGCCGGTTTGCAGATCCGCCGCGTGGCTGACGCGACGAGCGCCGCCTATCCCACCCTCGGCTTCACCCACACCCACGCGCCGATGCCGATCCCCAGCATCGCCAACGCGGCGGCGGCCAGCCCGACCGCCGAATGCATCACCAGCGGCGAGATCACGCCGGCGACGAAGCCGTTGGCGACGCTGCCGACGAAGGCCTGCAGCGACGACGCCATGCCGCGCCGGTCGGGCGCGAGGTCGAGCACCATCAACGTGACGACGGGCACCATCAGCGCCCAGCCGAACGCGAACACGGCCAGCGGCAGCAGCGCCCACGGCGCGCTCGACGGCACGGCCAGCGCATAGGCGAGGTTGACGACGGAGATCGCCCCCATGACGACGAAGCCGTGGCGGATCTGGCGCTTGGGCGCGATGCGCCCGGCCAGCCGCCCGCTCAGCCACGAGCCCGCCATGATGCCGGCGACGTTGAGCACGAAGAACCAGTAGAACTGCGTCGGCGCCAGGCCGAGGATCTCGCCGAGGAACACGGGCGCCGACAGCACGTAGAGGAACATGCCGTTGAACGGGATGCCGCTGGCGAACGCGAGCGCGATGAAGCGCGGGCTCGAGCCGAGCTGCCAGTAGCCGCGCAGCAGGTTGCCGATGTGCATCGGCTGGCGCTGCGCCACGTCGAGCGTCTCGGGCAGCCAGCGCCAGTTGACCCACCACAGCAGCGCGCCGACCGCCGCCAGCAGCCAGAAGATGGCGTGCCAGTCGGTGTGCGCGATCAGCAGGCCGCCGACCATCGGAGCGACGGCCGGCGCGACGCCGAAGAAGATCGTCACCTGCGCCATCACGCGCTGAGCATCGTCCTGCGGAAACATGTCGCGGATCACGGCGCGCGAGACGACGAGCCCCACCCCCGACGCCATGCCCTGCAGCACGCGAAAGAAGACGAGCGTGCCGATGTGCTGCGACAGCGCGCAGCCCGCGCTGGCCGCGGTGAACAGCGCCAGCCCCCACAGGATGACGCGACGGCGGCCGAAGCTGTCGGACAGCGCGCCGTGGAACAGGTTCATCGCCGCGAAGCCGAACAGGTAGCCCGACAGCGTCTGCTGCATCTCGACCGGCGTCGCGCCGATCGAGCGCGCGATGCCGGTGAATGCCGGCAGGTAGGTGTCGACCGAGAACGGCCCCAGCATGACCAGCAGCGCCAGCAGCACGGTGAACAGCCAGCGCGGGCCGGGCCACAGCAGGTGGGCGTTGGGGTTCATGCGGCGGGAGTCGTGGAGGGGGAAAGGAAGAAATGTGTGAAGCGGGTCGATAGGCCGGATTCTGTGCAGCCGGTCGCCTTGCGGCGCCCGGCCGTGACCGCCATTCCTCTGGGCCGCCCATCGCTGGAGCGGCTCGGTGCCACCTACCCGCCGGCTCCGCGGAGCCACGTCATCGCCGGCCTATTCGGTGTTGCTGCGCGTAGAGATTGCCCGTTTCACCCGGCGCACTCGCGTGCGCCGACTCGTCTCTGTTGCTCTGATCCTCACCTCGCGGTGGACAGGTGTTGCCTGCTACGCTGCCCTGTGCAGTCCGGACCTTCCTCCAGTGCGGCCTTGCGGCGGTTGCACCGGCGGCGGTCTGACCCGCTTCACGGTTACGATTATCGCCCCGCGAGCGAAGACCAGGGGCCGGCAAGGAGACTGCATGAAGTTCGACAACGTGCTGCAAAGCATCGGCAACACGCCGCACATCCGCATCAACCGCCTGTTCGGCACGCGCGCGGTGTGGATCAAGTCGGAGCGCGCGAACCCCGGCGGCTCGATCAAGGACCGCATCGCGCTGGCGATGGTGGAAGACGCCGAGCGCCGCGGCCGCCTCGCGCCGGGCGGCACGATCGTCGAGCCGACCTCGGGCAACACGGGCATCGGGCTGGCGATGGTCGCCGCCGTCAAGGGCTACAAGCTGGTGCTCGTGATGCCCGACAGCATGAGCGTCGAGCGGCGCCGCCTGATGCTCGCCTACGGCGCGACCTTCGAGCTGACGCCGCGCGAGCAGGGCATGAAGGGCGCGATCGCTCGCGCGCAAGAGCTCGTCGCTGCGACCAAGGGCGCCTGGATGCCGCAGCAGTTCGACAACCCGTCGAACATCGCAGCGCACGTCAACACGACGGCGCAGGAGATCCTCAACGACTTCCCCGGGGGGCTCGATGCGCTGATCACGGGCGTGGGCACCGGCGGCCATCTCACGGGCTGCGCCCAGGTGCTCAAGCAGGCCTGGCCGCGGCTGAAGGTCTATGCCGTCGAGCCGACGGCCTCGCCCGTCATTTCGGGCGGCGCGCCGGCGCCGCACCCGATCCAGGGCATCGGCGCGGGCTTCATCCCCGCCAACCTGCACACCGGCCTGCTCGACGGCGTGATCCAGGTCGAGGCCGAGGCGGCACGCGAGATGGCGCGGCGCTGCGCGCGCGAGGAAGGTTTGCTGGTCGGCATCTCGTCGGGCGCGACGCTGGCGGCGATCGCGCAGAAGCTGCCCGAGCTGCCGGCCGGCGCGACGGTGCTCGGCTTCAACTACGACACCGGCGAGCGCTACCTGTCGATCGAGGGCTTCCTGCCTACATGACGGCCCCTCGGCCGACGGGTACGTCGGCCGATCCCCCGGGGGGATGCGGGCCGGCTTGGGAGCGGCCCGGCGCTCGGCCCGCTTCTCACTTGGCTACAGGCCCGCAGTACTGCACCCGGTTCGGCTGGCGCTCGGGCGTCAGCGTGAACAGCTCGGGGTGCTTCTTGAACAGCTTGGTCGACGGCGCGTTCTTCGCGAGCAGGCCGCTGCTGCGCAGCCGCTCGGCGGCGATGCCGAGCTCCATCGGCGCGCCGTCGCGCAGACGGGGCAGCGCGGCGAGCACGCGCAGCACGGCGTCGGGCAGCGTCGGCTCGGCATCGTCGACCTCGGGCTCGGCCGGCGGCGGCTCGGCCTTGGCCTTGCGGCCGCCGCGCTTGGCCGGCGTCCTGGCCGCAGGCGTCCTGGCCGCCGGCGCCTTGGCGACCGGCGCCTTCGCGGCGGTCTTGGCGCGGTGCGTGATCTCGACGAACTCGTCGTAGACGCGCGTCACCTCGTCGCCCGTCTTGCCGGCCTGGCCGATGCCGCAGACGCGGCAGCCCTTCTCGCGCAGGCGGATCACGAGCGGCGCGAAGTCGGAGTCCGACGACACGATGACGACGACGCCCGGCCGCTCGGCGACGACGAGGTCCATCGCATCGACGGCCAATGCGATGTCGGTCGAGTTCTTGCCCGAAGCGAGGTTGACCATCGGGCGGATCGCCAGCCGCTTGAACAGCGCGGCGTGCTTGGGCGCGGCGTCGGCCGTGCAGTAGGCGCGCCGCACGTGCGCCGCGCCGTGCGCGGCGACCACGGTGCCGAGCGCCTGCTCGATCACGTCGGGCGAGACGTTGTCGGCGTCGATCAGGACCATTACCGTCTGCGTCGGCGTCATGCGAGTTTCCAGTTCAGCGTTTCACCGCCGCACAGCGGCTTGAGCCCGGCGTTGCCGAACGGCACGCTCTCGGGCAGTGTCCACGGCTCGCGGCGCAGCGTCACGCGAGCGCTGTTGCGCGGCAGGCCGTAGAAGTCGGCGCCGTAGAAGCTCGCGAACCCTTCGAGCTTGTCGAGCGCTCCGGCGGCGTCGAAGGCCTCGGCGTACAGCTCGAGCGCCGACAGCGCCGTGTAGCAGCCGGCGCAGCCGACGGCGTGTTCCTTCAGGTGCGCGGCGTGCGGCGCGCTGTCGGTGCCGAGGAAGAACTTCGGGTCGCCCGAGGTCGCCGCCTCGACGAGTGCAACGCGGTGCTCCTCGCGCTTCAACACCGGCAGGCAGTACCAGTGCGGGCGGATGCCGCCGAGGAAGATGGCGTTGCGGTTGTAGAGCAGGTGGTGCGCCGTGATCGTCGCGGCCAGCGCCGCGCCACCCGCCTTCACATACTGCACGGCGTCGCGCGTCGTGATGTGCTCCATCACGACCTTGAGCGCCGGGAAGTCGCGCCGCAGCGGCTCGAGCTGGCGCTCGATGAAGACGGCCTCGCGGTCGAACACGTCGACGCCGGGGTCGGTCACCTCGCCGTGCACCAGCAGCAGCAGGCCGGCGCGTTGCATCGCCTCCAACGTCTTGTACGTGCGCCGCAGGTCGGTCACGCCGGCGTCGCTGTTCGTCGTCGCGCCGGCCGGGTAGAGCTTGACGGCGACGACGCCGGCGTCGCGGGCGCGCGCGATCTCGTCGGGCGGCGTCAGATCGGTCAGGTACAGCGACATCAGTGGCTCGAAGTCGGCGCCGGGCGGCAACGCGGCGACGATGCGCTCGCGGTAGGCCAGCGCCTGCGCCGTCGTCGTGACGGGCGGCTTCAGGTTCGGCATCACCAGCGCGCGCGCGAACTGGCGCGCGCTGTGCGGCAGCACGGCGCCGAGCGCGTCGCCGTCGCGCAGGTGCAGGTGCCAGTCGTCGGGGCGGGCGAGCGTCAGCGTCTTCGGCTTCGGTTCGGTCATGCGGAGATTGTCCCACCGCATCGATTGCGCGATGGGTGCCGCTGCACTACAACGGCGGCACGATGAACGAGCCGCCCCGTCACGCCGCCTTCGAGCTGCTGTCGCAGTGGCACGTCGACGCGCCGATCGACAGCGTGTGGCGCGCGCTGACGCAGCCCGAGCAGTGGCCGCGATGGTGGCCCTATGTGCGCAGGGTGACGCCGCTCGTCGAGGGCGAAGCCGACGGCCTCGGTTCGGTCAAGCGCTTCGAATGGGGCAGCCTGCTCGGCTACGGCCTCGGCTTCGAGGTGCAGACGACGGAGGTCGCGCGACCGCACCGCCTGCGCGGCCGCGCCCTCGGCGAGCTCGACGGCGAAGGCCTGTGGGAACTGCAGCCCGACGGCGCGACGACGCGCGTGCGCTACCTGTGGCGCGTCGACGTGACACGGCCGTGGATGCGCGCCGTCGCCCCGCTGGCCGCGCCGCTGTTCCGCTGGAACCACAACGGCGTGATGCGCGCTGGCGCAGAAGGGCTGGCGCGGCATCTCGGGGTGCGGCTGCTCGACGCGAAGTGACGGCGCTCAGCGCGGGCGCCGCGCGCGCGCCGCCTCGATCGCTTCGCAGATGCGCTCGGCGCCGTCGAGGATGCGCGGGCCGGGGCGGCTGATCAGGTCGTGGTCGACGACATAGAGATTGCCGCGCCCGACGGCGAGCAGATGCGGCCAGGCGAGCCAGGGGCCGAGGCCGGCGTCGCGCGGCGCGCCGCTGCCGGCGGCGCCGATCACTTCGGGGTCGGCCTCGAGCACGGCTTCGGCGGCGATCTGCGGCGCGAGCGCCGTCATCGCGGCGAACACGTTGCGCCCGCCGCACGCCTGCAGCACTTCGCTGATCAGGTGCCGGCCGTTGACCGTCATCAGCGGCTGCTCCCAGATCTGGTGGAACACCGCGACCGGCGGCCGGTCGCGGTGGCGCGCGCGCAGCGCGGCGAGGCGCTCACGCCAGGCCTTGGCCGCCGGCCGGGCCGCCGCATCGGTGCCGGCGAGTTCGCCGAAGCGCTCGATCGCGTCGCCGATCGCGTCGAGCGTGCGCGGCTCGCTCCAGTAGATCGGCACACCGAGCGCGCGCAGCACGTCGAGCTGCTGCGCCGGGCTACCCGAGCGCCACGCGATCACGAGGTCGGGGCGCAGCGCGACGATGCGCTCGAGGTCGAGCGCATGCGTATCGCCCACGCGCGGCACGCGCTGCGCCTCGGTCGGGTGGTCGCTGTAGGCGACGGCGCCGACGACGCGCGCGCCCGCGCCGGCCGCATACAGCAGTTCGGTGACGTGCGGCGCGAGGCTGACGATGCGCTCGGCGGGCCGCGCCAGCACCAGCGCAGCGCCGGTATCGTCGACGAACTGCAGCGCCTGCGCCGCCGTGGCGAGCATCGGCGCAGCGAGCGCGCAGGCGAAGCGCTTCAGCGCGCCGCGCATCAACCTGCAACCCAGGCGACCAGGTCGCCGTCGGCGAGCCGCCGCACGCGATGCGCGAACGCCGCGGACAGCGTGGGCTCGTCGAGCACGTCGGCCGCGGCGCCGGCGACGCAGGCACTGCCGCCGGTGAAGACGAGGGCATGCGTCGCGTAGCGCGCGGCCAGCGACAGGTCGTGCACGCTGGCGACGACGGCGCCCGCGCCCTCGAGCGCGCGCTCGCGCAGCAGCCGCATCACGGCCTGCTGGTGGTGCAGGTCGAGGTGCGTCAGCGGCTCGTCGAGCAGCGCGAGCTGCGGGTCCTGCGCCAGCAGGCTGGCGATGGCGACGCGCTGACGCTCGCCGCCCGAAAGGCTGGCGACATCGCGCGCGGAAAGCGCCGCGAGCCCCATGCGTTCGACCGCTGCGCGCGCCAGCGCCACGTCGTCGGCGCTCTCCCAGAGTGCCCAGCCGTGCCGCCCGGCGTGCGGATGGCGGCCGAGCAGCACGGCCTGCAACACGGTGACGCCATGCAGCGCTTCGACATGCTGCGGCAGGAAGCCGCGCGCGCGCGCCGCTTCGAGTGGCTTCCAGCGGTCGAGCTCGCGGCCTAGCAGTTCGATGCGCCCGCCAGCCGGCCTGGCGAGGCCGGCCAGCGTGGCCAGCAGTGTCGTCTTGCCGGCGCCGTTGGGCCCGATCACGGCCCAGAACT
>Ga0073899_10004420_pt1 | contig 12322 bp, 19 predicted proteins | sample KloWWTmetaKNB5Ph_FD_88975 | JGI IMG/M metagenome (GOLD analysis project Ga0073899, IMG submission 88975) | Active sludge microbial communities from Klosterneuburg, Austria, studying microevolution and ecology of nitrifiers - Klosterneuburg... | ecosystem: Engineered > WWTP > Aerobic digester >... | reverse complement strand
CTGCGTGCTGGTCCATGTGGCGCTGCGTGCATGGCCCTGTGTGCATGGCCCGCCCTGCATGATGTGGCTGCGTGCTGCGTGCATGATGGCGCCGAGCGCCTGGCTGCGTGCGTGGCTGCGTGTAGCAGGATGGCCGGCCCTGTGCAGCGTGCGACCCACCGGCCCACATGGCTGCGTGTGTGGCTCATTGCGTGGCCCTGTATCCTGCAAGATGGCCGATGTATATGTATCCCCTGTATGCACGCATGGGGCCGAGTGACCAAGTGATCAACCTCTCCCCTGTATGATGGGACCCCACCCACCCACATCCACATCACGCATAGAACACACGTTCTACCCACCCACCACCACCCACCCATCTTGCAGAACGATGGCCCATTGCACAGGTCTCACGCTGCGTGCATGTAGTGCAGCACGATGGCTCATGTGTGTGTGACAGGTGCATAGAGCAGGTCGGCAGAATACGCAGCAACCAGCGACGGCGAGCGAGTCGAGTCGCTTCAAAACCCCCGGCAGATTGAGGCCCCCTCTATTCGAGAGACAGGCACACGTCGAAACAACTATGGGAAAATTTCGCATTCCCGTAAGGTTACATTATAGGAACTGTGGACGGCTTTAGGGCTGGAAAATCTGGAAACTTGGCGGGCTTGTGGGGGAGGTCAGTGGCATCCCGAAAATTCCAGAAAAAAAAATGGGCAATCCTGGAAAGACATTATAAACGTTCTCAAAACCCAGTCATGGCCTAAGTGATACTGATTCTCATTTAGGCGAGGTTATAGATGTTGTGAAGTGGGCGCGAACTTCGTTGCGCAGGGCTTCAGCTTCGTCGGCTGGCATTGCCGTCACGTCGATTCCCTCTTTGTGGCGCAGGTAGAGAAGGGCTGTAGGGAAGGGCTGGCGATTGATGTGGGTAGACCAGATGCGTGCCCGCTCGAAGGGTGTGACCGCCCCCTGCATGGCCCTGATCATGGCGTTTTGCTTGTTGGCGAACTGGCGCGCCTGGAAGTAATGATCGTCATTCAGGACCGTTCCGCTGCCCTTGGCTGCGCGATAGAGCTTGGCCGATAACTGGCGTGCGGAGGCTGCTTCCGCGGTTACCCATTCATCCGTATAGAGAGGTTCATCCGCCCAAGGGTTGGGCCGTCCTGCGTCGTGCCATGTGTGTGTGTGCATAAGCCTATTATAGCGGGTGTTTGCCTTGCTGTCAACAGGTTTTTATAACATTCGTTATAGAAGTTGTGTATTTGGATATTTGGGTAATTGACAGCCTCTTGTGATAGTGATATTGTATTTGTGCAGTTACAGATGGTTACAGAAGTGTTACACGGGAGGGGAGAGGGAATGAGCGAGGGGAACATTACGGGTGATGCTGTACAGGTTGAAACTGGGCGATTCCGAGTCACGGGGCATCTCCCCGCCCGGATGCGTGACGACTGGCAGGCGTTGAAGCGGGAGCGTTACGGGATGGGTGGAGATCGTCCAGCGGATGGTGATTCCGAGATGGTGAACATCCTGATTGCTGCCGCTATTCGCCGGATGAAGGGGCATGGGAAGGAGGTCCGGCTTCAGCGCATCGAGCGCAAGCTGAACTTCCTCATCATGGCGTTCCTGGGTGCATTCGGTGGCAAGGTGGAAATTTCACCGGCTGCGGCCCGCACGGCGATGGGCATGGTAAAAGAGATCATGGACCTTTTGGATGACGGAGAGTTGGATGAGGGGAACGACGGAGCGGTTTAATGTAAAGATCGACCCCTGGGTGCACAAGTTTGCATCCTGGGCGACCGGCAGAATCGGCAAATTGATTGTGGCGTCCAAGCTGAAAGCAACGCTGCACGGGATGAAGGTTGGTCCCGTAACAATCACTTTCCGCCTGACGCTGGACGATCTGAATAAGACCAGCATGGACCGGCTGCTGGCGATGGGTAAGACTATCGCCACTGCCTGCAATGCGGAAGCTGCGCGGGTGACCCGGACAGGTGGCTTTATCGACATTGAACTGGCCCTGCCGCAAGAGTACGCACAGACACCGCCCGCCCAGTGGCTGGCATCCCGAAGTGAGGGGATGAACATCTGCGTGGGTGTGGATGCGACCTGCCTGCCGGTCTATATCAATCTGGCCGATCATGGTGCAGTGCTGTGGGTCGGCCCTAGCAGATCGGGGAAAACGCAGAGTTTGAAAAGCGTTCTCTATTCTGTCATCAAAGGGCAGGACCCGCACGATCCGATGGCGTTCGTGATTTTAAGCCAAAAGATCAAGGACTGGCAACCGTTCGAGAAGATTCATGGCTGCCTGGGTGTCATCAGCGATGCGGAACAAGCCATGCAGGTGGCACAGTGGGCAGCGGACGAGGTTGACGGTCGCGCACGGTCGGCGGGGCGCAATGCCGGCCGGTTTGTGATCGTGGCGGATGACCTGCTGAACCTGCTGTCGCGAGCGCCGAAGATGGGCGGCCCGTTGGGCGACATTGCGTCGATGGGCGCCGGTCTTGGTATCCACCTGCTGATCGGCACGCAGGACGCAGGAAGCAACAAGACGACCGGATCGTCCGTGGTGGAGGCAAACGCAACGGCGCGCGTCTTGTACCGGACCGCAACGTCCACCAAGGCCGCAACCTCATCCGGTCAGGCGCAGTCGGGGCTGGCCGAGTTGTCGGGCGTGAAGGGCGATGCGCTGGTCAGTGTTGACGGCAAGATGATCCGCACGGCGACCGGCTACATGGTTGACACCTGGCTGGTGTCGCTGGGTATCGCAAGCCGCACGGGTTATGGTGTGCGTCCGTGGGAACCGGAGACGCCTGCGCTGTCCGACAACCACCGCAACCAGTTGCAACTGGTTGACCGGCATCCTGGGCAAAACGGGGCGGATGTGGGCCAAAACGGGGGGCGCAACGGTCAACAACCAGTTGTACAACCAGTTGTGACCAGTGGTGGAGGCCCGCGAGCGGTTGCAGGGAAGGTCGCACAACCGATGTGGCCGATCAAGCCCGCCCGCCCGCTGACCGACGCGGAAACGGTTGAGGTGCAGCGTTTGCGGGAGGACGAGCATCTATCGCTGAACAAGCTCCAGATGCTGGCGTATGGGTATCGGGATGGCCGCACGCGCGGCTATATGTTGGAAGCGTTGGGGTTGAGCGGCGCCGCAGTGGCGTCGGTAGAGAAGGAGGCTGTTGTATGATGAAGTCTTTTCAGCAACTTGGCGTTGGCGCTGGCGGGTGCGGATTCGCCTGGATCGCCTGGAATATCGGCATGACCTGGGATGAGCGGATGACCGAGAAGATCATCTACGGTCTGATCGCCGTCATTGCTGCTGCCGTCATCCTGATCATCTCCCACCTGTTTTCGCTGGCTCGCGAGAAGAACGAGAAGCGCGAGCGGGCAGATGGTGGGTACGGTGGCGAACAGATAGTGGACGGCTATGGGCGCCCTATGCAGTATAATGCGCAGGCTGCACCCATCGTCCTGCACAGCACGGGGCGCGGTCGCGGCGGGCGCACGGAGATCATCGTCCCGCCCGCTGGCGGATGGCAGGGGCCGCCCATGCAGGCCGGCGGATGGCAACCGCCCGTGCAGACGATGTACCCGCCCCAAGGTTATGGGCAGCCGATGTACGGCCCGCCCCCTGGCGGACAGAACGGGTTCGGTGGTGGCTATCCCGGCTACCCGCAGCCGGGCGCACAGGCCGACAATGAAGGATCGTTTCGTGATGCATCGGGAGGCAATGTATGGTGAGTGAACACACACAACAGGATCGGGTGGTCGATTCGGGCGCCCGCAAGCTGCGCCACACGCTGCGCAAGTGGCACGAATACGCGGAGGCCGTCCAACAGTTTCTGATTAACCTGAGCCTGCTGGCTGTCCCCCTGCTGTCGGCTGCCGTCCCGGCATTTCTGACCGGCAACGCCATCATGATGCACTACCCGGAACTGCTGCACATCGAAGTGCAGGCGGCTGTCTACCTGGGTTGGATCGCAGGCATTGCCATCGAACTGCTTGGCATTGCAAGCGTTGACAACACATTCACTTTGTGGGCGTGGAATGAGCGTTACGGCAAGAACGACGCCAAGCGCGCACCCTTCAAGATGGCGGTGGGTATCGCCGGATTCTACCTGGTCACCGTCCTGCTGCTGGTGGTGATGCTCAAGGTTTGGCCGGTGCTGGCTATCTGGTCACTCATCCCCCTGTCCTGCCTGGGTGTCATTTCGGCGGCATCTCTGGCCCTGCGCAGCCAACACATTGACCGCGTTCTTGGCGAAGGTCAATGGGGCGCCAAAACCGCCAAAACGAATGCCAAACCGGCCCAAAATGGCGGTGAAAATGGCGGGGCTGAAGTGAGTGCGAAACCCGCCAAAGCGGCGAAGGTCGAGGGTGTTGACGAGCGCCAACCCACCCCCGTTCTGGCCGGTGCGGCTGACGCCAACGGCATGACGCGCATCCAGCAAGAAGCTTTGATAAGCGTTATCAATGCCGTGGGAACAGGGCAAGTCACGTCCGACGCAACCCTGGGCGCTATCCTGGGCGCACCCGAATCGACGGCCCGCCGCTGGCGCAAACTGGCCGAAAGCGTGGGCGCAATCCACAAGAACGGTGACGGTCGCTTTCACGTCGGCGCACCCGATGACCTCGTGAAATAGCCCACTTAGTGTAGGTTGTACACTATATGGGTAGGGCATCAGGGCGTTGGTGCCCTTTCTTTTTGCCCAAAACTGGCGCTTGACAACTGCTATAACTTGTGTTATAATAACTATACAAGAACGAACACGCACAAAAAAGGATTCGAGATGATAATCGTAGATAAATATTGCGAGATTATTGATCAGGAATACGTGAGACCGTTGACTAGTCGCGAGATCGGGATGCGGGCCAAGGGACTAGACGCTGGGATAAAGCGGTTCAGCCAGATGAAGCCTGTCTGGGAGAGCCACCCTGGGATCACGTCCGTCCAGTGGATCAGCAAGCCTGGATGGCAACAATACGAGATTGAAGTGCCTGACACGCTGATGGTTAAAGTGGTGTTTTACAACGAGCACGACAATAACCAGTTGAGTGTTTTCAATGGTGCGCTGGGCGTGGTGACGCGGATCGAGGAGTCACCCTACGCCGAATGGATTCTCACCGTGAACACCACAGAGGGGCTGAAGGCCCTGGGTGCGCCGGAATGGGCTTACACTTGGGCTGGCAACGCCAGCACGCGGCTGGATGTGTTTGTGAGTGGACAGCGCAATGTGGGGCTGAACCTGCTGGCTGTTCTGCCTGAACAGGAGCCGGAAATCGGTGCATTTAGTGACAAAATCCTATACGGGCGCATCAACACAACGCCTGTGATCAAGAACTATCGTCCACTATGGAACACGATTCACGACCTGATCAATACGGTCCGCCGCCGCCTGTCAGAAGTGGAAGCGGCCGCCGAAGAAGCAGCCATTGCTGCACAGGAGAGCACAGAATGAATCTCAATTCGTTTGGCCCAGATGAATCGGATGACCCCATCGAATACGAATGGTTCGAGCCGGAAGATGCTGAACTGGCTGAACTGGCTGAACTGGCAGGGGACGACTTTGACTACAATGACTTTGCAGGAGACGAAGATTACGTAGCGCTATCCTGGTCCGTGCGCCTGCGCTGGTGGGCCAAGGGCCGTTACTGGGCGCTGCGCTATCGCCTGCACAAGTTTGGGCGCCGCTTCGGTCGGTGCCCTGATTGTGGCAAACGCTATATCGGGCACGATCATCAAGGCTGTATTCCGTTCTAAGGAGGAATCATCATGACGGATTCAGGGACAGGATTAGAGGAACTGTTTCGTTTTGGGAAGCCCAAGGTTGCGCCCAAAAAGCGCACTCCCCCAAGTGGCCCAAAGCGTTACATCGAGGTCGGTGTGTTGACCGATTCCGCCAACGCAGATGCGGGGGAAACCACTTTCTTTGTCGGCCCCTTTGCCGATGAAGGTGAAGCCAAGAAGGAATGCACCCGCGCCGTCCAGGCCACCGATAGCAAGGTGGTTGGATTCAGCGTGCCGGGCACGGACCCCGAACGGGTGGAGCTTTGGGATATTATGCGCCCTGTGGAATCGCAAGCCTGGGGCCGCAACGAGCACAACACACTCAATCAGATTCCCCTCACCCGCACATCGGCCCTGGAACAGTTGCAGGCAATGAAGCCGCAGTTATAAAAACTGGCGCTTGACAAGTGTTATAATCTGTGTTATAGTACCAGTATACGAACGGGCACACACAAGGGGATAGGGATGGAAGATAGCACGCGTGGGGAATGGATGGAAAAGCTCATCAATGAACTAAAGGCCATGAGCCAGCATGAGTTCGGTTCGTGGTTGGTGCAGAACAGTTTCGAGGAAGCCGTCCATCAGGCGGCCAAGGCGGATGGGGGTCGCAAGCCCGAAATGACCGGCCTGTTTAAGGAAGTCGCAATCGGGGTCATGCGCGCCGCCGATATGCCTGGTATGGACAACCTGTGGCGCATCGTGTGGGAGGAACATCACGCATACGGCTACTACGAAGTGTTCAATGGCCTGATGGAGTATGAGCAATTCTTCGAGGACCTGCGTCGTGAACTGGCGCAGCGGCAGGACCGGCTTTGGATGCTTGCCAAAAATCGGGGCGTCGAACTTGAAGAAATGCGCCGCGTCGCCTTCGAACTGGTCACCAAGATGGAGGGCTTCCGGCAGGACGCCACTGCAATTCACCTTCTGACCGGCATCATGCTGACGTGGTATGACGCCATCCTGGCCCTGGCGCGGACCATTGCGTCCGAGAAGTTTACGGCGGTGGGCAAGTGATGCAATTTCTATTCCTGCTTCTCATCTTCTGCGCAGGGATCGCCTTCGGCGTCATGGTGGCCGCCTGGCGCATGATCGTCGTGATGCGGCGCACCCCCAAGCGCAACGTCATCACGGGTGACGTGCGGGTGGAGATCGGGGAAGGTGAAACCCTGGCCGATGCTAAAACCGCCTACATCAATGACCGCCTGTTCATCTCACTGGATCGGTTCAGTGAAGCAATGGACGAGGCCCGAAACAGTGTTCGTGCGGGCGACAATCTGCCCGCTTAACTTTCAAAGCGTTTTCAAACAACAAGGGTGCAAACATGATTAAGGTTACGATCACGGTGACGGCGGAACACGTTGACCGCCTCACGAAAGGGGACCAGGTTCAAGTCATCACTGAGAAGTTCGATGGTCCCTACTTGGGTGGGCCGAATACGGTGGCCGAAGAAATCGTCCAGCTTCTTGTCCCATCGATGGAGCAGAAGTATTTCGACGTGACGAAGCCTGTCGCCGGAGCCGTCGAGTTGGTTGTCGCTGAACACCGGCGCCTTGTCGCCCGTGTCGAGGAACAATGGGCGGCCAAGCAGGGGCGCCAGCAAATGGGCATGTTCGAGGAAGGTGACGATGACGATGGCCCTGTGCACCGCGGACCGCGCGGCGACTATGACGGCAGTGACGGCGGCGACGGAAGTCCCTACGCATGAGCCAGCAATACATCGACTTGGCGGCTGCCGTCCTGGAGCACGGTAAAACGCTTCAGATAGGCCACACAAAGCGCAGGACGCTGCTGGAAGGGGCCATGCTCTACTTTGACCTTCGGGAAGGCTTTCCGGCCATGACGGTGCGCAAGCTTTACTGGAAGGGAGTAGTGCATGAACTCCTGTGGTTTCTGAGCGGGTCAACGAACATCAAACCCCTGCGTGATGCAGGGGTCCACATTTGGGATGGCAATGCACGGGAGGATGGGGAGGTCGGCCCATCCTACGGCTACCAGTGGCGCAACTGGGGCGGGACCGGCTATGACCAGATCGCAAACTCCGTGCGAATGCTCCAGCGCAGACCCAAGTCCACCCGCAATATGGTCATGGCCTGGAATCCCATCCAAGTCGATGAGATGGCCCTGCCTCCCTGCCACTTCTCTCACCAGGTCATTTCGGACGGCGCAGGCGTGTGGCTGAACGTCACCATGCGTTAGTGAAAACTGAGCGCATGTAAAACTCTGTGAAACGGGGAAACCCCTAACGTCAAGACGAGGGCAATCCCGTGCTAAGTGATATGTGAGTGGTCAAAGAGTATGCAAGTTTCGGAATCCGTTCAGAGTGGTGTTTACCAGATAGTGAATAGTGTCACCGGCCAAGTGTATGTCGGCAGCAGCAAGGATGTTGCCATTCGAGAGGCCGAACATTTTGCTTGCCTGAAAAGTGGAAGGCACATCAATATCTGGTTGCAGCGTTCTTATCTCAAGCACGGTCGCGGTGCGTTCGTGTTTGAGGCCATCGAATATTGCAATCCGTTGCAGTTATTCGAGCGGGAGCGCCACCACATTGAGCAGCTTCGGTCGGAAGGTGTTCACCTGTACAACATCGGCAGCGTCGGCGGCGGAGACAACATCTCCCGCCACCCAAACCGTGCTGAGATCATCAAGCGTATGTCAATAGCGAGCACTGGCCGTCCTGGAGTCGTACAACCAGGAGAGAAGAATCCGAACTGGCGTGGTGGAAAACCAAGGTGTGTGGATTGCAGTAGCGTCCTGGATCGACAGAATCAGACTGGCTTCTGTACTCATTGCCGACCAAGGAATGGGGAGAAAAACTCCTTTCACGGCAAGACGCACACTGAGGAAACCAGAAAGAAACTTGCCGAGAAGCGAATGGGCAGCAAGCCCGCCAACAGTCGCCCCGTGCGCTGTAATGGGATTGTCTATCCTTCGGCCACGGAAGCAGGTCGCCAGATCGGTGTCTGCACGGCGACCGTCCTGTTTCGGATCGGGAGCAAATACTTTGACTATGAATATGTCTAAAAGCGTAACGACTATCCCGCAAGGGAGTACACCGCAAGCCTATGGCGGTGGAAGCGCAGGGGGCCTGGAAACGGGTCATGAGATAGTCTGCTCTGCACGGAAACGTGTAGCTGCCTCTTGGCAGGCGGCGGGGTTGCGACCCGCTGTGAACATAATGTCAGTGGACGTAGCATTGGGCCTGCCCTTCAATATTGCATCCTATGCACTCCTGACACACCTGTACGCCAAGGCAGCCGGCCTGGAGGCTGTCGGGCTGACAATGAACCTGAGCCACATCCACATCTATGAGCAGCACTTGGACGCAATGGAGTCTGTAGTCGGACGACTTCCCTACGCACAGCCTACGCTGCGAATCGACGGCCCGATCAACCCGTTGTTGGCTGGCTTACGATTTGAGCAATTTTCCCTCGAAAATTACCATTACCATCCCGAAGTGAAGATGGATATGGTTGTGACATAGGAGGTGGGCAGGGGTGGATAGTGGGTTTGGGATTCTGTTTAGACTGGCAGATAACCCAAAAAAATCACTATTCATGCGTCTTGGGTTAATGCAAAAATAGCACCCAGGACTATTGACAACCTTAATTGTGTAGTGTATTCTAGGTCTTGGTGGTTTTAATCTCTGAACGAACATAAGCAATGCCGGCAGGGCACCCCTGTCGGCATTGCGCTTTCTACGACCTGTTACGCTTCCGTGCTGGCGTCGATCTTGGCGAAAATCGCCACAAGCGTGCGGCTGATGGTATCGTCCACTTCAGCGAAGAAGGTGTCGCCCCCCTCCGTGTACAGGGTCATCTCCACCTGCTGCGCCAGGACCATCTTGACGCCTGTCACAAGTGCAGCCGCGCTCATGATCTGGTTGACCAGATGCGCCGCCTCATCGGGTGTGACGCCCCCCTTGGCGACCGTGTGGGCCATGATGACCTTTTCGGCCCATCCCGTGCCAAACAAGTTGCCTGCAACCCCTTCGGACCCTGCAATAAGCTCATTGAGGGTGGCCGGTTCAATCACTTCTGCCATGTGTGTTCTCCTGCATTTTCTGTAAGACGGACTGATAGTAGTCGATCCACAACCATGAGGTTGTAGTGGTCAGGGGTGGGGCAAAAGAAATGATGGGTGCAACCATCAAGTTTGACCCCGGCCTGTCCAGCGCAACCTTCTTCCATGTGCGCCAGCGCAGCCGCCATTCAGCGGCGCCTATTCCGTCCGGTTTTGGCGCATCCACCCAGGCGGAGTATTCCTCAACAAAATCAGCTATCTCCCTGCCTGCCGGGGTGAATGGACCATAGTCCCATCCGTAGGTGTACCCATCATCCCCGTTATGCAGGAAGTAACCGACTTCCGCATAATAGGCCGAAGTCGATCCGGCAAAGACGGCCATCCTCATCTGCGCTTCGAGTTCCGTCAGACGCAGGCGCAATAACGCTGTGGCCGCCTCATCCGACAAGCCCAGTATGTCCGTCAACCCGATACGCCGGTCGATCCACTCAGAAAAACGCCCGTGGCAAAGAGTGCTTGCCCCCCTTAGAAACTCCCTGGTACGCTTCGACTTGAAGCGGAAACCGTCATAGATGACAACCGACATACCCACCTGCATTCTAGTGTCAATGGCCCCACCCTATTGCGATGTGTTCATACAAGGATTATAGCGTCAATTATAGTCCCTGTCAACAGTTGGTTTTTTTCAAGAACGCGGCCATATAGGTGAATGCATCGACCGCATCAGGCAGGCTGCTGGGATGAATCTCGACATTCATCTGAAGCGTTATGGTCCCGTGTTGGGTGCATTCCATGCGCAGACCATGCATGGGCGGAATGGATGCGATGGCATCCTGCGCAACCTTCATCCGCTCCAGTTCCTCGATGCGTGCCAGCCAGCGGTGAATATGGATATGCTTGGGGAGCATCTTCAGAACCGCCTTGCGCATATCCTCGATAGGATACAGCGCACCTTCCCCGATGCGCAGTTCCGGCCTGGACATGCCGCCGCATTCAAAGCGCAGCCGCTCCCCCTGCGCCGAATGCCTCACGCTGATCCGCACGATGTGCAGGTCATTGACCGTATGTACGCCGTCAGAGCGTGCGATGAAGGCATCTATGCCATATTCGTTGTTGAGCACGATACAGAGGTCCTGAGCGGCCCCTGTGACCTTCTCACGCATCTCCCTCATACGCTGCGCCGTGTTCTCGACACGCGCCTTGGCCGTGTGTTTATCGTTTACATCCCCCATACAATAAGCCCCCATTCTTCCATCGGATCGTATGCAGGATCGGCATACGGATTCATGGCGCGCAATGCGCCGATCTCATCGATAAGACTCTCGATCTCATGGTCACGCCGCGCGCCTGGTTCGATGAAAATGACAGGCGGCGCCGGTGCATCAAAAAGCGAAAGCTGCACGTCATGCAGCCTGTCGCTCATTTCTACAACCCTTGTAAGTCCATAAGCCATCACGCCTTCCAGTCCCAAAACAGTTTGTCTGTGGGTGGCGTGGGCAGCCCCGCCCGGAAGATGAGCACGGCGGAACGGAAGGGCGCACCCCCATTGCGCTTCTTGCCGGTTTTCTTTTCGATGTATGTGCCAAAGGTCAATCGGCCCTTGGCGATGAAGCGCACTTCCGCATGGCGTGCAAAGTTCCACCACCACATGCTGTCCGTGCTGGACGGAACAAGCATAACCGTTGTGGTTACCCCGTGATTCGCCCAAAAGTGGGCGCGCTCCACAAACTTATCGATGACCCCTCGCCCGTAGGGGGGATTGCAGAAGCCAACCTCCCCCGCCCAGGACTGCTTGAGTGCGTCCTGTTCCTTCGTGAAATAGCGTGGGCACTTGGCGGTACTGGCTTCGGCTGCCAGGTCGATTGTGAAGTCGAATTCCCTGTGCAGCACACCAAACAGGGCCTGGGGGGTGGCCCATGTGTCCGTGCTATTTTTCGAGTAGGTGAGTTCGGCGGTCATAAGCACTCCGCCATCGTCCAAGTGCCATCTTCCGCCTTGTCGTCATCGTCATCCTGGAAAACCCAAAACTTTTCACCAGGCTTGGGACCTGACCACTTCCCGAACACTGGGACCACCCCCTCCATGCTTGGCATAAACGCATGGGAGCTATTCGAGTGCACATACGTTCGCCCACCTTTCAGGTCAGGCTGCTTGTACAGCGGCGCCTCAAACTTGATCGTGCGCCCGTAGTACGGAAGATCATGAGCGTGGACGACCACCATCCCACGCCCGAAAAACTGCGCTGCGTCCATGAAGTCGAAGCCGCCATTGTGCGCCGCTTCCTCGTCCTCCTTGCTGTCTCCCACGACCAGCACTTTGGCGCCCAAAGCAACAGAGCTTGGCACGGACTCCTTGACAGCCATCCAGATCATACCCGGCGACGGTTTGCGCCACATATGATCCCACGCAGTGTTTCCGAATTGGTTGGCCGGTGAAGGCCCCCATTTGCCCGTGCGGGGCGCTTGATAGGCGAATGACATATAAACCCTCACCTGCCCCATTGTGTGGCGTTCCAGGGCTTCCTGG
>Ga0073899_10004418_pt1 | contig 12323 bp, 8 predicted proteins | sample KloWWTmetaKNB5Ph_FD_88975 | JGI IMG/M metagenome (GOLD analysis project Ga0073899, IMG submission 88975) | Active sludge microbial communities from Klosterneuburg, Austria, studying microevolution and ecology of nitrifiers - Klosterneuburg... | ecosystem: Engineered > WWTP > Aerobic digester >... | reverse complement strand
GCAGTACCAGCCACGCGTGCTGGTGCTGGACATGAGCCGGGTGCCCGATATCGAATATTCGGCGCTGCAGGCGCTGATGGAAGGCGAGAAGCGCCTGACCGAGCGCGGCATCGTGGTCTGGCTGGCGGCGCTGAATCCCGGCGTGCTGGAGGTGGCGCGACATGCCGGGCTCGAGCAGCGGCTGGGCCGCGAACGCTTGCTGTTCAACGCCCGGGCGGCCATCGAACGCTACCAGGCGCTCTGAACGAAACCGCGCTCGGTCTGCCCGGGTGCCGGATTGACGCCGTCGGCCATGTCGCGTTGCATCGCTATGATCCGGCGCCATGTCCACGCTCGACGAACCGCAGTCTTCTGCCGAGAACGTCCAGCAGCGTCTGGACTTCGAGAGCCTGGTCTCGGACATCTCGTCCAAATTCATCAACCTGCGGCCCGGCGAGGTCGACGGCGAGATCGAAGACGCGTTGCGCCGCCTGTCCGATCCTCTCGGCATCGACCTGGCAGTGTTGTGGCAGTGGTCGGATCTCACCCCCGGTATCGCCACGGCCACCCATGTCTACACCCGGCAAGGCGTACCCGCGCCCGGACCGCTGCACCAGGCCCAGTTTCCGTGGTACGCGCAGGAATTGCTGGCCGGCCGCACCGTGGTCCTGCCCTCGCTGGACGCACTGCCGGCGGCGGCCACCGTCGACCGCGAAAACGCGCGCCTCATCGGCGTCCAGTCGAATCTGGCCCTGCCCCTGGCGGTGGGGGTGAACCAGTCCATCGGCGTCCTGGGCCTGAACACCGTGCACACCGAGCGCGACTGGCCGCCCGCGCTGGTGAAGCGGCTGCAACTGGTGGCGCAGGTCTTCACCAACGCGCTCGCCCGCGAGCGCCAGGAGCACAAGCTTCTGCAAAACCAGGCGCGCCTGGCGGCGAGTGCCGACCTCGCCGGCCTGGCGTTCTACGAGGTCGACTTCCGCGCAGGCGTGGCCCACGTGGACGACCGCCTGCGCGACCTGTGCGGCATTCCCGCTGATCGTGTCCGGGGCCTGGAGGCCCTTCAATTCTGGATGGAGCACATCCATCCGGACGACCGCGCACGCGTGCTGGAGCTGCGCCGCCAACTCCACGCCGGGGAACTGGAACACTTGTCCGTGGAATATAGCTTCCCGCATCCGACCCGTGGCGAGCGCTGGATCCATCACGTGGGCCGCGTCGCCCGGCGCGACGCCGGCGGGCGCACGCTCAGGTCGTTCGGCGTGCTGCGCGACATCACCGAAGCCAAGCAGGCCGAGGCGGCCTTGCGCGACCTGAGCCGGCGCCTGATCCGGGCCCACGAGGACGAGCGCGCCTTGCTCGCGCGCGAACTGCACGACGACGTGACACAGCGGCTGGCGGTGCTGGCGATCGACATGGGCCGCGCCGAACTCACCGCGGCGGACGGAGCGCAGGCCGACGTGATGCGCTCGGTGCGCGCCGAGCTCGTGCGCCTGAGCGAGGACATCCACTCGCTGGCCTACCAGCTCCATCCGTCGGTGCTCGAGGAACTCGGTCTGGTCGAGGCGCTGCGTGCGGAATGTGAACGCCGGGGCCGCCAGGGCCGGCTGGCCGTGAGCATGAACCTGGAATCCGTGCCTGCGGTGGCGGGCGAGGAGGCACAGCTGTGCCTGTTCCGCGTGGCCCAGGAGGCGCTGACCAACGTGGCCCGCCATGCCGGCACGGCCAGAGCCAGCGTCACGTTGCGCCGGGCCGACGGCGGCCTGCTGCTGGCCGTTGGCGACGACGGCGTCGGCTTCGATCCGACGCGCCCGCGCGAAGGCCGCAGCCTCGGCCTGGCGAGCATGCGCGAACGTCTGCACCTGGTGGGCGGCACGCTCGACGTCGAGTCATCGCCCGGGCGGGGAACGACGGTCGTCGCCTGGGTTCCAGCACTCGGTGCGGAAGGCGGGGCGCGGTGAACCTCGCTCGGCGCCCGCGTGTGCTGCTCGCCGACGACCACCTGATGGTGGCCGAGGCGCTGAAGAGCCTGCTCGCCCCCGAGTTCGACCTCGTCGGCGTGGTCGAAGACGGGCGCGCGCTGGTCGAAGCGGCCGGCCGGCTGCGGCCGGATGTCATCGTCGCCGACATCACCATGCCGCACCTCAACGGTATCGACGCGCTGGTGCACCTCAGGCAGCACGGCGACCCCGTGCCCGTCGTCTTCCTCACCATGCACCGCGACGCCAGCTTCGCGCGCCGCGCCCTCGACGCCGGCGCCTCGGGCTTCGTGCTCAAGCATTCGGCGCCGGCCGAACTGGTGACCGCCATCCGTGCCGCGCTCGCGGGCCAGACCTACCTGACGCCGCAGATCGCGGGCGAGGTCCTCGAGTCGATGAAGCAGGGGCCGCCGCAGGCCGGCGGCTCGTTGGGCGCGCTCACGCCGCGACAGCGCGAGGTGCTTCAACTCGCGGCCGAAGGGCAGTCGGCCAAGCAGATCGCCGCGGCGCTGGGCATCTCGCCGCGCACGGTGGAGTTCCACAAATACCAGGCGATGGAAGCGCTGGGCCTGCACACCAATGCCGAGCTGATCCACTTCGCCATCAAGCACGGACTCGTGGAACGCTGACGCTCCGGCGCGTCGGGCCCGGTAGTTTCCTGGGGCGGCACCACGTAGTCTTTCGGGGTCACAGCCCGCCTTCGGCTGACTAACCTGCGCTCGGGTCGGGCCCGGCGGCGGCGGCGCACGATCGGGGGCTCGGTCGCAGCGGCCGGTATCGTCAGGGGAGCGCCAAGTCGGGAGCACCGCATGAAGGGCAAGAGGCAAGCCAGAAGGGTTCTGGCGGTGGACATCGGCGGGACCGGCGTGAAGATCCTGGCCCGCGGCCAGAGCGAGCGCCGCCGGTTCGACTCGGGCCCGCAGATGACGCCCCAGCGCATGGTCGCGCAGATCGGGGAACTGGCCGCCGACTGGGCCTATGACGTGGTGGCCCTCGGTTACCCCGGGCGCATCGTCGACGGTCGCATCGTCGCCGAACCGCGCAACCTGGGCCCCGGCTGGGTGGGTTTCGACTTCGCCGCGGCCTTCGGTCGCCCCGTCAAGCTCATCAACGACGCCGCGATGCAGGCGCTGGGCAGCTACCGCGGCGGCACGATGCTGTTCCTTGGCCTCGGCACGGGCCTGGGGTCGGCACTGATCGTGCACGACCACGTGGTGCCGATGGAGGTCGGGGCCCTGGCCTACGGCAAGGACACCATCGAAGACCACCTGGGTCTGCGCGGCCTGCGCAAACACGGCCGCAAGGCGTGGCAGGCCAGCTTCGAGCGGCTGGTGGAGCGTTTCACGACCGCGCTGTACCTGGACGACATCGTCGTCGGCGGGGGCAACGCGAAGAAGTTGAAGAAGCTGCCACCGGGCTGCCGCCTGGGTGACAACGCACTCGCGTTCGAGGGCGGGTTTCGCCTCTGGGCGCCGGTCAGCTTTTCCGAACCGAAGGGCACGGCACGGCCCGCCGCGGCTGCCGCGCCGGCCGCCCCGCCTGCGGTCGGTTGACGGCACCCCGCATGCACGGCAAGTGCACCGCCCCGGCCACGACGCCGGCCCCGACGCCACAGCCCGGGCACAGCTTCCCGCTGGGCGCCACGCCGCACCAGGGCGGCGTCAACTTCAGCATCTTCGCCCGCCGCTGCACGCGCGTCGAGTTGTGCCTGTTCGACCATGTCGACGACGCCCGCCCGGCACGGGTGGTCGACCTGGCGCCGCACCGCCATCGCAACTACCACTACTGGCATGCGTTCCTGCCCGGCGTCGCGCCGGGCCAGCTTTACGGCTGGCGCGTGCACGGGCCGTTCGAGCCGGCTGCGGGCCTGCGTTTCGACCCGGACAAGCTGCTGCTCGACCCGTATGCACGCTGCATCGCGCGGCCCGCCGGCCGCGACCGCGACGCCGCTGCCCGGCCCGGCGACAACGCGGCCGTCGCGATCAAGGGCGTGGTCGTCGACGTCGGCGCCTACGACTGGGGCGACGACCAGCCGCCGCGGCGGCCGTTCACGAAGACGGTGATCTACGAGATGCACGTCGGCGCGTTCACTCGCCACCCGAATTCCGGCGTCGCCGAGCACCGCCGCGGCACCTTCGCGGGCCTGATCGAGAAGATCCCGTACCTGGCCGACCTCGGCGTCAGTGCGGTGGAACTGCTGCCGGTGTTCGCCTTCGACGAACAGGCTGCGCCCGCGGGCCGGCGCAACGTCTGGGGCTACCAGCCGCTGGCGTTCTTCGCGCCGCACCCGGCGTACGCTTCGTGTGCCGATGCGCCGGGGGTGCTCGACGAGTTTCGCGACATGGTCAAGGCGCTGCACCGCGCCGGCATCGAGGTCATCCTCGACGTCGTTTACAACCACACGGCCGAAGGCGGGCACGACGGCCCGACGCTGTCCTGGCGCGGCCTGGCCAACGACACCTATTACCTGCTCGACGCCGACCGCTCCCGTTATGCCGACTACAGCGGCTGCGGCAACACGCTGAACGCCAATGAGTCGGTGGTCAGGCGCATGATCCTCGACAGCCTGCGCTACTGGGTGAGCGAGATGCATGTCGACGGCTTCCGCTTCGACCTGGCGTCGATCCTGGTGCGCGACCAGCAGGGCCAGCCCCTGGCCCGGCCGCCGACTCTGTGGGACATCGAGTCCGATCCCGTGCTGTCGAACGTGAAGCTGATCGCCGAGGCCTGGGACGCCGCCGGCCTGTACCAGGTGGGCCACTTCGCCGGCGACAGCTGGACCGAGTGGAACGGCCGCTTCCGCGACGACGCCCGCGCCTTTCTCAGAGGCGAAGGCGGCCGCGTCGGGGCGCTGGCGGCCAGGCTGGTCGGCAGCCCGGACGTGTTCGCGCACGAACAGCGCGAGGCCGAGCAGAGCATCAACTTCGTGACCTGCCACGACGGCTTCACGCTGAACGACCTGGTGTCCTACGACGCCAAGCACAACGAGGCCAACGGCGAAGGCAACCGCGACGGCGCCAACGACAACCGCAGCTGGAACTGCGGCGCCGAAGGGCCGAGCGACGACGCGCAGGTCGAGGCATTGCGCAACCGCCAGGTGAAGAACTTCCTCGCGCTCACGCTGCTGGCGGTGGGCACGCCGATGCTGCTGATGGGCGACGAGGTGCGGCGCACCCAGCGGGGCAACAACAACGCCTATTGCATCGACGACGAGACGATCTGGTTCGACTGGAGCCTGTTGACGCGTCACGCCGACGTGCACCGCTTCGTCAAGCGGCTGATCGCGTTGCGCATGGCGCGCGAGCTGCCGCTGGAGCGCGCGGAGATGACGCTCAACGAACTGCTCGGCCGGCAGCCGTTGGAATGGCACGGCGTGCGCCTGCAGGCGCCCGACTGGGGACACGATTCGCACAGCCTGGCGCTGACCGTGCCGCTGGCCGCCCACCGGCTGCGCCTGCACCTGATGGTCAACGCCTACTGGGAGCCGCTGGTCTTCGAGCTGCCGCCGCCCGGCGTGCCACAGGGCGCCTGGCGCCGCTGCCTGGACACCGCGCTCGCACCGCCGCAGGACCTCTGCCCCTGGGCCGAGGCGGCGACGGTGGACGGCGCGACCTACGCGGTGCAGCCGCGTTCGCTGGCGGTACTGATCGCCCGCGCCACGGAGGGCGGGCCGTGACCGGCGGGCCGCACGCTGCCCCTGGCTGCCTGGCCGCCACCCTGGCGCGCGATGATCACGGGTCTCGACCCGGAGCCGTGCGATGAACCAAGAGCCCGCCAAGGACGCCGAACGCGCACGGCTCGGCAGCGCGGGCCTCGACCATCCCGGCGACTGGAAGGCGATCGGCCCCTGGGTCAGCGAGCGCGCCTGGGGCACGGTGCGCGAGGACTACAGCGCCGACGGCAGCGCCTGGGGCTATTTCCCGTTCGATCATGCCCGCTCGCGCGCCTTCCGCTGGAGCGAGGACGGGCTGGCCGGAATTTGCGACCTGCGCCAGCGCCTGTGCTTCGCGATGGCGTTCTGGAACGGCCGCGATCCCTTCCTCAAGGAGCGCCTGTTCGGGCTGGCCGGCCCCGAGGGCAACCACGGCGAGGACGTGAAGGAGTACTGGTGGTACGTCGACGCGACGCCCACCGCGTCGTGGCTGAGCTGGCGCTACCACTACCCGCAAGCCGAATTCCCGTACGCGCGACTGCGCGAGGAGAACGCGCGCCGCGGCAAGCGCGAGCGCGAGTTCGAGCTCGAAGACACCGGTGTCTTCGACGGCGACCGCTACTGGCAGATCACGGTCGAGCACGCCAAGGCCGCAGCGCGCGACATCTGCGTGCGCATCCGCGTGCGCAACGCGGGCCCGCAGGCCGACGTGCTGCACGTGCTGCCGACGCTGTGGTTCCGCAACCGGTGGTCGTGGGGTCACGACGTCGAGCGCCCGACGATCCATGCCGAAGGCCCGACGGCGCTGGCACGGGAGAAGGGTGTCGGCTGCTGGCGGCTGGTGCCCGGCGCCGACCCGGCGGGCCAGCCGCCCGAATTGCTTTTCTGCGAGAACGAGACCAACGTGCCGCTGCTGTTCGGCGGCCCGCCGCAGACACCGTACCCCAAGGACGGCATCAACGACCACGTGGTGTCCGGCGCGGCCACCGTCAACCCGGCACGGCGGGGCACGAAGATGGCGTGCTGGTACCGCCTCACCGTCGATGCCGGCGCGACGGTCGAACTGCGGCTGCGGCTCGCCCAAGGCGAAGCGCCCGGCGGCGCCGACCTGGGGGCCGGCTTCGAACGCACGTTCGCCGACCGCCGCCGCGAGGCCGACGAGTTCTATGCGGCGCTGCAGCCGGCCGACGCGAGCGACGACGAAGCCGCGGTGATGCGCCAGGCCTTTGCCGGCATGACCTGGAGCCAGCAGTTCTACAACTACGACGTCGGCCGCTGGCTCGAAGGCGACGCGCCGCAGCCGCCGCCGCCCGAGGCCCGGCGGTCGGCCCGCAACGCGGCGTGGACGCATCTGTACAACCGCGACATCGTCGCCATGCCCGACAAGTGGGAGTACCCGTGGTACGCCGCCTGGGACCTGGCCTTTCACTGCGTCGTGCTGGCGCACACCGACCCGGCGGCGGCCAAGCACCAGATGCTGCTCATGTGCCGCGAGTGGTACATGCACCCCAACGGCCAGCTGCCGGCCTACGAGTGGAACTTCGGCGACGTCAACCCGCCGGTGCACGCCTGGGCGGCGCTGCAGGTGTTCAAGATCGACGGCAGCCGGGATTTCGGCTTCCTGGCCCGCATCTTCCAGAAGCTGCTGCTCAACTTCACCTGGTGGGTCAACCGCAAGGACGCGCAGGGCAACAACATCTTCGGCGGCGGCTTTCTCGGCCTGGACAACATCGGCCCCTTCGACCGCTCGGCACCGCTGCCTGGCGGCGTGACCCTCGAGCAGTGCGACGGCACGGCGTGGATGGCCAAGTTCTGTCTGAACATGCTCGAGATGGCGCTGCGCCTGGCCGACCGCGACCGCAGCTACCAAGACCTGGCACTGAAGTTCTTCGAACACAGCTGCATGATCGCCGCCGCCCTGAACAAGCTGTGGGACGAGGACGAGGGTTTCTTCTACGACCGCCTGCGCCTGGCCGACGGTTCCGTGGTTCCGGTGCGCGCGCGCTCGATGGTCGGGCTGCTGCCGCTGTTCACCGCGGTGGCGCTGCCCACGGCGTTGTGGGAACGGCTGCCCGACTTCCGCGCGCGGGCGCGCTGGTTCATCGCGCACCGGCCGCAGCTGACGGCGAGCCTGCGCCACTTCGTGCACCCGGACCGCCCCGAATCGGTGCTGTTCGTCAACGAGGCGCGGCTGCGGCGCGTGCTCGAGCGCACGCTCGACGAGTCGGAGTTCCTGTCGCCCCACGGCTTGCGCTCACTGTCGCGACATCACCGCGAGCATCCGCTGGTGCTGCAGTGGCCGGGCGGCACGGCACGGCTGGACTACGAACCGGGCGAGTCGCAGACGGGGCTGTTCGGCGGCAACTCCAACTGGCGCGGGCCGGTCTGGTGGCCGCTCAACTTCCTGGCGGTCGAGTCGCTGCGCGAGCTGCACAGCTGCTTCGGCAACGACTTCAAGGTCGAGCTGCCGACCGGGTCGGGTGTGCAGGCGCACCTCGGCGCCGTGGCCGACGAGATCGAGCAGCGGCTGGTGCGCCTGTTCCTGCCCGACGCGCAGGGGCGGCGACCGGCCTACGGCGACAGCGAGCGCTTCCAGCGCGACCCGGCCTGGCGCGACGCGATCCTGTTCCACGAATATTTCCACGGCGACACCGGCGAGGGCCTGGGTGCCTCGCACCAGACGGGCTGGACGGCGCTGGTGGCCGCGCTCATCGCGGACCGGCGCCGCCGGAGTGCCGGCCGTGTGCCGAGCCGCTTCGCCGCCAGACCGGGCCGCGATGGGCGTTGAGACCGCACCTGCTGACCCGGTAGTTTCCGGGTGTGGCACCACGTGGTCTTTCGGGATCTCGGCGCTGCGCGGAGTGCCTAAGACATATTGGTCGGCGAGACCGGGTGTCTGCTGTCGGGCGGCATGTCGAGGGGTTCTTCACGACCCCTACGACCCTCAGCTGCCCGTCAGGTCATCGAATCGCCATGCACAAAGCTGACATCATTGGCGGGAGCAGACTCGGGAAACGACAGGACCGGCGCGGGCGCGCGCGGGGAACTCGCCCCGCCAGCCGCTGTGTCAACTCCAGCGCCAACACTGCGAGGTGCATGGTGCCGTCGCGCCAGGGCGACCTCGGCGCCGGCGCCATTTGACCAGCACCATTGGGCCGGACCTGTTGGTTCGCCAGTGCCGGTTGCGCTGAGTGCGATGTGCAAGTCAGCCCCGGCTATGCTGCTCGCGCCAGCGCGTCGGCGTCGTGCCCGACCAGCGGCGGAAGGCTCGGTTAAAGACGCTGGCCTCCGCATACCCGAGCGTCTGGGCGATCTGGGCGATCGCCAACGCCGAGTGCTCGAGAAGTTGCCGGGCGATTTCGTATCGGCACTCGGCGTCGAGCGCGCGGAACTGCGTTCCTTCAGCGACGAGCCGGCGGTGCAGCCTGCGCTTGTGCAGCGACAGCATAGCGGCAACCTGCTCTTCGCCTGCGTGACCTGCGAGGATGGCCCCTCGAAGGACGGCACGAACCTGCGCCACCAGGTTGCCCTCGTGCTTCGTCTCCAGCGCGAGCACGTGTTGTTGCAGCAGCCGGATCAGCTCGGGGTCACCCTGCGGCACGGGTTGGTCGAGCCAACTCGCCTTGAACACCACGGCGTACTCGGCCGCATCGAAGGCCGGCGTCACACCGAAGTATCTGCGGTAAGGCCGCAGATCGGGCGGCGCCCGGTGGGCCAGCCTGACTTCGATCGGCCGCCAGTCGCCACCGCACAGGCCGCGCAGGATCTGAAACATGGTCGCCACGGCGGCTTCGCCGAGTTGGTCGACCGCTTCGACATCGGGCTGAAGAATGTCGTACCGCAACGTGGCCAGGTCGCCCGCAACCGAAAGGGCGACTCCCGCACCGCGCACGTGCAGGTGAAGGAACCCGACCAGCCGCTGCAATGCGGTTGCGACGTCGGTCGAGTATTTGACGAGCAGACCGACGATGCCGAAGCCCTGCAGGCCACCCCGCTCGCCGATCAGCAGGCCGAAGTGTCGGCAACCGGTCCTCGCCGCGCAGTGGCCGAGGATGCGCGCCCTCGCCGCATACGAGACGAGGTTGTCCGGATCATCGAACAGCCGGGGATCGATGCCGATCTCCCCGAGAACCACGGCCGGATCCTGGCCCAGGCTGCGAAGGACCTCCGGCACCGCGCAGATCGGTCCGATGCGGACTGTGGCGGGTTCATGCTCAGCGGGCGCGCGGGGGCGCTTCGCAAGAGGCAATGGCGCGTCGTTGTGCTGGATCAAGGCTTTCGGGGCCAGAAGTTTCAAATGATCAATCTGATGTCAAAACAAGTCAATCCTAGCGCCGCCGTGAAGACCACAATTTCAATCGAATTCGGGGCGCGATGATGGTTCATGCTGCCCGGAATGCTTCCCTTCATCTTTTCAGGACACATTCATGGACAATCCATCTCACGAGCCAGGCCTGGCATCCCGCCGCAACTTCATGGGTGCCGTCGCCGCAGCAGCCGGCGGGCTTGCCGCCGTAGGCGGTGGTCTTGCTTCGCCCCCCGCACAGGCCCAGCAGGCGAGCGCGGGCGCCAAGAAAGGCAAGGCCGTCGCGCTGAACTGGAAGGAGGTCTACTTCACCAACTGCCCGATGGTGTCGGCCAACAACATCGACCAGGAACTGGGGTGGTGCAAGACGGACTTCAAGGCGATCGGCATCGACTATTCGTACTTCCGCAGCCGCCGCGAAACCGACTGGTATCCGCACTACATCCACAACCAGGACAACCTGATCCGCTTCGGCGGTCTGTACCCGCCGATCCACGTGCAGGCCGACATCCGCCGCACGCGGCTGCTGGGTGCCACCTGGGTGCACGAGGGCGGCTGCATGGCCGTGCGCGCCGGCGATCTGATCTGGCGCATGAAGGACCTGAAGGGCAAGAAGATCGGCCTGTCCAAGAGCCTGAACACCATCAAGAACGACTGGTGGCGTATCCAGGAGCACATGGGCATCGAGAGCATGCTGATGCTCAACGACATGACCATGAAGGACGTGCAGATCGTCGAGTTCCCGTACCCGGACGACTGGTACGACGATCCGAAGATGCTCGAGCCCCTGATCAACCCGACCGACCTGTGGGCCACGCGCGACCACAAGCGCGACCTGGCGTTCCGTCCGCTCGAGACCGCCTTGCTGAGCGGCAAGGTGGACGCGATCTACACCCAGAGCAAGGTCTTCCAGCACCTGCAGGAGGACACCGGCCAGATCCGCATGATCGAGGACCTGTCCCGCCGCGCCGACTGGAAGCTGCAGGTCGCGAACACCCCGGCCGTCATCACCTGTACCGAGGTGATGGCGCGCGAGCATCCCGAGCTCGTGGTGACCTACATGAAGGCGATGATCAAGGTCGGTCGCTGGGCCAACGAGCACAAGCGGGCCGCGGCCGTGCTCCTCGACCGCCAGACGTTCTATCGCGATGCCGAAGATACGTATCAGGGCATCAAGGACGTCGACATGGTGCCCAACCTGTCGCCGCAGAACCTGGCTTGCGTGACGACCGGCAAGGACTTCATGCTCAAGAACGGCTACATCAAGAACGACTTCGACGTCCAGAAGTGGGCGGCGCCGGAGTTCCTGGAAATGGCCGCCAAGCAGTTGATCGAAGAGCAGTGGAAGAAGAAGTCCGGCGAGAAGTTGCCCGAGGGAACCCAGTTGCGCCTCGGATAGGCGCAGGCACCGGAATACGACGGGTCGGATCACGACGGGGGTTTCTGGCTTTGTGCCAGCGAACTCCCTTCACAACAGGAATCACCAAAATGAACAGGAACGCCCACCGTTGCCGGTATCGCGGGCTCGCGCGCGTCGTCCCGGCCACCGTCTTCACCGCTGCCCTCATGGTTGTTGGCAGCATTTCGATGGCTGCGGAGACCGCAACCCCGGGCCCGAAGGCCACGGCCTCGACCACCCAGTTGCCGAAGGGCAAACAAACCACGCTGGGGCTCTACGTGACCGCGGCTCAGGCCTACGAGATGTGGAAGGCCGCGCCCGACAAGGTGAAGCTCATCGACGTGCGGACCCCGGAGGAATATGCCTTCGTCGGCCACGCCGAGAAGGCATGGAACATCCCCTATGCCTTCGTGACCTACTCGCGAAAGGACGGCAAGACCGAGTACGGCCCGAAGCTCAACCCGGCGTTCGTCGACGAGGTGAAACGCTACACCCGGCCGGGCGACACGCTGCTGGTGATGTGCCGCTCCGGTGACCGTTCGGCCAAAGCGGTGGACTTGCTCGCGGCTGCCGGCATGAAGGACGCCTACACCGTCACCGATGGCGTGGAGGGCGACAAGGTGAGCGATCCGGACAGCGTCTTCGTCGGCAAACGGATGAAGAACGGCTGGAAGAACTCGGCTCCCTGGGTCTACACGCTGGACCCCGAGAAGATCATCCTTGAAGAGGGAGTCACCAAGTAGCCTCGGGCTGCCCTGAACGTGACGGCCGAGGCGGTACCGGTCGCGGGCCACCGAATCCTGGTCAGCCGACCGGGTCGCCCGCCGTGGCAGGCGACTTCCCCAGCGGCCCGATGGTCGGCGCGACTTTCCGGTGGTGATGGCGGTGTGATGCCCGGGTGCTTGCCTGGTCTCACCAGTGCCTAGCCAGTGAGAGAGGGGAACCGCCGACGGGTCTCAGGCGCCCATGCACGAACTCACCTCGGAGGCACTTCATGATTGGCATTCG